>Ga0196971_1000663_pt1 | contig 22392 bp, 25 predicted proteins | sample S1v_1013CmetaG_FD_148660 | JGI IMG/M metagenome (GOLD analysis project Ga0196971, IMG submission 148660) | Soil microbial communities from Anza Borrego desert, Southern California, United States - S1+v_10-13C | ecosystem: Environmental > Terrestrial > Soil > Desert | place: USA: California...
AGGCAGGTCGACCTGCGGAACATCGCCTAAAATCGTGATCACATGTGTTACCTATGTCTCCCGACAGGTGTTACCCATGTGTCCCGGCTAAACACTGCGCTCTACCCACCCTACGGTTCTTTATAAAGGACGGTAGGGTGGGTAGAGCGAAGCGAAACCCACCAGTTCATAAAGGACGTTACGGCGGGTAGCACCGAAACCGTCACTTGCCCTCACGGCGCCACCCCCCGCAGCTTCTCCGGATTACGCATCACATAGATCGCCTTGATCCGCCCATTCCCGTCCGGTTCCAGCGCGATCGTCTGAATCAACTCCCCCTGCACGGACGACACAACGAACCCCGGAAGACCGTTCACCCGCGCCGGGCGCGTGCGGTAATCGCGCGGATTGTAGAGGCGTACAAAGCCGATGACCGCCCTGGCAATGATTTCATTTCCGACCAGCGGTTTCGGCACCGCTGTCGCACGGCCCCCGCCGTCCGACACAAAGGTCGCGTCCTGTGCCAGCACGCGTGCGAGCGCTCCCACATCCCCGTCGCGAATGGCATTGACGAAGGCATCCGCCAGCCGGGATTCTTCCTCGGGCGTCGGCTTGAAACTGGGCCGGTTCGCTTGCACGTTGCTGCGCGCACGCGAGGCGAGCTGACGGCAGGCGCTTTCCGAACGGCCGAGCGTGGCGGCCACTTCGCGAAACTCCATGTCGAACACGTCGTGCAGCAGGAAGGCGGCGCGCTCCAGCGGCGAGAGACGCTCCAGTGTCAGCATGAAGGCGTAGGACAGGTCGTTGGCCAGTTCGTGTATCGCTTCCGGCCCGGGCTGGAATTGCGTGTCGTCATCCACCAGCGGTTCCGGCAGCCACGCACCGACATACACTTCGCGCTGGGCCTGCGCCGACTTGATGCGGTCGAGGCACAGGCGGGTAACAGTACGCGAGAGGAAGGCGCGCGGATTGTCGACCGCGCCGCGGTCGGTTGCGTGCCAGCGCAGCCACGCGTCCTGCACCGCGTCCTCCGCTTCGGCGCGCGAGCCGAGCATGCGGTAGGCGAGGCCGCGCAGGTGGCGGCGGTGCGGTTCGAAATCGTCGCTTGCGTCTGCCGGGATGTCCATGCCGGGTCCTCCAGTTGTCATGCCGGCGAGGTGTTGAGCAGCGGGCGGGCTTCCGTGTTTCCCACGCGCACCCGGTTGCATGCCTTGCCGTGTCCAAGCGCATATTTTACGGTCGGGAAGACGCGGGAGGCAGCGATACCCAGCGCCAGCGATACCACGGCGCGCGGTCCCCAGCGCCGCACGATCTCTTCGCGCAGCGTGTCGGCCTGGGGATCGTGGGCCAGCACCGCGCGGGCATAGCGCACGCCGAGCAGTGCCTGTTCGCCCATGCCGGCTTCGTCGCCGGCGAGGATCGCCCGCAGCACCGCCTGCGATATCCCTTCGCGCTCGGCCATCGTGACCATGAGTTGCGTGCACGGGCCGCAGTCTTCCGCCAGTATGGCGACGATCTTCGCCGCGTACCAGGTGTCGAGCGGGACGTCCTCGCGATGCGCGGCCACTTTCGAGACGGCGGCGTAGCGGCGCAGGCCGGTGAAGCTGGTGTCGAGCATTTCGCGCATGTAGGCGGCGTCGTAGCCGTAATCCTTTTCAAACGCGTCGAGCTGACGCCGGACGAACCATTTCAGCATGAGTGATCTCCTTGGTGTCCTCGTTACGCAGAGGGTCTTGCTGACAAGACGAGGCAGGGGCGGGAGATGTGACATGCGCCGGAAAACCGGGCGATTATTGCCTTGAAGTTATTTTTTCTGCGTGCGCCAGGCGTCCACGAGCTGGCGTGCGGCCGGTTCCAGGCTGGCGTAGGGCAGGGAATGGGCCTTGGTGAAGATCATCATCGCGTAGACGTCGGCCAGGGCGTTTACCTCAGGTGACAGTGCGCGTTCTTCGCCGGTCGAGGGCCGCAGCGCGCGCCAGTAGTTGATGACTTGTTCCAGTTCGGGAAGGGTGATGTCCATTTGGCTATTCTACGGCAGCCCGGACAGGCCCTTGCTATGATGTCCAGTCAATCCAACTTGAGGCAAGACAAATGGACAAGGTTGCAGTGATTACCGCCGCCTCGCGCGGCATGGGCGCCGCGTGCGCGCGGGAACTGGCGGCACGGGGCTACAAGCTGGTGCTGATGTCGCGGTCGGCGGATATCCAGGCGCTGGCAACGGAACTCGGCGCGACGGCGCTGCAAGGGTCGAGCGACAATGCCGCCGACCTGCAGAAGCTGGTTGCGCTGGCAATGGACACGCATGGCCGCATCGATGCCGCGGTCAACAATACCGGCCATCCGAAGAAGGGGCCGCTGCTGGAACTCAGCGACGACGACTGGCATGCCGGGCTCGACCTGCTGCTGCTGAATGTGGTGCGCATGGCGCGCCTGGTCACGCCCGTGATGCAGGCGCAGGGCGGCGGGGCGATCGTGAACATTTCCACCTTCGCTGCGTACGAGCCCACGGCGCGCTTCCCGATCTCGTCGGCATTGCGCGCCGCGCTCGGCAGCTTTACGAAGATTTACGCGGACGAGGTGGCGAAGTCCGGTATCCGCATCAATAACGTGCTGCCGGGGTACGTTGACTCCATCGCGCAGAACGAGGCGACGCTCGCGCAGATCCCGATGGGACGCCAGGGCACGCAGGAAGAGATCGCGAAGACCGTGGCTTTCCTGCTGTCGGCGGATGCCGGTTACATCACCGGCCAGAACCTGCGCGTGGACGGCGGCATCACGCGTTCGGTGTAAGGCGCCTCAGGCCTTTTCCATGAAGCGCGCCAGGCGCTGCACGCCTTCGTCCAGCCGCTCCAGCGAGCTTGCGAAGCACCAGCGGACATAGCCTTCGCCCTCGGGGCCGAAGGCATTGCCCGGCGCCAGGCCGAGCTTGGCTTCCACCACCATGCGCTTGCACAGCGCCAGCGTGTCCTGCGCGCCGTCCACACGGAAGAAGAGGTACATCGCGCCTTTCGGCTTGGGCGTGGTGATGCCGGGCAGCGCATTCAGGCGCTCGTAGAGGAAATCGCGCGCGGCCTGGTAGCGGGCGACGGTATGGGCGATGATCTCCTCGCCGCGTTCGACGGCAACGACGCCGGCGCGCTGCACGAAGCCGGGCGCGCAGGAAGTGTTGTATTCAATCAGCTTGCCCAGGTCCGCCATCAGCGGCTCCGGCGCCACCACCCATCCGAGCCGCCAGCCGGTCATCAACCACGATTTGGAAAAGCTGTTGGCCGATACCAGGCGGTCTTCCGGCACCGCGATGTCGAGGAAGGAGGGGGCGCAGCCGCGCGTGCCAGATGCCACGTCATACACGAGGCGCTCGTAGACATCGTCGGCCAGGATCCAGATGCCGTGCTTGCGGCAATGCGCGAGCAGGACTTCCTGCTGCTCCTTCGCGATCACCCAGCCGGTCGGGTTGTTCGGCGAATTGATCAGCACTGCTTTGGTGCCGGGCGCGAGCGCGTCCAGCAGCTGCTGCAGATCCAGCTCCCAGGTCTTGCCGAAGCGCAGCGGCACTTTCACCACTTCCGCCCCGAGGATCTTCGGGATCTCGACCAGGTTGGGCCATAGCGGCGTGACGGCGACCACGCGGTCGCCGGGATTGATGATGAGCTGCGCCAGCAGCATCAGCGCCGACACGCCCGAGGATGTCACCGCCACGCGGCCGGGATCGACCGGACGATGCAATGCCGACAGGTAGGCGGCGATTGCTTCGCGCAGCGGCGGGATGCCGAAGTTGTGCGTGTAGAAGGTCTCGCCCGCATCCAGCGATTGCTTCGCGGCGGCGCGGATGAAGTCCGGCGTCATCTGGTCCGGCTCGCCGAACCAGAAGGGCAGCACGTCCTGCAGCCCGATGCCGGCATTGGCGACTTCACGGATGCGGGACGCGACCAGGTCCTGGACGACGGGGCGGGCAGCAGGCAAGGATGCAGGGTTCAGAAGCATAGGATGATTCGGTTGGCGAGGTCGAAGACGAAAGACGGCTGCAGGTAAGCGACGAGAACGCCCGCCAGCACCGCCGCGATGGCGATGCCGATCAGGAAGCGTTTCAGTCCGTCGCCCATGATGTCATGCTGCCGCTGGCTGCGGCTGGCGTGCAATGGCTTTCTCGTTGATCGGCAGGTTCACCAGCGCGGCGAACACGCCGAGCGCGATGACGATGGCCCAGACAGTGTCGTAGCTGCCGTCGCGCGTGAACAGGTAGCCGCCGAGCCAAACGCCGATGAAGCTGCCCACCTGGTGCGAGAAGAACACGAAGCCCGACAGCATCGACAGGTATTTCACGCCGAAGATGCCGGCGATCACGCCGTTGGTCAGCGGCACCGTCGACAGCCACAGCAGGCCGATGGCGGCGGCGAACAGGTAGATCGACCACGGCGTCAGCGGCGCGACCAGGAACAGGCCGATGACCACTGCGCGGCTCAGGTAGATGACCGACAGCAGGTAGCGCTTGGGCAGGAAGCCCCCCAGCTTGCCGGCGTAGTAGGAGCCGAAGATATTGAACAGGCCGATCAGTGCCAGTGCGATCACTGCCACGTTCGGGTCGGTGACGCCCTTGTCCTTGAGGTAGGCCGGCAGGTGCACGCCGACGAACACGAGCTGGAAACCGCAGACGAAATAGCCGGCCACCAGCAGCTGGAAGGGACGATAGGCGAAGGCTTCGCGGATCGCTTCGCCCATGCTCTGCTGCGGGCCGGTCGCCTTCTGGTGCGGCAGCTCGCGCAGGCCGAACGCCATCGGCAGCATCACGATCGCGACCAGGGCGGCGAGGATATAGAAAGCGTTCTGCCAGCCGGTGCCGGAAATGAGCTGCTGCTCGACCGGCATCATCATGAACTGGCCGAAGGAGCTGGCGGCGCCGGAAATGCCGAAGGCCCAGGAGCGCTTGGCTTCCGGCGCGGTGCGGCCGATGATGCCGCTGACTGCGCCGAAGGCGGTACAGGCCAGGGCGCCCCCGATCAGCACGCCGGAACCGATGATGAAAGCCGTCGGCTCCGCCACCATCGCCATCCACAGCAGGCCGCCGACATACAGGAAAGCGCCGGCGATGACCACGCGCGCGGTGCCGAAGCGGTCGCACGCCATGCCGGCGAACGGGCCGAAGGCGCCCCACAGCAGGTTCTGCAGCGCCATCGCCAGCGAATAGGTCTCGCGCGTCCAGCCATGCGCCTGCGAGATCGGCTGCAGCCAGAAACCGAAGCCGTGCCGCACGCCCATCGCGAGGGTCAACACCAGGCCGCTGGCGATGAGGACGGTCTTGAGTTGCGGGGCGCGGGTGGCGGTCAGCATGGCTTGCTCTCGGATGACTGGAGGGAACAATCGAGTGTAGCGCAAAGTACAAAAGCATGTGGACCGCCGGTTTGACCGGGCCAGGGGGAAGATTTTCCGTACGGTCACCATCCGGCGGAACAAGATTTGTGACGTGTCAAAAACCCCGGGCGCGCTTTCTTGTCTTAAATCTTTTAGCCAGTGAAAGGGACAAGATCGTGACAGGGATGGCGTCATGAAACAGGTTGAAGATCAGGCGCGCCGGATCCCCGAGCTGATCCGCGCCCGCGACCTGCTGACGGTCCTGGTGCTTCTCGCCTCGCTGCTCGTGACATACAAGCTCTGGGTCGATGCGCGCAACAATGTCGGCCAGGTGGTGCAGACTGCGTTCGACTACCGGGTGCGCGACGTGACGGACGTCATCCGCGACCGCCTGTTGATCTACGAACAGGTGTTGCGCGCCACCAAGGGATTGTTCGTCGTCAATCAGGAGGTGAAGCGCGCCATGTTTCGCGACTATATCGAAACCCTGAACCTCACCGAAAACTATCCGGGTATCCAGGGCATCGGTTTTGCCGTCCAGGTTCCCGCGGCCGCGAAGGCAATGCACATTGCCACGGTGCGCAAGGAAGGCTTCAGCGACTACACGATCCGGCCCGAGGGCGAGCGCGAGGTCTATTCGGCCATCGTGTACCTCGAGCCCTTCGCAGGACGCAACCTGCGGGCCTTCGGTTACGACATGTATTCCGAACCGGTGCGGCGCGCCGCCATGGACAAGGCGCGCGACACAGGCGAGGCCGCTGCGTCGGCCAAGGTGACCCTGGTGCAGGAAACCGGCGGCGAGGTGCAGTCCGGATTCCTGATGTACCTGCCGGTCTACAAGGAAGAAATGCAGTACGAGGTGCCCGAGCAGCGCCGCAAGTATTTGCTGGGCTGGGTCTATGCGCCCTTTCGCATGGGCGATTTCATGCGTGGTCTGTTCGACGACCTTGGCATCGACGTCGACATCGAGGTCTATGACAACGGCGACTTGAGCGATGAGGCGCGCATGTTCGATGCGCGGCCGGACGTGCGCGCGCTGTCGGCCGAATTCCAGCGGCGCAGCGTGACGCGCATCGAATCCGCTAACCATGCATGGAGCGTCGCCATTGCCGCCCTGCCTGTGTTCGAGCACCGCATCGAGTCCGGCCGTACCCAGCTCGTCCTGCAGGCCGGGATCAGCATCAGCCTCTTGCTGGGCTTGCTGATGTGGATCTTCCTGGACGACCGGGCGCGGGCCCTGCAGGCGGCCAACCAGGCGATGCAGCTTGCGCTGTACGATCCGCTGACCGGTTTGCCCAATCGCAAGCTGCTCGACGAGCGGCTGCAGCAGGCGCTGGCGGCGGCAAAGCGGCACGGCGGACACCTCGCCCTGCTCTTCATCGACCTCGACAAGTTCAAGCCCGTCAACGACAACTTTGGCCACAGCTATGGGGACCTGCTGCTGAAGGAAGTCGCGCTGCGACTGCGTTCCTGCGTGCGGGAATCGGATACCGCCTCGCGGCTGGGCGGGGACGAGTTCGTCGCCCTGCTGCCGGAGGTGGAGAACGAGCACGATGTCTCGGTGGTGGCCGACAAGATTCTGCAGCGCCTGACGATGCCCTACGACGTGGCCGGCCATACCTTCGATATATCCGCCAGCATCGGTGCGGCCGTCTATCCCCAGGACGGCGGGGACGCCAAATCGCTCACCCGCAGCGCGGACCTGGCGATGTACGAGGCGAAGAACAGCGGCCGCGCCCAGGTCAAGTTCGCCCGCACCTCGCTCCCGCAGCCGGGCGTGCAGGGGATCTGAAGCCGGATGTGTTGTACATTACTGCAACACATCCTGAGGGGGGAACATGATGCTCGTCGCGAAAATCCTGATCGTGCTGGTCTTGCTGATCCACGTGTATATCGTGCTGCTGGAAACCGTGATGTTCCGCACGCGCGGCCGCAAGGTGTTCGGCCTGAGCAAGGAGCAGGTGGAAATGATGGCGCCGGCGATGTCGAACCAGGGGTGCTACAACGGCTTCCTGGCCGCCGCGCTGGCGGTCGGCCTGCTGCATCCGAACCCGGCCACCGGGCATGCGTTTTCCGTCTTCGGCTTGCTGTGCGTGGCGGTGGCCGGAATCTGGGGCGCCGTCACGGTGCAGGTGCGCATCCTCTACGTGCAGACGGTGCCGGCGGTGCTGGCGCTGGCGGCGCTCTATCTCGGAAGGTGACGCCTCAGCCGGCGAGGAAGCGGCGCACCAGTTCGATCTGTTCCGGCACGTTCAATGCCGGCGCATGGCCGCAGCCGGGGATGACTGCCAGCTCTGCGCGTGGGCCGCGCCGCGTCATCTCCTCCGCGGTCTCCTGCAGCAGCAGGTCGGAGTCGATGCCGCGCAGCACGAGTGTCGGCATGTCCAGCGCATCGTATTCTTCCCACAGGTCGTAGTCGTCCGGGTGCACGATGAACTGGCGCACCATCGCCGGGTCGTAATGCGGCGTCACCTTCCCGTTCGGCATGCGACGCGTCGAGGTTTCCGCCATGCGGCGCCACTGCGCGTCGCTCTGCCAGCCGTAGGGTTTGTAGACGGTGCGGAAAAAGTTTTCCAGCTCGCTCACCGTATCGAACTGCGGGGGATTGCCGGCATAGGCCTTGATGCGCTCGATGGCCGCGCTTGCCAGCGAGGGCCCGTTATCGTTCAGCACAAGATGGCTGATCCTTCCTTTCAGCGTGGTCGCCCCCGCCACGGTGCCGATGGCGCCACCCATCGATGTGCCGACCCACCGTACCTTGTCGAAACCGAGCTGGTCGACCAGCGATGCCGCCAGCTGCGCATAGAACGCGAGGCAGTATTCCTTGTCCGGCTCCGGGCTCCATTGCGACAGGCCGCGGCCGAGGGTGTCCGGGCAAACGATGCGATACCTGCCGGCCAGCGCGGCGGCGAGGTCGTCGAAGTCGCGCCCGGTACGCGCCAGGCCGTGCCACATGATGAGCGGCGGCGCATCCTTGCTGCCCCACTCGACGTAATGGATTTCCCGCTCGCAGCAGCGAACGTAATGCGAACTCGGTGTCATGATGTCCTCCAGGTGCGCAGTTTGCCGACGATGCCTGTCGGGAAGAAGTACACCGACAGGATGAACAGGATGCCCAGCCACAGCAGCCAGCGGTCCGGCGAAAGCAGTGCCGGCAGCAGCGGCAGGTTCTGCGCCGCGCCGGCGGCGATGCGCATCAGGTCCTGCAGGTAATTCTGCGCCAGCAGGAAGATGGCCGAGCCGCAGATCGCGCCGTACATCGTTCCCATGCCGCCGATCACCACGATCAGCAGGATGTCCACCATGATCTCGAAGGACAGCGAGGTGTCCGGCCCGTTGTAGCGCAGCCAGATCGCGAGCATGCAGCCGGCCAGCGTCGCGAACACGGCGGCCAGCACGTTGGACAGCGTGCGGAACACCACGATCCGGTAGCCGATCGCCTCGGCGCGGAAATCGTTTTCGCGGATGGCCTGCAGCACGCGGCCGAAGGGCGAGTTCACGATGCGCAGCATGGCGAGGAACAGCAGCACGGTGGTGAAGAACAGGATGTAGTAGGTGATGAATTTGCCGTCCAGCCATGCACCCAGCACCTGTTCCTCGGCGAGCTGGAATGCCGGCGAAAGCAGTTCCGGCAGCTTGAAGTTCAGGCCGTCTTCGCCGCCGGTGAACTGCGAGAGCTGCGAGGCCAGCGTCTGGAAGGCCGAGGCCACCGCCAGCGTGATCATTGCATAGAAGATTGCCCGCACCCGCAGCGAGAACAGGCCGATGATCAGCGACAGCACCAGCGACAGCGTCACCGCGCACAGCGCGCCGACGACGAGGCTGCCCCAGCCCGGTCCCATGCGCGTGCTGGCAATCGCGATGCCGTAGGCGCCGATACCGAAGAACATGGTGTGCGCGAAGGACACGATGCCGGTGTAGCCGAGCAGCAGGTCGTAGCTGGCCACCAGCACGATGAAGATCAGGATCTTCGCCGCCACATTGAGCGCCTTGGCGCCGGGGAAGAGGAAGGGAGCGAACGCCAGCCCGAACAGGATGACGAGCAGAACGGCCGTCAGCAGCTTGTTGCGCGGCAGGTCGTGGGAAAGGAGTTGCCTGATCATCGCGATTACCTGTTGGTGACCTGATAGAGACCCTGCGGACGCCACAGCAGGATGGCGACCATCAGCAGGATGTTGGAAAACAGCGCCACTTTCGGCGCCAGGAAGCCGGTGTAGTTGGCCAGCAGGCCGACCAGCAGGGCGCCGAGGAAACAGCCGCCGGTGGAGCCGAGCCCGCCGATGATGATGACGATGAAGATCAGCACGTTCACATGCGCGCCCATCTGCGGGATCACGCTCTGCTGGTACAGCCCCCACATCACACCGCCCAGGCCCGCGAGCGCGGAGCCGGCCACGAACACGCCGACGAACAGACGCTTGATGCGGTAGCCGAGGCTTTCCACCATCTCGCGGTCCTGCACGCCGGCGCGGATCAGCAGGCCGAGCTTGGTGCGGTTGAGCACGATCATCATCGCGACGAACACCGACAGCCCGACGACGACGGCGAGCAGGCGGTACTTTTCGATCGCGGAATCGCCGAACAGGATCGCGCCGCGCAGCGAGGCCGGCAGGCTCAGCGAAATCTGCTGCGGCCCCCAGAACACCTTGATCAGTTCCTCGCCGACCACCATGCCGCCCATGGTGATCAGGATCTGCTTGAGGTGCTGGCCGTAGACGCGGCGCACGATCACGCGCTCGAAGAACAGGCCGATTGCGCCGGCCACCACCATCGCCCCGATCATCGCCACCGCGATGGCGGCGAGGTTGAGCGCGATGTTTTCCGAGCCCATCCATCCCGGCATCATGCCGAGCACGGTCACCGCCATGAAGGCGCCGAGCGCGATGAACACGCCGTGGCCGAAATTGAGCACGTCCATCAGGCCGAAGATCAGCGTCAGGCCGGAAGCGATGATGAAAATGATCATGCCCATCGCCAGGCCGGCGGCGGTGAGCGTGACCCAGGTGGACGACGAGCCGATCAGCGGCAGCGCGGCGAGCGCCAGCGCGGGCACGAGGGCCAGCGGCGCCCAGTCGATCTGGGTATAGAGCCGCGGGCCAGCGCCGGCGGCCGAGGGGAGGGTGCTTGTCTCTGCCATTGTTGTCCTCTTGAATCAATGCATGCGTGCGGGCAGCTCTGCTTGAGTTGCCTGTTCCTTTTCCCTGTCATTCCCGCCTTCGCGGGAATGACAGGGATATGCATCAGTGATGCGCCGCCAGCGAAAGCCCCAGCAGCTTCGTCTGCAGTGCCTCGTCTTCTGCGAGTTCCTGCATCTGTCCCCGGTGCACGATGCGGCCGTCATCCATCACCGCCACCGTGTCGCCGAGCTGTTTCGCGAAGTTGAAGTTCTGCTCCACCAGCAGAATCGTGGTATCGGTCTGCTTGAGCTCGCGGAACGCGGAAATCATGTTGGCGATGATGGCCGGCGCCAGGCCCTTGCTCGGTTCGTCGATCAGCAGCAGCTTGCGCGGCTCGACGATGGCGCGGGAGACAGCCAGCATCTGCTTCTGCCCGCCCGACAGCTTGCCGGCCGGGTGCAGCCAGAACTTCTTCATCGCCGGGAACAGGCTGAAGATCCAGTCGAGGCGCTTTTCGTCGACCTGCTCGATGCGGCCCGCGCTGCGCGCGGCGAGCAGCATGTTTTCCTTGACCGTCAGGTCGCCGAAGATGCCCATGTTTTCCGGCACGTAGGCGATGCCGGATTGTGCGATGTCGGGCGTGCTGCGCTTGGTGATGTCGTGGCCGTCGAAGGTGATACGGCCCTGCGAGGCTTGCCACAGGCCCATGATGGTGCGCAGGGTCGTGGTCTTGCCCGCGCCGTTGCGGCCGAGCAGCATGGTGAGCTGGCCGCGCGGCACTTCGAGGTCGACGCCGTGCAGGATGTGGTAGGCGCCGATATGCGTATGCACGCCTTCGAGTTTCAACAATGCCTGGCTCATGCCGCTGCCTCCTCCACGGGCGCCGTGCCCAGGTATGCCTGCTGCACGATGGGCGAGGCGATCACCGTCTCGGGTTCGCCGTCCGCCATCAGCGTGCCGTTGTGCAGGACGATGATGCGGTCCGCCAGTTCGCGCACGACATCCATCTTGTGCTCGACCAGCAGGATGGTCTTGTGGGTTTGTTTCTTCAGTGCGCGGATCAGGTCGAGGATGACCGGGACTTCATCGACGCTCATGCCGGCGGTCGGCTCGTCGAACATGAAGATGTCCGGATCGAGCGCCATCAGCAGGCCGACTTCCAGCTTGCGCTGATCGCCGTGCGGCAGGGCCGCGGCCTGGATGTCGCGCTTGGATGCCAGTGCCACGTCTTCCAGCACCTGTTCGGCGCGTTCGATCAGTTCCTTGTGGCGGTTCCATACGTTCCACAAGTCCAGGCCGAGATGGGCGCGCGACTGCAGCGCAAGCCGTACGTTCTCCATCACACTCAGGTTGGGGAACAGGCTGGTGAGCTGGAAGGCCCGCCCCAGTCCGGCATGGGTGCGCGCGGAGGCCGACATGGAAGAAATGTCGTTCCCGTTCAGCAGGACCTGGCCGGCGCTCGGCTTGAGCTGACCGGAAATGAGGTTGAAATAGGTGGTCTTGCCGGCGCCGTTGGGGCCGACGATGGCCGTCAGCGTGCCGGACTCGAAGGCGCAGGAAACCGCATTGACGGCGACATGGCCGCCGAAGCGGATGGTCAGGTCGCGCGTTTCGAGCGAGGTTTTCTTGATGGAATGCAGAGACATGGCCGTCCTCTGTGGATCGCGCGGGCAGAAGCCCGCCCCGCCCCCTGTGCAAGGGGGCGGGGGAGGGGATGGGGGCGGATAAAATCGATCAGCGCTTGTTGGTGATCGGCACGTGCATCTCTTCCGGCTTGATCTCGCGGATCAGTTCCGGGATGCCCCACTCGACCTTCGGGTCGACCTTGATCTTGAAGTGGTACATCGACTGCATCGCCTGGTGATCTTCCTTGCGGAAGGTCATCTTGCCCTTGGGCGTGTCGAAGCTCATGCCTTCCATCGACGCGATCAGCTTCTCGGTGTTGGTGTCGCCGTTGGTCTTCTTCAGCGCTTCAACGAGGGCCATTGCGGCCGACATGCCGCCCGCGGTGAAGAAATCGGGCGGACCGTTGTGGCGCTTCTGGTGCTCGGCCACCAGCCAGTCGTTGGCCGGGTTCTTCGGGATGCCGTAGTAGTAATAGGCGGCGCCTTCCATGCCGGGGAAGCTCTTGTACGAAGCCATCGCCGGCAGGATGTTGCCGCCGCTGGCGACTTCCACGCCATAGCGCTTGGGATCGAGGTCGGCCAGCTTGCCGATCGGCGACGGGCCGGCCCAGATCACGAAGATGACCTTGCGGCCCTGCTTGCCCTTGAGCGCATCGAACATGCGCTGCGCGCCGGCGGTGAAGTCGGTGGTATTGCCAGGCAGGTATTCTTCATGCACGAGCTTGGCGGTCTTCAGCGCTTCCTTGAACGCCTTCACGCCGTCGCGGCCGAAGGCGGTGTCTTGCGCCATCGTGGCGATCGAGACGCCTGCCTTGTCCAGCGCCACTGCATTGGAGATCGCATCCTGCGAGGAATTGCGGCCGGTGCGGAAGATGTAGCGGTTCCACTTCTCGCCGGTGATTGCATCGGCGACGGCGGGTTCCACGAGCAGGATCTTCTTGTATTCCTCGGCCACCGGCAGCATGGCCAGCGCGACGCCGGAGCTGGTCGGGCCGACGGCGATATCGACGCGGTCGTCGGCATAGGCGGAGGCCAGCTGCGCCTTGCCCACGTCGGGCTTGCCCTGGCTATCCTTTTCGATCACCACCAGCTTGTTGCCGTTGACCGTCATCGTGCCCTTGGTGGCGTACTCCAGGCCCATCATCAGGCCGATGTGCGTCTGCTTGGCGTAGGCTTCGAGCGCGCCCGTCTTGTCGTAGACGTGGGCGATCTTGATGTCCTTGGCGTGGAGTGCGGTGGTGCAGCAAATAGCGGCGAGCGCCGCCATCAGGTGGTGTCGGGTCATGTCTCTTCCTCTCGTGGTTTATTCTGGCGCCCCATTGCATGCGCATCGTGCGACGCCCAACGAACGGAAGGAGGACGTCAGGAACAATGCTTGCCCCTGCCACGACACACATGAAATCAGGCTCCGGCCAGATTACTCCAGGATGTGTTGCCCGGAAAGTAGTAAAACTACGGTGGGCAGGACGCCCGACCGGGCGTGTCACGCGCGTGTTACAGCAGTTGCTGCATCGCGTCACCGACCACCTGCATGAATGCGCGTACGCGCGCCGTGTTGCGCAGGTCGGGATGCGTCAGGATCCAGAGCGGCGAGCGCAGCTCGGCAATCGGTTCGGAGAGCGGTACCAGTCCCTTGAGTTCATGCGTGATGAATTCGGGCATGAGCGCCACGCCGATCCCTGCGCGCATCAGGGCGAGCGCGGTGGGAAAGTGGTCTGCGCGCACGGCGACCGACGCCTCCGGCACGTGCGCGTGCAGCCAGCGGTCGTAGACGCGGCTGCGCGCACCGCGCTCGAAGCAGACCCAGGGATAATCGCGCACCAGCGTCGCGACCGGCAGCAGGGCGCGCTTCTTCCCGGGACGCGGCGCGTGCGGCGTGCCTTCCCACGCATACACGCGAAAATCGATCTCGCCCAGCTTGCGGCCGACGAGGTAGTCCGGCACGTCCGTCGACATGCGGATGGCGATGTCCGCTTCCCGGCGCGACAGGTCGAGCCGCTCGCGCGCGCCCTGGATTTCGACCTCGATGTCCGGATGCGCAGCGCAGAATGCCGCCAGCGGCCGAGGTAACAGGTACTGGGCGACCACGACGCCGGTAGTGACGTGCAGGCTCCCTGTGAGCCGCGTGTCGCCGCCTGCGATGCGCAGCTCGGCTTCCGCGATCAGCGGCTCGCACTGCTCGGCCACGCGGCAGAGCGCCTCACCGGCTTCGGTCGCCACATAGCCGTTGCGCAGGCGTTCGAACAGCCGTACCTGCAGTTTGTCTTCCACCGCGTCGATCCGGCGCAGCATGGTGGAGTGCATCACCGAGAGCGTTCGCGCGGCACCCGATAGCGATCCCGCGCGGGCGACCGCGAGTACGTAGCGCAAGTCATCCCAGTCGAGGCGGGAGGCGGCGGGCGGCAGGGTTACCGGTCTGTGCATATTTGCATACGCTGAAAGCAGAAACAGAGATTTTATGTGCAAAGATTAGCATCTAGACTCCCTTCATGCCAGCAACAACCAGATGGGAGAATGCCATGCCGACCCGCACAGCCACCCGCACCGCCACTCGTACGCAGCATCGCCTGCTCGTCTGGGCATCGAAGGCCGGCGCATGGTTTTCCGACTGGATCAGTGGCGTGTATCGCCGGCCGCTCCACCGCCGTCATCGCCTGGGGGCATGGGAAGAAAGCGCCAGCTCGCGCGCACGTGCGCTCAGGGAAAGCGCCGAAAGGGAGTTTCCCCCGCGTTGAAGCGCCCCGCCGTCTCGTGTCCGAAAACGGCTAGACGCTCCCGGTCCGGGGGCGTATAACAGAGGGCATGGATACCGCCCACGCCCCCGCCGCTCCGGCTCTCGACCGCGAAAGCTGTTACCGTGCCCTCGCGGCGCGCGACGCGCGCTTCGACGGGGTGTTCTTCACCGGTGTGAAGACGACCGGCATCTACTGCAGACCGGTATGTGCCGTGAAGACGCCGCGCGAATCTTCCTGCCTGTTCTTCGGCACTGCCGCTGCGGCGGAGGCCGCGGGCTTTCGTCCCTGCCTGCGCTGCCGTCCGGAGCTTGCGCCTTACGCCCTGCAGGAAAACCTTGCGCATGCGGTGTGGCAGCGCATTGCGGCGGGTGCGCTCAATGATGGCGATGTCGAACGGCTTGCCGGCGAAGTCGGGCTGTCGTCGCGCCAGCTGCGGCGCGTGCTGCTGCAGCAGTTCGGCGTCACGCCTGTCGAGCTGGCGCAAACCCAGCGCCTGCTGTTTGCGAAAAAGCTGCTGCAGGAAACCCGCATGCCGATGGCCGATGTGGCGTTTGCGGCCGGCTTCGGCAGCGTGCGCCGCTTCAATGCCTTGTTCGTGCAGCGCTACGGGCTCGCGCCCACCGACATCCGGCGTGCGCAGGCGAGGGAGGATGACGGCGGACGCGATGCGCTGGTGCTGCGTCTGGCTTACCGTCCGCCTTACCAGTGGGAGCATCTCTTGCGCTACCTGTCCGGCCGGGCCATCGCCGGGGTGGAGGCGGTGCAGGAGGGCGCTTACCTGCGCAGCGTGCGCCTGGGCGGCGTGGAGGGATGGCTGCGCGTGACGCACGCGGCACAGCGGCAGCAGCTTGCGCTGGAGGTATCGGCCTCGCTCGCGACGCAGTTGATGCCATTGCTCGCGCGCGTGCGCAACCAGTTCGACCTGGATGCGAATCCCGCCGTCATCGAGGCGCAGCTGAAACGCGATGCCTTGCTTGCGGCGCGCATCGAGGCCATGCCCGGCCTGCGCGTGCCCGGCGCCTTCGATCCGTTCGAGCTTGCGGTACGTGCGGTGCTGGGGCAGCAGGTCAGCGTCGCCGGCGCGACTACGCTGTCGGGGCGGCTGGTGCAGCGTTTCGGGATGGAGGCGGAGACGCCCTTGCCCGGCGTGACGCATCACTTTCCAGCGGCAGAGCGGCTCGCGACCGCGGCAGTGAACGACATCGCCGCAATCGGATTGCCGGGCAAGCGCGCGGAAACGATACGCAACCTGGCCCGCTTTGCCGCGGACGGCGGCATGCAGCATCCGCCGGGTCTTGCGCTGGCGGACGCGGTGGCGCGCCTGAAGACGGTGCCGGGTATCGGCGACTGGACCGCGCATTACATCGCCTTGCGCGCCCTGCGTTATCCGGACGCCTTTCCTGCGGGAGACCTCGGCCTGCAGAAATCCGCCGCCGGCGCCGATGGCGGCCGTCTCACCGAACGACAACTCGCTGCGCGCGCCGAAGCCTGGTCTCCCTGGCGCGGTTACGCGGCCCTGGCTCTATGGATGGCATGACATGATCGATTACACCGAACACCGCAGCCCCGTCGGCACGCTGCTGCTCGCTGCCACGGGAAGAGGCCTGTGCGGCCTGTACTTTGAAGAGCACAAATATTTCAGGGGGCCGGTTGGATGGACGCGCAATCCCTCCAATCCGCACCTGCAGGCGGCAATGCGCCAGCTGGATGAGTATTTCGACGGTGCGCGCGATCGCTTCGACATCGCACTTGATCTGGCCGGCACGCCTTTCCAGCGTGCGGTATGGGATGCGCTGCAGGCGCTGCCGTTCGGCTGTACGTCAAGCTACCAGTCCATCGCACGGACCGTTGCCAGCCCGAAGGCCACCCGCGCTGCCGGCACGGCGATCGGCCGCAATCCCGTGTCGATCATCGTGCCTTGCCACCGCGTGCTGGCCACGACAGGCGGCTTGTCGGGATATGCGGGAGGGCTGGAGCGCAAGCGCTACCTGCTCGTGCATGAAGGCGTAGTGTGCGGAGCCGGTTGACGCGGCCGTCGCACACCACGTGAGCGCGCTTACTTCGAGGTCGAGCCGCTGCCGGAAGTGGCGCCGCCGCTGCCGCTGCCGGTGACTGCACCGGAGCCGGTCGCCGGACTCGAGCTGCTGCTGGAGCTACCCGAACCGCTGCCGGAGGTGTCGGCAGCCGAACCGGCTGCGGGGCCGCTCGGGGTGGTCGTGGTGCCGCCGGAAGAGCTGCCGCTGCTCGGGCTGCTGGTCGAGGAAGAGCTGCCGGATGTGCCGTAGCTGCCGCTGGCGCCGGACGAGGAGCTCGGCGAGGTTGCCGAAGAGCCCGAGGAGCCCGAGGTGCCGCCGGTGCCGGACATTCTGCCGGTGCCGCAGGCTGCCAGAACCAGTGCGCATGCCAGGGGGATAGTCCACTTCAACATAAGAATTCTCCTTTGTAAAAATCGCGAAGCACGAAAGCCATTCATGCCAAAATGGCATGCATGCGAGTGTGTAGAATCTTTCAACTACCGAAAGTTCCGGCGCGTCCTTGCAAGGCAGGAGAGGTGTTCGACGCACGAAAAGCTGCGGCCGCGGAGCGGCTGGAATGAGCCCGGGAACTGGATTCGGCGGACAGCCCCGTTTATCAAGGACTTGCGGAGAGGTGGCAGCGAGGAGGGATGTGCAGCCGGGGACAGCGGTGCGCGGACGACGCTTCCGCCGCGCACCTCTGCGTTACAACTTCTTACCTTTTCTTTTTCGATACTTCGTTGCCGACCACGCCGCCCACAGCCGCGCCACCCAAAGTACCGAGGGTACTGCCATCGGTTATCGCACTGCCGGCCACGCCGCCGATGACGGCGCCGGCACCGATGCCGACCTGTTGGCGCGTGGGCGTGCCGCATGCGGTGAGGCTCAGAGCGAGCGTAAGTGCGCCCGCGATGGAAAACAGTCTGCTTGTGTTCATTTTTTCCTCCAGAATTGGACGCATTGCCAGCGCAATGCTCTTGTCATTATTCGACCGCGCCGGGAGGGCGGGGTTCCGAATGGCATTTTCTGGAACGAAATCCGGATCACCTTGAAAGGAGCATCAATGATTCGTGGAAGTTGCATGTGCCGCGGCGTGCAGTACGCCTATGGCGGCGAGTTCGGCACCATCACCGTCTGCCACTGCAGCGATTGCCGCAAGGCGCAGGGCAGCGCCACCGTGATCGCGGCGCCGGTGGATGCCGCGTCCTTCCAATGGCTGTGCGGGCAGGAGCTGATCTCGGAATACGAATCGTCGCCGGGAAAGAAGCGCGCATTCTGCAGCCGTTGCGGCTCGCCGCTGTATTCGCGCAAGGATGACTTGCCGGGTGTGCTGCGGCTGCGCATGGGGACGATCGACACGCCGACGCAGGCGAAGCCGGTCGCCCATATCTTCGCGACCGGCTTGCCCGCGTGGGCGGAGATGGATGACGAGCTGCCGCGTTACGCGGGGCTGGAGCCGCAGCGCTAACTGACGAGGCGCAGCGTGAGCGGGTAACGGTAGGCCTTGCCCTTCGCCGCCGATACGGCGCCGAGCAGGCAGAAGATGAAGTTGGCCAGGAGGAGCAGCGGAAACAGGAGGAAGCCGATCAGCACGAACTTCAGCATGAAGGCGGCCATCATGGCGATCGCGATCGTGATCTGGAAGTTCAGCGCTTCTCGCGCTTCCTGTGCGGCGAAACCGTCGTCCTCGCGCTTGACCAGCCAGAGCACGAGCGCGCCGAAAAAGCTGCTGAATATGCCAAGCAAATGCGCCAGCATGGCGAGGTTGCATTCATCCTTGGACGGGCTGGTCTCGATGATGTCGTTCATGGACGGCTCCTCGCGCTAGGGAGATCAGGCGGCCTTCTTTGTTGTCGCTTTCCTGGCAACAGGCTTCTTCACCGCGGTCTTTGCCGCCGTCTTTGCGGCGGTTTTCACGGCCGTCTTTACAGCGGTCTTGGTTGCGGTCTTGGCGGCAGTCTTCTTCGGCGCTTCTTCCGCTTCCTCGGCGGCTGCCTTGCCTTTCGCCGGTACCTTGGCCTTGCGCTCTTCGAACTCGAAGCTCACCTTGCCGTTCTTGTCCTTCACCAGGAAGGCTTTGAAGGGGCGCCGCGTGCGTTGCGAGATGAAACCCGGCAGCAGGTCGGTGCGTCCGTCATTGAGCAGCTTGGCCATCTGTTCCGGCAGGATCTCCTGCTGCAGGATGATGCGCCCGCTGCGGAAGTCGCAGGCCTTGGGTTTGGCCACGGTCTTTTCGCACACGTAGGCCAGGCCCATCTCGTACACGCCGCTGCCGCACTTGGGGCAGGGGCCGAGCGGGGTCTGGTTGCTGAAGTCGACGCCTTCCCCATCCTCATCGTCGTTCTGCGCCTGGCCGAAGTCGAACTCCAGCTTGTGGTTGTTGTTCTCTTCGTCGCGCACGATCTTGAGGATAGCGGCAAAGGGACGGCCCATCTTCGAGCGGAAGCCCTGCAGCGGACCGATCTCGCGCTTCTGCAGCAGCTCCTCGACCTCGGCGATTTCGAACTGGCGGCCGCCGGGCACCTTGGTCATCGAGAACTCGCACTTGGTGCAGGCGAAGCGGCGGTAGTTTTCCTTCACGACGCCGCCGCAGTTCGGGCAAGGCGTGTGAAGGGTCGCGTAATCGCCGGGGATGGTGTCGTTGTTGTATTCCTTGGCGCGCTTGACGATGATCTGCGTCATCTGCGCGATCTCGCGCATGAACTCTTCACGGCTGATCCTGCCGCGTTCCATCTGCGACAGCTTGTACTCCCATTCGCCGGTCAGCTCGGGCAAGGTGAGTTCGTCGACGCCGAGCCCGCGCAAGAGCGTCATCAGCTGGAAGGCCTTCGCGGTCGGGATCAGCTCGCGGCCTTCGCGCAGCAGGTATTTCTCATTGAGCAGGCCTTCGATGATCGCCGCGCGCGTCGCCGGTGTACCGAGGCCCTTGCCGGCCATCGCCTCGCGCAGGTCCTCGTCCTCGACCAGCTTGCCGGCGCCTTCCATCGCCGACAGCAGCGTCGCTTCCGTATAGCGTGCCGGCGGCTTGGTGACCAGGCCGTTGGCCGCGACCTTCTCGGTCTTCACCTTTTCGTCCTTGGCCACCGGCACCAGCGTGCCGGCATTTTCCTTGTCCTCGTCGTTGGCGGCTTCCTTGCCGTAGATCGCCAGCCAGCCGGCGTTGGTCATGACCTTGCCTTCGGTCTTGAAGGTATGGCCCGACACTTCCGTGAAGCGGGTCGTGACGAGGTACTCGGCCGCGGGGAAGAACACGGCCATGAAGCGCCGCACGACCATGTCGTACAGCTTCTGTTCGGGCTCGGACAGGTTCTTCGGCGCCTGCAGCGTCGGGATGATGGCGAAGTGGTCGCTGATCTTCGCATTGTCGAAGATGCGCTTGTTCGGCTTCACCCAGTTCTTGTCGATGATCTGCTTGGCGAATTGGTGGTAGTTGTGGTTCTCGGCCACCACGTCGAACGTCTGCCTGACGGTGGCGATGTAGTCTTCGGGCAGGTGGCGCGAGTCGGTACGCGGGTAGGTGAGCACCTTGTGCTTTTCGTACAGCGCCTGCGCGAGTGCCAGTGTGTTCTTCGCGGAAAAGCCGAAGCGGGAGTTGGCTTCGCGCTGCAGGCTGGTCAGGTCGAAGAGGGCGGGCGACAGCTGCGTCGCGGGCTTCGCTTCTTCGGTGACCGTACCCTGCTTGCCGCGGCAGGCCGCGACGATGGATTCGGCGGCAGCCTTGCTCCACAGGCGCTCGGCCCGCTTCTCGGGGTCGGCCTCGTCCTTCTTGAACTTGGTGTCGAGCCAGCGGCCTTCATAGATCCCGGCGGCGCACACGAACTCGGCGCGTACTTCCCAGTAGTCGCGCGGAACGAAATTCTTGATCTTCTCTTCACGCTCGACCACGATCGACAGGGTCGGCGTCTGCACGCGACCCACGGTAGTCAGGTAGAAACCGCCTTCCTTGGAGTTGAACGCGGTCATGGCGCGCGTGCCGTTGATGCCGATGAGCCAGTCCGCTTCACTACGGCAGCGCGCGGCATCGGCCAAAGGCAACATTTCCTTGTCGTCACGCAGCCTGGCGAAACCGTCGCGGATGGCGGCCGGCGTCATGGACTGCAGCCACAGCCGCTTGACCGGTTGCTTTGCCTTCGCGTACTGCATGATCAGCCGGAAGATCAGTTCACCCTCGCGGCCCGCGTCACAGGCGTTGACGACGGCGCTGACATCCTTGCGCTTGAGCAGCTTGTTGAGCACCTTGAGGCGCGATTCGGATTTGGCGATGGGGGTGACCGCGAAGTGCGGCGGGATCATCGGCAGGTGCGTGAAGGTCCACTTGCCGCGCTTGACGTCATATTCCTCGGGGACACTGATCTCGACCAGGTGGCCGACGGCGGAAGACAGCACGTACTCGTCGGATTCAAAGTACTCATCGTGCTTCGTGAAGCCGCCGAGCGCCTTCGCGATATCGTTCGCGACAGAGGGCTTCTCTGCGATGATGAGGGTCTTAGTCATAAGAATGGTCTCGAATGTGGCGCACGCGTGCGCCTAATATATATAGACAGCAATCGGACAGCCCGGAAAGTTACACGGCTGCAAGTCCTACCAATATATCAACGATCCGGCGTTTTAGCGGCCAATGATAAGCGTGTTGCGGCGAAAACCGCAAGCGAGGGGAGGAGGAAAGCCCGGCCGTCAGCCGGTTTGGCTGATCGGAAACAAAGGCGGGCGGCGCGTCCCAAGCACCTTTGACGTCAGTGCATGAGGCGTGGTTCGGAATCGTCGTCGGTCGAGAACAGTTCGTCGAAAATCAGCGCGTCGGGTTCCTTGCCCTGGCTCCACAATACCATCAGGACAATGACCTTGATCTTGTCGAGCGAGACCTGCGGGTCGGCCACGGCGAGCGCGCGCTCGATGATGATCTCGCGCTGGATCGGGTCGATGACCTTGGCGGATTCGAGGAATTGCAGGAAGCCGGCGGTTTCCGTGCCCAGCACATCCAGTTCCTGCGGCGCGTAGATGCGGATGCCGAAGGAAAAGGCGGTCTGCTGGGGATAGCTTTCTGCAAACTCGTTGGTGGCCTCAGCGAGGTCGGTCAGCCAGCCCAGTGCCTTGGAAATCTCTTCTTCCTCGAAACCGACCGCGGACAATTTCTTGACCAGCGCTTCCGAATCCGGGCAGGCGTCGGGGCGGTAGTAGGTTTCGTAGAGATAAACGAGAACGTCGAACATGATTTACTGTAGCGTTAAGGCCGTTTTGCCATACGGCGGCGCCGCGACCAGGTTGCGAAATATGACACGCTTGGATTGCGATTCCTGTTAAAACGCGATGCTGCTACGCACAGGAAAAAGCGATGTCATGCCAGCGACAGTACAAGGTTTATCGGGCCTTACGATTACAGCATATCCCAAAAACGGGAACTCGGACAGCAGAATTGGTTTCAGGGTGTTGCGAGCCGCCGCACCATGGTCGCGATATCCATGTCACAACGCAGCGCGAGGATGTCGGGCGCAACCGGATCGAAGCCGATGGCCGCGAGTAGCGCATGTTCGCCAACAGGTTCGCGTTCGGCTTTCGAGGCAGGCACCTTCGG
>Ga0196971_1000664_pt1 | contig 22381 bp, 18 predicted proteins | sample S1v_1013CmetaG_FD_148660 | JGI IMG/M metagenome (GOLD analysis project Ga0196971, IMG submission 148660) | Soil microbial communities from Anza Borrego desert, Southern California, United States - S1+v_10-13C | ecosystem: Environmental > Terrestrial > Soil > Desert | place: USA: California...
CAGGTGTTTGCTTCGACGCGGATATTCTGACTTCCTTATTGGTTATATCAGAATATATCTGCATCAGCATTTTATTTTTCTCGGGCAGTCCGCCGCATGCATATACTTCATCTACAGGTACCCCAGCGTTGCTGAAGGTCTCTATGATCATATTTGTGCCGAATGCAGTAGCCTCTATCAATGCTCTGTATATCTCCTCAGGCTTTGTAAGCAGGTTTGCCCCCAAAAGCACCCCTGTGAGATCTGTGTCAACCAGGACAGACCTGTTGCCGTTCCACCAGTCCAAAGCAATAAGACCGCTTTCTCCCGGTTTCAGCTTTGCTGCCTTCTCCTCCAGCAGTTGATGAATATTAAATCCCTTGCTCTTTGCCTCTTCCATATAGCTTGCTGGTACACAGTTGTCAACGAACCATTCAAATATATCTCCAACAGCCGACTGTCCCGCTTCATACCCATAGAAGCCGGGTATTATACCGTCTTCAACCACACCACACATTCCGTCTACCAGTCTTTCTTCAGTACCGAGCAGCACATGGCATATGGAAGTACCCATAATCATCAGCATTTTTGCAGGCTCCGCAACGCCAACAGCAGGCATTGAGACATGTGCATCAACGTTTCCTACTGATATGGCAATACCCGGCTTCAATCCCGTTCTTGCAGCCATAGCCGCTGTCAGTTCACCGGCTTTACTCCCTATAGGAGTTATTTCCCTGCTCAATTTTTCATCAACAAGGTTTTCCAACCTCCGGTCCAGTGCTTTAAAAAAGTCATTTCCCGGGTAGCCTTTTTGCTTGTGCCATATGCCCTTATACCCGGCAGTACAGCTATTTCTGACCTCGACTCCCGTGAGCTGCATGGTCACCCAGTCGGCAGCCTCCAGAAATCTGTCGGCTGCTTCATATATCTCCGGTGCTTCGTCCAATATCTGCCATATCTTTGGTATAAGCCATTCGGAAGAAATCTTGCCTCCGTATCTTTTTAGGAAGTCTTCGCCGCGTTCTTCCGCTATTTTGTTTAATTTGTTTGCTTCCGGCTGGGCTGCATGATGCTTCCACAATTTAACCCAGGCATGAGGATTAGCTTTAAATTCTTCCATCTGGCAAAGTGCCGTGCCGTCTTTTTTGAGAGGAAGCATTGTGCAGGCTGTAAAATCAATACCAAGTCCTATAACATCTTCAGGATTAACGCCGGATTCCTTCATAACCTTTGGTACCGCAGTTTCGAGTACATCGATATAATCGTCGGGATTCTGAAGAGCCCAGTCATTCTGAAGCTTTATACCTGTTCCCGGCAAATATTCGTCGATCACCCCATCTCTATACTCCGTTACCGCACTGGCAACCTCCCTGCCTGTATCAACTTCAACCAGCACCGCACGTCCTGATTGAGTACCATAATCAACACCGATGCTGTACTTTTTTTCTCCCATAACTTTTCCTCCATTTTAAGATTTGTTCATTCCTGAATATTTTGCATAGCACTTCACATAGCTTGTACAAGCTTCAAGTGAGTATTTCTTCAATTTATACCGAAATCTCACATATCTGCTTTCTATATAAAAAGGAGCATACACAACTGTGATTACACAAGTCTATGCATGCTCCCTTCGCAAGTTATCCACAATCCTTGATATGCTTGGCTCCGGTATTATCATTTTCACTTAAGCAATATACAAAGCATTCCATATGCAATGCAATAAAATATAGCCTGATAAAGAGCAGTTTTCATATCCTCGCGTGTATCAAATCCAAATTATTCAATGTTCTTTCAATTCGAGAACATCTGTGGTTGCATCCGATAGCCATAACCAATATTACAGGATCCCGGTATATTTATTCCTCTTCCTCCGGATGTATCATCCTATGTACCTGCTCTTTTATGCTGTCCATTTCAAATATCTTTTTCCAATCCGGTCTGTAAATATGTTCATACCCAAATTTGATTGCTATCTTGGCAGCATCTGAAAATGGATTGACATTCTTAAATACAATTGCAAGAGGGATCTGTATATGTCCCATCATGAACGCCTTAGCAGCAGCTTCAGGAACACCGCGCTTTATAACCTCATCAAGTGCTTCTTTCATCAGGCATGCTGCCGATGCTGCAACAACTTCTGCCGCTGCCGGCTCAAGCATTGCCATTTGCTCAACTGTGATCCTGTGGCAATATACGACCGGTGCAAACATCTCCTTGCAAATCTTTTCTGCTGTAAGGAAGTTCTCTTCTTCACCCTGCATGAATGCAATGACAATATCCTGTTTTGCAGCTATTCCGCCAAACATATCACTACGGGCTTCAGGGGTATCCTGCTCAACAAATAACCCGGGGTGGCACGGATGAGTCACAACAAAAGTGCAATCATCCCTAAGAGTCAACTCTTTTGCAAATGCAGCAGCCGGGTCAAGAGTAATCATAGTTGCGCCAGGCTTCATCATAGGTACTGCAGTCTCGGATATTTTTCCGAGCTTAGCATCCGGGACAGCCATTATTATATAATCGCCTGACGGAATCGCTTCTTCATTCGGAGTTACCGTAAGTCCCTTATCTTTAAGCCTTTCAAGTCCTGCAGCTCCATTTTCACAAAGCAGGATTTTGTAATCATGCTTTAAAAGGTTGTTCAGGCATCTCATGCCCATTTTACCGCCGGCGCCAACTAATACAACCGTAGTTTTCTTACTGTTTTTAATCAATTTATTCACCCCTAAAAATTCATAAAATTATGCAACATATGATACATAATGTTTTCAGTTTTATTTATCATTTTAAGCCCATGGCTTTCAGGTTGTTTATACTGCGTTTCAGCCAATCGTTTTCCAGATTTATTGTCTCTTCAACATTATTGGTAAAGGGAGGCCAGAGCTCTATTACTAAATTTATATCCTTACCTTGTTCCTTAAGAAGCCCCATTAGGTTGGGAATACCCAGTCTGCCTTCTCCTGCCGGCTTCCCAAGGATCTCAAATCCCATCTTGTGCTTGACTCTCTGTACATCAAAATCTTTAATATGCAGGTTTACTGTATAAGGCAGCAGATTATTCACTACCTGTTCAGTGCCCTCCATAATCTCGAAAGAATTGACAGTATCCAGGCAGCAGCCCAAATACGGACTTTTAATGCTGTTGAACAAACCTGCCAGTTGTCTTGTTGTATGAAGGCCATGGTTTTCTACTCCAATAGTTACACCGCAGGCTTCAAATTCAGGCAGAATCGTATGCAGCTCAGATGTCACAACCTCCATGTCAGGATTTATGATAATGGTCCTTAAAAACTTGCTTTCGAATATACTTGCCACATGCAGGTATTTCAGCAGGTGGTCCGGCTCTGTCCCACGGGTTCCTAATTCCAGCTCCACTCCTGCCTTTACTGCTATATTTCTGATTTTCTCTAATTCTTCATCAGACATAATGTGCAGCGGAATATTATCAGCAATCTGTAACAGGGATATATTAAGCTTATGTGCTATTTCAATCAAATCTATAGTATTAACAGGGTTCTGCGGTGCTTCATAGCCAGGGACACCGATGGACCAGGCAAGAGCATAAGTACTAATACCGAGTTTCATTGTTTTTTCTCCTTCAATTATCAAATCTCATTACAACGTATGCGACTTAGCTTCAGCAGCCAATGACTGTATAATATCAGTCGCAATTTTTTGTATTTACGTCAAAAACCAGTACTGCAATTAACAGTATTCCTTGTATTACATACTGAGCCCCTATAGGCAGGTGTGTCACCATCATAAGCGTTGACAGAAGAATTAAGAAAAGTGAACCTAATGCTGTTCCTACGACTGATGCCTTACCTCCCGAAATAAGTGTACCGCCTATTACAACCGCACTGACTGATTGAAGCATGTATGGCTGTCCCATATCAAGAAATGCTCCGTTTACCCTGGCACCTATCAATACTCCGGCAATAGCAGCAAATAATCCGCTTACCATGTATGCAATCATAACTGTTTTGTTAACCTGTATTCCGGCAAGATATGCGGCAAATCTATTTTGTCCTACAGCGCTGAGAGATCTCCCATAGGAGGTACTGTTCAGAATAAAAGCTATCACCAGAACAGCGAATAATGCAAATATAAGTATAAACGGTATTCCTGCAATTCTTCCATTGGCTATATATGTGATTATCTTACTCATTGCTGCAAAATTGTAGCTTTCCGAATAAATCAATATTGCACTGTTTAGAATGTAGCCCACTGCCATTGTTGCAATCATCGGAGGAATCTTGAACAGCAGAACTGTTACTGAATTCAAAACCCCAACCAGCAGACCGATACCCAGGACCACAGCAAGTGCCATAAACAGATTGCTCTCAGAACCATTAATTAATCCGAAGGACAAAAATGCACTAAGGGTTATTACATAGGGGATTGACAGGTCAATTCCTCCGTCTCCGGATGTGATTGCAAACATTTGTCCGATACTTACTATGACAAGAAGCGAAGCGAGGCTTGCATTGGCAAAGAGGCTTCCTAATCCAAACTGTCTGGTAAGTATACTGATTGCAGCCCAGATGACCAAACTGCCCAGGAATGCCCATATCCACGATGTTTTCTTAATCTGGTTCAATAAATTAGTGTTCATTATGTTTCCTCCTCATTGCAGTACGAATTGCAAGAATCAGGAATAAAAGGCCGCCCTGAACAGCCGGTTGAAAACTGTTTCCTATATCAAGGAAGCCGATGAGAGCCCCAACCATCGATAGTGTTATTGCTCCAATAACAACTCCAATCGGGTCAACAATTCCTCCGGTCAGTTCTCCTCCGCCCATAACTACAGCTGCAATAGTCAGAAGTGTATATGAAGAGGCAGAATTGGCGTCTGCAGCAGTCGTTATCCCTGTGAGAGACATTCCACCTAATGCACCAAACAAACCTGCAAGAAGATACAGGCTGACCCTGGCTTTAAGTATTGACCACCCGCTTCTTTCAACTGACTTCGGATTATTCCCGAAGCCACGTAAAACAGTACCATAGCTGGACCTTATAATCACAAGGTATGCAGCAGCTGCAATAACAAGTGAAATTATCATCGGGAAAGGGATAACCGGAAATGAGAAATTAAAGAATTTCATTAACCATTCCGGAGAGCTTCCTCCCGGCTTTTCCATTATGCTTATTGCAATACCCAGCCATATGAAAGAGGCGCCTACAGATACAACTATCGACGGCAGCTTTCTTTTATGTATCAATGCTGCCAATAAGCCATATCCCAGTATCCCGGCAGCCAACACCAGTATTCCGAGAACAGGGTTGCTTACCAGCAAAGTTGCGCTGATAACATTGGTAAAACCTAAATATGCTCCCAGTCCCAGGTCTATGTCACTTGCCGCTATTATAAACATCTGACTTATTGCGGCTAATACCAGAGGTACGGCTGAGCCTATCAACAGGTTAAGCCCAAAGCCTGATAGGGCATTCGGCTGATTGATCCCTATGGCTGCAAAAATTATTATCATGGCAATGAGCGGCATCGCAGCTCTTTGAGTATTAAAAAAGCTTATTGCTTTAGCTCCAAAGCTTTCTTTGGCATTATTCTTTTTATTGTTTCCGCCTTCGGCCTTCACAGTAATAAAGGAAGATTCAATGATCCGGTCTTTTGATATTTCATCTTGAACCAGCTCCCTGACTATATAACCGTCACGCATAACCAGTACCCTGTCACAGCCGGTCAGTTCTTCATCTTCAGTACTGTACCAGATTACCAGCTTGCCCTGGGCCGCTACTTCCTTATACAACTGAAGAAGCTGCCTTTTTGTTTCTACATCTACACCTCTGCTTGGGTCGTCAAGAAGTATGATCCTGGCATTTGAAAGCAGTGCCCGTGCTATCAGTACCTTCTGCTGATTACCTCCACTCAGGCTGAGCAACAGGTCATTCATATCGGTACTTTTTATTTTAAGATTCTCATACCACTCATTTCCCAATTGAACTTCTTTATTTTTATCTATAAGAACACTGTCACGAAATTTCGTAAGCTTAGTTATGGTCATATTCTTTATTATCGACCAGAGGGGGAATACCCCTTCCTTTGTACGGTCACCTGAAACATAAGCTACAGTATCATTAACGGAAATATTCCCGCTTTTTAGCATACTGCTGCTTGCTTTATACAATACATGCAGAATGTCCTTCTGCCCGCTGCCTTCAAGTCCGGCCAGCCCAACTATCTCACCCTCGAACATATTGATGCTGATATCATGCAGTTCATCACTGTTCATATTATTTATGTTGATTAAAACCTTCCTGTTTTCCTTTTTGCACTTACCGTCAGTCTCTTTTCCGCATTCCCGCTTTTCAACCGACATGCTTCCACTCATTTCACTGACCAGGAATTCTTCATCTACCGTCGATGCTTTTACATTACATTTAAGGCAGCCGTTATTCATTACCGCAATTTGATCGCATATTTGCAGTACTTCATTGAGCCTGTGCGAAATAAAAATGAATGAAATACCATTCTTCTTGGTTTTTAAAACATATTCTATTAATTGCTTTGTCTGCTCAGCACCTAATGAGGACGTAGGTTCGTCCAGAATAAGCAATTTTAAATCAGGGTCACTTGACGCCCTTGCTATCTCTACCATTTGCCTCTGAGCTATTGTAAGATTTTCAACCACTTCCGAAGGATTTATATTATTGCCTGGGAAAACATCGTCCAATGCTGTGCGTACTGCTTCCAGGGCATTTTTTCTCCATCCCCTGCCTGCAAATCTCTGGTGCTGTTCAATATAAAAATTCTCATATACTTTCAGATTAGTGCAGAGAGAAAGCTCCTGGTAGACGACTCTAATACCCAGTTGCCTTGCCTGAGCAGGTGTATAGTGCTCTAAATCAACATCGCTGTTAAAAAATTTTAATGATCCGGAATTAGGCCTTGTTACACCGGCTATAATACGCATAAGGGTACTTTTGCCAGCTCCATTGGCTCCAACCAAACCTAGAGCCTCACCGGTATGCAACGAAAGACTTACATTTTCTACTGCCTTGGTCGCACCATAAACTTTTAGAATATTAGAAGCTTCAACCAGTATATCCTTTTGTGAAGATTGATCATTTTCCGACAGCTGAATATTATTTTGGGCCATATGAATATCATCCTTTTTAATTAAATTAGGGACCCTTGATATTTTGGGTACAAGGATCCCCCTCATTATTTAGCGTGTTCTCTATTTTTTACTTATTATATTCTCTTCAACCCATTCCTTTGTAAATACCGGACTTACGATTGAGTTTGGCTCCATATCCTTATATTTATCAAGCTCTTCCTGATTGATTCTTGCATGAGGCATCAGCATGTCCTTAGGAACATCTTTACCTTCTGCTATTGCAAGTGAAACCCAGAAAGCGGCTCCTCCGACACCAGGTGTTGAGGCAAGTCCTAAAGTTTCATAACCACCCTTTTGGTTTTCTTCATACCACCATTTTGTGAACTCTGCTGAACCGTCACCAGTTATAAGAGGCATTTCTCTGTTAGCCTGCTGGAATGCCTGAACAACACCGTAGCTATCTCCACCACCCTGACAGATAACAGCATCAACGTTCTTTAAACTAGGAAGGATACTGCTGACCTCTTTGTTGGCAACAGCTGTGGTAGCCTGTCCATATACAGTCCCTACGATATTCATACCGGAATTCTTTTCAAGAACATTCATCATTCCTTTATACATATCAGCATCAGGAGCTGAACCTGCAACACCACGGATTATCAATACATCTGCTTTTCCATTGAAATGATCTACTACATACTGTGCTACATCTTCGCCATACTTAATAAAGTCAAAATTAAGCTTATAGTGATTTTCCTCTGTTGCAATGGAGTCAAAGGAAAGTACCTTTATACCTGCTTCCTGAGCTTTAGCTATTGTTCCGTTTAATGCTGTAGGTGAAGCTGAGTCAATTGCAATTACATCTACACCCTTTAATATAAGATCATTCAGCTGAGTCATCTGCTGCTGCTGTGTACCGTCACCGTTTAAAACCATATAGTCTTTTATTAATCCCTGATCTTTAGCTTCTTTGGCAGCAGTTTCAAATGTATCAACCATTTGTTTTCTCCAGATATTGCCATAGTATGAATTTGATAAGGCAATAACCGGCTTCTCTTCATTTTGCGCTGGAGCTGCCTGTTCAGTTTGCTCCTGAGGTTTCGGCTCATTAGCTGGTGTTGATGAAGAACTACACCCTACTATTGACATAACCAGTCCAAGGACTAACAGAAGTACTAAAATGCGGTGCTTTGATTTAATCACAAAATCTCCTCCTTAATATGTATTAGGGCAATTTGAGTAACTTTTGGCATCTTCGTATTGCAGACACCGGATTTATATTATTGGGTGGCGCGCTCCCCCATTAATATTGAAAATTATTCGTTTTTTAGATAATACAAGCTATCTATACAATTTACAATCAGATAAGCTTCTGCCATTCAATAATTGACTCTTCTATAGCCTCATAAGCTTTTCTCATATCCTTTTCCGCAAGTGAATCAAGTATATTTTTGTGGATACGAAGGACACTTTCCCCTGTTTTTTCGTTTTCATGGGTTCTTTTTATAAAAGGATTGAAAAGCTCCATAACAAAATTATAGATTTTTTCTACAAGTTTATTTCGTGTTGCGTGTCCCAAAGCATTATGGAAATTTGCCTCACAATAAGATATGGCTTGAGTCGTGAACACTCCCTGCTGTATTACTTTCTCCATCTCTAAGTGGGCTTTCCGTATATTTTCAATATCCTCATCCTCAGCATTTTCGATTATCAGCTTGACAACAGCATGCTCCAGAGTTCCCCTTAACTGTGCCAGATCCTTGATGTCGGGCTGGCTTTGAATAAGGCTGAATAGAAAAGGATCAAACTTGATTTTGTTATCTGCTTGCGCAATATATGTACCATCACCTCTCTTTATTTCTACAATCCCAAAGGCAGACAGAATCTTCATAGCTTCCCTTAATGAACTCCGGCTCACAGCCATGCTTTTGCATAGCTCTGACTCTGAAGGAAGCCTGTCCCCCGGGATTAACTTTTTCATAATAAGAAGGTTCTTAATACTGTTGATAACAAAATCAACAGCAGTTTCTTTTTTGTGTTCAGCAAATAATTCCTGGCTTTCTTCGTTCATAATCTGATCAATTTCCTTATCCATAATCGCACCAACCTACAAAATATTTCTTAAATCACAGTTTGACTTAAGATTAATCCAACGAATCGTCAACTATAATGGAATAAAACATACCATTATTAGTAATACGTCAGACATCATATGTTTAAATGTAATTTAATGTTACTTATATTTATCATAATTGTCAATGCTTTTGCAAAACTTTTCACACTATTATGATTAGTGGTGTTTTTGTTTGTTGTGTGATAGGCTATCTCTATATTAATACCATAGGGAAAAATTCTTCGATTTTGATTGCGTGCTATATTGCAGTACGTATATTATTATTACCGTACATTAATTATATCACACTGATTTACAAATGCAATACTTAAATAACTTAATATATAGCTCATTATGGAAGAATTGATGACTGGAAGGAATTTATTCCGTTAGCACAAGATGCCTTTGGGGATGCGGTAGATGGAGGTACTGATCATTCTAAAAGCAAATGAGGAGCAGCCGTATATAGCAGCTGCTCCGGTTTATTTCTCCGTCATTAGTCCAGGTTCATCATAAAATGCAATTTAAATTCAGGGACTAGTAACCTTTATCTATATCCACTATATTCATAAGGCTCTTGCCTGTTATATAACTTCTCAGGTTTTCGTAAATGATGTTATATTTTCTTTCGTTCCTCAGCTCTGATATCCAGGAATTATGGGGAGTAATGATCACATTTTGCATCTCCCAAAGAGGGCTGCTCTCAGGCAAGGGCTCATTTTCGAAAACATCCAGTGCTGCTCCGCGTATTCTGCCATTCTGCAACGCTTCTATGAGGACTGATTCCTTTATGATGCTGCCTCTGGCAATATTTATCAGATAGGAGCCCTTTTTCAGGGAGCCAATATTTTTCTCGTTGATCAAATGATGCGTCTGTTTTGTATAAGGTATGGAAAGTACGGCTACATCTGCTTGTGACAGGGCATAGTCAAGCTCCTTCAAGGAATAGCAGCTTTTAAAATAGTCCACCTTTTTCCCTGAGGTATTTATCCCTATAATATTTGCATCAAAGCCCTGAAGCCTTTTCGCCGCTTCATAAGCTATACTGCCGGTACCTACAAAGCATACGGTTTTATTATATAGCTCCATTACCGAAGTATCCAACTGCCACTTTTTTTTACTTTGCTTATTATAGAATGACCTGCTGTTTTTCAGCAATTCAAGAGTTTTCAAGACTATCCATTCCCCTATCGGAATTGAATAGCCCGACCTGTTGTTCGTAACAATTATAGCCTGCTCTTTGATCTGCCGCCTGGGTAACTGATCTATGCCGACACTGGAAAGCTGGATCCACTTAAGCTTTTTGAACTGGGATATATCCAGTCTGTCAAATGGGTTATAGCAAACCAGTACATCTACATCGGAAATCTCATCAGAATAGGAAATTTCCTTTTCATTCACATATACCAGCTCATACCCCAATTCGGTAATTGCCCCCATTTTTTCCTCACCATAATTATAGGTAAACAGAACCTTCACATTTTCACCTCATAATGGATTTTTTTGAAGTTTTAAGCCATATCAATTATATAGGATATTTTCCATACTTTCTGCAGACTTATTCCAAAAGCTTTAAAGGAACATAATACTTTGAATATCTTCTCCCTTGCCTGTCTGCCAGGGGGCCGTTCTCATTCCTCACCATCACTGTCGCCCTCTTGTTGATATTATAGAGTATGCCCGTATGCCTTACCCCTTCATAAGTAAATGTGACAGTATCTCCTATGTTGAGCCCGAGCTTTTGATTTGCTATCTGCCTATGGGTGGGCAGCTTGTGATGGCTTTCGGTATGGCCGAAAAGACTGCCTGCCATTGTTTTGAACCTTTCCCTGCCGCAGTTGGATTTGCCGAAATGAATAAATTCAATTACATGGCAGAGCTCATGTTCAAATACAAGCTGCAGTGCTTCAAGGCTGTTTTGTGTATCTACCCCTCCGACCATCTTGTTTCCTTCAATCAGACCATAATGGAAAAAGAAATCCACCCCTATTTTGATTTCAATAACCACTTCCTCCGGTTTAATGGTATGAATATTTTTGGGGCAGCGGGTCAGTCCTGCACTCTTTGTCATCTGACGGGATAGTGAAAACTTCAGCTTTCCCCTGAAGCTTTCTTCAAACCAGTTCTCAAGGAATATTTCATCATATAGCTTAAATAATAGTTTTAGGTCAGCAGCAGATATGGTATTTATAGTCCCGCTGTTAATATTGACCGATTTCAGCTGCAGGCGCTTTGAAACCTCTTTACGTTTATCCTTTATGGCATCATCAGACAGCTTTGTATTAAGTATATCAAACATATATTGCCCCTCACAAATTGCATTTTCTCTTACTTTCATAGTTTTTTGTATTTCCTTCTGAAAAAAACCTTTAATAAAATTATATTCCATATGCAATAATTCATCAATTGCTTGCAGCATAACACATATCAAACTAATGAAGGTATATTAAAAGCACTGCATTTACTTATATAATGCAGTGCTTTGTTTTCCTATATCTCCATGCCTGCCGATATTACCCCGATTACCTGATCCCTTTCATCCTTTATCGGTACCGCTATATTTACACCCAAGCTATTTGTCTGGGTACCTACAAATGGCACCGAGACATTCGTCTTACCCTTTGAAGCCTCCTGAAACCATGGACGGTATACAACGGTTTCAACTTTTTTCTCAGTGGTTATATATATGCATTCTCCATTCATATCTCTTGTTCCAACGAATGTAAAACCAATTTTGTCTGCCAGCTCCTTAAAAGCCTTTCTTTCCATTTCGATATTATTTTTTATTACGAACCCTTCCTTAGAAAGCTTTATCAGCTCAGCCTTGGCCTTTTCAATATGCGCCTTGACCTCTTCAGGAATCTGATATTTGTTAATTAAGGCAGTAGAAATATTATGTAAATCATTTGATATGTTATATAATGTTTTTGCATTATCTCTCATATCTTTGAAGGACTCCATCTGCTGCTGGCTTGAAGCTGCAACCTCCTGGGCTCCAGCAGCTGTCTCTTCGGACACAGCTGCCATTTTCTCAGCAGCGTCCAATACTGAACGGACGTTTGATACCTGCCTTATTGACAGACTCTTAATACTGTCCATTGAACCGTCAAGCTCATTAATCCCATTAACCATCTCATCAAAATATACTCTCGAGCTTTCACCCCTGCTGATATTCTCCCTGGCTTTATTCTGGCTTCCTGTGATTATTTCCGCTGCTTTATTAGCCTCCGCCTGGATTTCGAATGCAATATTCCTGATCTGCTCAGCTTCCCTGGAGGATTGCTCTGCCAGTTTCCTAACCTCTTCCGCCACTACCGAAAAGCCCCTGCCGTGTTCTCCCGACCTTGCGGCTTCTATTGCTGCATTCAGCGCTAACAGATTAGTCTTATCTGCGATATCTGTAACTATATTGACAAAATCAGTTATTCTTAAAGTTTTATCCTTAAGGTTTCTCATGCTTTCCACTGAATTGCTGCTGTCTTCTGCCGATAATTTCAAGTGCTCCAGCAGACCTTCCAAAACATTTTTAGTATCTTCAACCTTTGTTACTATATTCTTGATGATCGCATCACCTTTACCTGTTTCATTATCAATCTTCTCTGCCATTTCTGCCATGCTGTTTATACCTTCTGATGTTTCCTGTGCCGCCAGAGCCTGCTCACTTGCCCCCCTTGCAATCTCCTCTATTGAAATTGCTATTTGTTCGGCTGCAGTATTTGCACTTTCAGTCTCTTTTACAAGATTATCGGTATAATAATTAAGCTGATCCGATGTTCTCTGCATCTTTCCGATCATCCTTAAAAAACCGTCTATAATCTTTTCGATCGACATTGCAACCTGAAACAGTATCCTGTCTTTAATTTTCATATTCTTTGAGCTTTTCAGATATGTAGCTATATCACCATCTTCAGCTTTTGCCAGGTGTTTTGAAATGCCTGATAAAGACTTGAAATATAAAAAATGTATAACCGGAGCTAGCAGTGTAACCACAGTAAGAGTAATTACAAGATATGCAACAGAATTATTGAAAACACTTTTAAAAACGCTTTGGATAATAAAGTAGATAAGGATCGGTACCCATAATACCAACACTAGTCTGAAATAGGTAAAAAAACCGTTTCTGCCAATTGAGTTCATACAATATCCCCTCCCATAATGTAAACATCTACTGCAATCATCAGCTCTTCTGCAATTTAAAATTAATTCTTGCTGATTGTATCCATATTGTAGACAAATTGTATACAATCATACTTAGGATAAATTCTACATAATAATAAAAAATCCTTCAAAAAATATAAATTTATAGAAATTTATCAGAAGATGTATTTGAAAAACTATATATATTTAACAACATTTACTTGTATGAAAACAGCTTCGCCAGTCGGTATAATCCAGGCATTGCATATTCAAAGAATTCTGTATAAGCTGTACAAAAATAACTCAGACTCGGATTTCCGTCATCAAATGGTTCTCTTGTCCTTCTGCAGCCGCCCCTGCATAAATTATTCCATTTACATATCCTACATTCAGGATGGATGTTCCGGGAAGCCTGTATAAATCTTACAGCAGTTTCAGAGCTTTTCATTTCTTCGAACCCATTTTGCTTTATATTACCGAGAAGCCACTCATCTGCTGCATAGAAATCACAGGGATATACTTCTCCGTCTGCTTCAATGACAAACTGACACGAGCACTCCCCTAACATATCACAGGCTTCAGGCCTCATTCCCATAATGATTCCCAGATAATTGTCAAAGGTACGTACGCTGATCGTATCTCCATTTATAATATCCTTGTACCATTGATAAAAGATACTTTTCAGAAATTGTGAGTAGTGTCCTGGAGTCAAAGAATGCTCATATCTGCCGGGTTTTTCATTCAGTGGATCGAGACAGGGTATGAATTGCAGGTATTTAAAGTTATTTTTTTTGAAAAAGTTGTATACTTTATTCGCATGTCTGGCTGTATGCGAATTAACAACAAAAAGTATGTTGTACTCCACTTTGTATTTATCAAAAAGCCGGACAGCATTCATTACTTTTTTAAAAGAGCCTTTACCTTTTGCATCAACGCGCATTGAGTCATGTATATCTTTGGGTCCGTCAAGAGAAAGGCCCACCAGGAAATGATTTTCAAACAGGAACTGTGCCCATTCTTCATCAATGGCTATACCGTTTGTTTGTATGGTATTGTTGATTTTTATCCCTTTAGTATTATACTGCTCCTGCAATCCGATAAGTTTTTTGTAAAAGTCCAACCCGGCAAGCGTCGGTTCTCCCCCTTGAAAAGCAAAGGTACATGTTTGCCCGGCGTATTCAAGCGCTTTTCTGACAACAATCTCCAATAGGTCAATATCCATTATACCAAAGGATCCAGTACTGCGCTTTTCTGATATTTTGTGGTAAAAACAGTATTTGCAGTTTAAATTGCAGCTGCTTGAAGCCGGTTTTATCAGCAGACTTAAGGAGGCCATAAAAAATCACCCTCGTAATTTATTGGTTGTTACTTGTATATTAATTATAGGACATGGAACAACATTACGCCCATAAATCCTGACAGCATTATTGCCATGATCGGATGCAGCCTGAATTTCACAATTTCTATCAGTGTGGCTGTTAAAATCGCTATACTGCCGAAATTTATTATCGTACCCGGATTGTTGACCAATTGTCCTATAGCTATAATGGGAGCTTCTTGTCTTAGTATTGCAGTCTCAGCTACAAATACGGCTGCCGTCACAATAAGGCCGGCAATAACAGGCCTTATCCCATAAAACACCAGGGTATTCAAAGGGTGCTTCCGGAACCCGAAAAAAAATTTTGATACCAGCAGAATAAGAACGAGTGACGGTATGGCGACTCCTGCCGTAGCGGCCAATCCCCCCACAAGACCGGCCGTTCTATATCCTACAAATGTAGCGGTATTCACAGCAATAGGTCCGGGGGTCATTTCCGAAATGGCAATGATATCCACAAACTCTGCAGAGGTCAGCCAGCCATTTGACTCTATCTCTTTCTGTATGAGCGGAATCATTGCATACCCTCCGCCAAAGCTGAACAAACCGATTTTCATAAAGGTAAAAAGCAGCTTAAGGTAGATCATTAGTGCTCACCATACCTATCTATGATATTTTTAGCAGTGCCTGGGAATATACTATAGATCAACAAGCCTATGGCTGCGCCTCCCATGATGACAAATACTGCATGTATGTTTACAACAATAATAAGGAAAATGGTAAAAACCATTATTAAAAGTGCAATTTTATCTCTAATAGCTGTCTTTCCTATCTTAAGAGCTGCCAACAATATTAGTCCTACAACAGCAGATCTGATACCTAAGAAAGCTGCTTTTATTATCGCATTCTCCTGAAACCTTGCAAAAAATGCTGCAATCAGTGTAATAATAATAAATGATGGCAGTATCACACCCAGCATTGCAGCAAAGGCCCCCTTCCGTCCGGCTATCTTATAGCCTATAAAAGTGGATGAATTTATAGCTATCGCACCCGGCAATGATTCTGAAACTGCAAAAATATCAATGATATCCTCTTCCTTCATCCACTCTTTGTTAATTATTACTTCTCTTTCTATAATCGGAATCATTGCATAGCCTCCGCCAAAAGTGAAGCATCCGATTTTAAAGAAAGCCTTGAATATCTCGACTAGCTCCTTGATATCCGTCTCATTACTCATTATTACACCTCTTAATACTTAACTCTGGCACTGCAACCCAATGAACAAACAAAACATATGGCTGCTATAGGTCTGCGGCATTGACTTTCGCCCATACCTTCTGTGCCGGCGGATAGTGGTCCATAATATACATCAGTCTGTCCCGTGAAAGCCTTACCACCTCTGCATACCGTGGATCTGCCGCTGCATTATGAAGCTCATCAGGATCTTTACCGAGGTCATAGAGCTCCTCATGGTAATTCCCTGGTTCTGTATATCCAAGGTATTTAATATATTTATAACCAGCGGTCTGAATCATTTGCCAGGCATTACTTCTTCCATCTCCGCGCTTCTTTATTGTTTCTTCTATATTTGAATCCTGGTGGCGTTCTTCGGTAAAATCTGTTTCTGTAAAGGTATAATCTCTTATCGAGTCCGCTTCGCCTTTGACTACAGGAAGCAGTGAACGGCAGGGAATCAGATCATTATAAGCAGGCCACGGCCTGCTGAGGGCTATCTCCGGATCAAGTCCTGCATAGTCCAGTATTGTTGCCGCTATATCAGTCAGCTCTACCGGAGAATCTATAATACCGGACTTTTTATAACCCGGCAGCCTTATCGCAAGGGGAACTGTTGATGCCTGCTTCCAGGGCACCCCCTTCTGGATCATGTAATGATCGCCCAGCATATCTCCATGATCGGAGGTAAGAATGATCAATGTATCATCGAGCTTTCCCTTCCGTCGCAGCAATTCCAGAATTTCACCTATCTGGTCATCGATCAGCTTTACCATTGCCCTGGCCGATTGCCGCTGCTTATACAGAATCGTTTTTTCTTCTTCGGATAAGCTTTGACCTTCTTGTAATATAAAATCATCATCCGTTTCCAGTTCAAACATATCTATGTATCGCTGCGGCGCATCGTAGGTTTTATGAGGTCCGCAGAAAGACACCATCATATAGAAAGGCTTATCCTCAGGGTGGTTATTGAGATATTCCTGCGCTTTTCTGCCCGTAACGACGTCTATGTAATCCTCTTCATCAAAAGGCCATGGTGTGGCTTTGTCATAATTATGGTCGGCCGTATCACCGTTTTTACCACCGCTTGTAACACAGAAATCCCGTACCTTTTCCAGAAGACCTTTTTGATTGAGATAGTCGCAATAGTAGCAGTAGTTTATGTTTAGCTGCTGTTTCCCTGCTGTTTCCCATATATGATCATACCCAAAACGCTTGGTATCTTCCTCATTTTTAATAAAATGTGAGCCGGTTCCTCTCGGGATTCCCCAAGGCCAGGTCTGGAGATAATGGAATTTGCCTATTCCATAAGTCGTATAGCCCTCCTTCTGCAGAGCCTGCATAAAAGTAGGAATCTGATGAAAAAGATCTCCTGACATTGTCAGTGTCCCTATCTGTCTCGGGTATCTGCCGGTTATAAGCGCTGTCCTTGCAGGAGTGCATATGGGATTTACCGTCTGGCAGGCACCAAATGCCGATCCTTCTGCAATCCAATCCATGTTTGGCGTATCAACCTTGCCGTAAGGTATATATCCCACATAGTCCGGCCTTTGCTGATCAGTCATAAACAGTAAGATATTCTTTTGTGCCATTAAAGCATCTCCTTTCATCAAACCCGATCCATTCCTACCACCATTTGATAAGGTCTGTCACCTTATTCCTCAGCTCAACAAAATCAGGGTGACTTATATCCCTTGGCCTTGGCAGCTCATTAACTATTATTTCCTTGATCCTTGAGGGCTTGTTGGTCAGCACGATTATTCTGTCACCAAGATATACTGCCTCTTCGATGTTATGAGTAATGAATATGACCGTTGTATTGGTTTCCTTACAAATACGCACAACCTCATCCTCCAGCTTGAACCTCAGGCTGATATCAAGCTGCCCGTAGGGCTCATCCATTAAAAGCAATTCCGGATCGGTAGCAAAAGCACGGGCTATTACAACACGCTGAAGCATACTTGCTGATAACTGATTGGGATAATAACTCCTGAAATCAGAAAGGCCCACCATTTTTAGCGCAGCATCTACTTTTTCATCCATATTTGAAGTTTTATTCTTTATTTTGAGTCCGAATCGGACATTATCCTCTACTTTTAACCAAGGCATCGCTGAATACTCCTGGAATATGTATGCGATATTGTGCATTTTCAAATCTACCGGCTTGTTATCAATCAATATTTCTCCTGCTGTGATATCATAGAGCCTGGTCAGACTGTTAAGGAATGTAGTCTTGCCGCAGCCTGTCGGACCGACGATACACAGAAATTCACCTCTGGCTACTTCAAATGAGACATCATCCAGAACTAAAAGGTCTCCAAACTTTTTTGTCAGATTTGTCACTTTCACCTTAATGTCCTTGATCATTTTCTTCACCGCCTTCTCTTGTGCTATATATCAATATCCATTGCCTGAGAAATCTCTTTCCTTATCTTAAGAAATTCCGGATCTATAAGACTTCTAGGTCTAGGCAGGTCGATTTTATACTCCTCTTTTATTTTTGTAGGACAATCATCCAGTAGTACGATCCTGTCAGCCAGATAAATCGCTTCTTCGATGTTATTGGTAACAAAGATTACCGTCCTTTTCTCCTTCTGCCATATTTTGCCCAGTTCTTCCTGCATCATATATCTTGTCTGTGCATCCAGATGCCCAAAGGGCTCATCCATCAGAAGCACCAGCGGATCGTTGCAATATGCACGGGCGATCCCAACACGCTGCTTCATTCCTCCTGATAATCTGACAGGGAATGTATTTTCAAAGCCTGAAAGCCCGACTAAATCAATAAAATATCTGGCTTTTTGCCGGTAATCCTTTTGAGCAAATCCGCGGGCTTTGGGGCCGAACTCTACATTTCCCATTACTGTGAGCCATGGAAAAAGTGCAATGGTCTGATAAACGACCCCTCTGCTGGGACCCGGACCTTCAATCAGCTTGCCGCTTTCAAAGACTTTGCCTGTAGTAGGACTATCCAGGCCTGCGATGATATTAAGCATTGTTGTCTTACCACATTGACCTGGTCCGAATAACACAAGGAATTCATTTTCATGCACTTCCAAGGATATGTTCTCAATTACTTTGAAGGTATCAGTGCTTTTGTCGTTTATTGAAAACTCCTTTGATACTTTATCACATGTGATGATAATCTTCTCTTGTTTATCAGCGGCAGCTATTTCCCTCTTACATTCCATGCAACAAGCCTCCTTTCCAACACTCTCATAGATGTAGCAAGTATGAATCCTGTAATACCTATCGAAATCATTCCAACAATCATTTGAGGAGTATTACCGGATTCCATCCCCATAATGATGATCCAGCCTGCACCCTCCGATGAGCGTATCATCTCAGCTCCCAGCACGGCCATCCACGCATTTGAAAGTGCAACCTGAAAACCGGAAAATATCTGCGGCACTGTGGACGGCAGCACTACTTTCCTGAAGACCTGCTTATCAGTTGCTCCAAGCATCTTAGCTGCTCCAATCAACTGCTTATCTACTTTGACCGCCCCAAGATAGGCATTCAGTGTAAATGCTGTAAATGCGCCGATAAATATGAGGAAATATTTAGGTTTTTCACCTATACCAAACCAAAGGATCGAAAGAGGTATCCATGCGATCGGCGGTATTGGGCGTAGCAAATCGAAAACCGGTTTGAAAAGCGCGCGAAAAAATTTTGACCATCCCATAAAGAGACCGATTGATATACCAAGAACAGCTGCAGCACAATATCCGACAAGTACCCTGGAAAGACTCCACCCTATATGTCCTAGCAGGGTGTATTTGCCTATGGGACTGATGAAGTCCTTCAAAAATTCGCTGAATACCTTTGTTGGAGGCGGAAAATTCTCTGCTTTTATGAGTGTTACAATGATCTGCCAAAAAATTATGATTGCAGTAAATGAAATAATTCCCCAAACTATATTCTCCAGCTTTTCGTTGTTTAATTTCCTGATAACCTTCAACTTAGTTGCCTCCCTTCACAAAGCGTATTTCCAGATAATCAAGTCCGGCAGACATCAATATACCGATGACCCCTATTGTAAGCATGCCTACAACAATGATATCCGGTCTGATAAGCATTCTTGCCATTTGCATCATATATCCCAAACCGCTTGTAGCACCCAGGAGCTCTGCTGCAACAAGTGTTGTCCATGCTGAATTAAGCGAGAGCTTTAAGCCTGTAAATATCATTGGAAGAGCGGTCGGTATGGCAACTTTCCCAAGAATTGTAGTATTTGATGCTCCAAAGGTCTGAGCCACCCATATGTGGACGGGGCTCGTCTGCTTTATCCCGCTGTATGAGTTGATCACGCAGGGTATGAATGCAGAGAGAAAAACAATGGCTGCCTTTGCGGGTATACCTATTCCAAACCATAATATCATGATAGGTATCCACCCAATCGGCGGTATTGTACGTACAAGGTCGAACACAGGTTTTACAAGCATATCTATTTTCTTATACCATGCCATGAATATTCCCAGAGGCACGCCTATGACTGCCCCGAGCAGGAATCCGTATGCTGCTATTTGCAGGCTGGTGATAATGTGCACAATAAGAACCGAACCATCAGGATTTGGATCAGACAGTTTTTCTACAAAAGTAGCTGCAATCGTCAATGGAGATGGAAGCATGTGAACTGGTACAATATGCAGTACATCGGTCGCCAGCTGCCACAGCATAAAAAATCCTATGATTGATAAAGCTGATATTATCTTGTATTTATACTTACTATTTTGTTTCAATGACCTCGCTCCTTCCCCTTATTTATTAAAGGTGCCTGGCTTTACTGCCAAGCACCTTTAAGACCAATTCGGATACTATTTGAATCTCTTAACGGTCTCTTCAAGAATCTCAGTCTTGATATTGGTATCAAATTTATTAAGATCTTCATTTTTTATTTTTCCTATACTTGCCATGAATTGTGCCTGCATTTTGAGAGAAGCACCGATCTGATGTGTTTTGGCTTCAACTGAAGTCACAAATGGCTTTTTTGTAACTTCTGCCCGTACATTTTCCTTGTCCATTTCCTGACCGTTCAGCTTATACCACTCCATCATAGCATCAACATACAGCTCTTCATCAGACCTGAACACATCTGCAGCCCTTAACAGCTGTTCCATCAGGCTTACCAGCACGTCTTTATTGCCGTCATAATATTTGCGGTTCACAACAATATTGTCAAAGTACGGTATATTCAATGTCTTCATGCTTGAAGCAGTCACATATCCCTCAGCCACCAATTTGGGGGTAAATGGATATGAAGTGCATACTATGTCGCCTTCGCCTGCTTTAAATGCCTGGAAACCCTGTGCGTAGTCCATATGAACAAGCTTTACGTCAGTCTCTTTGAGGCCCATCGCTTCAATCCATTTTGATATCTGGAAATGACTGCCCGAGCCGACCGGCAGCAAAATGGTTGCGCCTTTAAGCGTCTCAGGGTCTCCATATACTTCAGGATAAGCAGGATTATAGCCCTTGACCTTTAAAATGGGACTATCCTTCCTGACCATTGCATTTATCCCTTCGCCTGCATCAACATGGCTGAAAATCTGTATTGCGTCATAACCTACCACCGACATTACAGCAGCTGCCCCAATTGCACTGACATCCCACAAATCAGCGCCAAGTGCTTCATTTACCGGTGCCCCGCTGGGGAATGTGGTAAGATCTATTTTGAACCCGTTCTCAACGTCCCAACCCTGCTTTGATATATAATATAGCGGTAATGATATTTGTGAAGGCAAAGAGGCTACCCGTATCGTCTTAACTTCCTTCTTCTCCGGTGCAGCTGCACCGGGATCTGCCGGAGCTGCCGCCGGTTCACTGTTCGGTTTAGTACACCCTGTAAACATTGCCAGAACAAGAATAATGACCAATAGCACAGAAATACCTTTTCTCATTGTTCATCCCCCTTATTATTAATCTAATTGACTCTGATTGTATAGCTGCATTGTGATTACTGATCAACTATCAGCAGTTCTACAAATACATAATACAATCATATATAGGAATATTACATAAAGAAATTTGATAAAATTAGGACTTTTTTGACTATTTTGATTAAACTGATTTTGTACCGGTTCTCTCATTTGTACTATTTTGACTTTTTTGTCCTTTGTTGACTTGTTAATGTAAAACGTTCATAATTAGCCGCACTTCTTTTAATCACCCATGCGATATGCTATAATTTTTACATAACATAAGACATGCATATTCCATATAAATATGATTCTTCAATGTATGTACCCGTAAAAGGCCGTTTATTTAAGGGAGGCATCAGGTATGCGGAGTCTCAGAGCAAGGCTTATTGTGTTTTTCTTCTTAATATTGTTCTTCTCTTCCTCTATAATCGCTATAGCCTCATATGTGCTGTTCCGCCATATCATGATAAATGAAATCGGTAATTCGAGAGTGGATACCTTGAAGCAGATATCCGAGAGGGTTCAGGTGCTTAAAGACAGTGCGATGACAATAGCCAACCTGTATTATCAGGATACATTGGTGTATGGAACAATGATCAGC
>Ga0196971_1000665_pt1 | contig 22369 bp, 17 predicted proteins | sample S1v_1013CmetaG_FD_148660 | JGI IMG/M metagenome (GOLD analysis project Ga0196971, IMG submission 148660) | Soil microbial communities from Anza Borrego desert, Southern California, United States - S1+v_10-13C | ecosystem: Environmental > Terrestrial > Soil > Desert | place: USA: California...
CGGCACAGAACCGCGGAATGTGCGCAAGTGCTTGAAAACAGGAGGAAAAACAGGATGGGAAGGAGAGTGTGTGGCCGTTATGGCAAACGCGCAGCGCAGAAAGATGATGGATCCCAGCCAACACTTCAGGCAGCACTGTTCGGCAAAGGACGACATTACTGTGCAGGTCGTGCTGATGAATGGCGGCCTAACATGTCTTTGACGAGCTGTGCTCCTCGACGAGGCAAGCGAAAAGCGGCCTCGTGCACGTCATAACAGCGACGCAACTGTGAGATATGGCAGGAAATGGTTCTGGCAGGACGCCTGTGCGCGCACTTCAGCGCTTGCAGCCTAGGGCGCGACCAGCAAAGGAGGCGAGCCGCATTCGAAGCGATGCGCGGCAGAGCCGCTGCAAAACTCTGCTGCGCCAGTCAACGCCCGCAGTCAATGACCGATCTGCGGGCAGCGGCTGGACGGGAGTGAAGGCGAGGATTGGAGGGAAATATGCGGTAGATACGAACGGGCAGGCGCAATGCTGCCCGTTCGCAGCAGCGTCAGGACATAGGTAGCTTAAATTTACTCAAGCCGTCTGATGATTCGGAACAGGAGCGTTCCGGCATTTATTTGCGCGGCAAGTTTCCTGCCGCTGTTGAGCGCGGAAAGCCGGGCGGATAGCTCACGATGCGGGTGCTGCGCAGTATCGACTGTGCCGGCAGAGGTTGCCGGGTGCGGTTGCGCGCGCCGCCTGTGATCGCTGTCATTGCCTTGCGATCCAGTTCAACGCTTTCCTGCAAGTCCTTGATGATGATGGTAGCCATGGATGTTTCCTTTTGACGAATACGACAAATCCAGGATGGCAACGGCAAAGCGCAGCGCATATCTTTGCCTTGCAGTATAGGCGCACCCGCGCGGTTTCCTGTGCACGATGTGCCCTGCCTTTGATGTAAATAGCCATCACGAACAGAAACCGGGATGCAAAGGAGACCGGAGGATCTCCGATGCCGTTTGGGGATCAGAACGCGGCCTGGGCGCTGGCGAACTGCATCGGGTTGATGTCGAGTTTGAGCGGGCCGAAGCCGGCGCCGATGACGCCGACGTTGTTGAGCGCATTGACTTCGATGTTTTGCAGTTGCGCGATGTTCTGGTTCACATCGATATCGATGTTGGCCACCGGCCCCAGGCCGGCGAGGAAGGAATTGCCGCCGCGTACCGACGACATCGCCTGGCGGTCGAGGTCGCGGCTGGCGTCGAGGTCACGGATCATGATGCTGGACATGGTGTTCTCCTGTTGCGTGATTGGCTCAAGCCACTCTGGTGGAGGCGCTGCCTCCACCGGGGGCGTTGATTAGAAATTGATGTTGTTGTTGGCCGACTGCGTCGGGTTCACGGTCGAGGTGATGCCGCTGGCAAAGGCCACATTGTTGCCGTTGTTGTTCAGCACGTTCTGGGTCTGGCCGATCGCCTGCGACGCATTGAACGAGAACACATCCTTGTCCACGCTGTAGCTCGGGCCCCAGTACGCCATCATGTCTTTCGGCATGCCGCCGTAGCTGCCACCAGTGCCGCCATGCACGCTGGCCATGGAAGCGCGGTCGAGTTCTTCGGTACGGGCGAGGTCTTTGATCAAAAGGGTCGTCATTGCAGTTCTCCAAAAATAGTAAGTGGTGTTGCTTGAGGTGGTTGTGTTGTGGCGGGATCAGAAGTGGATCTGGTTGTCCGCGGTCTGGGTCGGGTTCACGGTCGAGGTGATGCCATGCGCGAAGGCGACGTTGTTGCCGTTGTTGTTGACAACGTTCTGGGTCTGGCCGATCAATTGCGACGCATCGAACGAGAACTCGCTCTTGCTGACGTTGTAGGCCGGCTGCCAGTAGGCGGCCAGGTCTTTCGGCATGCCGCTGCCGCCGTGGACGCGGGCCAGGGAAGCGCGGTCGAGTTCTTCGGTACGGGCCAGGTCTTTGATCAGAAGGGTAGTCATGGATAAATCTCCTAGGGGTTGGTTGGTGTGGTCGAGCATTTGGTTTGGGCTCGCCAGACATATTGCGAGGAGTGTGCCAGCGCGCGGCACAGAACCGCGGAATGTGCGCAAGTGCTTGAAAACAGGAGGAAAAACAGGATGGGAAGGAGAGTGTGTGGCCGTTATGGCAAACGCGCAGCGCAGAAAGATGATGGATCCCAGCCAACACTTCGGACAGCACTGTTCGGTAAGGGGCGACAGTAGAGGAAGCTATCCGCAAAGCCTTGTGGCACAGGGACGAAAAGCGTTTTATCCCGCGCAATATCGCTACAGGGATTTGTACTATATTGAATCGTCAGATCCCGCAGGGAATACCGGCGCGCGGTATTGAACCTGGGAAAACCTCGGGTGTCACGTGAAGGTGTAGGTACAGAAGCCAAACGACGACTCGGGGAGATGGATGTCAACACCTATGGCCAGTCTTGCGCACGCAATCCAGAATTTTCAGAACGGCGGCTTGTCGCATAACGAGTTCTTTGCGCAGATCGACCGCGAACTCGCGTCGGACGAGGACAACACCACCCGCCTGAAGGAAATCCTTGACGACGAATATACGCGTATCCAGTTGCCTCCTGACGTCTACGCGGAGTTGCAGCGGCGTGCCGAGCGCAGGCCGCAGAGTAATCAGGGAAGCCTGGGCAGGCACGGCCATACCTTCGACGAGACGCGCTCGCAGCCTCACTCAAAAACGCACAGTTTCAACTACATGACGCCGGAACTGGTGTTGCCGCGCGGTGTTTCGGATCGCGATGCCGACAAGGAGCCCGAACGAATGAAAGGCGTCGGCGACACGTTGAACGGGCGCTTCGTGCTGGAGGAATGCATCGGCTTCGGCGGCATGGGCACGGTGTACAAGGCGTTGGATCTACGCAAGCTGGAGGCATCCGACCGCAATCCGTACATCGCGATCAAGGTGTTGAACGTGCAGTTCCGCGGGCACCCCAAGTCGCTGATCGCCTTGCAGCGCGAGGCCAAGAAGGCACAGGCACTGGCGCATCCGAACATCGTGACGGTGTACGACTTCGACCGGGATGGCCCGATGGTGTACCTGACGATGGAATGTCTGTCTGGCAAACCGCTCAGCCGTGCGCTGCGCGTGCCGGACTTCAAGGGAATGCCGTATCACGCGGCAATGCGCATCGTCACCGGCGTCGCACACGCGTTGTCCTATGCGCATCAGCGCGGCTTCGTTCACTGCGACCTCAAGCCTGCCAATGTATTCGTCACCGACTCCGGTGACGTAAAGGTGATCGACTTTGGCATTGCCCGTGTTTTCCAGAAATCTGAAGAGGATGTAGAAGCAACCGTGTTCGACCCCGGCAGCCTCGGCGGCCTGACGCCGGCGTACGCCAGCCCGGAAATGCTGGAGCACCGCGAGCCTGATCCACGCGATGATATCTATGCACTGGGCTGCATCACGTACGAACTACTGACAGGACGGCATCCTTTCGATCGCGTACCGGCCAGCCAGGCGCGTAGCGCGGGCCTCAAGCCGCAGCGTCCGCAAAACCTGGGGCAACGGCAATGGCGTGCCCTGCGTGCGGCCTTGTCGTTCGATCGCGAGACGAGGACGCCGACGGTTGCACGGTTCCTGCAGGAGATGAGCGCTGAGCAACCGTCGGCAAAATACGCCGCGCTGGCTGCGAGCGGCCTGGTGGTTGCCGCTGTCGGGGCTGTGGGCATCAATTACTACCAGTCGCAGGATGCTGTCAGTCCTGCCATGACGTCGGGATCCTCTGCTGCGGATACCGAGGCTGCGGAGTCTGCAGAGACTGCAATGAAGCCGCCTCCGCAGGCAGAAGTGGCACCCAAGGCACCCACGGCACGTCAGGCACCCGAAGAGTCCCGAACATCCAAAGCGCCGGCGGCACCCGAGCCTGCGGTATCGCTTGCCATGGTGACGCCGATACTGGCGCGCGTTCCTTGCTCTGCGCTGTTGCCCTCTGTCCGGAACAACATTGTGCAGGTCCAGGGATACCTGCCGAGGAACTTCGATACGGGGCAGCTCAGGACTCTGATTGCAGAGCTGCCCGGCGTGCGAGCCGTCAATCTGAACGTGCAGCAGGTAAGTGAAGAAAAATGTGCAGCGTTAAAACTGCTCGGCCCCTATTGGGTACAGAACCAGCAGGCGGGCACTGCTGCAAGCATCCAGACAAAACAGCCTGGTGCGGCGCTGACCGAAGGGGACTATCTTGTGCTTGATGTCAGGACCCCCGGGTTTGAATCCTATGTCCATGTGGACTACTACTCGTTCGACGGTGACGTCGTGCACCTCGTGCCCAGTCCGCGCGTGACTGGCAACCAGGCACCGCCGAATTATGCGGCCACCATCGGTAGCGCAGGGAACTGGGTCGTGTCGAAACCCTTCGGCACCGATCTGATTGCATTGGTGGTCACACCCGCGCCACTGTTCGAGGGGCAGCGCCCGGAATCGGAATCTGCGGCAAGCTATTTACGCGCGGTGGAAAAGCAGCTATCGCAGATGGCGTCCAGGTACGGACGGGAGAAAATCGCGGTCGATTTCATGCAGATCACGACGCAGGCGCGCAAGCCCTGATGAACGCGTCCGCGCAGTGCAGATGTCCTGGTTCTACTTAAGGTCCCGTGCAACGCGGAAACCATTTTGCGAGTGGCGCACGGTTGCCGCATATTTAAACCGTGTCGATGACGGCATGTAAGTCGTGCCGTCGCGCCATGACCCGCCGCGGATCACCCGCTCGCGGCAATTGGGCGCGTCCCAGGCTTTTCCATTCGTCGGCGCGCCCTTGAAGGAGGTATGCCAGCAGTCGCTCACCCATTCCCAGACGCTGCCGCTCATGTCGTGCAGGCCGAACGGGTTCGCTGCGAAGGAGCCGACATCGGCGGGATTGGCCGCATCCCACGGCTTGCCGCAATCCTTGCAGTTGGCCATGCCTTGCCGCATCTGTTCGCCCCACCAGTACCGGCTCAAGGTGCCACCACGTGCTGCATACTCCCATTCCGCCTCGGTGGGCAGGCGATAGGTTTTGCCGCTCGCCTTGCTCAGCCACTTCACATATAGCTGCGCGTCGTCCCAGCTCACGTCCCGCACCGGCGTCTTGGGAGAACGGTCGCTGCTGTTGGGAATGCGCGGGCATGAACCATCCTCTGCGCAGGCATTCCACTGCTCCACGGTGACCTCATGTTTGCCAATGGCGAAAGGCGCGTCGATCGTGACGCGGTGCGCGGGCTTTTCGCTCGGGTCGCCGAAATTGCTTCCCATCGTAAATACGCCGGCTGGCAGTGCAATCATTGTCGGGCAGGAGGGGCAGTCCTTCAGTTCGCTGATGCCGACGGTAGGGGAGGGCAATTTTCCTTGTGCCGGCTGTTCGGCTGGGGCGGGCGTTTCTTGCGGTTTGGCCTGCGGTGCAGCTGCGGGCCGTTCTCGGTCCGGCTGCGCTTTCGGTGCAGGTGCCGCGCGCGGACGTTCGGGAAGAGGTTTGGTTGCCGGGGCCGGCTTCTCTGATTTTGCGTCGGCCTTTTCTGCCGTCTTCAGGCGTTCGATGCGTGCCTTTGCCAGCGCAGCAAAGCGTCCCTTCGGATAGGCCTGCAAATAGGCCTCGTAGTCGCTTACATGATTACTGTCCTTGATCGAATCCCAAAACGCCAGTTCGTATTGCTCCGCGCTGTCCTTCGGCAGGATGGCCCGACTTCGTGCGGCATCGTCGGCTGTGATGCCGGCAAGTTGCTGCGCCGTCGTTGGCGTGGAAATGCGGGACGGCGGCACTGGCGTCGTGAAAGAAGTATCGGGCGAGGACAAAGAAGCTATCAGTGGCGCTTGCCGCCCACTGCTGGCGGCACGCACGGTCGCAGCGACGCTTCGAAACAGATTCGCGTCGTGCTGGCCGGATGCGGACAATGCTTTCAGCAGCTGCGCGGTGAACATGCCGTGCCCCTCACGCGCCGTTCCGTCGGACGCCACTGTGCCGGGGGCTGTTGCATAGACAACCATCGTTTGTGTTGGCGGAATAGGCATGCGAGGCAAGGTATCTGCCATGCCAAAAGGATTGTTCAGGCAGGTGTCGAGGATCACGAGGTTTTGTTTGCCTGGACGCAGGGAGGACATGCCTTGATGCACGAGTTGCAAATCGATGCCTTTGGTCAGCAGGCTTGCCGGTGCGCTGCTGTCCGCATCGACAGGCAGCAACACCGTCCGGTCGCCGACGTGTATGCCGTGGCCGGCAAAATAGAACAAGCCGACGCTGCTGCGCTGCAGGCGGTGGCCGAAGTCCCGGATTGCCTCTTGCATTCGCGATCTGTTTTCGTTTTCGTGATGCATGACCTCGAACCCGGATGCGCGCAGCATTGCACTCATGGCGCGAGCGTCATTGACCGGATTGCGCAAAGGGTCACTGCTGTACGCTTCGTTGCCGACAACGAGTGCAATCGGGCGTTGGGGGAGTTTTGTGGGCTGACCGCTGGCATGTTCGTCAGCAGACGCCGCTGCTCCGGCGGACTGGCAGGAGAGGACTCCGAACAAGCAAACGATCAAAAGCTTTCGCCACACGGTTAACCCTTTGTCGTTGTTAGTTGCGTGCCGCTATGACTGTCCCTTGCAGCAATAACTGCGGCGATACCTGCCTTGGGGCGGCTGTGCGTTCTCCCATATCATCATTAAGCATAGTAGAAGTGGTTTGCGCAAAAACAAACGTGGTGCCACAACTTTTCGCAAAATGAACCGTACGGCAGCGATCTGCCATGCGGTTTCATGCAAACCTTGCGTCACTTCATGTGACCAGGCAGGTGGGCCGCTCTTTGGAAGAATGAAAAAGTGGAGGATGCGAGCATGCCGAGAGCAATCATTCTTGCTGCGTTCTCCGCAGCGAGCATCGCCATCACTGCCGGTGCATTGTCCGGTATGCCGTCCGCCTTTGCCGCCGGTACGTCGTCGCCCGAGAACGCGGAGGTCTATATCATCTGGCCATCCAACGGTGCGGTGATCAATGGAGGAAAGTTCTGGATTCGCATGGGCCTGCGCAACATGGGTGTGGCGCCGAAGGGCGTCGATCTGCCGAATGTCGGGCACCATCACCTGCTGGTCGATACGGAACTGCCGCCAGCAGGCGAGCCCATCCCCTCCGACAGGAATCATCTGCATTTCGGTGCCGGCGAAACCGAAGCGCGCATTGAGCTGCCGCCGGGAAAACATACTTTGCAGCTGCTGTTAGGTGACCATAACCACGTGCCGCACGACCCGCCTGTGTTCTCGAAAAAGATTTCGATCACCGTCCGCTGAGGCACGAGCGCACCGGTGCGGCGCTGCTGTGTGCCCAGGAGAGCATCATGAGCAATCCATTCACATTGAACCGCCCGCTCCCGAAGGGCAGTGGCATGGTCATATTGCGGCAAATGCATCTTGCCGTTGCCTCTGTTACCTCTGTTGCCACTGTGGCCGTGGGGCTGCTTCTGTGTGGTTATGCCATTGCGGGTAATACGCCGGCTCCTCCCAACGCCGTGCTGTATATCGGCTGGCCGAACAATGGAGAAGTCATTGCAGCGGGCAAACCGTTTCGCGTGTGGTTTGGCCTGCGCGACATGGGTGTGGCGCCGAAAGACGTCAATTTTCCGAATACGGGGCATCACCACCTGTTGATCGATACGGAGCTGCCGCCTGCAGGACAGGAGATTCCTTCTGACCGGAATCACCTTCACTTCGGTGCGGGCGAGACCGAGACCATGATAGAACTGCCGCCAGGCCGGCACACCTTGCAATTGCTGATGGGGGATGACAAGCACGTTCCGCATAACCCACCGATCTATTCGAAGAAGATCAGCATCACGGTCAAGTAATCCGGTTTGTAACCCGGTTTCGCCCGGACAGGATGCTTGCCTGCCGCAAAGCATTGAGGCAGGACAGACAAACAGGAATGCCTCGTCGCCACCCGGAACCGGTGTTTCGAAAGAAAGGTCCAAAGTAGGTTATTTGTGGCTCGAGCATCCTGCGTGGGCCGAAGGGCTGCAAGATGGAACACACCCCCGCTTTTGCTGATGCGTCCAACCCGGTCATGGCGTATCTGGAAGTCACGGGCGATGATGCGGTGGAGCACACCGTGTTTCCGCTGCATGACGAGGTTGTCATCGGACGCGATCCGCAGGACTCCCTTGCGTCGGACCGCTTTCTCTGTATTCCGCTCGGCACAGTGAGCCGCAGGCACGCGCGTATCAAACGCCGCGGCGACACCTATTACGTCGAAGACCTGCACTCCTTCAACGGCACCAGTGTTCTCGGTGAGCGCTTGCGGCCAGGCGCGTGGCGGCCGCTGCATGACGGTGACGAACTGACCGTGTCGTCGGCGCAAATCATCTTCCATTCCCTGGTGGTACCCGGCAACGACAGCATGCCGACCGTCATCACCAAGATCGTTGATGCGAATGAGCTGATGACAACCTTCGACACCGGCCCCGCCGCGTCGAAGGAAGATGTGCAGCGCACGGTGAAGAAGCTCCATGCGATGGCGCAGGTCAGCATTGCGCTAGGCGCAGTGACCGACCGCGATACGTTGATCGAAAAGATCATGAACTTCATCTTCGACCTGTTCCCGCTGGCCGAGCGTGCCTTCATCCTGCTGAGGATGAGCGAAAACGAAGCGCCGCGCCCGGTCGCGGCACGCCGGCGTGACGGCACCGTGGAAGATCCGGCGAAGGTCAGGATGTCGCACACGATCATCGACGAGGTGCTGAACCGCAAGCAGTCGATTCTTTCGGTCGACACGCTGTCAGACCGCCATTTCGGTGCACAGGAATCGATCATTGCGCAGGCGATCCGGAGCGTGATGTGCGTGCCGCTGATCCTTGAGGGGGAATGCCTCGGGCTGATCCAGGTCGATACGTCGTCGGATCCGTATGCGTTCAAGGAGCAGGACCTGGAAATGCTCACCGGCGTATGTGCGGAAACAGCGGTCGCGCTCAAAAACTTCCAGCTATATTCCGATATCGAGCGTTTGCTGGACGGCTTCGTCCGTGCATCGGTGCAGGCGATCGAAGAACGCGATCCGGTCACGGCGGGCCATTCGTTCCGGGTTGCGGGATATGCGGAACAACTCGCGATGGCAGTGGACAGGGCCGACCAGCCGGACCTGCGGCATGTGCTGTTTACGCATGACCAGCTGCGCGAGATCCGCTATGCGGCGTTGTTGCATGATTTCGGCAAGGTTGGCGTGCGCGAGCATGTCCTGCGCAAGGAAAAGAAACTGCACCATGCGGACATGCGCTTGCTGGAGCAGCGCTTCAAGTATGCGCAGGTCTGCCTGGAACGGCAGGCCTATCGGCAACTGGCGGAGCTGCACGCGCAACACGAACTGGGCATTGCCGCGTTCCGGGAAGAGAAACGGAAGATCGACGAGGCGCTGCGCGAGGAATTCCTGCGGCTGGAAAAATTCCTTGCCACCATACGGCGTGCCAACGAGCCCGCAGTGTCCCATACGGAAGGCGATGCCGCGCTGAAGGATGTGCTCGACTATGCCTGCCACGAGCCCGATGGCAGCACTATACGCCTGCTCGATGACAACGAATTTTCTGCGCTCAGCGTGCCAAAGGGGTGCCTGACGCCGGAAGAGCGGCGGCAGATCGAGTCGCATGTGGTCGATTCTTATTCTTTCCTGATCCTGATTCCCTGGACACGCGATCTTTCTCGTGTCCCTTCAATCGCACACGGGCATCACGAAAAGTTGGACGGCTCCGGCTATCCGATGGGATTGCGCGGCAACCAGATCAGCGTGCAGACGCGCATCCTGACCATTTGCGACATTTTCGATGCGCTGACTGCTGGCGACCGGCCTTACAAGAAGGCGCTGCCGCTGGAGCTGGCGCTCGACCTGATGTCCGCCGAGTGCCGTGCAGGGCATATCGATAGCCGGGTCTTCGACGTCTTTGTCGGCGCACAGGTCTGGTCGGCCGCATGAACCAGGCACGCGGCACGAAATAGGATTGCGTAGTCTTTTAACGGTGGAGACATGCACAACACTCAGTTCAGCCGCTTCCCGCTTCAAGTCCGCCCGCCACAAGCGAAGCGCCTGCACATTGCCGCACACGGCCGCCGAATGCCCGCGCTCGCGAAACAAGCGCTCTGCGCCGGTGTTGGCGCCTTCGTGCTCTCCGGCTGCGCGGATGTCAGCATGCCGGCATATCAGCGGCCCGACGCACCCGTCAAAGCAGAGTGGTCGCAACAGACCGCACGCGCGGCGGCCGAGCAAACCATCGTGCCGGAATGGTGGAGGGAGTTCCGCGATCCTTATCTCGACAGCCTGGTGAACAAGGCAATCCACGGCAATTTCGACATGAAGATCCTGGCCTCGCGCATCCAGGTCGCCGCCGCAGAAATCGGAGTGGCGCGCGCGGGAGCGCTGCCTTCGCTGAATGCCGGCGCAGGCGCGACCTTCGAAAAGAGCACGGGTCAAAAGTTCACCAAGCAGTTCAACCTCGGCACGCAGGTCAGTTGGGACATCGACGTGTGGGGGCGTGCGGCCAAAGGCGTACAGGCGCAGACAGCGGAATACCGCGCGACAGAAGCGGATTGGCGTGCCGGCTACCTGACCCTGGTATCGGATGTGGCAACGACCTACTTCCAGATCCTTCAGCTGGATGAGCAGATAGCACAGCAACAGAAAACGCTGCAGAAGAACAAGCAGATCCTGGAAACCTACGAGGCGATGCACAAGAACGGCCTGCTGCCGAACACGCGCGTATTGCAGCAGCGGGCCGAGATCAACCGCCTGACCAACGAGCGGCTCGAACTGCAGCGTGCACGCGACCTTGCGGGGAATGCGCTGGCCACATTGTTGGGCGTACCGGCCGGTGAGTTCCGGGTGCCGCAGGGACAACTGCAGCAGCGGGTGCAATTGCCGGTGGTGCCTGCAGGCTTGCCAGCCGACTTGCTCAAGCGCCGGCCTGATGTCGTCGCAGCGGAATACCGGGTGCTGGAAGCCTATGACCTGGTCGGCGAAGCTAAGCTGGCGCAACTGCCGTCCATCAGCCTGACCGGGCGCGGCGGCACATCGAGTTTTGCGCTGACCGACCTGCTGAAATCCTTCACCTTCGGCCTCCTGCCGAGCATCAATATTCCGCTGTTCGACCCGAGCGTGAAGGCGCGCGTGAAGACCAGCGAGGCACAAGGCAAGGTGATCGAGGAGCAGTACCGCAAGACGGTCATTACGGCATTCGAGGATGTGGAGAACGCGCTCGTGAATCTTGAAGCGCACAAGAAGCAGCGCGCCGAACTGCAGCAGCAGATCGAACACCTGACTGTTGTCGCAGCGCAGATCGAGGCACAGCTGAAGGAGGGGCTTGTTTCGCAGCTCGAGGTATTTGAAACGGAGCGCTCGCTGTTGTCCGCGCAGCTCGCCTTGCTGGCAAACCACCAGCAGATTCTGTCGGATACGGTGACACTCTACAAGGCCCTGGGTGGCGGTTGGCCCGCCGTCGACGTTGGGGCCGCAAGCAGATGAGCGAGCGCATGTTACGTCGGAGTACGGCAACAGACGACAGCCGGACGGTGGCGATGCCGGGTGTGGAACCAGGGTTCGCGGAGTTCGATGTCGTGCTTGTTCCGTTGTCGCATCAGGAGCTGGGCGACATTCGTATCGACGACAACCTGTTCGCGATTGGCAGGACGGAACCGCCTTTCGATGCCTATCCGCCGGAGCTGGTTGCCGACCTCTCGCGGCGGCACGCACGGATTTTCACCGAGCGTGGTGCAGTGTATATCGCCGATCTCGATAGCAAGAACGGGACGACGGTCAACGGTGTCAACGTCCAGCAAAAAATCATTCGCCTGCGTGACGGCGATGAAATCGGTTTTGGCACAGCGCTGTCCTACCGTGTGCGGCTTGGCACGCGTGTACAGAATACGCAGCGCATTTCGCGGCTGCAGAGCCTGACTCTCATGCCGGAACACAATGACCTCGGATTGCAGCCGATTGTGGTCACACGCTTCCCCTTCCTGATCAGCAAAGCCGATGAGACTTTTTCGCGCTATAAGAACGACTACCCGCACCAGGTCAATTACATATCGCGGCGGCATGCGCATATTTTCCTTAAAAGTGGTGCACCGTTTGTGGAGGACCTTGGCAGCACCAACGGCACTTTCGTTGCCGGGAAGCGGCTCGATGAGCATGCAGTGCCGTTGAAGGACGGCGACCTGCTGGCTTTTGGCGGACATCATTTCGTGTACAAGGTGATCCTGCAGAAGGAAGAGGTGGAAGTCGACCCCACCGTTACAAAGCTGGCTCCCGTTGCCGTTGCGGCATCGCAAGCGGCAGGAGTTAAAGGGGCCGCGGCCACGCCATCTGCATCGCCCGCAGCACCTTCCATGGAGGAACTGCACAACCCGGACAAGACCACCTTCGTTGCAGCAGCAGACTCGTTCCTCGACATCTTCTGCATCGACCGCAGCCCGCAGCAGGAAGACGAGGTGAACGTCGAAGAGGTAGAAGAGGACGACCGCGGGAGGTCGGCTAACAGGAAGGCGGCGAACAGGAAGCCACGCGGAAAAATTGCCGTGTTTGCTGCAGAGCTGGCACAGGCATTCGCGGGAGACGATCGCAGCAGCATGAAGCGGGTAGCACGCTGGGCCGGCCTGCTAGGCGCGGCAGCGGTTATGCTGGTGCTTGCGTTTTACGTCGGCGGTGCTTCCGAGCGTGAAGTCCGCGACATGCTTGCCGATGGTGAATATGCCGAGGCCGCAACGGCTGCGAGCGGGCTTCTGGAAAAGGAACCAGACAATGCTCAGTTCCAGGCGCTTGGCACGGAGGCGATTCTGAAGGCAAACGTGCCGGTCTGGCTCGCGGCACTGAATGCGCGTGATTTCAATCGTGCCGCTTCGGTTCTTGCACATATGCGGGAACTCAGCCGCCATCATGCCGGCATGCCGCCATTGGTGCGGGAGCTCGAATCCATTGGCAATATCGAGCAGTTCGTCATGGGACGCGGCGGTCCTGAGGCGCCCATCCAGGTTTATGCACATGAGCAGCAGGTCAAGGAAGTCCTCCAGCGCTGGGAGAATGACACGCAGTTGCACCAGAGCGCCTTCGCGACGATTTCATCGCATGTGCCGGAGTTCAGGGATACCTATGCGCTTGCACTGAGTCATTTGCGCAAGCTCCAGAGCGATGATGCGGTGTACCTGCCAGCGATGGAGCGTCTGAAGGCTGCTATCGAAAGCGAACTGGGCAGGGACCAGCCGCAGGCGCTGGATGCCATATTGAAGGAATACGCTGAGAAGTATCCGAGGATAGGTGGGCTGGACGTCGTGCGGCAGGATTTGCGCCAGTACATCGACATGGAGACTGCGCTACAGCGACGGGACCTGGGGGCTGTTGTCGGCCTTGCGGAAAAGGTCCGGTTTGCGACGCCGCCATTCCAGGCCAAGTTCAAGGCCTTGGCGTCCAGTGACCGCTTTCCCCCTGACGACATCAGGAAGCAATATCACCAAACGTTGAATAGCTGGCGTGGAGGTAATGCGCAGCAAGCTATCGCTGGTTTGGAAAGCATTAGCGGTGGCGCATGGGGCGACGCTGTAGCGAAAGAAATCCAGCGGAAGAAAACTGTCGCCGAACAGTATGCAGCTTTGCAAAAGGCCCGCGGCAGCAGGGGTTACGATGAGAAACTGCTGTCGTTCTACGGTTCGCTCAACACCGGTGAAGACACGCATTTTATTCGCGCTACGGAGACCGATCTTTCGCAATACAAGGGGCGGGCGATCAATCGCGCTCAGGAACTATTGGGCAGTGCGCAGGCGAAGTGGGGCCAATACCGGGAAAACGGCGCGATTGAAGCGGCACAACGGCTTGAGGGAAGCATTTCTACCCGCTTCCGGACACAGGCAAGTCTGTTGTCCGAATCCCAGCGCGAGGCGCAACAAGGCATGCGGATCTACACCCAGCTAAAGACTGCAAGCCCGGCGCAATCAGCGAAATTGCAGGAAGAGATCGATACGGAAATGGAAGCGCAGCGCAAGGCATTGCAGGACTTGCGAAACGTCCTTGAGCCGCGCGTGCTGAGGGCAAAATTGTCACTACTCGAAGTGTCCGGAGGGAGCAGCGATGACGAACGCCGATCGCCTGAAACCACTGAATGAGGCCCTTGTCGATCACAGCGCCGAAGGGATCGCCATCCTGACATCGGAGCCGTGGCGCTACATGCAGGCGGTGGTTTTCACCATGGTGGGGCTGGTGCTTGCGGCCCTGGTGTGGTCGTTTTTTGGCCGTGCCGATGTCATTGTTACCGCGCAGGGGACGCTGCAGCCGGAATCCGAAGTGCGCCGTTTTTATGCACCCGTCGACGGTGAACTCGCGAACGTCTATGTGGCGGAGGGACAGCCGGTATCGAAAGGCGATGTCCTCGCACGATTGAATGCAAGAGGTGCGATCGAGGCCGCGACCAATGCGCTGCAGGCACAATTGAAACTCGAAGACGCAGAGCGCGAGTGGAAAGAGTTCCCGCAAAAGAAAGCCCTGATGGAGCGCAAGATTGCAGCGCTGAAGCAGGCGATGGAGGTCGAGGAACACCAGCATGCCAAGCGCGTCACGGAAGGTACATCCAGGCTAGCCGAAGGGCAGCGCGCGCAACTGGCAGAAGCGCGCACCAGCGTCGAGGACGCGCGCCGCGCACGTGATGCGGCTCGGCTCGAAGCGGAAAAGTATGCGCGGCTATTCGCGCTTCCTGGCGGTGGCGGCGTGTCGCAGATTCAGGTGGAGGGGAAGAAGAATGCGCTGGAAGCAGCGGAAAATGCGTTGCGCGCCGCACAGTCGCGCCTCAGCGAGCTGAATGCCAGGCAAGGCCTTGAGTTCAATCAGGCAAAGGCGCAACTGGAGACGAGCGGCCAGGAGCTGACGAAACTTCAATTGCAGTACGAAGCCGCAACGAAAGAAATCACGAATACCGAAGAGAAACTGCGGCTCCAGGTGCAGACGGCCCGCCTGGTAGCAGATGCAGCCGCCCGGATCAAATTCGAGAATATCGACAAGGACAACTTCCTGTTGATCGTGGCGCCGGCGGACGGCGTAGTCACCGATGTCACTTCCACGCAGTCCGGAGACAAGGTGCAGGCCAACGCACCGTTAGGCGGCATTGCACCAAAGGGTGCCAGGCCGATCCTGAAGGTGGAGATTGCGGAACACGACCGGGCCTTTTTGAAGGAAGGGCTCCCGGTCAAGCTGAAGTTCAATGCCTTTCCGTATCAGCGCTATGGGCTTATCGAAGGCACGCTCAACACGATTTCGCCCGCAACCAAGCTGGCACCGCAATCAAAGCAGCCGGTATATGAAGGACGCGTGATGCTGGCGCAGGATCACTACCTGGTCGGCGAGACCAGGTATCCATTGCGTTACGGGATGACCGCAACCGCCGAAGTGGTAGTTCGCGAGCGCCGGCTGATTGACCTCGCCCTCGATCCGTTCAGGCAGATCGGGGGGTAATGTCGAACAGCTTTTATACCACTGCCCCCATTTTGAAGATCGGCAGATACATTGCGATAACTAGACCGCCGATTAGGACGCCCAGAATTGCCATGATGAGGGGCTCCATCAGGCTGGATAGTGATTCGACAGCCTGATCAACCTCATCTTCGTAGAAATCCGCGACTTTACCCAACATTTGATCTAAGGCGCCAGACTCCTCACCAATGGCAACCATTTGCGTCACCATATTCGGAAATACTCCGGAGCTTTGCATGGCAACGGTGAGGCTAGTGCCAGTACTGACCTCAGTTTGGATTTTTTTTGTGGCGTCAACATAGACGGCATTGCCTGAAGCTCCGCCGACAGAGTCAAGAGACTCAACAAGGGGAACGCCAGCTGCAAACATTGTCGCCAAAGTGCGAGTCCATCGTGCAATCGTTGCTTTACGAATAACCTCACCAAAGATCGGAGCCTGCAACAAGGTTTTATCCATGAAGCGTTGAACCTTGATAGATCTTTTCCATGATTGAAAAAATAAGTAGAGTGCAGCAAATAGCACACTAAAAATGAGGTACCAATACGCCACGAAAAAATCGGATAATGCCATCACAAAAAGAGTTGGTGCCGGAAGATCTGCGCCAAAGCTTTTGAAGACTTCCTTAAAAGCCGGAACCACCCAGATCATAATGACGGACGTCACAACGAATGCAACAACCAAGATTGAAATGGGATAAAACAAGGCTGACTTAATTTTTCCCTTTATCGCTTCTGTTTTCTCTTTATATGTCGCGAGCCTTGCAAGCAAGTCTTCCAAAATACCTGCTTGTTCACCCGCTGCAACGAGGTTGCAGAACAATGCGTCAAAATACAGCGGGTACTTGCGAAAGGCTTGGTTCAGGCTGCTGCCCGTTTCAATGTCTGCCCGGATATCCTGAAGCAGTTTTGATACAGAAGGGTTGGCATGACCTTTGCCAACAATATCGAAAGACTGCAGCAGCGGCACACCGGCTTTCATCATCGTGGCCAATTGCCGCGTAAACAGCGTAATGTCCTTATTGGTAATCTTCTTGCCGGTCGCAAAGGATTTTTTCTTTACCTTCGTGACCATGATGCCTTGCCGCCGCAAGGTCACGTTGACGATGGTTTCGCTTCCCGCACGCAGTTCGCCCTTGACGACTTTGCCTGCCTTGTCCTTACCTTCCCAGGCAAAGACCACCTCTTTCGCGCTTCCTGCTCCGACAGATTTACCAGCGGCGGTTGCCATATATGTCCCCTAACTATTGATTCGTGCAGCCGAGCACTTCTTCGAGGCTCGTCAGGCCCTGCTTAACTTTGACCAAGCCCGACTCGCGCAGCGTTCTTACCCCATCGCGCCTGGCTTGTTCCTCGATTTCAAGTGCGGTGCCATGTGCCAGAATGATCCGCTCAATCTCTTCGGAAATCGGCATGATCTGATAGATGCCCACCCGGCCCTTGTAGCCGCTGCCGTTGCAACGATCGCATCCGACCGGTTTATACGGCAACCACGTACCGTCCAGCTCCTCTTCCTTAAACCCCGCTTCCAGCAGCGCTTCGTCAGGAATGGCAACGGTTTGTTTACAGGTGCACAGGCGACGCGCCAGGCGCTGTGCCGTGATCATAATGACGGAGGACGCGATGTTGAACGGCGCCACACCCATGTTCATCAGGCGCGTCAGGGTGGACGGTGCATCATTCGTGTGCAGCGTCGAAAAGACCATATGGCCCGTTTGCGCTGCCTTGATAGCAATATCGGCAGTTTCCAGGTCACGAATCTCACCGACCATGATGATGTCTGGGTCTTGTCGCAGGAATGCCTTCAGCGCGGCAGCGAAGGTTAGTCCGGCCCGGTCATTGACGTTGACCTGGTTCACGCCAGGCAGGTTGATTTCGGCCGGATCCTCTGCGGTGGAAATATTGATGCCGGGTTTATTCAAAATGTTGAGGCAGGTATACAGCGACACCGTCTTACCGGAACCGGTCGGACCCGTCACAAGTACCATGCCGTAAGGCCGCTCAATAGCTTTCAGGAGCAGTTCCTTTTGATCCGGGTCGTACCCCAGCGCATCAATACCCATCTGCGCCTGGGTCGCATCCAGGATACGCATGACGATCTTTTCGCCGAACAAGGTAGGCAAGGTGCTGACGCGGAAGTCGATCGCACGGTTCTTCGACAGGACAAGTTTCATGCGGCCGTCTTGTGGAACACGCTTTTCCGAAATATCGAGTTTCGAAATAACCTTGATGCGCGAAGCGAGCTTGTCTTTGATCGCCAATGGTGGTTGCGCAATTTCGCGCAATACACCGTCGACGCGGAAGCGGATGCGGTAAAACTTTTCGAACGGCTCGAAATGCAAGTCGGACGCGCCCATATTGATCGCGTCGATCAAAATTTTCTGCAGGAATTTGACAACCGGCGCGTCGTCAATATCGGCAGTCGCCGTATCTGCTGGGGCACCACCACTAATTGCTTCTTCGCTGAGGTCAATCTCGAGGTCGTCACCAATCAGTTCATCGAGATTTTGCTCTGCACTTTGCCCCAGTTTATTGATGAGTTGCAGCAGAACTGGGTGTTCCACAATGACCGGTTCAACAGTCATTTCTGTCTGGAACTTGATCTGATCCAGTGAATGGGTGTTGGTGGGATCCGAGATTGCGACCGATACCTTATTGCCCCGTTTTGCGAGCGCGACGACACGCTGCTTCTGCATCAACTTTGGGTCGATGACATTATCGGGCAGGTAGCTCAGGTTAAAAACGGAAAAATCGAGGATCGGATAACCAAAAGTTTCTGAACAGAAAGCTGCGAGAGCCTTCGCTTCAATGCTTTTGCTGTCCAGCAAGACGTCTATGAACGGCACCTTGTCGTTAGCGGCTTGCTTGCTCAGGGTTTCGGCCTGCTGTGCAGACAATTTCCCGGCTTGCACCAAAGCACGTGCAAGGCCGGACATTGCTGCATTAGTAGCCTGAGTAGGGAGAACTGCCGCCATGAATTAAGGTGGGAATGTGATCAGAATCGTCCAAGTTGCGTTAGATAATGCCTATAGGCATCTGATTTGTAAAGGTATTGTGACAAAGAGACATCATTAGTGTTGCGAGGACGCTCGAGCTGAAACATTTCCTTACAGAAATTTTCATGTCGGCCTTTATGTAAGCCTTTATATCGAATGTCTGACCCGTGCTACGGGTAGATTAATGTCTTAAGGCAAGGTCGTGGCCGGTGCTCATATTAAGCAACCTTGCGCGTAGGTAAGAAAGTGAAATGGCATGCTGTCTTGAGGGCGCGTAATTTCTAGTCATCACCTAGAAATTGATCCGGCGGTATCAGAAGAGGGTGCTTGATGCCTTTTCTAATGGAGAACAGCGAGGGGGGCTACAAAAGGCTCTCTGCATCCTGACGAGCTGGCAGCGACCATGATGCGCGAGGCGTCAAGATTTACTTTTGGGGAGATAAATGAAGATTGGTCGGGGTGAGAGGATTCGAACCTCCGGCCTCTACGTCCCGAAGAATGCGTACAAACTACAAACCCTAGTGTTTATGCGGCTTCCGAGCCGATTTTTACTAAAGTACTACAGTCTGTACTACACTGACCTGTTAATAAAAAACCAAAGAAAAATACACATACAGAATTTTACCACGTCAATATTAATTGCGACGACCTATCGAGCGCATAAAAATTGACAGACTAATAATTTAAAAAATATTAATCCCGTAATTGTGCACGTAGTCGTCTGACCGTCTTTTCTTTGTCCCGCATTTGCCGGATTTCAGCCGCAGCAACTTTTGATGCTTGCCTGGTTTTCTCGGCTTTCAGTTCGGTTTGTTTTATATCCGCGTCTTTTTCTGCTTTCCGTAAATTATCAGCAGCAATTTTGTGAATGATTTCCTGATATCGCACGTTTATTTCCTCCTGCAAATATTTATTATGTTTCTCTAAGGAAATAATTTGCAAAGAGCCTAATTAAAGCCGGCATATCGCTAACGTGGTGACCAAGTTGGGCTGAAAGGCTCGGGCTAAGGCGCCGTAGGCCAACAGGAAAGATGAATTTGGTCAATATCGCACCTCGCCTCATAATTATCATTCGTTAACTATTGGTATTCATGGGGGAAGAACTTGAATAAATCATACTGGCTAATTGCGGCCATAGCATTACTGGTCGGTTGTGCGCCACCTGTAATCCGCGGCACGTTTGTCGAGCAAATCCCAACTAAGCGCGAACTAATCACGCCAACTGGGCAGCCTATTACCAAGGAAATTGGTGAAACAATCTTTGAGCAAGGCGTCCGCGTTACTAAAGTCGGCAAGACTGCCAAGACACTGGCCGACACATCTAGCAGTCTTGATCTTGGCCATAATCTGAATATCCCAGCTGGATCGACTGGTCCTCTGCTAACACGTACATCAGGACTCGAGCCCGCACTTTGCTTTGCTACTTCCGGGGCGGGTCAAACCGTGACCAGCATTTCCAGTTTCGGTGGTGCTCAAACGATTGCATGCCTAGTTGACGTAGATAAGGATGGGACTTTCGACTATTCGATGTTCTCCACACGTGAGAAGTACTTCGAGCTGTCTAACAAGGTTCCCTATGAGACGAAGGTCACGTCAACAAGTGACGTGGAGTTGAAAGGGGCTTTTAGATCTGATTTCATTTACCAGGGGCTGGCCAAGGGGGTATTGAAGTTTTCCTACCGGGAGTTTCAGGATGGGATCGCCCGGCCGGCTTTCACGCAAGACCTGACCTACGACATTGAGCCTGATGGCACCGCAACAATTGGTTTCAAGGGGATGCGTATCAAGGTGCTCAAGGCTAGTAATCAAAGCATTACCTACATGGTTGAAAAGGGTATGAACCTATAAGTTCGTTATTCGGAAGGTTGATCTAGTTTCAGGTAGCAGGTCACAAACAGTTGAAGCGGTAAATTTAAATTAACATTTGCATCGCAGAAGTGTCGGTTAAACCGACACTTCGCAAGACGCAATGTGAGGAACGGTGGAGCTATTTGCGCTGGAATGCCGACCGAAGAGCCCCGCTGACAGCATCAATCTGGGTATCTAGCTCACCGGCTGCGATCGCGCCTTTCAAGGTTTCGAGTGTCGGGACAAGCTCCGACATCGTGCCGACTTCGACAGCAGTCTTTCCTTTGGTAAGTTCAAGAACCTTGCTGCCGTACTTCACATTCAAGCAAATCTTACCGTTGTCCGCAGTCCACCACCAAGGCCTGACTCGCTTTGCAATTTCAACGGTGGTGCGCCCGCCAGTCCCGGGATTTTTGACCGAGCGAACAACAACAGGCGAAAACGTTTTTCCTTCCTGCTGAGCCTTTGCGAGCTGTGTCTGCTCCCAAATTTTCGAGATCAGGCGGTTTCGGCGCTGAACGATCGATGGAAGACCACTTGGACGTTTCGCGGCAACCAGTTTCAGACTAATGAGTGCGCTCATGTTTCTCTCCTATGTTGTGTATGCATAGGAGAGGATGTATTCCGGTCGTGAAGAGATCAAAGGATTTGTGACACCCCAGATGGTCGAGTACCGTATATCCGCGCTACCGTTTTGCCTTTGCAACGATCTTGTCGAGTTGAGGATCCGACTGGACCGCAGCTGTACACTTCTCCCATAGGGTTCGCACCGTTATAGACGACTCTGCCTCTAACTGTTTTGTAACCATTATGGTATTAGCGCTAGCAAGAGACTGCAGAGCGCTCCAGTGTTCCTGCGGGACTCGCATTGCCTGCATCTTGCGAACTTCGTTTACCATCTCCATTTGGTAGTCTCTCGCGACGTCTCCGATGTTTCTGGACCCAGCCCACTCCCATACACAAGCAGATGCGGCTAGATGTACGGCTCTTCTCCGCAAGCAGGCCAAGTCGCGTGAACATTCCTCGACGCTTTGTGACAGTGCACGACGTTCTTGCTCCTTCGCGTCCTTCTGTCGCTGCTCTGCTTCTTTTGCATTGTTATGAGCGTCTACAAGTCGCTTCACTGATTCCGACGGCAATACGTTGTCCACAACGGCTAGTTTTCCACCTAGCCTTGTCGTCGCTTGCACAACCTCTACTACTTCCTCTTTAGTGCCAAGAAATGCTTGGCACGTATTCGAAAGCATGCTGCTGGCGACGTCATGTACGGTTTTCCTAGCACTAGCAGATCCCTTTGCATATTGGGCTACTGACGGCTCGTTTCGAACTACGTCATAACGCAAAGGACCACTCGATGCTAATTCATTGCCCTGCATAATGCAGGTGTATGAAGGATATGAAGGCTTATGCTCTTCTACGTTATATGCTATCGACCAAACGGTACCAGGATACTGTCTGCTGTCCGTTATAGCGTTTTGATTGCGAGCCGCTTGCTGTACCTTGGTAGAACCTGCCTCCGTAGGCGATACAGTGGCGGGTTGCGTGCTCGTCTTTGCTTCCGCGGGGATTAGACTAGAAAGAAAGCGCACCGCCGGTACGGTCTTGGAAGTTTGGCCGTTCGCGACTATGACATAATCCTGGTCATTCGGTAGGCCATAAAACCAGTCGAGTACCGCTTTCGGCGGTTCAGCATCGATTTGGCTGTTTACAAAGTAAAGATAAGCCTTTTTACCTTGCTTGGCATCGTCGCACTGGAGAAAGATGTTCACCTTTCCATTAGGTGACGCCGATATAAAAGCCTCAACGAATTGGTCGACATGCGACCCATTTGCGCTTGATTGAACAGACCCGTCAGACTGATTTTCGAGATCGTGTAGATAGTTCAACGCGTTATCTAAACAGCCGAACCTCTCCCTCGGAACAATCGTACGGATAACGTTGCCGACGACCTCATCCTTCTTAAGCTCTTCCGGAGCCTTGCCACTAAACGTGGCCAAATTGGCGAACGCGGCTGCGGAGGAAGAGGCTCCTTTGTCGGCTGACGCCAACATTTGCGTTTCAGCTTTGGAGTTCGCACTTGCGGTGGT
>Ga0196971_1000666_pt1 | contig 22358 bp, 21 predicted proteins | sample S1v_1013CmetaG_FD_148660 | JGI IMG/M metagenome (GOLD analysis project Ga0196971, IMG submission 148660) | Soil microbial communities from Anza Borrego desert, Southern California, United States - S1+v_10-13C | ecosystem: Environmental > Terrestrial > Soil > Desert | place: USA: California...
CCCGGCTCGGCTTGCTGCCCGATCGCTACGGCTGAGCTCCACACGCCGACGAACTGCGTCAGGTGGAGGGCAGCCAGAGCCATCACCAGCACCAGCCAGCGAGAGACGATGAACTGTGCCCGGGAGACCGGGAGTGACAGCAAGAACTCCATCGTCCGCCGGTCCATCTCACGGGTGACCATGCCGGCCACAAACAGCGCTGTGAAGATCACATACGGAAGGGCAACCCAGGTTCCCAGTGCGTAGCCCTGGACCCAGCCGTTGAAGGTCAAGAGGTCTACGCCGGAGCCAAAGAGCCCTTTCAGGGCGCCCGGAGCGGTCTCCAGAGTCTTCTGCAAATCCGCCAGCGAACCGGACGAGCTGAACATCTCCCACATATAGGTGGTCATGAAGCCAGCCAGGCCGAGGATCACTGACCAGACTAGCACCGAAAGGGCCTCGGTCTTGGCATGCTGCCGAAATAGGGTCATGATCTCCTCACCTCCGCCCGTCAGGCTGAAAACTGCTTGCGGTTGAAAGCCCAGAAGCTCACTGCCACACCGGCCGCCACGGTGACCACCAGCACGATGATGCTTCCGGTCGCGATGCTGCCGCTGCGCATAATGGAGGTCGGTTCCAGGTAACTGAACGGACTGAACACGCGGGCTGCCCGGCTCACATGGGCTGCACGGAGCACGTACTCCATGAAGTAGGCCAGGGTGACAGCGCCCAGGAAGAGCTTGACGCCCAGGCTATAGTCGTCGATCCACATGGACACGGCCAGCGTGACTGCGCCCACGGCTATCGACAGCATCCAGAGATTGAGGAAGATCAGACCAAGGGACCCCCAGGAGGCCTCGTATCCCTGGGCGGGCAGGTCATACCGCAGCACGGCCCACATTGCGCCGACCAGGGCAGTCACGTTCAGGATCAGTACGGCCAGCCGGGACAGCAACACCTGCGTGCGCTGCACGGGCAGAGACAGCAGGAACTCCACGGTGCGGCGGTCCACCTCGCGTGTCACCACCGACAGTGCAAGAATCACGGCATAGAGGGTGGGAATCAGGCCCGTGCCCTTTCCGAGGATGAGGGTGAGGTAAGCATCAATAGCGCTCAGCCCCCCGATGTCGCCATAGATCGACAGAAGAGCCTGCGGCATTTTGGCCATGGCATCCCCTTCAACGAAGGTGGCGCCCGACCGGGTCCCCGACAAGGCGAACAGCGCAGCTACGCCGACCCAAATCAGCAGGCCCTTGAATTGGGCTCCGAAGAACTGGCGGAAGAGCGTCACCGCCCGCCACCTCCCCCTTCGTAGAAGGCCCGGAAGACCTCCTCCAGCGGGGGATCAGCCAGAGTAAGGTCGACCAGGGACCGCTTGGCGAGTTCCGCTATCAGGGGATCAATGCCGCCGTGGAAAGTGAAGCGCACCTTCCGGCCTTCAACAGCCACGTTCCGGACGCCCTGGACCTCGGACAGGTCGGGCGCGGCCTCGCGGAATTCGGCGGTCACGTACTTGACCCGCTGCTTCTTCAGATTCTCCACCTGGTCCACGGTGACAATCTCGCCGTCGCGAATGACGCCGACCCGGTCGCAGAGGGTCTCCACTTCCGAAAGCACGTGCGACGACATGAAGATGGTCTTGCCGCGGGCCCGCTCCTCGCGGATCAGCTGGCCGAAGATTTCCTGGACCAAGGGGTCCAGGCCTGAGGTGGGCTCGTCCAGAATGATCAGCTCGGGGTCATGGGCCAGGGCGGTCACAATGGCCACCTTCTGCTTGTTGCCCCGGGAAAGGCTCTTCAGGCGGCGCTTCAGGTCGACCTCCAGCCGGTCGGCCAGGGCCTTGACCCGGTTCTTGTTCTTGATGCCGCGGACGGCCAGGGCAAAGTCAATGTTCTGCTGGCCCGTGAGGAAGTCGTACAGGGCCGGGTCAGAAGGCAGGTAACCGACCTTCTGCCGCACTTCGCGACTGCGGGCAACGGCGTCGAGGCCCAGCATCTCGGCCTGGCCCGACTGCGGGTGCATGAAGCCGAGCAGCGTGCGAATCAGTGTGGTCTTGCCGGCGCCGTTGGGGCCGAGAAAGCCGAAGACCTCGCCCTGCCTGACCTCAAGATTCACGTTGCGAATGCCGCGGCCGTTGCGATACAGACGAGTGAGTCCGGTTGTCTTGATCGCCTGCATCGTGGTCACCTCCATCAGATGCTGTGTTGTGGTGTACTACACCAGTAATACACCCGTACACCCCCGCGCGTCAAGCGAAACCGGCGCGACCTTGGCAGCGTCGGGAAAACGCAAAAGGGTGGCAGGACACCGTCCCCCCACCCTGTTCAACCCAACCCCGAGGAGGGGCGCCAAACGCCAGTCTGTCCCCTCCGTTACCCCATCATGCCTGATCGGGTCGCCCATGCGGCCACCTGCGTCCGGTTCTGCACGTGGAGCTTGTCCAGAATGTGCTTGATGTGGTTCTTGACCGTGTTCTCCGAAAGCATCAGGACAGTGCTGATCTCCCGGTTGGTCGCCCCGCCGGCAATGAGCGAGACGATCTCCACTTCCCGCGGCGTCAGCGGGTTGTCCGTCCCCTGCCGGCTCCCCTGCTGGCGACGATCCTCGCCGGGGGCGCTTTCCAGCCTGCCGAGAATGCAGCGGGCTACCTCCGCCGCGATGGGGATCTCCCCCTGGGCGCCGTCACGAATCCGTCTGATCAGGTGGTCGGGATCCATGGTCTTCAGCAGGTACCCCTGTGCCCCTTCTCGGAAGGCCATGAGCACGTCTTCCTGAGCCGTCGAGTGGCTGAGGACAATGACGACGGCTTCCGGGACGGCCGCCCGCAGGCCACTCAGACAATCAAGGCCGGACAATTTGGGCATGTAGAGGTCAAGCAGAACCACGTCCGGACGAAGCTGTCTTGCGAGATCCAGCGTCTCCAGCCCGTCAGCGGCCTGCCCGACGACCTCCATGTCGGACTCCATGGCGATCAGATCGGCAACGAGGCTGCGCAGCAAGGTGTGATCGTCGGCCACCAGGATTCGAATGCGGTGTGTTTGCATTGGTGTGCCTCCCATCAGGGCAGGGCGACGCCCTGGAAAAAACGATAGCACACCACCCCATGTGAGGCAAGGTCACACAGGTGCCATCCCGTACAGCACAGGGGGCGGGCCGGTGCACCGCACCGACCCGCCCCCGCGTCACACAGGTGCCGTTAGCCGATTCCCATGGGAACGCTGGCAGCGTAGAAGACGTAGCGCCCGACCAGTTCACCGGCCAGAATGAAGGCCAAGGCGGTGTAGACCAGGCCCGTGGAGACCTTGCCCGTGCCAAGGCGACGCCACATCACCAGGAGCGGAATCAGGCCGCCCGCCAGGGGCAGGGCCCAGCGCACCACCATGGTGATGAGGTACTCGCCGGCCAGCAGGTCTGCCGTCGCCTTGGCAGCCGGGAGGCCGGCGCCCAGCGCGGAGATGTAGAACGGAACCGCCGCAAGCTGGACCACCAGGGCCACCACCGCTACCCAGATCAGATCCTGCAGGTTGCGGGCCACCCGCTCCTGCCCCCGGCCGAACAAGGCCAGCAGGCCGCCTGCGGTGGCTGATCCCAGGAAGAGAGCCGTGCAGCCGAAGGCCACATACGTATGGAACCCTTGCCACGCCGGCCGCATGGTCATGGAGTAGCTGGCTGCCATGCTGACAACCGCCAGCACACCGGCCAGAACGGCCAACCAGTCGATTACCCGGCGAAGGGCAACCCGCTTGTCCAGCAGCACGCTGGCGACCAGCAGCACGAAGAAGCCGCCCGTGAAGAAGATCTCACGGGAGAGCCACGAGGTGCTCAGGTGCCGCAGGGCGGTGATTGCCATCAGCGGACGGCCGAGGTGCAGAAGCGAAGCGGCAAGCCCTATGAAGGCGAGACCCGCCAGCACCCACACGGACTTGCGGTAGGCGCCCTCCATGGTGCCTTCCTTATCCCATTGCCGGAACCACGTCACCAGCAGACAGGCGCCGATGGCGGTCTGACCCAGCACCGTGAAGAGAATCAAGGCCCACTCAGTGGTTTCCATCCAACACCCTCCCTTCTAGCGTCTGGCTTCCGGAGTCGGCTTGAGCAACAGGGCCGGATGGGTCAGGCCGGAATCCGGCATCCCGTTCACGTCAAACGTGGCGTCGGGATGCTTCCTCTTCAGCTCTTCCAGGTCACCGAACTCCAGGGCCCGCATGACGCAAGCGTCCACACAGACCGGCTTCATGCCCTGGTCAACCAGGTCGGCGCAGCCGTCGCACTTGCCCGAACGGCCTTCCTCTTCCAGGTACTTCGGCCCCTGGTACGGGCAGGACCAGGTGCAGTAGCGGCAGCCGATGCAGACATCGGGGTCCTGAACGACCAGGCCGTCCGATTCCCGCTTGGTGAGAGCGCCCGTGGGGCAGTTCTCGACGCAGCGGGGGTCAGCGCAGTGGTTGCAGCCAACGGAGAGATGATAGAACCAGGGATGCGGGAACTTGCCGCCCTCGATGGTGTAGACCTTACGGTACACGACGCCGAGCGGCAGGTTGTTCTTGTCCTTGCACGCCACCTGACAGGCCTTACAGGCGATACAGGTGGTCATATCGTAGTAGAAACCCTTCTGTGCCACGATCTGCCCACCTCCTTACTTCAGCGGAATGCGCGGTGCCCACGTGTGGTCCGGTGCCAGCGGCTTGTCGTACTTCTCGACCTGGACGACGCAGGTGTTCCAGCCGCCCACGCCCTGGCCCCTCGGCACGGGCCCGTTCAGGGTGTTGGTGGCGCCGGCCTTGTCAATGCCGGTCTCCTCGTCGATCTCCGCCCAGGCGCCTTCGCCGAGGGTGACCACGCCCGGCGACATGCGTTCGGTCAAGTAGACGGGGCGAATGACGGCGCCGTGCTTGCTGCTGATCTTGACGACGTCGCCCATCTTGATCCCGCGCGCTTCGGCGTCGACCGGGTTCATAATGAACTCCTGCGGGAAGGCCTCACGCAGCCAGGGGTTGTTGTCCAGCACGGAGTGCGACCGCCGCGGATAATGAATGGTGTACAGCTGCAAGGGGAACTCGCCCTTGATCTTGGCCTTGAAGTCCTTGTAGGTGTCTTCGTAGCCTTCCGTCGGCTTGACGTACCGCGGAATGGGCGAGCATTCGCTGAAGCCGCAGCCGGTCACGAAGTCGGCCTTGGCCCGGCTGTGAATCTCCAGCAGGCCGCTGGTGGTCTTGCGCGGGTTCTTCTTGGGATCCAGCCGGAAGTCCTGGAGGTAGATGGAGCCGAAGTTGTCGCCCAGTCGCCGCGGCACCTGGTAGACGCCGGCCTCCCGGAACTCCTTCAGGGTGATGCGGCCGGTCTGGGGCTTACCCGTGACGCCCGTGGCCGAAATATCTTCGGCCGTGATCGTGAGCAGGGGCTCCATGGTCTTGCCGTCGCCCATCATCACCTTGCAGCCCGCCAGCTGGTTGAACATCTGCTGGGCGGGAGTGGTGGGGTTGACCTGCTTGGCGTCCAGGCCCAGCCGCTTGGCCAGCTCCTCGGCAATCCAGATGTCGTCCTTTGCCTCGAACATAGGCTCAATGACCTGCTGGAACCAGAAGAGGGCCTCCCGGTTGCCGCTGCTGAGCGAGCCGTAGCGCTCCCACTGGGTGGTCACAGGCATCACGATGTCGGCGTACTTCGAGTTGGTGTTCAGCGAGAAGTGCTGGGAGACCACGAACTCCACCTTGCGGTGCGCCTCGATGCCCTTGGTCATGCCAGGCTTCTGGTTCAGCTGGGACGAGCCGCCATGGTAGATCATCTGAATGTTGATCGGGCGGACGTCGTTCTTGCCGGCCGTGTACTTGCCGTTGATGCATGCCAGCCAGTGCTCGTTGTGGTTAATGCGGACCTTGGTGGACAGCGGATTGGCGATGGCAGGCACGCCGCTGGAACCAGCCGTCACGAGAGCTGGGCCGAAGTTCGATGCGCGGGAGTGGGTCGACACGCCGGTCATGCGGCCCGACTGGCCCATGTGACCGGTCATGCAGCCCAGGGCCATAAAGGCCTGCGGCCAGTTGTCCTGGTCGTGGGTCCGGGCAGGCGCCCAGGAGCAGATAAGGCCGACCTTCTTGGTCATGCCAATCTCGCGCGCCAGCTGGCGAATGCGTGCCGGGGAGACACCGCAGATCTCGGAAGCCCATTCGGGGGTCTTCTTGATGCCGTCGAGAAGGCCGAGCAGGTAGTCCCGGTAGTTCTCGTTGGGATCAGCGCCCTTGGGCATATGCTCGCGGTCAAAGCCGACAGAGCATTTGTTGAGGAAGTCCCAGTCAATCAGCGGATTGGTCTTGGAGTCCTCATCAAGCAGCACATAGGCCAGGGCCAGGGCTAGCGCGTGGTCCGTTCCGGGACGACACGGAATCCACTCGTCGGCCATAATGCGGGCGGTATCGTTGAAGAACGGGTCGATGAAGATGATGCGGGCGCCAGCCTTCTTCACCTGGAGGTAGTTGTAGGTGGGGTTGCCGGCGCTGCTCCAGGCGGGGTTGCAGCCCCAAAGCACGAGCAGCTGGCAATTGCGCATATCCATGCGATCGTTGACGCTGTCGCTGGTCTCCAGGCCAATACGGGGGCCGGTGTCCAGCCAGGATCCGAAGGACGTGGAACCCCAAACGGTGGCGAAGCCGCCATACAGACCCACGGTCCGGCCGATTTCGCTGCCGAAGACCATGAGCGACTCGTTGCCGTACTTCTCCTTGATCCGCTTGATCTCGCCGGCCACCAGGTTGAGGGCCTCGTCCCAGGAAATGCGGACCCACTCGTCGCGGCCGCGCAGTTCCTTCTTGCCGCCGCCTGGCTCCCAGTTCTTGCGCTTCATGGGGTACTTCAGGCGGTCTGCCCCGAAAATCTGGGCCCGCTGGGAGTGCCCGCGGGCGCACGCGCGCTGCTGCGGGAAGTTGGGGGTGTCTTCATGGGTGTCGTCGGTCTTCTGCCGAATGACGACACCGTCTTTGACCAGGGCCTTGTTCAGGCAGCGCCCGCCGCAGTTGTGCCAGCAGGCTGCCGTGACCCACTTGCCCTCTTCGGTTGCCAGGGCCTTCGCCCTGTCGCTGCTGATCTGGACGAGACGTGTTCCCGTGCCGGCGAGCGTTAACCCTGCGGTCGCTGCCAGCGTGACGCCCAGGAAGGACCTGCGGTTTACCTTGTAGTTGAGCGCCTTGTCGAGCAGACTGTTCACGCTTCCCTTCTCCTCCTTGTAGACTCAGGCTGAGTTGGCGTCATCACGGACCCGCCTTGTCACCACCTCTCGGTGCCAGGTAGACGCAATGAGTCCGGTCAGTTAGGCGTCCGCGGCTTCCTGCAATAGCTCGGTCAGGACCTCGCGGTCCACCCTCAGGAATCCCTCGAGAACGCGGGCCATGCCGCGGTAAAAACCGGTTTGGGCGTTCGCCACAATGTCCGCGGCGAAGGCCGGGGCCCACTTCAGCAGGTGCTGGTCCAGGAAGCGCAGCTGGTCCCGACAGACCGCCACCAGGCCATCACCGTCGCCCTGCTCGGCACGTGCGGCTGCCAGCTGGCTGGTCTGCTGCATGAAGTCCAGCTCGAACCCAATGTGATCGTCGGGCTCATGGGGGAACTCGGGAGCGATGAAGCAGTATTCCAGATACGCGGCCCGGACCTCCAACGTCTCTTGCTGGAACAGCAGCCGGTCCGGGTTCAGGTAAGCGGACTCCCAGGGCGGCGCCGCCAGACGGTTAGGCCCGACACACAGGCGGGTGTAGTCCCAGTGAAGGGTCTCGAAGGCGTCCAGCGAGGAGTTGGCGGGGTCGCTCAGGTATCCGTCCGCCTCCGCGACGCCCTGCTCGATCAGCGCGTTTTCGTGCCGGAACGGGAACTGCTGCACGAGCCCACTGCTGGTCAGAGAGAGTACATACCCACGTTCCGGCTCGGCCACGAAGGTCTTCTGGAGAAGCTGGTACGCGAAGCAGCGCGCGTCCAGGAATGCCTTGAGCTCTTCAGACTGAATGCGCGCCTGGGCGTTTGTCGGCATGGTGCCGCCACCTCTCTGCAGGATTTCTCTCAGTCCAGCCCGGCTTAGCTTGTGAACCAATTCACGAACCACGGAACAGTAGCGGCGGCCCCGGGCGGAGAAGGTACGGGTGCTACTTCCAGTATAGTGACCCGGCCCCATTTGCTGTAATGGCCTGGTAGAGCCTTTCGCGGCAGGGTTCCGCTCTGACGCACCGGCCCGGTTGGGCCAGGTATGGCCCTTTGGGGCCAGTCCCAGTGGGGGGCAACACAAAACGCCGGGGTCGCCGGAGGGGAAGAACCTTGGAGGCTGGCCCGGGGCGAAGGCGATGCCTATTCCGATCTTGACCTGATGATCGAAGCGGTGCCGGAGCGGTGGCCCGAGCTGTGGGCCGAAGGGCGGCTGCTGGCCGCGACCGCCGGCGAGGTTGTGCTCCATATCGACCACCAGTGGAGCGACATGAAGCGGGAACTCTGGTACGCAGGCATTCTGCGAAGCGGTCTATACCTGGACCTTGCCTACCGGCGGGGGCAGCTGCCTCTGGAGCCCGGCCACCTCTGCGTCTTTCAGCGGCCGGGGATCAGCGCCCCGGCTGAACCTGCGGCGGAGCCTGCGACCAGGCAGCCCGACAGGCTGGAAGATCTCTTCGGCCTCTTCTGGGGCGGGACAGCCCTTTGCGCCAAGTACACGCTCCGGGGCGACCTGTGGCAATGCCTGGAGTTCATGGCTTCCCGGCGCGACATGATTCTGAGGGCCTGGCGAATCGTCCACGCGCCGGAGCGCGTGGACTGGGGCTGGCACACGGCCCGTAAGGATCTGCCCGCCGCCGTGCTCGACCGCCTGACTCGGGCCGTCCCGCACCTCGACCCGGTCGAGATTATCGAGGCGCTGATGGTGACCACCGACCTGATGGCCGAGCTGGGGCCTGAACTGGCCGCCGCCCGGGGCGTCACGCACCCATCGCCCGAAGGCATACGGCAGCTCGTCGCCGATGCAGCGGCAACCCTAAAGGCGAGGCGCTAAGCGAAAGCCGCCCCCGGTCGTGTTGACCGAGGGCGGCTTGCTCGTTACTCCCACTCTATGGTCCCCGGCGGCTTCGACGTCATGTCGTACGCCACACGGTTCACATGGGGCACTTCGTTGATGATGCGGTTGGTGATGCGCTCCAGCACATCCCACGGGAAGCGGTAGAAGTCCGACGTCATGCCGTCGTGGCTGGTGACCGCCCGGAGGATGATGGGGTAAGCGTAGGTCCGCTCGTCGCCCATGACGCCCACGCTGCGGATGGAGGGCAGTACGGCGAAGGCCTGCCAGATCTCATCGTAGAGGCCCGCCTTGCGGATCTCGTCCAGATAGATGGCGTCAGCATCGCGAAGAATGTCCAGCTTCGCCGGCGTGATCTCACCCAGTACCCGAATGGCCAGGCCGGGCCCGGGGAACGGGTGCCGGCCCACAATCTCCTCGGGCACGCCCAACGCCCGGCCCACCGCCCTGACCTCGTCCTTGAACAGCTCCCGGAAGGGCTCGATCAGCTGGAACTTCATGTCCTCAGGCAGGCCGCCCACGTTGTGGTGGCTCTTGATCACCGCCGCCGTGGCCGTGCCCGACTCGATCACGTCGGGGTAGAGCGTGCCCTGCACCAGGAAGTCCATCTCACCCAGCTTGTGGGACTCGTCCTGGAAGACGTAGATGAACTCCCGGCCGATGATCTTCCGCTTCTGCTCGGGGTCCGTTACCCCGGCTAGCTTGGAGAGGAAGCGCTCGGCGGCATCCACGTGCACCAGGTTCATGTGGTAGCCGGCCCGGAAGGTCTTGACCACCTGCTCGGCCTCGCCCTTGCGCAGCAAGCCGTGGTCGATGAACATGCAGGTCAGCTGGTCGCCGATGGCCTTGTGCACCAGCACGGCAGCCACGCTGGAGTCCACACCGCCGGAGAGGCCGCAGAGGACCTTGCGGTCGCCCACCTTCTCGCGAATGCGGGCCACCTGCTCCTCAATAAAGGAGGCCGTGGTCCAGTCGCCGGCGCAGCCCACGATCTTGTAGAGGAAGTTCTCCATGATCTCCTTGCCCTGGAGCGTATGGACCACTTCCGGATGAAACTGCACGCCGTACAGCTTGCGGCTGTCGTCGCCCACCACGGCGGTGGGGGTGTTCTCGGTGGAGCCGAGAATCTGGAAGCCGGGCGGCGCCGCCAGAACGGAGTCGCCGTGGCTCATCCAGACCTGGGTGCTGGCGCCGAGGCCCGCGAACAGGGGGTGGCCCGGCTCCCTGACAGCGAGCATGGCCTTGCCATACTCCCGCTTGTCCGGGCGCCGCACGTCGCCGCCGAGCTTGAGGCTCATAAGCTGCATGCCGTAGCAGATGCCCAGAATGGGGATGCCCAGGTTGAAGATCTCGGGGTCGCAGTGGGGAGCGCCCTCGCCATAGACGCTGGCGGGGCCGCCTGAGAAGATGATGCCCTTGACATTTTCCTGCTGGTATCGGCTGGCCGGCGCCGTGTGGGGCCAGATCTCACAGTAGACCTTCATCTCCCGGACCCGGCGAGCGATCAGCTGACCATACTGGGCACCGAAGTCGACGACTACGATCAGTTCGGTATGGCGAGACATGTGTGCCTCCTGTTTGTTCAGGGCGTGGTCGCCCGTGGAATGCTGACGGAAATAGGGGAAGGCGGGAGGTAGACCCGCCTTCGACTGGTTACTTGCTATACACTTCGGGCTTGAGGACGCAGATCTCCCGCAGGTTGCGATACTTTTCCGCATAGTCGAGGCCGTTGCCGCACACGAAGTAGTCTTCCACCTCGAAGCCGCGATACTCGATGGGCACAGGTACGACGCGGCGGCTGGGCTTGTCCAGCAGGGTGGCCGACTTCAGCGAGGCAGGGCCGCGCTGCGACAGGTACTCCCTGAGGAATTTGATGGTAAGGCCCGTGTCGACAATATCCTCAACGATGAGGACATGGCGGCCCTCCAGGGTGTAGTCCAGGTCCAGCAGGACCCGGTGCACACCGGTGGACCTGGTGGAAGCGCCGTAGGAAGAGATCCGCATGAAGTCCAGTTCGGCCGGAATGGTAATGGCCCGGAACAGATCGGAACAGAAGAGCGCGGCACCCTTGAGGATGCCAACCACGACCAGATCCTTGCCGGCGTAGTCCCGGGAGATCTGCTCGCCCATCTCGCGAATCCGTTCCTGCATCTGGGCCTCGGAAATCAGGACCCGTTCTACATCCTGAAGCACGTCAGACGACCCCTCTCACTCTCGTAGCCCGACGGTGAATTCCTGGATTGGTATAAAGTCTAACCGTCTGTCGGGGGGGCGTCAAGTTCCGCAGTGACGAGAATTTGCCTGACCCGTTAGAATTAGTTTGACAGGCGCCAGAGAGTCTCCGCCAACAGCAAGGTACCGGCAGCCACGTCTTCGGGGCTGGTGTACTCCTGCGGGCAGTGCGACAGCCCGGCCCGGCTGCGCAGGAAGATCATGGCCACCGGGCAGATCTCCGCGATGTTGGCGCCGTCGTGGACGGCTCCGCTGGGCAGCTGGTAGGGCTCCATGCCCAGAGCCTCCGCCGCCTCGCTCATGACGTTGACCAGGCCCGCGTCGCAGCGGATGGGCGTCGACGTGTGCTGCAGGACCATTTCGCCGGAGAGGCCGCGCCGCTTGAGGATCGCGTCGAAGTACCGTCGCACCCGCTCCAGGCAGGCATCCCGCCGGTCGCCGTCGAGGTCGCGAATGTCGAAGCTGAGGGCCACCTCGGCCGGAATCACGTTAGCGGCACCGGGCTTGGCGGTCACGAAGCCTACGGTCGCGCGGGTGGCCGGGTCGGACTCCCGGGCGGCCCGCTCCACTTCAAGAATGATTTCGGCCGCTGCAGGCATGGGGTCGAGCCGCAGGTTCATGGGACAGGCCCCTGCGTGCTCAGCCCGCCCCCGAATGACGCCCTGCAGCTGCCGCATGCCGGCGATGCCCGAGACAATTCCTACAGGAAGATCGCGAGACTCTAGCAGACCCGACTGTTCAATGTGCATCTCAACGTAGGCGGAGTATGCCCCCTCGGTGACAGCAGCGGATTTCGCGTCACCGGGGTTGGCGCCGTAGGCTTGGAGCGCGTCGAAAAGGCGCACCCCCTGCCGGTCGGTCATCTCCTGCAGGTGCTCATAGGGAAAACTGCCCGTCACGAAGCTAGAGCCCATGAGCCCGTGGGGGAAGCGGCTTCCTTCCTCGCCCATGAGGCTGACCATCTCAATGGGCCGCGTCGGCACCAGGCCCTGCTCCTTCATGGATTCCAGGGCTTCGAGCGCACCCAATACGCCGGCGGGGCCGTCATAATGACCGCCATTGGGCACGCTGTCGAGGTGGGAGCCGGTGAGCAATGCAGGGCCATCTTCCCGGCCCGCCAGGCGGCCAAACAGGTTCCCCACGGCGTCACGTCGAACTTCAAGCCCGGCCTGGCGCATCCAGCCGGCCACGGTATCGGTAGCGGCCTTCTCCTCGGGTGACAGGGCGTAGCGGGTCACGCCGCCGTCGGCGGTGCGCCCGAACTGGGAGAGGCACTGGAGCCGCTCGTTGACCCGTTGTGCGTTGATCTGCAAGGCAAAGGCACCTCCTTTGCCTCCAGTATAACGCGAAGCGGGACCCCGTGAAGACGGAGTCCCGCGAGTGGCGTCATGCGTTGGCGGCCTCGATGTGCTTATGGAACGAAATGATCCCGTCGGCGATCACTTCGGCCATGGCCACGGTCTGATCGAGCCCGGCGAACCAGATCATGAACGGGAAGTGGGCCGTTCCGCCCATAATGTGTATGGAGCCCACCTGCGGCAAGGTCTTGCCCATGCCGGCGCCTGGCTTCAGGGGTCCTCGGTTGACGGTAATGCGCCCTGGTCGGCCCACTGCGGCATCAACAGCGATAATATAAGGAAACTTGTTGCGCTTCATGGCCCGCATCCAGGCTTCGTTCAGCTTTTCGCGAATGTTGGTGGCATGAACCGGGTCGTTCAGGTCGCCCAGGAACTCACCCTTGAATCCCTTCCGCTTGAGGAACCAACCTATGAAGGGGCCAAGCGCGTCGCCCGTTGAACTGGTGGCGCCAACCATGAAGAAGACGGGCACGTACTTATCGCCTTTATGGTCAAGGCGGTACTGCTCCCTGAGGGCGTTCGCGAGGGCGTTGGGCGCCTCGGCATCCTGGTAGTGGACGTCGGCCAGGAGGGTCGAGGTAACGTCGTTGCTCGCCAGGTCAAACGACAAGCGAACTCCCCCTTGGGATCAAATTCTGTTCTCTGTCTCAACCAGAACTGGTAATTATTACTATATCCTCCCTCAGGGTACTTGTCAATCTTTGGATGGGGTGTGCAGTATGGATCTGCCTGTTCGCTTCCTGCGCCCTTTTCTAGGTCCCCGGATCGTGAAGACCGGCCTGGCGGTCTTCCTCTCACTGGTGGCCTTTCACTGGATTGGCTCCAACTACGGCACCTTCGCGGGCGTAGCGGCTGTGCTGGCGGTGCAGCCGTCCGTGGCGCGAGCCCGACAGGTCTTCTGGCAGCAGCTCAGTGCCAATCTCATCGGCGGGGCTGTAGGGGGAGCCATGGGCTACTGGCTCGGCACGTCTGCGGCAACCATGGCTTTGGGCGTGGTGCTGGTGCTGGGGCTCTGCACCAGGCTGAAGCTCAGCGAAGCGGCAGGCATCGCCGTGGTGGCCGTGCTGTTCATCATGGAGCGGCCCGAGCATGACTTCTTGCTCTATACGGCGGCCCGGGTGGGCTCTATTACAGGCGGCATGATCATCGGAGCGCTGGTCAACCGGTTCATTCGGCCCCCCAACTACCGGGAGCGGGTGCGGGAGGAGCTGCGGGACGCTGCGGAGGCCGTGAGCTCCTTTGCGGGCCACCTGACCGCCAGTTTGGCCTCACCGGAGCACTACCGGAAAGAACAGATCAAGACCGAAGCGAAGGCCATCACACAGCGGCTGGAGACGGCCGGCATTTTCCTGGAGATGGACCATGAGGCAAACCGAGGCGACAGCCGGCTGCTGGTGCTTGACAAGGCGAGGGCGTCCATGTACGTGTACGTGGAGCGGATCATGGACATCCACAAGATTGTGCTTCAGCTGGGCGGCCTGACCCCGGGCGAGGAGCTGGACACCGTCGCAGGCGCCCTGCGGGCGGTGGTACGGTTCAAAGATGTGGTCATGGCCGGCGCCCTGGAGGGGAGAGTGCCCTCCGGCGAATCGGCCCGCATGGCAGCGGAGGCCATGGCGCGCCAGGAGAGCATGGTGGCTATAGAGGTCGACGACCCGGCCCGCCGCCAGCGGGGCCTGGCCCTGCACAGCGTGCTAACCAACATTCGCCACATGTCCTGGCGCATGGAGTCGCTGTCACGCCTTTTGGGGTCCTAGCGCGGGAGTTTATCTGCCTCGGATTGCGCGGATTACGCGGATTTAAGGACAATCGCGGATTGAAACATTAATAATGATATAATGTAGGCGACATCTAATCCGGACAATCCGCGCTGTCCGGAAATCCGCGTAATCCGCGGCAATATCAAGTACCCACCCCTACACCAAAGCAGGAAGCAGAACTTCGTGGAGCGAACTATTGACGGTATTGGAAAAGTGGGCGAAGGGAGGCCTCTCGAGTGACCCTGCTTGAGCAGATTGCCGCCATTGATGAGGAGTTCAGCGGCACCCTGGGTGTCTGCGCCATTAACCTGTCTACTGGCGAGCGGGTGGAGCATAGCGCAGAGATCAGCTTCTACCCTGCCAGCACCATCAAGCTCCCGCTGCTCTACGAAGTATTCCGGGGAGCCATCGAGGGCCGGTGGAGCCTCGACGACCGGCTCACGCTTGGCACGCCCAACATTGTGGAGGGTTCCGGCGTGTTGCTGGACCTCACCCCCGGCCTGGAACTGAGCGTACGGGACACGGCCACGCTCATGATCGTGGTCAGCGACAACACAGCCACCAACATGCTGGTGGACCTGGTCTCCACCGACGCCGTTAACAAGTCCATGCTGGTGCTTGGCCTCGACGGCATCCGCATGAACCGCAAAATCGGCATCAACACCGAAACGCCCCTGGGCGCAGTTACGCCCAAGGGCATGGCACGGCTTATGGAGCTGGTCGCCACCCACCAGGTACTCACTCCCCAGGCCTGCACCGACATGATCGATATCCTCAAACGGCAGAAGTACAAGGAACTGACCAATCGGTACATCCCCGAAACCGACGCGGAGGATGACACCCCCGCGGTGCGGATCGCTTCCAAGAGCGGCTGGATCCGGGGTGTCCGTAACGACGTGGCTCTGATCTGGGCGCCGCGGGCCAGCTTTGTGCTGTCGATGTTCTCCAGGGACTGCAAGGACCGCCGTTTCTACCACGACAACGAAGGCTCACTGGCCCTGGCCCACGTGGCCCAGGCCGTGAACGAAGCGTGGGGCAGGCTCCGCTCCGACTCAATCCACAGCTGAGGATGGATCTGCGTGCTTGACTATCTGCTGATGGGCGTCATGGCGATTTTCTGGGCCGGCTCCTACACCTTCGGCAAGCTCGCCGTTAGCTCGGTGCCCACGGAGATGGTCGCGTTCCTGCGCTTCCTGGTCGCCGGTACCGTTCTGCTGGTGATTACGGCCATCTGGCAGCCCAAGAGCCTGAAGCTGCAGCGCAAGGACTGGCTGCTGGTGCTCGGCCTCGGGGTCACCGGCGTGGCCGGCTACAACCTGCTCTTCTTTCAGGGGCTCAAGGCGTCGCTGGCTTCTGATGGCGGCATGATCATTCCCACCCTGAACCCCCTGCTGACGCTGTTCGCCGCCCCCCTGATCCTGGGGGAGGCGCTGACGAAGCGCAAGCTGCTGGGCGCAGGGGTCTCGCTGGTGGGTCAGGTGCTGATCTTCTGGTCGGTGCTGAGCCTGGCCCTGCAGGACCCGGACCGCCTGCGGGGCGACCTGCTTTATGTGGCCTGCGCCTTCTGCTGGTCGGCGTATACGATCATCGGGCGCATTGCCGCCAAGCGCTTTACCCCCCTGGCCTCGACCATGTGGGCCGCGGTTGCGGGCACAGCCATGCTCGCCCCCTTCGCCCTGTGGCGTCTGCCAGGCTCCACCGGCTACACGCCCCTCTTCTGGGGCAACGTGCTTTACCTGGCCCTCGGCGCGACCGTAGGTGCCTTCGTGCTCTGGAGCCGCGGCATTGACCGGCTGGGAGCCAGCCGGGCCGCCGTCTTTGTGAACCTGGTGCCCGGCGCCACCGTCGCACTGGCTGCCGTCATGCTGGGCGAAAAGGTAGGCTGGGTGGAGATTGCCGGTATGCTGGTGGTGCTGGTAGGCGTTTACGTGGCCGGCACCAGAGCGGCCCAGCCCCGTCCGCTGGCCATGGCACAAGGGGAGAGCTGAACGCTCTCCCCTCTTCCATAGGGCTATCCGCCGCAGCAGCCGCGCCGTCGTTTGGGCGGTCGCGCCACGTAGGACTGCCGGAAGGTGCCGCCCTGGGGTGGAATGGGTATCAGCCGGCCCGTGCCGAACTCCACAGCGTAGCCTTCAGGAACCTGTGGCGTCTCGCCTTTTTGCCCTCCCTGCTCCTTGTTGCCTCCTTGATGCTGTTCCATAGTCGACAGTTCACCTCAGCCCCATCTTATGTTTGCCACTGCTGTTCTGCCCACTTTGGGCAACCTACCGTAGAGGAGCGATCACCCATGCGTGTAGCCGTCGGCTCGAGCAATCCGGTGAAGGTCGGCGCTGTGCGCCGTGTCTTCGCCCAGGCCTTTCCCGAAGCCGAAGTCGTGAGCCTGGAGGTGGCCAGCCGCGTCGCTGAGCAGCCCGTGGGCGAAGCCGAGACCCAACGGGGGGCCGTCAACCGGGCGCAGGCTGTCCTTGAGGCGGCCGGCGCCGACTTCGGTGTAGGGCTGGAAGGCGGCGTACTCTTTGCCGGCGAAGAGTGCTGGATGATCCAGTTCGGCGCCATCGTCCACCGCGATGGGCGCTCGGGCGTGGGCCAGGGCGTCCGGTTCCTGCTGCCACCCGTGGTGGGCGAAGGCGTACGAGCCGGCGGCGAAGTCGGTCCGCTCATGGACGGCATGCTTGGCACAAAGGACATCAAGAAGAAGGCCGGCGCTATAGGCTATCTCACGGGCGGCCTGGTGGTGCGGGAAGAGATGTATGCCCACGTAGTGGCTGCCGCCCTGGTCCGATTCTTACATACGGAGCTGTATGACGCATGAGTGAGATTACGCGGGACTTTACGGTCGCGACCTTCGTCATCCACGAAGGAAAGGTGCTGCTGCTCTGGCACCGCAAGCTCTCCATGTGGCTGCCCCCGGGGGGCCACATTGATCCCAACGAACTGCCAGATGAGGCCGCCGTGCGCGAAGTCAAGGAGGAGACCGGGCTGGACGTGCTCCTGCTCTCACAACCTTCGCTGCCGCAGATGCCCGGCCCCCTTCAGTTGGCCCGGCCGGAAGGCGTTCAGCTCGAAGAGATAAGCCCCGGGCACCAGCACATTGACCTCATCTACTTTGCGCGGCCCGCCGACCCGGCTGCGGTAAAGCCCATCGCCAACGACGAGGTGGACCGGGTGGGCTGGTACGGTCTGGCCGACCTTCACCGGATTCCCCTGACCGAAGAGGTCCGCACATGGGTGGAGAAGGCGCTAGGCCCACATGGTCGGGCGTAGGGTCACCGTGACCGACGCCTCCGCCACGGCGTTGTTGCCATAGCCTTTGGCGTTCCAGGGCGCTTTCATGGGCTGGCTCTCGCCGGCCTCGTTGGTCGCCCTGGCCAGCACCCGGTACTCGCCGGGGGGCACGTTGTCGATCTGGAAGTCCCAGAGCCGCCAGGCTTCCGGGGCCGCCGGCCCCACCAGGCGGGCTTCGACCCAGCGGTTTCCGCCGTCGAGGCTGGTCTCGACCTGTCTCAGCGGCGCCCGGCCGCCCCAGGCCAGGCCCCGCACCGTGAGCCTGCCCGGTCGCACGACGGTACGGGGGGCAGGCGACGTGATCACGCTGTTCTCCTTGCCAAAGGTCACGGGCGTGGCGCGGTCATAGGCGCCGGGCTCCGGCAGGTAGACGTAGTCGCGGATCTGAAACGGCCCCCGAAAAGGCTTGGACCGCACTTCGATGCGGACGAGCCACTTCACCGATGCCATACCGTACCACCTCGGCACCACCAGGCGCACGGGCCCGCCATGAGCCCGCGGCAACGGATCGCCATTCATGCCGTGAGCCAGCAGCACCCCCGGCTTGAGCGCTTCGGCCAGGGGCAGGCTGCGTTCGAAGTGCGTCCACTCGCCCGTCTCCTTGAACCGCCCCGAGTCAGCCCCGCTGAAGCGCACCTCCACAGCCCTGTGGTGCAGGCCCGCCCGGTTCAGGAGGGCAGCCAGCGGGACCCCCGTCCACTGGGCGTTGCCCACGGCCCCGTCCCGCCATGGGGTGCCTTCCGGCCTGGGTTCCATGGAGGAGCGCTTGTTGCCGCTGCACTCCAGCACCATCCACAGGGACGTGGACGGCTGTCGGACCAACTCGGCCAGCCCCATGGTGAAGGGCCGCTCCACCTCTCCTTCCACCCGGAGTTCCCAGCGCTTTGTCTCCGGGTAGGCGAAGTGGTTCCGTAGATAGAAGCGGCTGGCCGGCGTCTGCCATCCATCTTGGTGGGTCAGGGCGACCTCCATATTCTCAGGCTCCCGCTCGTGCACAATCTGCTCCGCCTGCCCTGCCGGCAGGCGCACGGGCGCCCATAAGCGATCGGGCATCTTCACCACCTCAAATGCAACTCTATGTTCTGGAACGCCGTCCAACACCTGTGCGTGCCGCACCTGAAATTGGGCACAGGAAAGCCGGTGCAGAGCACGAAACATACTGGTGTCCGGCTATTTGTGCTTTCGACAATGCAGATCGGGTGAATGAGATGAAGCTGCACTCCATCATCGCCTTGCTGGTTGTGGGCCTTGCCCTGCTGACCGGGGGCTGCGGAACGGTGCCTTCCACCCCGGACGCTGCGGTCCCGGTCGCCCGGGACTTTTTGCGGGCGCGGGCTGACCGGAGCGCTGGCACGCTCTATGCCTTGCTGACCGCCGGCGCCAAGGAAGCGATCTCCCTCGACGCTGTCGTCGGGCAGGTTCGGCGCGAGACGGTCAGTTTCACGAGCCTCGGTGCCGCGGTTCAGGCCGACCCCGGTTGGGTTCAGGTGCCTGTAGTCGACCTGGTTGTCCGTACACAGGAATCGGAAGCGCGCTGGCCCGAAGTGCGCCTGACATTGCATTACGAAGGCGGCCAGTGGCGGGTGGCCTGGGCGGACCCGCTCATGTACCTGGCGTCGCAGGCGTATCAGAACGCACGGTACAGCGAAGAGCTGGAGCTGGCCGAATCGATCGCAGACATCGACCCCTACCACTACCGTGGCCCTCTGGAGCGCCACTTCGCCCAGCGCAGCCTGGAGCGCCCCCGTGAAGCCGAGGTTGCGCTGCTGAAGGCAGCCGCCCTGGCCACGCCGGCCCAGGCGCCCGACGTGGAGGATGCCGCTGCACGGTTCCGTTTGAGGCTGGGCCAGCCCGACATGGCCCTGGCCCACTGCCGCTCGGCCCTGGAGAAGGCGGCGCCATACATTCCTCAGCTGTACTCGTTCCGGTGGCAGGCCGATGCCCTGGCCGTGCAGGGCCGGGCCTTTCTGGCCAAGGGGGACAGAAGCGCAGCCGAAGCCGCCGTCCGCGACGGCCTGAGCATCGATCCAGAAAACGCCGACCTGGCCATGCTCCGCCGTGATCTGGCGGCGAAGCCGGCACCTCCGGCGGCAACCCCGGCTCCACTGAAGCCCTAGACGGGAGGTTTGCCCGTGAGCGGTCCAGCAGTCGCTTCTACACCCACCCGCCGCCGCCGGAAACGCCCCCGTTACTGGATGCGACGCCTGATGATCCTGCTGCTCTTGCTGTTGCCCGTACTCATCTGGCGGGCCTGGGTCTTCTGGGACAGCATCCCCTTGCTCGCCGAAGGCGCCGCCCCGCGTGTGGTCGCCGGAAAGCCCGTCTACGTGGCCGTTCTGGGCGTCGATGAGCGCGAAAACGATGCGGGCCGATCCGACACGCTCATGCTGGTTCGCCTGGATCCGGGCACCCAGGCGGTGGATGTGGTCAACATTCCGCGCGATACCCTTGTCACCTTCGCCAGCGGCAAGCAGTCGAAGATCAACTCGGCCTACACCATCGATGGGCCGGAGTTTGTCACCGAGGTGATCTCCGACCTGTTGGGGATTCCGAGACCGTACTATATGGTGCTAAACTTCAAAGCGTTCGAGGAGATTGTGACCCAACTCGGCGGCGTCGATATTGATGTGGAACGCCACTACCAATACGAGGACCCCTACCAAAACCTCTCCATCGACATTCCGCCGGGACGCCGCCACATGGACGGTGAAACGGCCCTGAAATACGTACGCCTGCGGTACGATGGCGCCAGCAACAGCGACATTGCCCGTATCGAGCGTCAGCAGCAGTTCATCAAGGCCCTGAGAGACAAGGCCGTCTCTCTCTCCGCTGTCACAAAAGTCCCGAGCATGGTGAGAACCCTGCGCAAATACGTAAGAACCAATGTCCCGGAAGGTGATCAGGTGGATCTGGCGCTTACGCTCTTTGGCGCCCGCAACAATATGGTCATGCAGACCCTTCCGGGCGGACCGGACGACGCCACCGGCGACTATTTGCTAGACGCGGTGAAATGGAAAGAGGTGACCCGAGCGTGGGCCACCAAATGAATGCCTGCGGAGCCATTCTGGCCGGTGGGCGGTCAAGCCGAATGGGGGCCAACAAGGCCCTGCTTGACTTTGGGGGCGAGCCACTGATCCAGCGGCTGTCACGCCGGCTGCAGCTGTGGTTTGAGCAGGTGATCGTTGTGACCAACACGCCGGAGGAGTACGCCTTCCTGGGCCTGCCCATGGTGGGTGACCGCATTCCCGGACTGGGCCCCCTGGGCGGGCTGGAAGCAGGTCTGACGGCCAGCCGCCATGCCCGAACGTTCTTTGTCGCGTGTGATATGCCGTTCGTCAACGAAGCGCTGGTGCGCCACCTCGTCGAACTGGCAGCCTCCTACGATATTGTGGTGCCGAAGGTTCGCGGGGAGTATGAGCCGATGCACGCGGTCTACACGAAGGCCTGCCTGCCTACTGCAACAGCGAACCTTGACGCCCGCCGGCTCCGCCTGCTGAGTCTGTTCGATGCGGTTTCGCTTCGGGTGGTGGACGATGGGGAACTGGCGCCCTTTGGCGACCCCGCCCGGCTCTTTTTCAACTGCAACACGGTCGAAGATTTGCAGCACGCACTGGAACTGGAGCGGGGGACGTAGTGGTCGCCCGCTTCGGTGTATAGTCAGGCATTACGCATACTGGTCGTGGCAAAGGTAGTGGTACTGGTGCGGTCGCGTTCGCTCTGGATCACATTCCTGTCGCTGGTTGTGACAGCGAGTGCAGCAGTTATTCTTCCGCTCCGGTTCCCCGCCGCGGGCACCGACTGGCCAGGAGCTCCCATGGTGGCGCTGATGGTGCTGATCCTGACGATTCTCGTCTGGGCGACACAGCGATGGCGCGTCGCCATTCGCGGGGCTCGCGGCGACGTCTCCATCTCCATGGCCATCGACGTGGCGACCATGCTGCTCCTGCACCCCTTTGTGGCTGCCACGGCGTCTGCTCTGGGTACGGGGCTCTACCACTTCTTTACCCCGAAGTACGACCACCGGGTGGAGCGCATGATCGTGCGCGGCGTCACCACCTTCGCCGCAGTGGCCCTGGGCGGCTGGCTCTTCCACATGCTGCGACCTGAGCCTGGTCCCCTGCTCTTCACCCACGACTGGCTGGCACTGGGAGCAGGCATCGCCTTCCGCCTGGGCGTGCGCGTCATCTTCTACCCGTTGGGCATGGCCGCCCTGCGGGACAACCCGGTGCTGGACCAACTCCGGCTGGAGTGGGACAGGCTGCCGCTGATTCCCTTCTTGCTGACCACCACGCTGGGCGGCTCGGCTGCCCTGATCTGGCAGATTCAGCCGGCTGCCATTCTGTTGCTGACCGGCCCCCTGATCGCCACCTGGGCCGCCACGCAGGAGTTCAACCGGCTGAATGATCTGCTGGCCACCCTGGAAGACAAGGTGAGAGACCGCACGGGCCGGCTGGCCGATACAGTCAAGGCGCTGGAGCGCCGTGTGGGCGAATTGCAGGCCCTCAACGCCATTAACCAATCCATGGTGAGCGCCATTCACCCCGACGAAGTGCTGCACGTTATCGCCGAAGAGTCTGTGCGGGTCACAGGGGGGACGTCCGCGCTGGTCACCCTGCTCTCGGAAGACCGGTCACAGCAGTTTGTGCGGGCGGCCAACGGCGATGCCATGGTTCCCTACATTGGCGTGGAACTGCCGCTGGATACCAG
>Ga0196971_1000667_pt1 | contig 22344 bp, 37 predicted proteins | sample S1v_1013CmetaG_FD_148660 | JGI IMG/M metagenome (GOLD analysis project Ga0196971, IMG submission 148660) | Soil microbial communities from Anza Borrego desert, Southern California, United States - S1+v_10-13C | ecosystem: Environmental > Terrestrial > Soil > Desert | place: USA: California...
CGGCGGGCCGGGCGAGTCGAGGCCCAAGGGTCGAACTGGCGGCGGTGCGGCTGCCATCTGTTCGACCCTCACGGAGTCGCCCGTGAATCCGGCTGTTTCGGAGGTCGCCACGATGGCGCGGCCGCGGCCAAGGGTCGAACGCGGCCCGTGAATTGCGTTCCGGGTCTGTTCACGGTATGCCGGGAGGATCCGCAAGCATGCCGCCGAGCGACCCAGATGCCGGAATACCGCGCCCCGACCTATGTGCAGGCGAGCGACTCGACGCGGTTGCACGACTATCGGCCGCCCTATCTCGAGGTGGACTGCGTGCGCTGCAAACGGTTCGCCCAGGTGCGCTCGCACGTGCTGCGGCAGCGCTTCGGCGAGGCGTTGACGCTCAAGGAGGCGGCGCTGGCGGTGGCGGCGGCCGGGCGGTGCAACCTCGCCATGGCCGATCCGGCCGACAATTGCGGGGCGCGGCCCATCGTGCCGCCGGTCGACCACTGGGCCACGCTCTACCATGCCAGGTTAGGCCAATGGCAGGCGACGCTCACCTGCGGGCGGCGGCTGGCTTCGCTCAAATCGACGACGGCCTGCCCCGAGCTCATCGACCTCGACGTGCTGTCGCTGATCGCGGCGCTGGGCAGCGACTTTCCGCTGGACCGGCTGCAAACGAAGCTCAGTTGCCCGCTCTGCGGTACCCATTCGGTGCGGATCGAGTGGTTCGTGCCGCCGCCGGCGCCGGAGCCGCCAGTGACCATCAACCCACGGCCGCGCGCGGCGATGGCGCCGGCCCCGCCGCACGGCCTGGTGCTGGTGAAGAAGGCCGGTTAACGCAGCGGCGGCTCGATGCGGGGCGCAGTGCGGCCGCGCGGCAGCCGGGGCTCCTCGTAGTCGTCATCGGCGAAGGATTCGCCGCGGGCGCGCCGGCCGGTGGCGCGGTCGACGAGGATGACTTCGCGCCGGCCGCCGAGGAGGAGGACCAGGGCGACGACGAGGAAGATGGCGCCGAGGAAGAAGCCGATGATGGCGGCGCCCCCGGTGAGCAAAGTGCCGGCGATGCCGGCGCCAATCACGGTGGCGCCCTTTTCACCCGCGTCGGCGGCGTTGGCGGCGTCGACGGCGACCCGGCCGGCGAGCAGCATGGTGGAGAGCGGCAGGGCCACGACGCTCAGCGCCAGGCCGAGGAAGGACCAGCCGAAGGCGCGGCGAATGGAGGTCGAGAAGAAGCCGACGAGGGCGCCAAGCACGACCAGGACGGCGAGCGCGGCGACGGAGCCGTTGGTGACCCCGTTGAGGAGCGCGGCGAGGGCCGGGCTCAGGGCGATGAAGCAGAGAAAGCCGAAGACGATGCCGAAGACGACGCGGAAAACCGCTGAGACGATGCCCACTTGAACCCCCTTTAAAGCCCGCTTTCTGGCGGGCTTTCCCCAGTTCTACAGTTTGAACCTAATACACATCCGCATTCGACTTGAAGCCCTCCGTAAAAGCCCTAGCCTGACAGGATTAACGCAAGCAGCTGGGGGGGCGGGCTTGTACCTCAACCCTTTGAACTATGTATTTTACTCAGCGCGGCGCGAGTTCGTAGACGACACGGCCGACGATATCAGCCGGGTTGCGGCGGGGGTCGAGACCCGTCGTCCGCCCGACGAGCACAAGCTCGCCGACGCCATCGGGGCGACGCAGCCACTGGCAGACGGCGAGGCGCTCGCCGGTCTCGAGCACGGCATAGAGGCAGCGGTCAGCGAGGGACCGGGCGCGCGGCGCGGTATCGACGACATAAAGAGCTCCCTGCAGCTCGAGCACACCCAACTCGGTGGCGTCGAGGCGCTGGCGCACCAGCCACTCTTCGGACAAGGCGAGCGGCGAAGGTTCCTCGCCCAGTGCCGCCTGGCCCAGCCTGGTCGTCATCACCGGCAGCAGCACCAGGCCATCGGGCTGGTCGGCAAGCCCTGCTGCGCGCGGCAGGAGTCGCGTGGCGGTCGTGTGCTGCGGCCCGGTGGCGGCGAGCCGCCGCGCCTCGATCTCGGCCCTCAGCTGGTCGACGAGCTGGCGCAGGGCGTTGCGCCGGGCAGTGGTCGTGCCCGCCGGGACGAACTCGCTCTTGAGCTTGTTGAGGCGGTCGAGCTCGACTTCGAAATCTCTCGGGATCTTCGGAACGCCGGAGACGACATAATCCACCGAAATGCCGGCCGCGTCGGCGATGGCCTGGGGATCGCGCGGCGTCGTGGTGCTACGGGCTTTGTTCAGCCAGTTCTTGATGTCGTGCAGCGAGGCGCCCATGAGCGCCGCGGCATTCGCCCGTGATCCGCTGGAATGAACGATCGCCCCGACGCGATCGCGCCAGGTGCTGACCCCAAGCTCGAAACCAAGGCCGTTGCGCGCCCAGCGGAGATCGTCATCGCCACCGTGATGACTCGAAAAGGTGTCGTCGGAGTGCATTTCGAGTCACTCGGCCCTTGACGAAGCATCGGTAGCTGTGCCTACTGGTGTCAATTGACACCTTATAGGGTTCAAAGTGGCTTCGTTAGTCAACACACACCCCGCTGACGTTATTGCCTTAGTCTGGAAGGCCGGCACGTCGCTCGCCGCGCTGGCGCGCGCGAACACGATGGCCGCCTCCTCTTTCAACCGCTGTCTTCGTAAGCCGATTCCCAGTGCCAATCGCGCCATAGCGAAGTACCTCGGCGTCAAACCACAGGAGCTTTGGCCCGAATGGTTCGACGAGAACGGCAACCGCCGCGACCGGCGACGCGCAGCTAGTCACAAACCCAAGCGCGGCACGAGTCCAAAATCGTCGGCATTCGTGGAACGCCGGAGGGCCGCATGAGCCGTCCGGGCGCGATTTTGAAGCGGGCGATGGACAGCAGCGAGGCGGCCGAGCGCCGCCATCGCGCCGCACCGCAGCTCGACATCGTAACATCCCTTCCCGTGGCGGAGGCTTCCCTCCCCGCCGCCGCGGTCGAGGCCGGCGCGCCCCCGAGCGCCGGCATGGGCGGGACCGGCATTCCCATGCACACCACGGCCGGTCCCGCCTCATCCTTTGCCCCGGCGCTGCGGCGCGGCCCGGTGGCTCTCCACCTGATCGACGTCGCCGACGACCGGCTGCGGGCGCGCGACGAGGCCTGGGAAGGCCTCATTGCCTCGACCTATGCCGAAGTGGGGCAGCTGCAGCCGATCCGGCTGGTGCGCGAGCCCTCGGGCCGCTTCACCCTCGACGGGTTCGGCTTCGGCGTGGGCCGCCTCGAGGCGGCGCGGCTCGCCGGCTGGACCGCGGTCGAAGCCGAATGGTGCGACCGCCCGGAGGTCGACCCCCGCTTTTATCGGCTGCCCGAAATCATCGAGGCGATCGCCCGGCGCCGCCTCGTGGCGCTCGACGAGTGCCGCTTCCTCGCCGAATACAAGGCGATCCACCTTCGGCTTCATCCCGAGACCGCCAACGGCGGCAACCGCAAGGGCCAGGTTAAGCAAAAACAGGGACTTGACCACCAGAACGCAAAGTTTGCGTTCTGGTCGGTCGCGTCGGAGAGCACCGGCCTCGGGCGCCGCGCGGTGGAAATGAAGGTGGCGATCTGGGAGGGGCTCGGGCAAGCCGCCCGGGCTCGGCTCGCCGGCAGCCGCCTCGCCGACAACCAGTCGGCCCTGCAGCAGCTGAGCGCCCTCGCCTACGGGCTGCAGGACAGGGTGCTGGATCTGCTGCTCGCGGTGCCGGCAGGCGCCGCCACGGTCGGTGACGCCATCGTGCTGGCCCAGGGCAAGCGGCTCAAGTCGGTCGACGACAAGCGCTTCAACGCCGTGGCCGGCAACATGCAGCGCCTCTCGGCGGCGGCCCGGCGGCCGCTGTGGACCGCCTATGCCGACGAGATCATCCCGGTGCTGCGCGACGAGGGGCTGATCTGATGGCGCGCGACGAGATCACGCTCGATTTGTTCCGCGACTTCAAGCCGCCCGAGGTGGTGGCGCGGTTCGCGCCCGAGCAGGTGCGGGCCGAGACGCTGGCGGGCAAGCTCAGCCGCGCCGTCAAGGCGACGCTCGACGCCATCGCCCGGCCACGCGGCGACATCGCGGCGGCGATGGGCGAGTTCCTGGGCGAGGACTGCTCCAAGGCCATGCTCGACAAATATGCCAGCCAGGGCGCCGAGCACTCGATCTCGGCCGCCCGCCTCGCCGCCCTGGTGGCGGTGACGGGCGATCCGCGGCCGCTCAACACCCTCCTCGAATCGCTGGGGCTGATCGTGGTGCCGGAGCGCTACGAATGGCTGATCCGGCGCGAGCGCGCCAAGGAGCTGCAGCGCCTCGCCGAGCGCGAAGCCGCCGCCGCCGATGCCCAGTACCGGGGGGCGCAGCGGTGAGCGACAGCGTTCTGACGATTTCCGTGCAAACGGGCGAAGGCGGTGCGGTTTACGAGGCGTCGATCGACCTCGGTGAAGCCAATACGCCGCGCTTTGCCGGCCAGATGGTCGAGGCGCTGCTGGCCAAGGTCGGCAAGCACGTACGGGCGATCACCGCCGCCGCTGCCCCTCACCCGGCCGCTGGCGCGGCCACCCTCTCCCCGGAGGGGCGAGGGGAAGAAGGCGCGGCCGCCCCCTCCACCAGCTTCGCTGGTTCCCCTCCCCCGCTTCGCAGGGGAGGACCCCAGTGAAGGTCTGGCTGACCGCGACGGAGATCGCGGACCTCGCGATCGAGGGCAAGCTGCCGGGGCTGCCGACGACGCAACGGGGCGTGCAGAAGCGGGCCGTGGCCGAGGGCTGGGACCGCTATCCGGCGCAGTGCCGGCAGCGCCGGGGGCGCGAGGGTGGTGGCGGGCTCGAATACCACCTCGACCTGCTGCCGGCGCCGGCGCGGCTCCACTACCTCTCCAGCTTCGTCAAGGTGGCGACCACACCGGCCGAAATCGCCGCTGCGGCGCCGTCCATTCCGGAAGGCGACGCCCTGACCGGGACGGGCCGCAAGAACCGCGACGCCCGCCTCGCCATCCTCAAGGCCGCCGACCGCTACCGCGCCGGCAACGGGCTCTCGATCGTCGCCTCGGACGGCTTCTTCGTCTCACTCTACAATTCCGGCCAGACGGAAATCGCGCCCTGGGTGCGGCCGCTGATCGGCAAGCTGTCGGTGCGCTCGCTGGCGCGCTGGCGTTCGGCCGCCAGGGCCCACGGCACCGAAGCGCTGGGCCATGATCCCGCACTCAACCGCAAGGATACGGGGGTGCTGGCGCGGGCCGCGGGCGGTGAGGTCAAGACCTTCATCCTCGCGCTGCTCGCCAAGAACCAGTTCCTCTCCTCGGACCATATCCGCAACGCGGTGATCGACCGTTTCGCCCCGCGGGGCCTGCTCGACGTGGGCGGCAAGGCGGTCAAGGTGCCGACGCGGCGGGCTTTCCAGATGCAGCTCAGCGCCTGGCGCGACGAATATGCCAATGCGCTCTTGAAAATCCGCGATCCGGACGGCTATCGCAGCCGCGTCGAAATGGTGGCGCTCGGCACCAGCCGGGCCGACCGGCTCAATGAGTGCTGGCAGATAGACGCCTCCCCGCTCGACGCCATCATGCTCTCGGGCAAGCGGCAGACGATCTATGCCGCCGTCGACGTGTTCTCGCGCCGCACCATCATCACCGTGACGGCGACGCCACGGGCCGAGGCGGTGGGGCTGCTGGTCCGCAAGTGCATCCTGAGCTGGGGCGTGCCCGAGCGCATCAAGACCGACAACGGCTCGGACTTTACCGCCCACGCCACGCAGCGCCTGCTGAGCGCGCTCGGCATCGAGATCGAGCTCAGCCCGCCCTATTCGCCACGGTCCAAGCCACTGGTCGAGCGGGTGATCGGCACCTTCCAGCGCGATTTCGCCGCTACCATTCCGGGCTTCATCGGCCACAATGTCGGGCAGCGCAGCGTCATCGAGAAGCGCAAGGCCTTCTCGCAGCGCCTCGGGCTCGACGACGCGCACCTGTTCGATGCCGACATGACCGAGGCCGAGGCGGCAGCCTATGCCGACGAGTGGGCGGCGGCGATCTACGCGCATTCGGCCCATGACGGCATCGGCGGCATGACGCCGTTTCAGAAGGCGGCGGGCTATGCCGGCCAGGTGCGGCGGATCTCCAACCCGCAGGCGCTCGACATCCTGCTCGCCCCGGTGGTGGGCGGGGACGGCATGCGGACGGTGACCAAGACCGGCATCCGGGTGGGCGGCGAGGCCTACTATATCGGCACGGTGCAGGTGGGGCGGCAGGTCTTCTGCCGCATGGACCCGGCCGACCTCGGGCGCCTCTTCGTCTTCGAGGCCGATGGCGAGACCTTCCTCGGGGTGGCCGAGTGCCCGGCGCTGCTGGGGCTCGACCCGGTGGCGACGGCGATGCGGGTCAAGGCGGAGCAGCAGGCGCTGCTCGAAGGCCAGCTGAAGCCGATCCGGGCGGCGATGCGCAAGATCGGCCCGCGCGCCGTGGCCGATGCCCAGCTCAACGTGGCGCGCGCCAGGGCCGACAACCTCGTCGCCTTCCCGCGACCGAGCGCCGAGCACTCGACGCCGGCCCTCGACGCGGCCGCCGGGGCCGCCGCGCCGGTCGAGGCGGCGGCCCTGTCACCGGCCGCCCAGGCCGAGCACGAGCAGCTGGTGGCGCTGTTCGCGGCGCATGAGCCGGAGCGGAGCAACCAGCCGGCGGCCGGCAACATCCGGCCCCTGCGCGCGGGCGAGACGCCGCAGCAGCGCTTCCGCCGGGCCATGGAACTGGCCGAGCGCCTGGCGGCCGGGGAGACGCTGGATGCGGCGGACCTGCTGTGGCTGGGCGGCTACCGCACCGGCCCCGAGTTCAAGGCGATGAGCCAGATGCATGACGATTTCGGAGACGCGATGCGGCTTTGAGACGGCCCTCCGCCGCCCGGGCGCGGGTGGCGGGAGGGGGACTACGCGGGGGCCTCAGCGGACGGAGGGCCCGAAACGATAACGAAGAGGAACATTGTCGTGACTGTAGGGGACGGATCAGGCGGGCACTCGGTGGCTCCGCTCAAGAATGTCGCAGCGCTGATGACGCTGGTGGTGACGCTGCGGGACCGGCCGGCAGGCCTGCCCGGCATCGGGGTGGGCTCGGGGCCATCGGGCTTCGGCAAGTCGGTGGCGGCGCAATATGCGCAGAACAAGGCCGGCTGCACCTATATCGAGGCGCGCTCCTACTGGAGCGCCAAGACCTTCTGCGAAAACCTGCTGATCGAGCTCGGCGCCAGGCCGCGCGGCACCATCAGCCGGATGATGGACGACATCATCGACACGATGGGCGACCGGCCCGACCGGCCGCTGATCATCGACGAGGCCGACAAGCTCGTCGACAAGAAGCAGATCGAGCTGGTGCGCGACATCTACGAGACGACGCAGGCGCCGATCGTGCTGATCGGCGAGGAGGAGCTGCCGACCAAGCTCGCCAGCTTCGAGCGGGTGCACAACCGGGTGCTCGACTGGGTGCTGTTCCAGCCCTGTGACGCCGAGGACACCCGGCACCTGGCGCGGGCAGTGCTGCGCGACCAGGTGAGCGTCGCCGATGACCTGATCGAGGCCATCCGGATCAAGACCAACGGCCGGGCCCGGCGCATCGCCACCACGCTCCACGCGGTGCTGAACTACGCCAACAATGCCGGCCTCAGGTCGATCGACCTTGCGACCTACAAGGGCCCGATCGTTTCGGGCGAGACGCCGCGGCGCGCCGGCAAGGCGGGCTGAAAATGGACAAGCCGTACAACGCCCGCCTCGTCGGGATCGAGCACTATTGGACCGTCATCAAGGCGACGGCCGGCCAACCCTTCACCGTCTCCGAGATCGCCGCGCAAACCCAGGCGCATGTCGACAGCGTCGGCGATTATGTGCGCCGCCTCGTGCGCGGCGGATATGTGGCGGCGCATGGCTGGGTCGAAGTCGCCTCGGAGTGGCGGCCGACCGTACCGCAGCGCGCGCGGACCTACCGCCTGGTCAAGCGGGCGGCGGCCGCACCCTCGCTGCGCCGGGATGGAAGTCCGGGCCTCTACGGGCTCGGCCGGCAGCAGATGTGGAACATCCTGAGGGGGAGCCAGGCCACGCCGGGAATCGACGCCACGAACCTGCAGCTGCTCGCCTCCACCGACGTGGTGCCGATCAGCCTCGCCGCGGCCAAGGATTACCTCAAGACGCTGCATTACGCCGGCTATCTGGCGGTGCTGCAGCCGGCGGCCAACCACCGGCTGACCGTCTATCGCCTGGTGCGGCGGATGAATACCGGACCGCTGGCGCCGCTGGTCAGTCGCACCCGTGGCCTGGTCATCGACCGCAACCGCGGCGAGGTGGTCTCGCCGGTGACGATCGAGGACGTGCCATGAGGCGCGGCCCGGAAAGCGGCGGCGGCCGCAATGCCGACGAGCGGAGCTTCGCCGAGAAGGCGCGCGACGCCCATGCGGGCGAACCGCCCGACTGGATCGTCGCCCTCGCCGAACTAGCCGATCGCGACGGGCTCAAGGGCGCCGGGTTGGCGATCGGCTACTCGGGCGGCCTCGTCAGCCAGGTGCTGGCGAACAAGTACCCGGGCGACCTCGGCAAGGTGGAGCAGAAGACCCGTGGCGCGCTGATGGGCGCCACGGTCGCCTGCCCGGAGCTCGAGGTGATCGACCGCAAGACCTGCCTCGACTGGCAGGACAAGCCGCGGGCGGCGACCAGCGCCTTCCGCGTGCGGATGTACCACGCCTGCCGGCGCTGCCCGGTTTCCAAGCACTTTCAGGACAAGGAGGCTAGCCATGGCGGCTGACCTGGACGGCCCCGCGATCACGGGGACGGCGGTGATCGAACACAAGGTGCGCCAGATCGGCGTCATGCTGCACAAGATGCGGATCGTGGTGCGCGGCATGCGCAACCGGATGCTCGACGGGACGACGGCCGACGCACTCGACACCGGGCTCGAAGCCGTCCGCATCGATCTGGCCGCCATCCACCGCGACACCCAGGAGCAGCTGCGGCTCGGCGCCGAGGCGCTCGAAGCCGCGCAGGGCGTGCTGAAGGCCATCGGCGCCGAGGGCCGGCTCAAGCCGCGCGAGCCGCAGCCGGAACATTTCGATTGCCGCTGCGCCGAGCCGCAGCCGGCGGGGTTCGAGGGCTGCTACGTGCCCGAGCCGGAGCGGCCGGAATACCTCGCCGACATGGCGCGGCCCACCAATGTCGTGATCCTCGCCAATGTGCGGCGCTCGCGGCCGGAAGGCGGTGGGCGATGAGCGCGCCCCTCGCCATGGGGCCGGTGGTGGAGCCGGCGGAGGTCGAGGTCGACTTCGAGGTGACGATCGTGCCGAAGGGGCCGCTCCACCTCCTTTCCGACGACGGCCGGGCGGCCCTGGCCGAGCTGATGGACAGCGCCCAGAGCGTAGCGCTCGCCACCCTCGCGGGCGCCCGGCCGCCGCTGCCGACCTCGCTCGCCGCCCGGCTCGCCATCCTGCTCCGGTGTTGGGACGAGCTGATCACGGCCGAAGGCGCCCAGATCGATTCACCCGTCCAGGACGACGCGCTGGCCCACGCCGTCGGCGCGGCGCGCGAGGAGTTCGACCTCGCTTTCAACGCCCTCAAAACCCGCTTTGAAGAGGAGTTTCCCCAGTGAAGCTGACCAAGTGGACTGCCCGCCGCTCCGGCGGGTTCATCACCGTGACCGGCAAGGACGCCGAAGGGCACGACCGCAAGATCGTCGAGGTGACCAGCATTGCGCCGGCGTCGAGCGGCTTCGGCGCCGCCGCCACCACCGGCATCGTCGCTGTCGATCGCGACGGCAACCGGCACCAGCTGGAGGCCTGAGCCATGGAAAGCACGTCGTTCACGCCCGCGCCGGTGCCTTCAGGCATCCAGTCGCTCGGCGGCAAGGAGTATATGCCCGACGCCCGCGGCAACCTGGTGCCGCTCCCCCTGGTGAAGCCGCAGGACAAGCTGCAGGACGAGACGGTCCGCAAGATACTCGGCTACGCGATCGCCCTTTCCGACCAGGTCGAGCGCTTCAAGGCCCATACCATGGCCGACCTCGCCGCCCTCGACCAGCTGCTCGAACAGCAATACGGGCTCGTCAAGCGCGGCAACAAGGGCAAGGGCAACCGCACCTACATGACCGTCGACGGCCTGTTCAAGGTGACGGTGCAGGTGGCCGACTATGTCGATTTCGGGCCCGAGCTGCAGGTCGCCAAAAGCCTGCTCGACGCCTGCCTCAACGAATGGTCGGCCGACGCGCGGCCGGAAATCCAGGCCATCGTCACCCGCGCCTTCAACACCGACAAGGAAGGCCAGATCAACCGCTCCGAGATCTTCATGCTGCTCCGCCTCGAGATCGAGGACGAGCGCTGGCAGAAGGCCATGGCGGCCATCCGTGACGCCATGCGGATCGTCGGCCGCAAGGAGTACGTGCGCTTCGGTATGCGCAGCTCGCCCGAGGCCGACTGGCTCTCGGTGACCATCGATCTGGCTCAGGCATAGGGGGCGCCGATGCTGATGCACGAGGACAAGCGCAAGGAGCTGACCCGGCTCCTCGCCCTGGTGGACGAGCGGCTGGCGGCCTTGCCGGCGCGCTCCTGGGAACAGCGCCACGACCACGACAAGGCCGTCCAGGCGCTTGCCTACGATCTGGAGCAGCAGGGGGCCCGCTTCGGCGAGCAGAACGGCAACCACACGGTGTCCCTGGGTGGCGTCCGCGCCGCGAGCACCATGAGCATCGACAGCGCCCTGAGGAACTGGTGCGTCGGCGCCCGCAAGCGGCTGGGGGGTGCGGCATGAGCGGCGCCCGCAGGACAACTCTCGTTTCGATCAACGTCGGCTACTCGGCCCACGGCCAGAAGGCGGTGCTGCAGGGCGGCGAGGACCAGGCCGGCAACTGGAGCTGGGCCCTGAAGCTCGAGGCGCGCACCTTCAAGGAGCAGCCCATCATCGTCGAAGGGCTGACGGCCGAGACCATCCGCCAGATGGCGGCAGCGGTGGAAAGGGACGGGCGATGAGCGCGCATCCTTTCGGCAAGCCCCGCCAGCAGCTGGGGCGGCGCGAGCCGGACGTTCCGGGCTGGGTGCGGCTCGCGGCCATCTGCGCCCTCGCCACCATCGTGTCGATCGGCGCCCTTGTGGCGGGCATCGACATCGGGCAGTTGGGAGGCGGCAGATGAACCTGTTCGCGGCCCTCCAGGACCCAGCCGCGACCAAGATGCGGCAGGCGGTGCGCCTCTTCGCCGAGGCGTTGCTCGAGCTCGCAGCCGAGCCGGAAGTAGCGCAGGAGACCGCCAGCGAGGCGGCGCCGGCCGCCGACCCGATCGCGGAGGCGGTCAGCATCTCGGAGCGGCTCCAGGATCTGGCGGCAAAGTCCCGGGCGGCGCCCATCGTCAAGGCAGCCAAAGCGAAGCGCGGCAAGACCGAGGAGAAGCTGCCGCTGCTGCGCCAGCTCGCCGGCACCATGCCGGTGAAGGAGCTCGAGGCGGCGGTTGGGCTCAGGAAGTCGACGCTCTATCGCCTGGCCAAGGAACACGACCTGCAGCTCGGCCTGGTGGAAAACGGCCTCAAGATCGACCTCGACGAGCTGCGCCGGCTGGCGCCCGACATGACGGTGCTGGCGCTGGCGGCGCGGTTCGGCTGTACCGATGGCGCCATCCGGCTCGCGGCCAAGGCGCACGGCATTGCCCTGATGCGGGCGCCCCACGGCGGGCGGCGCTCAGCGGTGACCTGGACCGACGCAATGCTCGCGACGCTCAAGGCCAAGGCCGGCCGGGTGCCGGCGACCGAGCTGATGGCCGAGCTCGGGGTGAACCGCAACCCGCTGTTCCTCAAGGCCAGGTCGCTCGGCCTGTCGCTCGCCATGGCGTGGACGCCGGAACGCTCGGCCGAGCTCGGGCGGCTCGCCGGCACCATGGGCGCGGCGCAGCTCGCGGCGCATTTCCACGTCACCCTCTATTCGCTGGCCGGGGAAGCGGAGCGGCTGGGCCTCCGGCTCGGGCAAGGCGAGCCGACGCCAGCTCCGAAGCGGCCGAAGCCGGCCCGCCGGGTGACGGAGGTCGGCGCCGCGATCGACGCCATCCCTTCGCTCCTGACCCCAGGCGGCTGGGTCGAGCAGCCGGCCGCCGCCGCGGCAGCCGTGGTGGAGTCTACGGCCGTGCCGGAGCGCGAGACGCCGGTGCTGGAGGGGATCAGCTACACCATCACCACGCCCGATCGCTCGCCGCCTTCGCCGGAACTGGTCGAGGCACTGCAGCCGGTGGTGGAGGCGGCTGTCGCGGTGATGCGGGGCGAAGCGCCGCCCGCCGTCGCTCCCGTGGAGCCGGTGCCTGAACAGGCGGCGCGGCTCGAGCGGCTGCGCGACGAGCAGGCGGGGCGGTCGATCGCGGCTTTCGAGCCGTTGCCGGTGGCGCGTCGTCAGCCGCTCCGCAAGGCCACGGCGCCGGTGCGCCGCGGGCCGGTGGACCCGCCCAGCAAGTGGGTACGGCTGCAGCATCCGGACGGGCGCTGGCTGCGCATGGACGGGCTCGGCTGGGTGACGGACAAGGCCAACGCCTACCAGGTGCTGCGGACCAAGCTCGACGCGGTGCTCAAGGCGTTTCCGCTGGCGCGCGAATGCAAGGTGGTGTCGGTCGCCGCCTGGTCGCCCAAGGACATCCTCTATGCGGAGACGGTGCGATGAGCAACTTGCATCCGGTGCTCGGCTACAAGAGCAAGTCAGCCGCCGCCTGGGCGCTCCGGCAGGAGGGCCGAACGCATGGCGAAATCGCCCTGGCGCTGGGGATCAACCCCCGCGGGGTGGGCAACCTCATCCGCCTCGGGCGCGCCGCCAATGGCGACGCGGGGGGCATCCACTACACCGACAAGCTGTCGGCGCAGCAGCGCACGCGCCTCCGTCTCGAGGCGCAAAAGCGCGGCCTGTCGGTGCGGCAGCTGGTCACGGACGTGCTGGCCATCGTGGCCGACGACAGGCTGTTTTCGGCGCTGCTCGACACCGGAGGCGATGAATGAGCCCCGACGAGTTTCATGTTGCCGGGCTGATCCGGACGGCGGCGTCGGCCGAGGAGCGGGCGCGGATTCTGCTGCGGGTGCCCGACGCCATTATGCTGCAGATGGCGGACGAGCTGCAGCGCGCGTGTGACGAGACGCAGTTCGCGCTCGGCCGGGCCTTTGTCGATGTGCGCGTGGCGACGCTCAGCGCCATGCGCCAGCCGGATGGCGAGCTGCCAGCGGCACGGGCCGAGGAATCGACTTTCTATCGCGGGCTGATGCGGTCGCTGGCCGGGGTGGCGCCATGAGCACCACCCACCAGGCGATCTATGGGCTGCGCAGGGAGCTAGGGCTCGACGACGACACGGCCCGGGATTTTTACGCGCGCGAGGTCGGCAAGCGCTCGCTGCGGGACATGAGCGTGGGCGAGCAGGTCAAGGTGATGCAGGCCCTGCAGCGCGAGGTGCGCGGCGCCGGCGCCGCCGCCCAAGGCAAGCTCGGCGGGCCTTATGCCGGCAAGCTGCAGGCGCTGTGGATCTCGGGGTGGAACCTCGGCGTGGTGCGGCTGCGCACCGACGAGGCGATGCTGAGCTTCCTCGAGCGGCAGACGAAGATCCAGCACACCCGGTTCCTGCGCAACCCGGCCGATGCCACCCGAGTGATCGAGGCGCTGAAGGCGTGGCTGGCGCGCGAGGGCGGCGTCGAGTGGGCCGACCACGACGAGCCCGAGGATGCGGTGCTCGCCGCCCAGGGGCGGCTTCTCGGCTTCGACACCGATACGCCGGCCGGCGACCCGGAGGCGCAGGGCTGGGCCCAGTGGCGGCTGGGCGAGCCGGTCGACCGGCGGGGGCTGATGCAGGCTCTGGGCCACAGGATCAGGCAGGCGGCTGGCGTCAGGCAGAGCACGGGAGAAGACCGGCGATGAGCGGCAGCGAAAGCAACGAAGGTGATCTGGTTTACGATCTCACGCTCGCCATCGGCGAGCTGCTCGATGGCGAACCCTCGGAACTGGTACGTGCGTCGGCGCTGGCCGAGGTGCTCAAGGCTCATGCCTTCATGTTCGGCGGTACGCCCGCCGCCGCGGCCCAGCGCATCGCCCTCGTCGCCGAGGTGGCCAGCGAGCAGCTTGTCGAGGATTGGGACGAGCTCAGCGCGCTGAAGCGACGGGCGGCCAACTGATGGACCGACTCGAGGCGCTGCGGATCGAACGCGACATGCTCGCTGCCCTGGTGGCGGCGGCGCCGCGCGGCCGGCCCGAGATCGTCGGCCGGCTGCGGCTGGTGACGACGGAGCTGCTGCGCCTCGAGCTGGCGCCCCAGTCGTCGGGCGAAGCCCGCGACCACGGGATGAAGCCGCTGCGGGCCGTGCCGGAGTTCCCGGAATCGGAGGGGCACGAATTGAGGTATTACCAGCGATGAAGGCCCGTGAAGTCCACCTGGACGTGACCGACCACGCGGTGCTGCGCTACCTCGAGCGCCAGCACGGCCTCGATGTCGAGGCGGTGCGCCGCCACGTCGCCGGCATGGCGATGAACGGCGCCGCGCTCGGCGCGGTCGGCGTCGCCATCGAGGGCGTCCGCCTGGTGCTGGCCGAAGAGCCCGCCGTGACCGGCCGCCGCCCCTACGTGGTGGTGGTCACCGCCCTCAGGCGGGGATGGGCCAGCCAGCCATGACCCACGGCCTGCCGCTCGTGCTCGAGGAGATTGCCGACGTCGCCGGCGTCGAGGCGATGTGGGCGCTCGTCAGGGCCCGCGGCGGCTCGACCATCTTCCTGCCGCGCCGCGTGACGGCCCGGCACTGGCTGGCCGAAGTGGTGGGGCTCGAGGCGGCCAACCGGATCTGCGCGCATTTCCGCTCCAACCACCAGTCGCGCGTCGAGGTGCCGCTGGCCCACGCCGCGCAGAAGACGGAGCGCTGGCGCGACGAGCTGGCCCAGCCCGGCAGCCTGGCGGAGCGGGCGCTGCGCATGAAGGTGACGGAGCGGACGGTGCGGAACTGGAAGCGGCGGCTGCGCGGCGATCACGACGAGGACCAGGGCGACCTGTTCTAGCGTCTCTTGCCCCACGCTCTGGCATGCGCCAACCGCTTTGGGGTTATGGTGAGCCGGAAACCGTTCCGGGGTTATCGGGATAAGCGGCGACGGCACATTGCACCCCGCGCAAGCGATTTGCGCAAGGGGGCATTTTTTTTGACCCCACGCTCTGGCTGCGCCAACCGCTTTGGGGGCCCGCATGAACGCCATCGACACCTTCCGCTCCAAGAGCTCCGGCATCGTCGCCAACCTGCTCGGCGACTTCCCGATGAACCACCAGGACGCCTTCGCCATCGTCGGCAATGGCGGGCACGAGAGCTACGGCTTCACCGACCTGCAGGAGCTCAAGCCCACGGTGAAGGGTTCGCGCGGCGGCTGGGGCTGGTACCAGTGGACGGCGGCGCGGCGGCGCGCCTTCGAGGCCTACTGCGCCCGCAACCGGCTCGACCCGGCCAGCGACGAGGCCAACTACGCCTGGCTGTTCCTGGAACTGAAGGGCGCCGAGGCGAAGGCGCTGCCGCGCACCCTTGCCGCCGACACGCTCGACGACAAGGTCGAGGCCTTCGAGCGCGCCTATCTGCGGGCCGGCATCAAGCATTACGACAGCCGCAAGCTCTGGGCCAAACTGGCGCAGAAGGAATGGGCCCTCTCCGGCCGCGAGCCCGCGCCGATGCCCGCCGCGCGCAAGAAGGCCGTTCTCGTCGACGAGGCCGGCGCGACCGAGAAGCGCGCCTCGACCGACATGGCGAACGGGGCGCGCAGCGGCGGCGGCGGCCTGGTGACGGGCGGCGGCGGGGTGGTGGCGCATGACGCTATCCCCTGGGCCGACCTGCTGCTCTTCGGCCTCGGCGCCGTGATGGTGGGCGTGGCGGTGTGGCTGATCCTGAGGGCGCGGAAGGGTGCGCGGGTCTCGGCGGCGCTGCTCCACGAAGCGGGGAAGGCGTGATGGACGGGCTCTCCGGCATCCTGCTCGGCCTTGGCGGCAAGGCGCTCGCCGGCATCATCGCCAAGCGCTTCGGCGACGACATGGGCGAACTCGCCAAGGCGGCGCTCGAGGCGCTCGGCCAGGCCTTCGGCGTCGCGCCCGAGCCCGTCGCCATCGAAAAGAAGATCACCGAGGTGCAGGCGGCCGACCCGCAACAGGCCGAGGGCCTGGTGCGCTGGGCCGAGGGCGCGATCGCGCAGCAGCTGCTGGCCGAAGCCGAGCTGTGGAAGGCGGCGAACGACAGCCAGCGCATGACCAACGAGCTGCTCTCGGCCCAGATCAAGGAGGGCGGCGCGGCCGGCGCCTGGCTCTGGGTTTGGCAGTGGGTGCTGATGGCGTTCTGGGGCTGGTCCCTGGTCGCGGTGCACCTGGTCAATGCCGGGCTGCGGCTCCTCGGCGGCGCGCCGGTGCCGGCGCCCGACCTCACCATCCTGATGACGCTGACCGGCGCCTATCTGGCGCTGCACATGGGCGGGCATACCGTGCTCGAGCTGATGCGCGGCGGCACGTTCAAGAAGGGCGAGAAGGCCTGATGTTCTCCGTCGCGTTCATTCTGGTCTGCGCAGTCGCGGGGTTTGTCTTGGGCCTCCTCTACTCGGGTGGGCGACCCTGATGGATATCGACGCCCTCCGGAACTTCGCGGCGCTGGGCACTTCGGTGCTCTCGATCGGCACGGTGATCTACGCCTGGCTGACCAGCCGCTCGAAGATCAACAGCGCCGAGATCGAGGCCCTGCGGGCGCTGGTGGCGCAGCAGGGAACCGAAATCCAGCTGCTGAAGAACGCGCTCGCGCAGATGCCGTCCAAGGACACGGTGCACGCCCTCGATCTCAAGGTGACCGAGCTCACCGGCTCGATCAACGTGGTGGCCGAAAGCCTGCAGGCGGTGGAGCGCACCGCCCACCGTATCGAAAACTTCCTGCTCGACCAGGCCAAGCACTGATGAACTACAACGAAGCCATCGAACAGGACGGGCGCCTGGTCATCCTCAAGGAGCTGGCGCGGCAGGTGGACGGCCGCCTCAACGAAACCGTGCTGATGCGGGTGCTCGATGCTTTCGGCATCACCCGCTCCCGCGAGTGGGTCCGCACCCAGATCCGCGCCATGGACGAACTCGGCGCCGTCACCTTCACCGAGGTGGGGAGCGTGTTCGTGGCGGAGATCACCCGGCGCGGCCTCGACCATGCCGAGCGGCGGGTGGTGATCGAGGGCATCGCGCGTCCTTCGCCGGTGCACTGACATGGCCGAGGGACGCGGCCAGCTCAGCTCGATCCAGAAGCTGCCGCCCGAGTGCGACGGCATCGTCGCCTGGGCCAACGAGGAGCTGCGCCAGAACAAGCGGACCCAGCTCGACATCTACCAGGAGTTCTTCGGCAAGCTGCAGGCGCTGCAGGCCGAGCACCATGGCGAGCTCGAGTTCGCCATCCCGTCGAAGTCGGCCTTCAACCGCTTTTCGATCAAGCTCGCCACCCTGACGCGGCGCATGGACCAGACGCGCGAGATCTCGAACGCCCTGGCGGTGAGCTTCGACGCGCAGTCCTCCGACAACCTCACCATCCTCGCGGCCGAGGCGATCAAGACGCTGGTCTTCGAGCTGGTGACCGCCGGGGGCGAGGCCGGGTTCGAGCCCAAGGAGGCCAAGTCGATGGCCGACGCGCTGCGCTCGGCCGCCCAGGCGCAGAACATCTCGTCGGGCCGCCGGCAGAAGGTCGAGAAGGAATTCGCCGGCAAGGTGGGCGAGGCGGTGGAGAAGGTGGCGAAGGCCAAGGGCCTCACCGCCGATTTCATCGAGCAGGTGAAGGCCGAAATCCTCGGGGTGGAAGCACCGCCGGCAGGCGGTGCGGCATGAACCGCTGCGAGTGCTGCCATGCCGATATCGCCGCCCCGGTGGTGACGACGATCGCCGGTGAGTTCCGCCCGGGCTGGGGCATGTGCCGCGGCTGCTGGCGGATGGTCGGCCGCACGGTGCGGCGCGAGATCGTCGCGGCGCGGGTAGCGTTCAAGGCCCAGCCCTACATCGAGCAGTCGCTCGCGCTCTACTGGCTGTGGCAGCTGGCCGTGGCCGAGGTGCTCTACCGCTCGGGCCGGAGAGCCGTGGCATGAGCTGTACTTATTGCGGCTCGCACGAGCACCCCACCAGCCATTGCCCGCGCACACACGGCGGCTCTGCCGCTCGGGCACACCTGCGCTGCAGCTATTGCGGCGGCACCGACCACAACTACGAGGGCTGCACCAAGCACGCTGGCGGCGGCAAGCTGCCAGGCGCCGTCCGCGTCGGCCAGCCTGGGCTGCTGCCGTACCAGGCCCTGATGGTCGCCCACCTGCTGGGGCGCCGCCTATGAGCTCGCAGTTCAGCAAGGAGCAGTGGAGGGAGATCAGGCGCGCCTCGACGGCGAACATCGCCGGCATCGGGCTGGTGACCGCCGCGAGTCTGCCGAAAGTGCTGCTGCCCTACCAGGGGCGCGCCCTGGCGCTGCTCGAATCGGCCGGCACCAATGTGCTGGTAGTGGAAAAGAGCCGCCGCATCGGGCTCACCTGGGGGCTCGCCGCCTATGCCGTGCTGAAGGCCGGCCGGGAGAAGAAGGCGCGCGGCCAGGACGTGATGTACATCTCCTACTCCCAGGAGATGACGCGCGAGTTCATCGACGCCTGCGCCATGTGGGCCAGGGCCTTCAACACCGCCGCGCTCGAGGCCGAGGAGACGCTTTTCGACGACGTCGATGCCGATGGCCATACCAGCGCGATCAAGGCCTTCCGCATCCGCTTCGCCTCGGGCTTCGAGATCATGGCGCTGTCGTCGGCGCCGCGCGGCCTGCGCGGCAAGCAGGGCGTGGTGATCATCGACGAGGCGGCCTTCGTCGAGAACCTCGACGAGCTGCTGAAGGCGGCGCTCGCCTTCCTGATGTGGGGCGGCCAGGTCATCGTCTGCTCGACGCATGACGGCACCGAGAACCCGTTCAACGTGCTGGTGCAGGACATCCTGGGCGGCCGCAAGCCTTATGCCCACCTGCGCATCGACCTCGACGACGCGCTGCGCGACGGGCTGTTCCAGCGCATCAGCATGGTCAAGGGCGATACGTGGACGCCGGAAGCGGAGGCCGAGTGGCGCGACGGCCTCATCGCCAACTATGGCGACGGCGCCGACGAGGAACTGTTCTGCATCCCGAGCCAAGGCTCGGGCGCCTGGCTCAGCGGGCCGCTGATCGAGGCGCGGATGACACTCACCTCGGCCGAGGCGCCGATCCTGCGGCTGGAGCTGCCCGGCGACTACCTGCACCTGGCGCCCAAGGCGCGGACCGAGCTGATGCGGCCGTTCATGGCCGAGCTTGAAGGGGCGTTGAAACGCCTCGATCCGGCCCTTCAACACGCCTTCGGCTTCGACTTCGCCCGCGTCGCCGACCTGTCGGTTGGGGCGCTGCTGGCGGTGGAACACGCCCTGCGGCGCAAATCGGCGCTGACCGTCGAGCTGCGCAACGTGCCGGGCGACGAACAGAAGGCTATCGTGCGCGACATTCTAGAGGCCGCCCCGCGGCTCGTCGGCGCGGCATTCGACGCCACCGGCATGGGCTGGACGGTGGCCGAGGACATGGGCCGGCACTTCGGCCTGTGGGACGCGACCCACAACGCCACCGGCCTGATCCGCGCCATCAAGTTTTCCCGCGACTGGTACCGGTTCGAGATGCCGCCGCTCAAGGTGAAGTTCGAGGACGACGCGATCGCGCTCGCCAAGGATGCCGACCATGCCTCGGACCTGAGGGCCGTGAAGGTGGTGGGCGGCATCCCGATGGTCTCGGAGATCCGCGTCAACGAAAAGGCCGATGGCGGCAAGAAGGGGCGGAAGCGCCACGGCGACTTCGCCATCGCGCTGGCGCTCGCCGACTATGCCAGCCGGCAGGCCTGGGCGGAATACGGCTATGTGGCGGTACCGGACGCGCGGCGCGAGGTGCGGGTGCCGACCGGCCGAATGGCCATGCTGCCGCCTACCGAGCTCGACGACCTGGTCAGCGAGAAGGGCTGGTGGGAGGGGCCGCTCGGCGCCCGCCTCAGGGGAGGAATCGATGGCTGACGTCGTGACCATGCCGGTGCGGCCGCGCCTCGCCGTGCACGCGGGCGACGGCCAGCCGCCGCTCGCCGACCGGCTGGCGGAGCTGCTCACCGAGATCTGCGAGGCCGACCTTTTGACCCTGCCCAGCGACGGCGGCCCGCAGGGCCAGCATACCGCCGCCTGGCGGCCGCTCGTGCTGCGGCTCGCTCACCTCAACCCCGACCTCGCGATGCGCGCCGCCGCGCTCCTCGAGGAGGCGGGCTGGTAGTTCGAACCCCAAGGAAACCAGATGCGCAGTTTCACCGACAGGATGTACAACCGGCGCCAGTTCGCGCCGCCGCCTTCGGACACGATCGACGCCCTCGCGCTCGCCGCCAATACCTCGGAGCGGGTGGCGGTACCGGAAGGCGCCACCTTCGTGATCATGTCGGCCGATGGCAACTTCTACGCCAGGTACGGCACCGACAACACGGTGGTGGCGGCCGTCCCCGGCGACACCACGAACGGTTCGGCAGCGGAGCTCAACCCCGAGGCGCGGGAGATCCCGAGCGGCGTCACCCATATCGCGGTGATCGCTACGGCCGCCACCGTCGTCACCTTCAGCTGGTACGGCGATTGACCTTCGTTCGCAAACCAGGCCGCGGCGCCTTCCGGCCACGCCTGCGCGGCGCCATGGCCCCACGTGGGGGCGCGGGTGGCATTGCGTGGCGCTCGCGCGGCCTCATCGCCTCGCGCATGTCCGATCCGTTCGCGCTCACCGGCCTGTTCCCTGGGGGCGGGACGAACACGCAGGTCACCGAGAACACGCGCCACATGGTGGCGGTCGATGCGACAAATCCCTCGGTGGTGTTCCGCAATGTGCGGAACGGTGCGGACGGCCCGGCCTTCACGGTCAAGTGCGGCATATGGGCGGCGCCTTACAGCGCCGATCCGGGGCCGGCGCCTGTCGAGTACAAGGCGCTGACATGGTCGGGCGGTTCGGACAGCGGCCGGCGCTCGCCCTCCATCCCGGCGGGCGGCTATCTCGAGAGCGATCAGGTGGCGCTGGCAGGTCTCGCCGCCGGCAACCTGCTGATGACGCGCCAGTACGAGATTTTCGCTTCGGCGCCCTCTTTCTGGCTTGGCAACGAGATCAGCATCCAGGGCACCGGGGACGAAACCGGTTCGGTGGGCACGGCGCTCACGGACACCATCAACAGTTACGTCGATTACGGCGGCGGGGTCTACTATGGTTATCCCTCGGGCGGGGGCACGCGTCAGTTCAGCTCGCCCTCGCTGATCCTCGGCGACACGACCACCCGCAAGGCGCGCATCTGCCTGCTCAACGACAGCATCGGCATGGGTTCGGGCGAAGGGGCGGGCGGGCTGTTCATCGGCTGGCCGCAGCGCCTGCTGAACGACGACTACCCGTGGTATCTCGTCGGCAACCAGGGCTATTCTCTTGCGGCGCTGCTTGCCACCGACGCCGAGCGCGACCGGCGCCTGGCGCTGCTGGACCTCGGCGGCATCACCCATCTCGTCGTCCAGGTTATTACCAACGACCTCTCAGCCGGCGCGACGGATGTGACCTTCCTCGCCAATGTGGATGCCCTGCAGGCCTACCTCGATACGTTGCCGCTGAAGCCGAGATGCGTCATCTGCACATCGACGCCGCGCACCAATGCATCGAACAACGCCAAGTACGGCCCGGACGGCGCCCTGGTGCAGGCGAACCGCCTGGCGCTCAATGCCGCCATTCGGGCACAGACGAAATATGCCGTGCTCGACGCGGCGCTCTACTCGGAAGCGGCCGGCGATCCGAACCTGTGGGACACGACGGGCGGCAAGGGCACCGGCGACGGCATCCACCCTAATGCCGCCACCCATGCGGCGATCGCGGCGGGGCTGGCTTCGGCGCCGGCGACTGCTTTCAGCGTGGCGCACTACCTCTGAATTGTGGGTCACAGCCGGCAACATGTTGATGCCTTGCCTGAAAATCAGTTATTCGGCTCGGACATGACCACTCGCGGCAAAATCTGGCTACTGGCGCTGGCGTTCAGCCTTGCCGCCTGGGGGCTGATCACCTGGGGCATCGTCAGCCTGAACTGACCGCGAGGTGCTCCTGATGCCGCCGGCGCAGTTCCTCCGCGGCGATCGACTGCAGGTCGCCGCCGCGCTCGAGGGGAACGTCGTCGAGGGTGAAGCGGCTCTCCCAGCGGCCGCAGCTGCAGGTGGCGGTCCAGGTCTCGCGGTCGGGGTGCGCCAGCGCGAGCGCGTGGCTCACTCGGGCTTCACCGTCTCGTCGTCGTCCGCGCCGATCCACAGCGTCTCGCGATTGCCGTTCGGCATGGCGACGGTCACCCAGGTTACCTCGGGCAGGTTGGCGTTGGG
>Ga0196971_1000668_pt1 | contig 22309 bp, 26 predicted proteins | sample S1v_1013CmetaG_FD_148660 | JGI IMG/M metagenome (GOLD analysis project Ga0196971, IMG submission 148660) | Soil microbial communities from Anza Borrego desert, Southern California, United States - S1+v_10-13C | ecosystem: Environmental > Terrestrial > Soil > Desert | place: USA: California...
AAGCAGCAGCTCCGAAGAAGGCAGCAGCAGCCAAGAAGCCGGTAGCGAAGAAGGCAGCAGCAGCCAAGAAGCCGGTAGCGAAGAAGGCGGCAGCAGCCAAGAAGCCGGTAGCGAAGAAGGCGGCAGCAGCCAAGAAGCCGGTGGCGAAGAAGGCGGCAGCAGCCAAGAAGCCGGTAGCGAAGAAAGCAGCAGCAGCCAAGAAGCCGGTAGCAAAGAAGGCCGTCGCCAAGAAGGCCGTCGCGAAGAAGGCAGCAGCGCCGAAGAAGGCCGCAGCCAAGAAGCCGGTAGCCAAGAAGGCAGCAGCGCCGAAGAAGGCCGCAGCAGCGAAGAAGCCTGCAGCCAAGAAGGCCGCAGCTCCCAAGAAGGCCGCGGCAGCGAAGAAGCCTGCAGCCAAGAAGGCCGCAGCTCCCAAGAAGGCTGCAGCGCCGAAGAAGGCAGCAGCTCCGAAGAAGGCCGCAGCAGCCAAGAAGCCGGCTGCCAAGCCCGCAGCTGCAGCAGCGCCTGCTGTGAAGACTGTGCTGAATCCGGCAGCGGCTTGGCCGTTCCCGACCGGCACCCGTCCGTAATAGCCGAGCTTTGCTTGGATGCCTGATTAAGTTCAGGCAAAATGCCCGTGGTGTGGCACCTGCCGCACGACGGGCTTTTTTCATTCTGGAGATCAGATAGTGCTGAACAGCATCCTCACGTTGATTGTCGATACCGTCGCGGCCGTTCTCGGCGGCGTGCTGCTCCTGCGTTTCTGGATGCAGGTCGTGCGCGTGCGGCCACCGGCTGCACTCGGACAATTCACGTTCCAGCTGACGGATTGGCTGGTGCGGCCGATGCGCCGCGTGCTTCCCGGCGTGGGCGGTTACGACTGGGCGAGCCTGATTGCCGCCGTGCTGGTGATCGTCATCGCCGTCGCAATCAACCTGGCTGTGATGTCACGCTTCCATCCGCAGGCCCTGCTGCTGCTGTCGCTGCTGCGCTTCTTCGAATGGGTGTTCTACGGCTTCATGGGCCTGCTGATCATCGAGGTGATCTTCAGCTGGGTCAATCCGCACGCGCCGCTCGCTCCCTTCATCCGGGCGCTGAACGATCCGCTGCTGCGCCCGCTGCGCCGCGTCGTTCCCTTGATCGGCAACATCGATCTTTCCCCGCTCGTCCTGTTCATCCTGCTGCGTATCGGCCTGATGCTCGTGACCCAGATGGTGATGTCGCTCGCATGACGCGCGACTGGTGTACCGCGGTTGCCGTCGGCATCAGGATCTCGGTGCAGATCACACCCAATGCCAAGAAGAGCGAAGTGACCGGCGTGCTGGACGACGTGCTGAAGATCCGCTTGCAGGCGCAGCCGATCGAAGGCAAGGCCAACGAGGCTTTGGTCCGCTTTCTGGCCGACATGCTGTCCGTGCCGAAGAGCGCCGTGGCGATCACCCACGGCCATACCAGCAAACGGAAAGTGATTGAAGTGTCCGCGCCGGGCATCACGCCCGAACGCGTCAAGAGTGTGTTGATGGTGCAGGGCGGTTGATGCGGACGCCGCCCGTCAGTTAACCAGGCGGGCAACCTTCGACACGCCGTTCACGGTCGTCACCCTGACCGTATCGCCGGTCCGAAACGGCTCACCGGCATCAACCCTGTAGACTCTGTTTTCCCCGTTGTCGAGCAGGACTGTCAGCTCTGTCGAGGCGTTGACCTTGCCGGCTTCTTCCGCGCGCTGGCCCGCCATGCCGCCGGCGATGGCGCCGCCGATCCCGGCAGCGGTACTGCCGTTGCCGCTGCCTATCTTGCTGCCTGCCACGCCTCCCACAATGGTGCCGATGAACGAGCCTACGCCGGAAGTCCGTCCGCCGCGTACCGTCACATCGCGTACCTGGGTCACGCGCCCGGTTTGTACGACAGTGCTGCCTTCAGTCGACATCACCGCGGGGGGAGGAGCGGATGCGCATCCGGAAAGCAAGGCGATTGCCAGTGCTGCTGCAGAAAGTGGTGAACGCAAACGCATGAAGCCTCCCGTACAAGGTCCAAGGCTGCAGGGCTATCAGAAGCGGTAGCCGAACGCCTTCTGGAAGCGGTCCTCGATTTCCTGCCGGCTCGGCCTGTGGTTCTGGCCGCCCTGCTGCGCGATCTTGATCGAGCCCATCAGACTGGCCAGGCGGCCTGTGGTCGCCCAATCCATGCCGTTGGTGATCCCGTAGAGCAGGCCGGCACGGAAGGCGTCTCCGCAGCCGGTCGGGTCGACCACCTGGTCCGCCTGCACGCACGGGATCTCGATGCGCTGACCGTCGCTGAAAATCTCCGCGCCTTGCTCGCCACGGGTGACGATCAAAGCGGACACGCGCTTGGCAATCTGGTCGAGCGTGAGGTTGGTGCGTCCGGTCAAGAGTTCCGCTTCATAATCATTGACCGCCACATAAGTTGCCAGTTCAATGAAGTGCTCCAGTTCGCCCCCGTTGAACATCGGCAAGCCCTGGCCCGGGTCGAAGATGAAGGGGATGTTGAGATCCACGCAGTCGACCGCATGCTGCAGCATCCCGTCCCGCCCATCCGGGGCGACGATCGCCAGCTTGACCGCGCCGGCGTCCGCTACCTTGTTCTGGTGCGACAGGGTCATCGCGCCGGGATGGAATGCGGTGATCTGGTTGCCGTTGACGTCGGTCGTGATGAAGGCTTGCGCGGTGTAGGTGCTGTCGATCGTCCGCACGCAGCGGCGCGAGATCTCCAACTGGTCCAGGCGCTCAAGGTAAGGGCCGCCGTCGTGGCCGATGGTTCCCATGATCAAGGGGTCGCCCTCGAGCAACCTGAGGTTGTAGGCGATATTGCCGGCGCAACCCCCGAATTCACGTCGCAGCTCCGGCACCAGGAAGGCCACGTTGATCTTGTGGAGCTGGTCGGCCAGCAGCGCTTCGGAGAAGCGTCCGCCAAATTGCATGATGTTGTCGTATGCGAGCGAGCCGCAGATTAGGGATGTCATGTTTGCCTGCCTGGTTGAGATGGGAAGTTATTTTGCCCGGCGCTGCCGGTTCCGGGAATCGTGAACCCCGAAGTGTATTACGGATAGAAGACGTAAACCCGGTATCCCGATGCCTTGAGTTGCGCCAGTTCAAAATGGATCTTCACCGGCTGCTCGGAATGCGCTGAAAAACCTTTCCTCGCGTCCGACGGCTCCGCAAGGTATTCGCGGGGCAGGAACACCCGGCGCGCAAGGGGCTTTTCATTGTTGTCGTTGAGCGTCAGCTCGATGTTCGGCCATGACTGCGCGGTCGCACCGTGGTTGCGCAGCAGGACGGTCAGCGCGAAGGTGTTCGAATCGGCGGCCAGGGTTTGCAGTTCGCTGGACTCGACGGACACCGATTCGATGTGCGCCGGCAGCCCGACCTGGCAGCCGATGCGCGCGCACGCTTCATCGAGCAAAGGCTTGGACTGGGGAATCCAGGCGGCAATCTGGTCGCGGAAGACATAGGTGCCCTGGCCGAGCAGGCCAAGCAGCAGGAAAACGGATGCGGTGAGCATGAAGATGCGCAGCGCGTGTCCGATGCGCTGCTTGCGGCGGGCCTGCTTCACGAAGCCCGGCAATTCATAGTCCGCTGCCTCGGCCTGGTCCAGGGCATCCCCTTCGGACTGGGCCGCTTCATCCTGTTCGCGCCGCCATGGTTTGCTTTCGAGGTCGTCGATTGCCTGGTCGATCGGATCGTGCTCGATGGCGGTTTCGGGATCGGCCCCTTGCGCATTGTCCTCGACGACAGGTTCGCGGCGGTCGTGCGCGAAATCCATCAGGGTCATGCGCAGCAGCGGATCGTCTTTCGGTTCCGGTGTGGCGGGGCCGGCGGCTTCGAGTTCTTCACGCTCGGCTTCGGCCAGGGTGGTGTCGGAAGAGTCGGGGAAAGGCCGTTCGACGGGACGCGGGCTGGGCCGAGGCTCAGGTTCGGGATCGAGATCGCTGAGGTCGCCGAGGTCGAAATCCACGCTCGGCAAAGGCTGGGCCTTTTCCTCCGGCGCCGGGGCGGGTGAAGGCTTCGGTTCGGGGGCGGGGGCCTTCGGAGCCTGCTGCTCGAGATCTTCGGGACGCAGCAGGTTTTCGATGCCGTTGAAGATTTGCTTGCAGGCGCCGCAGCGCACGAGGCCCGCGCGCAGCTTCAGTTGGTCATGCGCGACCCGGAATGTCGTATGGCAATGAGGGCACTGGGTAGCGAGCGCCATTACGGTCAGGTGGCGGCGGATTGACCTGCGAGAGCCACCCATCCTTCACGTTCGGCCCAGACCGTCAGCTTGATGAAGGGGGCATAGGCCGCCGCGACTTCGTCGGCCTGCCGTTCCAGGACGCCCGACAGGACCAGCCATCCGCCGGGTGCGACGCGCGACGACAGCATCGGCGCCATCAGTTTGAGCGGGCTGGAAAGGATGTTCGCAACCACGATATCGAAGGTCTTCCGCGGCGAGTGGGTGGAGAATTCTTCCGGCAGATAATAGTCGATTTCGCAGCGGTTGCGCTCACTGTTGTAGCGCGCCGATTCGATCGCCTGCGGATCGATGTCCACGCCGCACACCGGCTTGCCGCCCAGTTTCTCCGCGACCATCGCAAGGATGCCGGAGCCGCAGCCGTAGTCCAGCACCGACCCTTGCGGCGGATGGGCTTCCAGCCACTCCATGCACAGGCGCGTAGTGGGATGGCTGCCGGTGCCGAATGCGAGGCCGGGGTCGAGCTCGAGGACCAGTGCGTCAGGGTCGGGCGCGTCGTGCCAGCTCGGCACCACCCAGATATTCTTGCCGATATGGATGGGTTCGAACTGCGATTGGGTCAGCCTGACCCAATCCTGTTCGGCCACGGCACGCAGGGAATACGGCGGAACGGCAATGCCGCATTCGGCGGAGGCGGCGGCGACGATGGCGGCGAAGTCGGCGTGCTCGTCGGCCAGCGCCACCACGCGGCTGTGGTCCCACGCCGCTTCGGTCGGCTCCATGCCCGGCTCGCCGAACAAGGGCTTTTCGGCCTCGGTGCCTTCGTCGGCGTCTTCGACCGAAACCGACAGTGCGCCCGCTTCCATCAGTGCATCGGACAGCGCCTCCGCGTGATCACGCGCAACTTCAATGACGATTTCGGTCCAGCTCATGATATTGCCTTCTTACTTTGCAGCCTTCGCGCCCTTGGGCAGATCCGGCTTGTCCGCCAGCTTTTGCTCCAGGTAATGGATGTTGGTGCCGCCTTCGATGAAGCGCGCGTCCACCATCAGTTCGCGGTGCAGCGGGATGTTGGTCAGGATGCCTTCGACCACCATTTCGGACAAGGCGATCTGCATGCGGCGGATCGCCTGCTCGCGCGTGGCGCCGTAGGCAATCACCTTGCCGACCATCGAGTCGTAGGTGGGCGGGACGAAGTAACCGGCGTAGGCATGCGAATCGACGCGGATGCCGGGACCGCCCGGCGGATGCCATGCGACGATCCTGCCTGGCGACGGAGTGAACTTGAACGGGTCTTCGGCATTGATGCGGCACTCGATCGCATGGCCCGACAGTTCGATGTCGCGCTGGCGGAAACGCAGCTTCTCGCCGGCCGCGACGCGAATCTGTTCCTGTACCAGGTCGACGCCGGTGATCATTTCCGTCACCGGATGCTCCACCTGGATACGGGTGTTCATCTCGATGAAGTAGAACTCGCCGTTTTCATACAAGAACTCGAAGGTGCCCGCACCGCGGTAACCGATCTTGCGGCAGGCTTCGGCGCAGCGGTCGCCGATGCGTTCGATCAGCTTGCGCGGAATGCCGGGCGCCGGCGCTTCCTCGATCACTTTCTGGTGGCGGCGCTGCATCGAGCAGTCGCGCTCGCCCAGCCAGACGGCGTTCTTGAATTCGTCGGCCAGCACCTGGATTTCCACGTGCCGCGGATTCTCCAGGTATTTCTCCATATAGACTTCCGGATTGCCGAATGCTGCGCCGGCCTCCGTCTTGGTCATGGTGACGGCATTGAGCAGCGCGGCTTCGGTGTGCACGACGCGCATGCCGCGGCCGCCGCCGCCGCCCGCCGCCTTGATGATGACCGGGTAGCCGACCTTGCGGGCAATGCGGATGATTTCCTTCGGGTCTTCCGGCAGCGCGCCGTCCGAGCCGGGCACGCAAGGCACGCCGGCCTTGATCATGGCGTGCTTGGCCGAGACCTTGTCGCCCATCATGCGGATCGATTCCGGACGCGGGCCGATGAAGACGAAGCCGGATTTCTCGACGCGCTCGGCGAAGTCGGCGTTTTCGGAGAGGAAGCCGTAGCCGGGATGGATCGCTTCGGCGTCGGTCACTTCTGCCGCGCTGATGATGGCGGGCATATTCAGGTAGCTCATCGACGACGGCGCGGGGCCGATGCAGACGGACTCGTCGGCGAGCTTCACGTATTTCGCTTCGCGGTCGGCCTCGGAGTGGACGACCACGGTTTTGATGCCCATTTCGCGGCAGGCGCGCTGGATACGCAGGGCGATTTCACCGCGGTTGGCGATCAGAATTTTTTCAAACATGGCAGATGGGATGGCTTGCTTGTGACGTTCTGGGAATTGTTCGGAGTGCGCGGCATGGACAGCCATGCCGCATGCGCACTGCTTAACCGATCACAAACAGCGGTTGGCCGAATTCGACGGGCTGGCCATTCTCCACCAGGACTTGCTTGACCACGCCGGAAACGTCGGCGTCGATCTCATTGAGAAGCTTCATTGCTTCGATGATGCAGAGCGTGTCGCCTTCCTTGACCGTTGCGCCGACTTCGACGAAGGGCGGGTTGCCGGGAGCGGAAGCGCGATAGAAGGTGCCGACCATCGGCGACTTCACGACGTGGCCTTCCGGTTCGGCCGGGGCGGCAGGTGCAGCAGGTGCGGCTGCGGGTGTGCCCACCGGAGCGGCGGCCGGTGCCGACACGGTCTGCGGCATGGACTGCGGCATCATGACGACCTGGTTCTGCGGCGTGCCGGAGGATTTGACGATACGGACTTTGCTTTCGCCTTCGGTGACTTCCAGCTCGGCGATGTCTGATTCGGCGACGAGGTCGATCAGCGTCTTGAGTTTTCGTAGATCCATATTGAAATCCCTCAGTTTTATATGCTTGTTGCAATTGAAATCGCCGCAATTATAAGTTTGTTGCGGCGAGATAATGAAAATTACAGTTTTTTGAGCGCAAACTCGATCGCGGCGCGGTATCCTTCGACACCCAGTCCGCAGATCACGCCGACGGCGATTCCGGACAGGTAGGAGTGATGCCGGAAGCTTTCGCGCTTGTGGATATTGGAGATATGTACTTCGACAAACGGAATGGCGACGCCCGCCAACGCATCGCGCAAGGCGACGCTGGTATGGGTCAGTCCGCCGGGGTTGACGACGATCGCGTCCACACCCTCGTTCCTGGCGGCCTGGATGCGGTCGATCAGGGCGCCTTCATGATTGCTTTGAAAACAGGCAATGGCAGCGCCCGCCGCGGCCGCTTGCGCGCTCGCAGCTTGTTCAACATCGGCCAGCGTCGTCGAGCCGTACACCTCTGGTTCACGTATGCCCAGCAGGTTCAGGTTCGGGCCATTGACCAGAAGAAGTTTTTTTGCCATGGAGTTACGACTCCGTTTGCCGAGGATGCCGCATTTTGCCGTCAAATGATTCTGACTGGCAAGGGAAAAGATGCTTTCGCGGCTACAGTCCGCTAAGGGATTTCCGCAAGTCATCCATTTTCAGGCGGCCGAGGAAGGTCTTTTTTACCTGTCCGTCACGTCCGATTACAACCGTAAAGGGCAGGCCGCCGCCCTGGTTGCCCAGCTGGCGCGACAGTTCGGTGCCATTGACTCCGCCGACGTACAGCGGATAGCTGATGCTGTATTTCTTGGCGAATTCGGCGATGTTGGAAGCAGAATCGATGCCAATGCCGAGGATCTGGATTTTTTGGGCGGAAATTTCCCGTTGCAAGTCGGATAACTCCGGCATTTCGTCGACGCAGGGCGCGCACCACGTCGCCCAGAAATTCACCACCAGGGCATGCTCCTTCCACTGGCCGAGCACCTGCTCCTGCCCGTTGGCATCCTTCATGGATTGCGACAGAAGTGTGCTGACAGCAGAAGCTTGTGCCGGGCCCGGCGAAAGCTTCCGGTCTGCGTAAAAAATGCCCAATGCGGCAAACAGGATTGCAACGCCGCCGAAAAGAATCGTATTTTTCTTCATTTTTGCTCTGATTCCGCAATCAATGCCCGTACTGCCTCACCATTTGCACGTCCGGGCCGTCCGTCCGCCCCGGGTTTGACGGCGCCGCGCAGGTCGTCCGTCTCATAAAGGGCGAGGTGCACGCCTTCCCCGTGCCACATGAAACTGACCGTCTCGACCGCGTCACCGCGGCCGCTGAAGTGGGCGGTTTCCGAGACCTCGAATTCCACATTCTTGTTAAGAAGGAAAATTTCGACGTCCTTTGCGCTCTCGGCGAAGAGCTGCAGATGGATATCCGAGTGCTCTCCTGCTGTCCCATTCAGGACCGCGCCGGTCAGGTAGGGGGAAAAGCGGGCGAGGTCGTCCATCAGCCGCACCGCCAGCTTGCGCAGGTGCAGCAGGCGCGCCGGCTGGGTGTCGGCGAAAAAGAGTTCATTGTATACACGTACTTCTTCTTCGATCTGCGCGTTATCCGGCATGATCTCGCCGCGAACCTTCGCGTTGCCCAGCACTTGCCTGGCCGCTTTCTTCTTGGCGGTGGCGTAGTCCGCACCGTCTTCGGCAATCAGGCGCGCTGCGGCGGCGGCGATCTCGGCGCGCAGCATCTCGGTATTGGTGGTGAAATTGCTCATGGGACTCGATGATACTCTGTACGGCGCGAGACCGCGGGTCGGGTAAAATGCCGGGTTCTGCGAATTCGGCAGCCTGCACGGTATTTGACCTGTTGCGGCGGAATTCAGTCAGTGTTTTTTATTCATTTTGAAACAACACAATGCACATCCATATTCTCGGCATCTGCGGCACCTTCATGGGCGGACTCGCGGTGCTGGCCAAGGAAGCCGGACATAAGGTCACCGGTTGCGATGCGAATGTCTATCCGCCGATGAGCACCCAGCTGCAGGCGCAGGGCATCGAACTGACCGAAGGCTTCGGTCCGGAGCAGATCGATCTGAAACCGGACCTCTTCGTCATCGGCAACGTCGTCTCGCGCGGCAATCCGCTGATGGAGGAAATCCTCAACCGCGGCCTGGCATACACCTCGGGCCCGCAGTGGATCGGCGAACATATCCTCTCTAATAAATGGGTGCTGGCGGTGGCCGGCACGCACGGCAAGACGACCACCTCGTCGATGCTGGCCTGGATCCTGGAGCATGCCGGTTACGACCCGGGCTTCCTGATCGGCGGCGTGCCCATGAACTTCGGCATCTCGGCGCGCCTGTCGGGCAAGGGTGGCGATTCCAGTTTCTTCGTGATCGAGGCCGACGAATACGACACCGCCTTCTTCGACAAGCGCAGCAAGTTTGTCCATTACCGGCCGAAGACCGCGATCCTGAACAACCTGGAATACGATCACGCCGATATCTTCCCGGACCTCGGCGCGATCGAAACCCAGTTCCATCATCTGGTGCGGACAGTGCCGAACGTCGGCCGGCTGGTGGTCAACGGGCGCGAGGAATCGCTGCGCCGCGTGATTGCCCGCGGCTGCTGGAGCGAGGCCGAGTGGTTCGGCGCGGAAGAAGGCTGGTCGCTGCAGGAATACGAGGACGGCAGCTTCGACGTCCGTTTCAAGGGGGAGATGCAGGGAAAGGTGGAGTGGGCGCTGACCGGCGAACACAACCGGCTCAATGCGCTGGCGTCGATCGCAGCTGCGCGCCATGTCGGCGTGCCGCCTTCCGTGGCGATCGAGGCACTGTCCCGCTTCGAGAGCGTGAAACGGCGCATGGAAGTGCGCGGCACGGTAAACAACATCACCGTGTATGACGATTTCGCGCACCATCCGACGGCAATTGCGACGACCGTGGGCGGATTGCGCAAGAAGATCGGCACCCAGCGTATTCTCGCCGTGCTGGAGCCGCGCTCGAATACCATGAAACTCGGCACCATGAAGGAAGCTTTGCCGGGCAGCCTGTCCGACGCCGACCTGGTGTTCGGCTACGGCGCGAAATCCGGCAAGGATGCGCTCGGCTGGAACCTGGGCGAAGTGCTGGCGCCGCTGGGCGCGAAGGCAGGCGCCTACGACGACCTCGACACGCTGGTGCAGGCGATCGTGAAGGCGGCGCAACCGGGTGATCATGTGCTGGTCATGAGCAACGGCGGTTTCGGCGGCGTCCACCAGAAGATCCTGGACGCGCTTGCATAATGATTCTCTACCTGCACGGTTTCCGTTCTTCGCCGCTGTCGTTCAAGGCACGCTTGATCGAAGAGCGCATGGCGGCCCTCGGCAGGGCGGCGGAATATCAGTGCCCGCAGCTGCCTGCTTCCCCGCGTGAAGCGATTGCGCTCGCCGAGCAACTGATCGCGCCGCACGGGGAGCGTGCGACCGTGGTCGGCTCCTCCCTGGGAGGCTACTATGCGACCTGGCTTGCCGAAAAGTTCGGCTGCCGCGCGGTGTTGCTCAACCCGGCGGTCAAACCGCCGCGCGACCTCGAAAAATACGTCGGGGTGACAACCGCTTACCACACGGATGCGCCCTTCGAGTTCAAGCGCGAGTACATCGAGGAATTGAAGGCGCTGGCTGTCGGCCGCATTACGCGCCCGGAACGCTACTTCCTGGTCGCCGCAACCGGCGATGAAGTGCTCGATTGGCGCGAGATGACGGCGCATTACCCCGGCGCGCGGCAGCACATCATCGAAGGCAGCGACCACGGCATTTCGGAGTTTGCGCAGTACCTCGATGAGGTGCTCGCGTTCTGCGGTGTCCGGCCGGGAGACTCTGCGTGAAGCCGTTCGCGGTAGGGCACGCGCGCTGGGTCGCGCACGTCAACGGCGTCAACCCGACGCGCGAAATGCGCGGCTGGCTGACCGACACGATGTCGCTGACCCGCAAACTGATGGCGCGCAGCGAGCATTTCCGCGTGCGGCGCCTGCGCCAGGAGCGCGGTTTGTGCCTGACCGATGAAGCGGAGATGGTGGAGCTGCGGCGCCGCAGCCACGTGCAGGAGCGCGAAGTGCTGCTGCAATGCGACGGCCGTCCGGTCGTGTTTGCGCACACGATCGTGCCGCTCAGCGCCACCACTTCCGACTGGCCGTTTTTCGGCACGCTCGGCGAACGCTCGCTCGGCACCACGCTGTTCGGCGATCCGAAGGTGCTGCGCGGCCGGCTGCAGTATGCGCGCCTGCGGGCCCAGCATCCGCTCGTCGAGCGCGCCCGCGCCGCTCTCGGAAACGATGAATTCGCCGCGCCGCTTTTCGCACGGCGCTGCTTGTACCGCCGCAGGAATGGCGTGCTGCTCGTGACAGAACTCTTCCTGCCTGCGATCGCGGAACTCAAGGCGCCGCGCACGCAACCCAATTCAGCTGACAGGCTTGGCAATCGATGAATTTATTTTTTGAGGAATCCGGCGACTTCAAGGCCGGTACCGTACTGTCCCAGCAAGGCGAGGCTTACCAGGTCGAAATGCAGACCGGCAAGCGGACCAAGGTCAAGGCGCGCGACATCCTGTTCCAGTTCGCTTCGCCCGATCCCGCGCAATTGCTGAGCGACGCGAAGGCGATCGCGGATGAGGTCGACCTCGACTTCCTGTGGGAAGTCGCCGGCCAGGATGAGTTCGGCTATGCCGAGCTCGGTAGCGAATATTTCGGCCACGAACCGAAGCCGCACGAAGCTGCCGGCCTGTTGCTGAAGCTGCACAACTCGCCGATCTACTTTTACAAGAAGGGCAAGGGCCGCTACAAGGCCGCGCCCGAGGCTTCGCTCAAGGCGGCGCTGGCCGGCATCGAAAAGAAAAAGCAGCAGGCGATCGTGCAGGCGCAGTACGTCGAACAGCTCAAGGCCAACCAGCTTCCCGACGCGTTCAAACCGATCGTGATGCAGCTGTTGTTCAAGCCGGACAAAAACAGTATCGAGTACAAGGCGCTGGATGAAGCGGCCGCGGCGATGCAGACGTCGCCGCAGCGGCTCATGCTTGCCACGGGCGGCATCACTTCCCCAAAGGAGCTGCATCTGTCGAAGTTCCTGTTCGAATACTTCCCGAAAGGCACGCGCTTCCCGGCCGTGCCGATCCCGGCAGTCGATTCGCTCCCCGTTGCGGATGTCCAGGCCTTCTCGATCGACGATGTGACCACCACCGAGATCGACGACGCGCTTTCGGTCGTCCACCTCCCCGACGGCAAGTTGCGGGTCGGCATCCACATCGCCGCGCCCGGCCTTGGCATCAAGCGCAACGATGCCCTCGACGCCATCGCGCGCCAGCGCCTCTCCACGGTCTACATGCCGGGCGATAAGATCACCATGCTGCCGGATGAGCTGGTTGAGGCCTTCACCTTGGCCGAGGGACGGACTTGCCCGGCACTCTCGCTTTACGCGACGCTGGATCCCGCAACCTGGACCGTGGTGTCCACCGAGACCCGCGCCGAGGCGGTGCCAATCGCGGCCAACCTGCGTCATAACGATCTCGACGACGTGGTGACCGAGGAAAACCTCAACGCCGGCACTGGCGATTATCCGCACAAGGCCGACATCGAACTGCTCTGGCAGTGGGCGCAGGTGCTCGAACGCGGGCGCATGGCCAAGCGCGAGAGCTTCGGCCTGAAACCGGAACAGGCCAACCGCGTCGATTTCAACTTCTATGTCGAAAACGACGTGGTGAGTATCGTCCGCCGCAAACGCGGCGCGCCGCTGGACAAGATCGTCGCCGAGCTGATGATCTTCGCCAACAGCACCTGGGGCAAGCTGATGCACGACCACGGCGTCCCCGGCATTTACCGCAGCCAGGGCGGCGGAGGCGGGGGCTGGGCCGCCAAGATGCAGGTGCGCATGGTTACCCACGCCGCGCCGCACCAGGGCCTCGGCGTGGACCAGTACGCCTGGAGCACCTCGCCGCTGCGCCGCTACACCGACCTAGTCAACCAGTGGCAGATCCTGGCCTGCGCGGAGCACGGCGTGACCGCGCCGCTGGTCGCGCCGTTCAAGCCGAAAGATGCGGACCTGTTCGCCATCGTCTCGGCCTTCGACGCCGCCTATGCCGCCTATGCCGACTTCCAGTCCGGCATGGAACGCTACTGGTGCCTGCGCTGGCTGGCCCAGGAAAATGCACGGCAGGTGAACGCCGTCGTCCTCAAGGATGAAGTGCTGCGCCTGGTCGACATCCCGCTCATCATCCGCCTGCCGGGCATGCCGCAGGCGGCGCGCGGCACCCAGGTCCGGCTCGACCTGATCCGCTGGGACGAGGTCGACCTGACGGTGGAGGCGCGCCTGATCGAAGTGACAACGGCGACCGCCGAAACCGAGGCCGCGGTGATCGAAGATGACGAAATTGCCATTGCCGAAACCGAGGCGAATGCGGAATCGGCACAAGAATGAAAACTTGGCCGATTTGCGGCGAGGTTTATCGTAAAATTCAAGGCGTTCGCAACCGCTAGCCCGTTTCCGCGTGATGCTCCTTTTTGAAAACCGCACGTTGTCCATCGCTGTCGCGGCGTCGATCCTCTTGCACGGCGCGATGCTGGCAGTGCGGTTCGCGCCGCCGGATACCTTCAAGTTCAAGCCGATGGACCCCGGGCTGGAGGTCATCCTCGTCAATGCCAAGCACGACCGCAAGCCGATCAAGGCCGAGGCGCTGGCGCAGGCCAATCTCGATGGCGGCGGCAATGCCGAAGCCGGCCGTTCCAAGTCGCCCCTGCCCGACATGCGGCGGGCCGAAGATGGCGAGGGCATGAAAGCCATCCAGCGCCGCATCGATGAACTCGAGCGCCAGCAGCGCATGCTGGCGCAACTGAACAAGAAAAACGCCCAGGCCGCGCCGCCGGTCAAGGACCACGTCAAGCCGAAGGAAACACCGACGCAGGCGGACATGGGCGACGCGCTCGAGAACGCGCGGGAAATCCTCCGCCGCGAAGCCGAGATCTCCAAGCGTATCGAAGACGAGAACAAGCGCCCGCGTAAAACCTTCATCTCGCCGAGCACCCGCGAGGTCGGGTACGCGATGTACTTCGACAGCGTGCGCAAGAAGATCGAAGACGTCGGCACCCTCAACTTCCCGCAGAAGGACGGCAAGAAGATCTACGGCGAACTAACGATGTCGATCTCGATTTTCCAGGATGGGAAAATCTACACCAGGGATCGCGACGAAGGCATCGTGATCGAGCGCACCTCCGGCAATCCCGCGCTGGACGAAGCTGCGCGCCGGATCGTGCGCCGTGCTGCGCCCTTCGGCGCGTTCGACAAGAAGATGCGTTCCTCCGACCGCGATGACGTCTGGGTGATGACGACCCGCTTCAAGTTCACCCGCGACGAGGGGGTGGAAGCAGTGATGCAGGGAGGTGGCTGAGTGAGCGCCGCACCCGACCGCTACGTCGTCATCGGCAACCCGATTGCGCACAGCAAGTCGCCGGACATCCATGCGCGCTTTGCCGCGCAAACCGGGCAGCACATCGTGTACGAGCGGCTGCTCGCGCCGCTGGACGGTTTCGGACAGGCCGTGCACAACTTTATCGGCGCGGGTGGCAAAGGCGCCAATGTCACCGTCCCGTTCAAGCTGGAAGCGCATGCGCTCGCCACCGAACTGACGCCGCGCGCCCAGGCGGCCGGCGCAGTCAATACCCTGAAGTTCGAGGTGGACCGGATCACGGGCGACAACACCGACGGCATCGGCATGGTGACCGATATCATCCGCAATGCCGGCGTTGCCATGCGCGACAAGAGAGTTCTCCTGCTCGGTGCCGGCGGCGCGGCACGCGGCGTGATCCTCCCTGTTCTCGACCAGCAGCCGGCAGAGCTGGTCATTGCCAATCGCACGGTCTCCAGGGCGACGGAACTGGCATCGCAGTTTTCGCAGCATGCCCGCGTTTCCGCCAGCAGCTTCGAGGGCATCGACGGCGCTTTCGACATCATCATCAATGCCACCTCGGCCAGCCTGGCGGACGACCTGCCGCCCGTGCCGGCGTCTGTTTTCGGCGGCACGGCCTTCGCCTACGACATGATGTATGCGAAGGAGCCGACAGTCTTCATGCGCTTCGCCGCCTCGCACGGCGCCGCGGTGCGCGACGGCCTCGGCATGCTGGTGGAACAGGCGGCGGAAGCCTTCTTCCTGTGGCGCGGCGTCCGGCCGGATACCGTGCCTGTCTACGCGGAATTGCGCGCGCGGCTCTGATGAAATTCCTGCGCAAGTTATTGCTGTGGCTTGTGCTCGCACCCATCGCCATCGTGCTGGTGATGCAGCTGTACTTCGCGGCCCAGATCTGGTGGTGGAAAGACCACAACCCGTCCTCGACCAGTTTCATGGACCGCCAGCTTGCCGTCCTGCGCGAAAAGGATCCGAATGCGCGGCTCAAGCACAAGTGGGTGCCGTACAACCGGATCTCGAACCACCTGAAGCGCGCCATCATTGCTGCCGAGGATTCCAACTTCTCGGAGCATGAAGGCGTGGACTGGGAAGCCATGCAGAAGGCCTACGAAAAGAACCTGAAGAAGGGCAAGGTCGTGGCAGGGGGTTCCACCATCACGCAGCAGCTCGCGAAAAACCTGTTCCTGTCCGGCGAACGCAGTTACCTGCGCAAGGCGCAGGAGGTTGCGATCACCTACATGCTCGAATACATGTTGGACAAGGAGCGCATTTTCGAGATTTACCTGAATGTGGTGGAATGGGGTGTCGGCGTGTTTGGCGCCGAGGCGGCGGCCCAGCACTACTACGGGGTTTCCGCGGCCCAGCTGGGGCCGGCGCAGGCGGCGAGGCTCGCCGTCATGCTGCCCCGTCCGCGCTTCTACGACAAGAACCGCGGTTCGGCCTACCTGCAGCGCCGCACCGAACTGATTCTGCGCCGCATGGGGGCGGCCGATCTGCCGTAAAACCAATAACAAGGGAGATGTCATGCAGTTGAATCACCAGAAGGGGTTGAGCCTGTTGTGGACCGCGGTTGTCGTGGGATTGGTGGCGCTGGCGGGGATGGTGGGGCTGATGTCCGCCCGTTACGAACGCAATTACTTTGCGGAAGCGTGGAAAAAACTGACGAAGACCGATGTCGCGCAGGCCGTCCAGCAGACGCAGCAGAATGTTGCGAAGACCGAGGCGCCGCCGATCCGCAAATGCATCATCGACGGCAAGACCGTCTATTCCAACGTCGAATGCGACAAGGCCAACCCGACCAGCCAGAAAGTGTCGATCCACGACAGCAAGGGATTTGAAGCACCCAAGGTGCCGGTCGTGTCCACGCCCGAGGCGGAGGGGGCGCCGAGCATGCGCGACAAGCTGATCGACAAGGCCGTCAACCGTTGATTTTGGGCAGGACTTGCTGCTTGCCTGCCGCCATCGATATCAGTACACTTGCGCTGTTTTCGTCTTCGGAGACCCGTCTTGGGGAGTCCCAGTACACACAGTCGACCGTCATCGAACGGTGGATCGGCGAGATAGCGCTGCGGCGGCAACACCCTCCTGCGCCTCTCGCCAAACGCATTGGTGGGCGGCGCGACCAGGCCGAATTCATGGCCGCGTTCCCTGAATTGAATCGACCCCTCGCTACCGGCGAGAGGATGGCTGCATTTACAACATGAATGCAGCCGGGAGAGCTCATGATTAATGTTTTCGTCTTGCAGAACGGCCGCCTGAACCAGGTCAACATCGAGTCCCGCAACGACCTGGAAAATGTGGCGCCGGTCTGGGTCGACCTGACCGATCCGAACGACGAGGAGCGCGCTTGGGTCAAGAGTATCTATGGCGTGACGCTGCCCGGCGAGGATGAGGTCAAGGATATCGAGGCGTCCGCGCGTTATTACGAAGCGGAAAATGGCGACCTGCACCTGCGCACCGACTTCCTGCTGGAAGAGGATGACGGCCCCTCGCGCGTCGTCACCGTGGCGTTCATCCTGGCCAAGAACATGCTGTTCTCCGTCCATAACGACGACCTGCCGGTGTTCCGCCTCGTGCGCATGCGTGCGCGCTCGCGTCCCGGCTCCATCGCCGACTACAAGGATGTGCTGCTCGACCTGTATGCGACCGATGCCGAGTATTCCGCGGACGCGCTGGAGGGGATTTACCAGAGCCTGGAAGACGTCAGCCGCCGCGTGCTGCAGAAAGAACTCACCGACCAGGACGCTGCCGACGCGCTCAATGCGATCGCACAGGAGGAAGACTTGAACGGCCGTATCCGCCGCAACATGATGGATACCCGCCGCGCGGTCAGCTTCCTGATGCGCGGACGCCTGCTGAACGCGGAGCAGTTCGAGGAAGCGCGGCAGATCCTGCGTGACATCGAATCGCTCGACGGCCACACCGCCTTCCTGTTCGACAAGATCAACTTCCTGATGGACGCCACCGTCGGCTTCATCAACATCAACCAGAACAAGATCATCAAGATCTTCTCGGTGGCCTCGGTTGCCTTCCTGCCACCGACGCTGATCGCCAGCATCTACGGCATGAACTTCAACATCCTGCCGGAACTGAACTGGTCGTTCGGGTATCCGTTCTCCCTCGGCCTGATGCTCGTGAGCGCGGTAGCGCCGTTCCTCTACTTCCGCAAGCGTGGCTGGTTGAAGTGACGATGATGTCCAAGAGCGCGTAGCGCGATTGGAGATTGCGTTGTCATCCCGGCGAAGGCCGGGATCCAGTGGCGTTCGATGCGCGAGCACTGTCCATTCTTCGAGTAAACGACACTGGATTCCGGCCTTCGCCGGAATGACGGGGGAGGGGTGAGGTGTGCGCGACCAGCTCCGCTCGCATGCGGGCACCGACAATCGTCTCCCCGCCCCCTCTCACCCCGTCATCCCCGCGAAGGCCGGGATCCAGCGGCGTTAAACAGCGCCTCAGCGAACGCCCGCAAACGCCTTGCGCGCCGCTTCAATCGTCGCGTCGATCACCCCGTCGTCATGCGCCGCCGACACAAACCCGGCTTCGAACGCGGACGGCGCGAGATACACGCCAAGGTCGAGCATCGCATGGAAGAAGGCGTTGAACTTCTCCTTGTTGCAAGTCATGATCTCCGCATAGCTGCCCGGCACGCGTTCGCCGAAATACAGGCCGAACATGCCGCCCACAGCATCGGCGCAGAAGGCAACGCCGGCATCCTTCGCCGCATCCGACAGGCCCTGCACCAGCTTGTTCGTCTGCGCCGTCAAGGCTTCGTAGAAGCCCGGCTGCTGGATGATCCTGAGCGTGCTCATGCCCGCAGCAACCGCGACCGGATTACCCGACAGTGTGCCCGCCTGGTACACCGGCCCGAGCGGCGCGAGGAATTTCATCAAGTCCTTGCGTCCGCCGAAGGCCGCGACCGGCATGCCGCCGCCGATCACCTTGCCCATCACCGTCAGGTCCGGCGTGATGCCGTACAGTTTTTGGGCGCCGCCGAGGCCGACGCGGAAGCCGCACATCACTTCGTCGAAAATCAGCACGGCACCGTGCTGCGTGCAGAGCCTGCGCATCGCTTGCAGGAATTCCGGCGTTGCGCGCACGAGGTTCATGTTGCCCGCGACCGGTTCGACGATCACGCAGGCAATCTCGTTGCCCAGCTTGGCGAAGGTGTCTTCAAGCTGCTGCGCGTTGTTGTAGTCGAGCACCAGCGTGTGCTTGGCGAAATCCTCAGGCACGCCGGCGGAAGTCGGATTGCCGAAGGTCAGCAGGCCGCTGCCTGCCTTCACCAGCATGGAGTCCGCGTGGCCGTGGTAGCAGCCTTCGAACTTGATGATCTTGTCGCGCCCGGTCGCGCCGCGTGCAAGGCGCAGCGCACTCATGGCGGCTTCGGTGCCGCTCGACACCAGGCGCACCTGCTCCACCGAGGGAAGGATGCGGCAGATTTCTTCCGCCATCTCGATTTCTCCCTCGGTCGGTGCGCCGAAGCTCAGTCCGCGCGCCGCGGCTTCCTGCACCGCCTTGATGACGGCGGGATGCGCATGGCCGACGATCGCCGGGCCCCAGGAGCCGATGTAATCGATGTAGCGCTTGTCGTCCGCGTCCCAGAAATACGGTCCCTCGGCACGGGTAATGAAGCGGGGTGTGCCGCCGACCGAGCGGAAGGCGCGCACCGGCGAGTTGACGCCGCCCGGCGTGCTGACCTGTGCGCGGGCAAACAGAGTGTCGTTCTTGGAAGTCATACGAAAAGAAAAAACGGTTATTCGGTTATTGATCGGAGGCCGGGTCGGGTTCCCTGGCCCAGAAGTAGCGGTCCGGGGTGAGTTTACCCATGCCGAGGCGGTGCGCGTTGGCGAGCGCGGCGTGGGTGAATTCCTGCGCCTCGAATACGGCTTCGGGCACATCGAGGCCGTTGGCGAGCAGGGCGGCGATGGTTGCCGACAGCGTGGAACCGGCCCCACTGAAGGAGCCGGGGAGGCGCTGCCAGTCATCCTTGCGCAGCATGCCGGATTCGTCGAACAGGGCATTGGTCACGCCGTGCACATCGCCCGGCGCGCCGGTGACGAACAGGTATTCGCAGCCCAAGTCAATGAGATGCATGGCGTCCATCGGCAAGGTTTCGTCCCCGGACGGCTCGCGCCAGGTTTCGGCAAGGCGGGAGAGTTCGACGGCCGAGGCAAGCAGCAGCGTGGTCTGGGGGATCAGGAGCTCGCGAATGGCGAAAAGCAGGTCTTCGCTGTCCGGCCCCTGGTCGGGCAAGGCGGACAGGAACGGGTCCAGGACGAGCGGAATGTCAGGATAGTCGGAAACGATCTCTGCGATTGCAGTCACGTTCTCGATGCCGCCGATCGCGCCCACCTTGAATGCGGCGACCGGCATGTCTTCCAGCACCACGCGGGCCTGGTCGGCCACCCAGTCCGCATCGATCACCTGCACGTCTTCCACGCGGGCCGTATCGGCAATCAGGAGGGAAGTCACGACGGACAGTCCGTGGCATCCCATTGCTGCAAACGATGCGAGGTCAGCCTGGATGCCCATCGCGCCGATCGGATCGGTTGCGCCGAACGTCAGGATCAACGGGGAATTTTGGTTTTGCACAGCGGGTAGATTAAGATAATCGACTTTGCATTTTACTTGATTGAAGGGCAGTCAACTGTGAGTAATAACGAGGAATTCAAGACTTGGATGTGTTTGATCTGCGGTTGGGTCTATGACGAAGCCGCCGGATTGCCGGAGGAGGGCATTGCACCGGGAACGCGCTGGGAGGACGTCCCGATGAACTGGACATGTCCGGAGTGCGGCGCCCGGAAGGAAGACTTCGAGATGGTAGCTATTTGATTCTAGAAAGAAATATCTAAATCCGGCTGGCAAAATTCCGCGCGTCAATGTTATAGTTTTGGTAAGTTTCGCAGAAAAACCACGACTCTTTTCGGTTGGGCAGAAGGTTGATATAAAGCATCTTGCTTTCTGTTACATTAGGGTCGTATATTGGGCGGAAGGTTACTGAGATTGACTTCATGACAACATCCCCGGATAACGCCAGCCTCAAAATCATGGTGATCGACGATAGCAGCACGATTCGTCGATCCGCCGAGATTTTCCTGGGCCAGGCCGGCTACCAGGTCGTGCTTGCCGACGACGGCTTCGATGCCCTGGCCAAGATGAACGATCACAAGCCGGCGCTGATCTTCTGCGACATCCTGATGCCGCGTCTCGACGGCTATCAAACGTGTGCGTTGATCAAGAAAAGCGCGAAATTTCACGCTACGCCCGTCATCATGCTTTCGTCCAAGGATGGCCTGTTTGACCGCGCCCGGGGGGCGATGGTCGGCTCCGACGCCTACCTGACCAAGCCATTCACCAAGGACAGCCTGCTGAAGACTGTCCGCGAGTACACCACCCAGCTTGTTACAAAGTAATTTTTCAGGATTGGAAAGTTCAAGATGCCCATACAAAAAGTTCTTGTGGTGGACGATTCGCCGACCGAGCGATATTTCCTGACGGACATTCTTGTTAAAAACGGTTTTTCCGTCTCCACCGCCGAAAACGGGGAAGAAGCCCTGCTGAAGGTCAAGGCAGACAAGCCACAGCTCATCCTGATGGACGTCGTCATGCCCGGCCAGAACGGTTTCCAGATCACGCGCGCCATCGCCCGTGATCCGGAGACGCAGGACGTGCCCATCATCATCTGCACCAGCAAGGGGCAGGAGACCGACCGCATCTGGGGATTGCGACAAGGCGCGCGCGACTACATCGTCAAGCCGGTCGATCCCCAGGAACTGCTCTCCAAGATCGCTGCGCTCGGCTAAGTGCCCGCCATGACCCGGCAATCCTTGGATCTCCCATCCGGAACCGCTTTGACTGACGCCGGCGGCGGCCGCCGCACCCGCCTGCGCGAATTCCAGACAAAGCTGGTGGAGCGCATGCAGGCGGCCGCGAGCGGCGTGGCAAGCCAGTCCAGCCAGCTTGGCGTGATGATCGGACAGACGCGCTGGCTGCTGAATCTCCAGGAAGCCGGTGAAATCGTCTCCGTCGGCCAGGTCACCGAGGTGCCGCTGACGCAGGAATGGTTCCTGGGCCTGACCAATATCCGCGGCAATCTCGTCAGCGTGATCGATCTCGCCCGCTTTTGCGGCATGGCGCCCACGACCGTCGACAAGGAGAGCCGCATCGTCGCATTTGCCCCCGCGCTTTCATTCAACAGCGGCTTGCTGGTATCGCGCGTGATGGGCTTGCGCAACGTGGCGGAAATGACGCTCCAGGCGGATGAACAAGACCGCGAAAAAACGCCGTGGGCGGCACGACAATACATCGATCGGGAGTCCCAGGTCTGGACGGAACTCGACCTTTCATTAATCGTGCAGGACCCGCAGTTCCTGCACGTGGGCATCTGAAACCCAGCGACCTATCTGCCTGCGACACAATCAGAATAACGAGGAGAGTCAGTAATGGCGTTCAAACTACCTTTCTTGGCCAAGGAAAAAAGCGACGGGCCGGCTGACGTGGCCGGACCTGCAATCGACATTGCGGTCGTTGCTGCAGTCCCGCAACCGGACGCTGCTCCGGCGATGGCGGCACAAGATCCGCAGGCAGCCGGGGAACGCCCCGCCCAGTCCGCCGAATCCACGCTGAACGCAACCTTCATCGGCGACGCGCTCGAGAAGACGGGCGACATCAAGCTGCCGCTCATCGGCCACCTGCCGCTGCAGCAACAGGTCCGCACCCTGCTGTTTACCCTGCTCGTCGCGATCGTCCTTGGCGTGGTAGGCGTGATGCTCAATACCAACCATTCGACGCTGGCTTCCACCCAGACGCAAATTGCCGGTGACGCGCTGATGCACTCGCAGCGTATCGGTAAGGCGGCACCGAACGCGATCCAGGGCAACCTCGAGGCG
>Ga0196971_1000669_pt1 | contig 22189 bp, 21 predicted proteins | sample S1v_1013CmetaG_FD_148660 | JGI IMG/M metagenome (GOLD analysis project Ga0196971, IMG submission 148660) | Soil microbial communities from Anza Borrego desert, Southern California, United States - S1+v_10-13C | ecosystem: Environmental > Terrestrial > Soil > Desert | place: USA: California...
GCGCCACTGCGTAGAACCCACAGAACCGCATCCATGAAGCGACGACATTGCACTTCCGCGCCGATATATACATGTTTTTGAGCCGCCAAAATCGGAAAGAGGATACGCCATTCATTCTCCGTGACTGCTAATCGGTTCGCCATTTCGTAAATGGCGAGCGACATCGCCGGAGAGCTCCCGAAATGTCAACAGAACCTAAACCCGAGCCGCCTCTACTAGAAATATCCGTGCCATATCACCTCCCTCAATAATCACGCGCCCTGCAGAGCCACGGGCACGACGGATAGGCAAAAAGTGTGTCATATGACACATTTCGATAGGTTATATGACACCTTTTTACGCCACAGCATCGATTTCCCACCCCACCCAAACAAACATCCGGAAAGGTCATTTTTCATTGCATTTTCAATGACTCCCGAAATCCATCACCACAACACCACGCTCACGAATGCCGGCAGCCCTCTCTGAATCCGGGGTCTAAACCTGAATATTGAGTCATATCACGCAAACATACCTATCCATGACGTGTCCGCCTGGCTGCGGTAAGGCTACGAAATGGCACATACGGCCTGAATTTTGCCGAATAAAACCATCCGCCCTATTAGAAGCTGACGGATCTTCGCCGTGGATCGATCAATTACAACACTGATATTTAGGGGGTTGAGATTAGAAACTGGGTGTAAAATACTGCCCCAGTTAGAATTCCCGTTATTTAAGCTGCGCATCCCACGTCTTCTGAACCGAACCATCACCCGCACATCTGCATATGACCTCGATCTCCGCCGACACCAACCACGGATGTCGCTCGTGGCTGGAGCCCACTTTTTCCATTGTTGCCGCAGCCGCACTGCACGCTGCGATTTGGGTCGTCTGGCTCACCGCGGCCGTAGACCCCAAACCGGTGGAAGCCCCCCCGCAACTACTGGAAGTCTCACTCGTCGCCGCGCAACCTAAAGCTGATCCGGAGCCGCCACAGCCGCAGGTACAACAGCCGCCGCCCAAACCGGAAAAACCTGCGCCGAAAAAACCGGACAAACCTAAACTCAAACCTAAGCCGACGGTGCGCCCGACACCCGCCCCCGCGCCTGAGCCTCCTCAAGCCACAACGCCCACGCCCAGCGCGCCGGTTGAGGCATCGACCGCGCCGGTCCAGGCTAGACCAGCCGCGCCGGCACCTTTCGTCGAGGCCACTTACAAGGCTCCCGGGCTGAACAATCCGCCAACGCGCTATCCGCGTATTGCTCTAGAAAGACGTTGGGAAGGCACGGTCACTCTGCGCGTTCAAGTGCTGTCGAACGGCTCGGCGGGAGAAATAAAAATCGAACGCAGCAGCGGTCACGGGATTCTGGACGAAGCGACCGTGGAACAGGTCAGGAACTGGCGCTTTATCCCCGCGCGCAAAGGCGGCCAGGGCGTGATTAGCTGGGTTATCGTCCCCATCGAGTACAAACTAAAACATTGAAAAAGGTTATCGCATGATTCACATATCTTCCGCCGACATCGTTCAGATCACCTTATGGGTGCTGATCGGGTTTTCCGTCATTACCTGGGGCATCATCTTTTTCAAGAGCTGGACGATCTGGAGCATCGGCCTGCGCAATCGTGGCTACGACAAGGCTTTCTGGGCGGCTCCGGACCTCGCCGCGGCTTCTAGTCTCGAACATTCGGCCAGCGCCTTGGGCCGCATTGCAGGCGCAGGTTTTGGCGTCCTCAAGGATGTACGCAGCAATGCCTCGCGCATGCTAGAGTGGAGCGGTGACATCGAGTCGATTCTGGAGCGGTCCCTGCGCCAGCAGATCAGCAGAGAGCGCAAGGATCTGGAGCAAGGCCTGTCCATGCTCGCCAGCATCGGCAGTACCTCGCCCTTCGTGGGACTGTTCGGCACGGTATGGGGCATCATGCATGCCCTGCAGGATATCGGCCAGGCCAAGTCAGCCAGCCTGGATGTGGTCGCCGGCCCCATCGGCGAAGCGCTAGTCGCCACGGCCATCGGCATAGCGGCCGCCATTCCGGCGGTACTGGCGTATAACTTCTTCGTAAGGCGCATCAAGCTGTGCGAGGCGGACCTCGAATACTTCGCCACCGATTTTCTCAACCTCGCTGTGAAATCAGGTCTTAAAGCCAACGGGGGTGAATGACCATGGGATTTAAAACCGATTCCTCTTCCGATCGGGAAGCCATGAGCGAAATCAACGTGACGCCGCTGGTCGACGTCATGCTGGTCTTGCTGGTTGTGTTCATCGTCACCGCTCCGCTGCTAACCCAAGCGGTGAAAGTCGACCTGCCGAAGACCGAGAAAACCGACCCCTCCCCCGACAAGCACCTGGCCACCATCGCCATCGATGCCCAGGGCCAGATTACTCTGAACGATCAACCGCAACCGCTGGAAGCGTTGGAACAATTGCTGCGCGACCTGCTGCAAGCCGATCCGGAGCTGATCGTGCAATTCCAGGCCGACACCGCCGTTGCCTACGGCCGGGTCGCGGAAACCATGGCCGTCACTCACAAGGCGGGAATCACCAAACTGGCATTCATTACGCGGGAATAGCCGGCTTCAGCCGCAACGATGAATCTATGGTTTGCGCGATCGCTCCTTTTGCACAGGGCAGACACCAAGCGCTTTACTTTCAGCCAATACAAAGCGCAGAACCGAAGCCGGAAAATCCGCGCATCCGGCAACCTGTGGGCTATATTCATGGCATAATCGCCCAATTCTGAGCAGTTCACACGCATGACGTCGAGCTTACAGCGCGCCAAATTCACGACGACCTACGATGAGCAGAGCCTACGTCGGGCCGGACTCAAAGTCGTACAAACCGAAGCCGAGGCGGTAGCTGCCCTGGCCGGACGCATCGACAGGCATTTTGCGGCAGCCTGCGAACTCATGCTGGTCTGCAAGGGTCGCATTGTCGTGACCGGAATGGGGAAATCCGGCCACATCGGCGGCAAGATCGCCGCTACCTTGGCGAGTACCGGCACCCCTGCGTTTTTTGTGCATCCCGGCGAAGCGAGTCATGGCGACCTCGGCATGATCACCGCGCACGACGTCGTTCTAGCCTTGTCGAATTCGGGCGAAACCCACGAGATATTGACCATATTGCATTTGATCAAGCGACTCGACGTCCCCTTGATCGGAATAACGGGCAATTCCGGATCTACGCTGGCCAGGCAGTCGCAGGTGCATATCGACACCGCCGTGAAAGAAGAGGCCTGCCCGCTCGGTCTTGCGCCCACATCGAGCACGACCGCGATGCTGGCAATGGGAGACGCTTTGGCCGTAGCGCTACTGGAAGCGCGGGGATTCACGCGGGAGGATTTCGCATTCGCCCATCCGGGCGGAAGTCTCGGAAGACGATTGTTGATCCGAGTGCGAGATGTCATGCACGCCGGCCCGGAAGTTCCAGCGGTGCAGGAAATGGCCTTGGTGCGCGATGCCGTCCTGGAAATGACGGCCAAGAAGCTCGGTATGACGGCTGTCGTCGATAACGATCGTCGAGTGCTCGGCATTTTCACCGACGGCGATCTCCGGCGATTGTTCGAAAAAGCCGGCGACATTCACACCACTCCGATTAAAGAGGTCATGACGCGACATTGCACCAAAGTCTCCGCCGAACTCCTAGCCGCTGAAGCGGTGCGCATCATGGAGGAAAAGCGGATCAGCGCTCTCTTGGTTGCGGACGAGGACAACCGGCTAATGGGAGCGCTTAACATGCACGATTTATTGAGAGCCGGAGTGGTTTGATGCCCGAGCATGCCGCACAAGACGTGTTGGCTCGTGCAGCCGACATTCGCCTGGTCATTTTCGATGTGGACGGCGTTTTGACCGACGGCAGGCTTTTCTTCGATCAGCAAGGCGTGGAATACAAGAGCTTTCACGCCCGCGACGGCCACGGCATCAAGTTGCTCCAGGGAACGGGCGTGGAAACGGCGGTAATATCCGGCCGGCATTCTCAATCGGTGGCGTTGCGTATGGATAGCCTCGGCATTCGGCATGTCTATCAGGGGTACCAAAACAAACTGGACGCATTCGACCATCTTCGCCAGAAGTTGGCACTGGCTCCCGATGAGATAGCCCACGTCGGCGACGACCTGCTGGATCTGCCGATCATGCGGCGGGTCGGACTGGCGGTAGCGGTGGCGGACGCCCACTTCAGTATTCGGCGGCATGCTCACTGGGTTACGGCCAGCCCCGGCGGAGCGGGTGCCGCTCGGGAGGTCTGCGATCTCGTCATGAAGGCTCAGGGCACCTTGGAAGGCGTGATCGAGAGCCATTTCTAAATGAGCATTCTTGCTCTTAGATCACTGGTAACCTACCTGACGCTAGCCACCCTGGCATTATTGACCTGGTGGTTGGCCGGTATCTTTACGCCCGACGAAGAGTCCCAAGGACCGGGAACGCACGGCAAGATCGATTATTATTCGAAAAACATCAGTCGGACGCTGATGGACGAAAACGGCAAGCCTAAACAATTGCTGTTTGCGGTAAACCTTACCCATTATGTGGACGAAGATCGTACCGAATTGGCACAGCCGGTGTTGACACTCTACGGAACGGACGGACCACCATGGGTCATTCACTCCGATACGGCCGTTATGCCGGCCGAAGGCGATACCCTCTTTCTAAACGGAAACGTCCTTATTCTGCGCGAGCGAGACGCAAACAATCGGACGCTGAAAATCGTCACGCAGAACGCCAGAGTCCAACCGGATAGCAACTACGCCGAAACCAGCGAGTCCATTCAAGTATTGAGCCCGCCGGACGAACTGACCGGCAAGGGCGCACAAGTTCATTTCGGCGATGACCTAAAAGTCACGATACTCTCAGATGTACGACGAAAGCATGAAATACCCTAAGAGCCTCTGCGACAACTCGAAATATTCGAGCGGCAGGCCCGAATGCGAGACCTACACTTGTTTTTCGATGCGTTTTCAGCAAGCGCCGCACGGCAGGATTAACGGCTTTATTTTAAGTCTGCTGACTTTCTTATGGTTTTTCTTGGCCGCCGGAAACGCGTTCGCATTGGACAGCGACTCGAAGCAGCCGATTTATATCGAGGCCAATACGGCTACTTACGATGAAAAGAAGGGCGAAACCGTCTACACCGGGGACGTGAAAGCCACACAAGGGAGCCTAGAGGTTCAGGGCGACCAAATGACCGTTTATCAAAAAGGCGGTCAGACCGAAAAAGTCGTCGTTACCGGAAAGCCCACCCGACTGAAACAAACTCCCGAAGGCGGTAAGGAAGACATTCACGGGACCTCGCAACGGGCCGATTATTTCCCGGAAACCGGAATATTGATTCTCTACGACAAGGCGCTGGTTTGGCAGGGGCAGAATTCCACCGCCAGCGATATCATCGAATACGACACCAAAAACGCTTTATTCAAGGCCGGCAGCCCTTCCACCGGCAGCAAACGCGTTCATGTAAAAATGCAGCCGAAAGAGAAATCCGAGTAAACCGATGGCTATCCTGGCTGCGACCGATCTTCTTAAACGCTACAACAAGCGCAATGTCGTCAACGGTGTCTCGCTGAAAATCGGCAGCGGAGAAATCGTGGGTTTGCTGGGTCCAAACGGTGCGGGAAAAACCACCAGTTTTTATATGATCGTGGGTGTTATACGCCCGGATAGCGGTACAATCTATTTGGACGACCACGACATCACGAATTTGCCCATGCATGCCAGGGCGCAGCTCGGAGTAGGCTACCTGCCGCAGGAACCTTCCATCTTCCGCAAGCTGACCGTAGCCGATAATTTGAGGGCGGTTTTAGAGTTGCGTAAGGGATTGACCAATGGACAGCGAGAACTGGTGATCGAGGAGCTTTTAGAGGAATTCAACATAGGTCATCTGCGCGATCAGCCCGCCCTAGGTCTTTCGGGCGGCGAGCGCAGAAGAGTCGAAATCGCAAGGGCATTAGCCTGCGAGCCGCAGTTCATGCTTTTGGACGAACCGTTCGCCGGGGTCGATCCAATCTCAATCATCGACATCCAAAAGATTATCGAGCACCTGAGAAACCGCGGTATCGGCATCCTGATTACCGAGCATAACGTGCGCGAGACTCTCGGAATATGCAACCGCGCCTATATCCTTAGCGGAGGCATCGTAATTGCCGAAGGTGCGGCGCAAGACATCGTGCAAAACAAGGAAGTACGCCAAGTTTATCTAGGCGAACATTTTTCCCTTTAGACGGTCCCTTTTATGGTTGATAGCTGTGCACTAGAATGACTTTAACCCTCCTGCCGCCAATGTGTATTTCTGGATGTAAAGCTTCATGAAGCAAACTCTGCAACTCCGGTTGGGTCAGCAGTTGACCATGACCCCCCAACTGCAACAGGCCATCAAGCTGCTGCAGTTGTCGAGCCTGGATTTACAGCAGGAAATACAACAGGCGCTGGACTCGAACATGATGCTCGAAGTGGCGGAGGATGAGGGCAGCCACGGGGAATTCCAGGAGTCGATAGAGACACCGACACCAGCCAGCGAGCCGGAATTTAAGGAATTGGCGAATCTTGACGCCCAGACCGACATTCCCCAGGAATTACCGGTCGATTCGTCATGGGACGAGGTATACGACAGCTTTCAGAGCTACTCGGCCCCATCGTCCGATTCGGACAACGACGATTTCATTTTCCAGCGGGCTCCCGTTCAAACCTTGCAGGATCACCTGCACTGGCAGATGGAACTAACGCCGTTCAGCGAACAGGACTACGCTATTGCCACGGCGATTATCGATGCGGTCGATGACGATGGTTATCTGACGGTCAGCGTGGAAGACATTCATCAAGGTTTGGCCACTCAAGTTAATGGCTTGGAAATTGAGGAAGTGAAGGCCGTTTTACACCGGGTTCAGAACTTCGATCCGCCCGGGGTGGCCGCGACTGACCTCGCCAATTGCTTGGCGATCCAATTGAATCAGCTACCCGACGACACCCCCTGGAGAAAGGAGGCGCTCGCCTTGGCGACCCGGTATCTGGAACTCCTGGCCAAGAAAGACCTCATCAAACTCAAACGCTCCTTGGACTTATCCGATGAGGATCTGAATCACGTGGTGGCGTTGATCCGCACCTTGGAACCCAAACCCGGCCGCAAGATTTCCTCGACGGAATCTCAATACGTGATTCCCGATGCTTTTGTCGTCAAGCAGGGAGACGACTGGATCGTCGCCCTTAATCCTGAAATTTCGCCCAAGCTGCGCGTCAATCCGTTTTATTCGGGTATGATCAAGCGTGCCGACAATAGCGCCGATAACGTAACCATGAAGAACCATCTACAAGAGGCGCGCTGGTTCATCAAGAGCCTGCAAAGTCGGAACGAGACTCTGCTGAAAGTGGCGCGGTGCATAGTCGAGCGTCAGAAAGACTTTTTGGAGTACGGCGAGACGGCGATGAAGCCGCTCGTTTTGAGAGACATCGCCGAGGAAGTGGGCATGCACGAATCCACCATTTCCCGGGTTACGACGCAAAAGTATATACACACGCCGAACGGCGTCTTCGAATTCAAGTATTTCTTCTCCAGCCATGTATCGACAAACGCCGGCGGAGAATGCTCAGCAACAGCAATCAAAGCGTATTTGAAGGAAATTGTCGAAGGCGAAGATTCACTGAAGCCTTTGAGCGACCACACGATCGCAGCCATGCTGAAAGGACGGGGCATCAATGTGGCGCGCCGCACCATCGCCAAATATCGGGAAGCCATGGCTATTCCGCCCTCTAACGAAAGAAAACGCGTTTTTTAATAACAACCACCAAAAATAGGGAGACCATCATGCAAATCAGCATCACCGGCCACCACGTGGAGGTAACCGAAGCCTTGAGAAATTACGTCATGGAAAAAATGCAGCGAATCGGGCGCCATTTCGACAAGATCGTAAACGTGCACGTCGTGCTTGAAGTCGAAAAGCTGATTCAAAAAGCGGAAGCGACGGTGCAGGTAAACGGCGCCAACTTATTTGCTCAGGACGAAAGCGAGGATTTATACGCCGCCATAGACGGCCTGGCCGACAAGCTCGATCGGCAAGTCCTCAAACACAAGGAAAAAGTGCAAGAGCACTGATTGCCTACCGCGCTAAACCATCGCTTTTCCGGTTTATACGCACGTAAACAAAACGGCGCTACCAGAAAAGCATGAATGCCGTCATGAAACTCGTCATCGTCAGCGGTTTATCCGGTTCGGGCAAGAGTATTGCGCTGGAAACTCTAGAAGATTCCGGTTATTACTGCATCGATAACCTACCGGTCTCGCTCTTCGAACCTTTCATCCGGCAAGCCGTGATCGGCAATCCGGGGGTTTTTCGGAAAACCGCCATCAGCATCGACGCTCGAAATCAGAGCGCCAGCTTGGATCAGTTTCCCCTGACTTTGCAGCTGGCCGACCGGTTTGGGATAGAGTGTCAGATTCTCTTCCTGCAGGCGGAGACGGACACTCTACTCAAGCGTTTCAGCGAGACCCGCCGCAAACATCCGTTAACGGACGCGGATCACCCGCTTAGCGAAGCTATCGAATTGGAGCGCAAGCTTCTGGAACCCGTAGCGAGCCGCGCCCATCTTCTTATTGACACGACCTATACCAACATACACCAGTTGCGTGAACTGATAAGGGGGCGCGTCGGGGCAAAACAGGACCATCTGATGTCCCTGTATTTCCTGTCCTTCGGCTACAAAAACGGCATTCCGCTCGATGCGGACTTCGTTTTCGACACACGCTGCCTGCCCAATCCGCATTGGGAACCCAGCCTTCGCAGCAAGACCGGCAAGGATTCGGAAGTCATCGACTTTCTCACGGACATTGCCGAGGTCCAAAGCTATCTGGACGATGTCACCAGCTTTTTGCAACGCTGGGTGCCTCAGTTCGCGGCCGAAAACCGCAGTTACCTGACCGCCGCTATTGGATGCACCGGCGGACAGCATCGTTCGGTGTATCTGGTGGAAGCGTTGGCGGAACGATTCCGTTCGAGTCTTTACGATATTCTCGTCCGGCATAGGGATTTAAATTAGCCACAACGTCGGACAGCACACATACCGGCCACGGCACTTTCCTCGGCGGCAGTCGGTTTCGTTATAATTCCCGCGGTCGAAGGGTGCGGAATCATGCCTTTAATTTCAAAAAAACTATCGCTTATTTTTTTCAGTCTCCTGCTGATTGCCTTTCCGCCAGCCTATGGAGCCAAGAAAATGCCGCCGGCGCCGAAACCCCAACCCAAGGCGGCTTCGGAAACGAAGCTCGATAAACTGCCCATCGCTTATCTCGCGCAAGACGTTCAGAACCCGCCGATCCTGCCTTTTTTCGAACAGGTGGTAACCGATAAGGGGGTACAAGGCGCCCGTCTTGGCATCCAGGACAACAACACGACCGGCCGCTTCACTCGCCAGAATTTCAGCTTGCGTGAAGTTGTCGTGCCGCCGGAGGGCGATGTTGCCGCGGCGTTCAAAAGCCTGCTGGCAGATGGCCACAGGCACATCCTCCTTAACCTGGAGGCCGCCAAGATCAGCGAGTTGGCGGCCTTGCCCGAGTCGCAAAACGCCTTGCTGTACGATATCGCCAGCCGAGACGACGGGCTCCGCGGCGAAGTCTGCCGACCCAATATGCTCCACCTCTTGCCCAGCCGGACCATGCGCGCCGATGCCTTGGCGCAGTACCTGGCGAAAAAACGCTGGAACAAGTGGTTTCTGGCGGTTGGCCCAGGGGACGGAGACAAGTTTTACGCTGAAGCGATAAACCGCGCCGCCAAGCGTTTCGGGGCCAAAATCGTCGCGGAAAAAGCTTGGCAACACAGCTTCGACGAGCGCCGCACGCCGGAATCCGAGGTGCCCGTTTTCACTCAAGGCACCGAATACGACATTCTTATCGTCGCCGACGAATCAGGCCTGTTCGGCGATTACCTCCCTTATCGCACTTGGCTGCCGCGCCCCGTCGCCGGCACTCAGGGGCTGGTTGCAACCGTTTGGCACCGTACTCACGAAGCCTGGGGCGCACTTCAATTGCAAAACCGCTTTCGCGAGCAAACCGGCCGCTGGATGACCGAGGAAGATTACGGTGCCTGGCTGGCAGTCCGGGCCATCGGCGAGTCGGCAACGCGCGCCAAAGCGATAGATTTCGAAAAAGTGAGGGCCTTTATGCTCGGCGAGGAGTTCGCCTTGGCCGGATTCAAAGGCGTGCCTCTGTCGTTCCGCCGCTGGGACGGACAATTGCGGCAACCGGTGCTGATCGCTTCCGACAGGTCGCTCGTCGCCGTCGCTCCGGTGGAGGGTTTTATCCATCCCAAGAACGAGCTGGATACCCTGGGTTATGATGAACCCGAGTCGAAGTGCCACTTCTAAGATGAGGTCAAAGACCTGATTTCTTTAGAAACGGAGATAACGGCCATGGGCAAGAATGTCACTCGAAAACTGATCGAAACGCATCTCGTTGAAGGAAACCCGCAAGCCGGCGAAGAGATCGGCTTGAGAATCGACCAGACGCTCACCCAAGACGCTACCGGCACCTTAGTCATGCTGGAGCTCGAAGCCATGGGGATACCGCGAGTCCGGACCGAGCTCTCTGCGCAGTACGTCGACCATAATCTGCTGCAGGTCGATTACAGGAATGCCGACGACCATCTTTTCCTGGGCAGCACCTGCCGGAAATTCGGGGTTTGGTACAGCCGGCCGGGCAATGGCGTGAGCCATCCGGTCCACATGGAGCGTTTCGGCATTCCGGGAAAGGTCTTGCTGGGCTCCGACAGCCATACCTGCGCCGCCGGTTCCCTAGGCATGCTGGCGATCGGCGCCGGCGGACTCGAGGTGGCCCTGGCCATGGCAGGAGAGCCTTTTCACTTGCGCATGCCCAAAGTTTGGGGCGTCAAGTTAGTGGGCGAACTTCCGGACTGGGTCAGCGCCAAGGACATCATTTTGGAAATGCTGCGCCGGCACGATGTGGACGGCGGACTGGGAAAGATCGTGGAATACTACGGCCCCGGATTGAAGAATCTAACGGCCATGGACCGGCACGTCATCGCCAACATGGGCGCGGAGCTCGGCGCGACCACCACCGTGTTTCCCTCCGATGAAGCCGTCAGGGCATTTTTGAAAAGCCAGGGCCGGGAAGACGCCTGGACAGAAATCCTCGCCGACATGGATGCACAATACGACGAGTACGAGGAGATCGATCTTTCGACGCTGGAACCGCTCGTCGCGCTTCCCAGCAGCCCCGGCAACGTCGTTCCGGTGCGGGAAGTCGCCGGCCGGGAGATTTACCAGGCCTATGTCGGCTCTTCCGCCAATCCCGGCCTCCGGGATTTCGCCATCGCCGCGTATATTGTCGACGGCAAGCAAGTGCGCGATCGGGTGTCGTTCGATGTGACCCCTACCTCGCGGCAAATCCTGGAGAACATGATCGAACTGGGCATCCTGGCGAAATTAGTGCACGCGGGTGCCCGCCTGCACCAAGCCGGCTGCGGCGGATGCATCGGCATGGGACAGGCGCCGGCCAGTGGGCGCATCAGCCTCCGTACCGTGCCGCGAAACTTCCCCGGCCGCTCGGGCACGCGCGAAGACCAGGTGTATCTTTGCAGCCCCGAAACCGCCGCCGCCTCGGCCCTGACCGGCGTGATCACCGATCCCCGCACCCTCGACATCCCCTATCCCCGATTCCAGGAACCGGGGACCTTGCACGTCGATAGCGAAATGCTGGTTCCGCCCGCTCCGGAAGGCGAGCCGGTAGCGCTGGAAAAAGGTCCAAATATCAAACCCCTGCCCGAACTGGACCCGTTATCCGATGAAATCCGGGGACCGGTGCTGTTGAAAGTCGGCGACAACATCTCCACCGACGAGATCCTTCCGGCCGGCACGAAAGTGCTGCCCTACCGCAGCAACATTCCGGAAATCGCCAAGTTTACCTTCGGCCAAGTGGATCTGACCTATTACGACAGAGCCCTGCGGCATCAGGATACGGGCTCGCTGGTCGTCGGCGGTGAGAATTACGGCCAAGGGTCGAGCCGCGAGCATGCCGCCCTGGCGCCGCGTTATCTCGGCGTGAAAGCGGTCATCGCCAAGAGCTTCGCGCGGATTCATCTGCAAAACTTGAGCAACTTCGGAATCCTGCCATTGACTTTTGTCGACCCGGCCGACTGGGAGCGTATCGACAAGGACGATGTCCTCGCCATATCCGACGTCAGAAAGGCCATTAGTACCGGAAAACGGGTGAGAGTGACCAATGTGACCAAGAATGAAACTTACGAAACCGAGCACCCGATGACCCCGCGGCAAGTTGAAATGGTCCTTGCGGGTAGTTTGATCAATATCATCCGAAAACAGCGAGCCGCGTAAAAAAATCCATGCCTTCCGAGAGAACTCGATCGATGAAAAAACTGCTGATGTCGGCCCTTTTGCTGGGTGGGATAGCCTCAAGTTCCGCTTTCGGCGAAACGATCTTCGTCACCCTGGAAAAAGACAATGCCCTGGCCGTGGTCGATGCCGCGCAAGGGAAACTGGTAAAGACCATCAAGATCGGCAAGCGGCCGCGCGGCATCGTGCTGAGCAAGGATCAACGGCAGCTTTACGTCGCAGCCAGCGACGACGACACCATTCAGGTCATCGATACGGAAAGCTTGAAAGTCGTCGGAAAACTGCCTTCGGGGGAAGATCCCGAAACCTTCGCGATGGATCCCGAAGGCCGCTTCCTGTACGTCTCCAACGAAGACGACAACCAGGTGACCGTGATCGACATCGCCGCAAAAAAGGCCGTCAAAACCGTTCCGGTCGGGGTGGAGCCGGAAGGCATCGCAGTCAGCCCCGACGGGAAATGGGTCGTCAGCACCAGCGAGACCACCAACATGGCCCACTGGATCGACCGCCGAAATCTGGACATCGCGGACAACACCCTGGTCGATCCACGCCCCCGCGCATGCGCATTCACCGACGACAGCCGGCAGCTCTGGATAACCTCGGAAATCGCCGGCACCCTGACCGTTTTCGACGTCGGCACCAAACAGCCGGTCAAAAAGATCGGCTTCAAAATTCCCGGCGTCACTCAGGAGAAAATCCAGCCGGTCGGCATTCGCATCGATAAGGATCGACGTTACGGCTACGTGGCCCTGGGGCCGGCGAACCGGGTCGCCGTCATCGACGCGCAAAAGCTGGAAGTCGTCGATTACCTCTTGGTCGGCCAAAGAGTTTGGAATCTCGAGTTTTCGCCGGATCAGACCCGGCTCTATACGACCAACGGCGTGAGTAACGACATTTCGATCATCGATCTCAAAGAACACAAAGTGCTGAAGTCGGTCGCCGTGGGCCATTACCCTTGGGGACTCGCCGTTAAACCATGACTTTTAATTCCACGCCTGCCCTGACCGTGGCGGGGCTTTCGTATGCCTATGGCAAAAAGAAAGCTCTCGACCGCGTGAGTTTTAGTGTCGCTCCCGGTGAATGCACCATCTTGCTGGGTCCGAACGGCGCCGGCAAAACCACCCTTTTTTCCCTGATCACCCGGCTGTACGACAGTCGCGAAGGCCGAGTCCTCATCGCGGGACACGATGTCAGGAAGGAATCCAGTCGTGCTTTGGCGCAGTTGGGCGTCGTCTTCCAGCAAACGACCTTGGATCTCGATCTGACCGTGCTGCAAAACCTTCATTATCACGCCTCGCTGCACGGCTTGAGCCGCCGCCGGGCCGACTTGCGCATCCGCGAAGAACTGGAGCGGCAAGGCATGTACGAACGGCGAAAAGAAAAAGTCCGCCAGCTCAACGGCGGCCACCGGCGAAGAGTCGAAATCGCGCGGGCTTTGTTGCACAACCCCCGCTTGCTGCTGCTGGACGAACCCACAGTCGGCTTGGACGTTCCGAGCCGCAAGGCTATCGTCGATTACGTGCATCGACTGTGTTCGGATAGCGGCATTGCCGTGCTCTGGGCCACCCATCTCATCGACGAGATCTATGAAAACGATCACCTGATCGTGTTACACAAGGGAACCGTTCGGGCTGGGGGCTCGATACCGGACGTGCTGACAGCCACCGGCGCCGAAACCGTGGGCGACGCTTTCCACACGCTGACGCGGGAGGCCGCATGAGGTTCATGCACTACCTCCGGGCCTTGCGCGGCATCATGGCGCGGGAACTGCTCCGCTTCGTGCACCAGCGCGAACGCTTCGTCTCGGCCCTGGTGCGCCCCCTGGTCTGGCTGTTCATCTTCGCCGCCGGTTTCCGCTCCACCCTGGGCGTCGCCATTATTCCGCCTTATGAAACTTATATTTTGTACGAGGTTTACATCACTCCGGGACTGCTCGGGATGATTCTGCTGTTCAACGGCATGCAAAGCTCCCTATCCATGGTTTACGACCGGGAGATGGGCAGCATGAAAACCCTCTTGGTCTGCCCCCTGCCCCGCTGGTATTTGCTGGCCGGCAAGCTCCTGGCCGGTGTTCTGGTCGCAGTCTTGCAGGCTTACACGTTTCTCCTGATCGCCTGGTTCTACGACATCCAAGCGCCCTTGGAAGGTTATCTGACCGTATTGCCGGCGCTAATCCTGTCGGGCTTGATGTTGGGCGCGCTCGGTCTGCTGCTGTCGTCCTTCATCAAGCAACTGGAAAATTTCGCCGGGGTCATGAACTTCGTGATTTTTCCGATGTTCTTTCTGTCCACCGCACTCTATCCGCTGTGGAAGATTCAGGAATCGAGCGAACTGCTCTACACCCTCGCCCAATACAACCCGTTCTCCCAAGCCGTGGAACTCATCCGTTTCGCTCTCTACGGGCAGTTCAATCTTTACGCCTGTATTTACACGTCGGGGGCGCTGATTGGTTTCCTGATCGTTGCCATCATCGGCTACAATCCCTCGCGAGGAATGATGCAACGCAAGGGTGGACCTTCCGCATGACAGAATCGAAAACATTATTGGTAACCGGAGGCGCCGGCTTCATCGGGGGAAATTTCGTGCTCCGGCAAATGGGCCGAGGCAACGTTCAAGTTGTCAACTTGGATGCCCTGACTTACGCCGGCAACTTGGATACGCTAGAAAGCATCGAAGACAACCCCGCCCACGTCTTTGTCCTAGGTTCCATCGGTGACCGCAGTCTGGTGGATTATCTCCTGGAACGCTATCAGCCGGATGCCATCGTCAATTTCGCCGCGGAAAGCCATGTGGATCGGTCGATCGACTCGCCGGAAGCCTTTATTCAGACCAATATCCTCGGCACCTTCCAATTGCTGGAAGCTGCGCGCCGTTACTGGCGGTCGCTTTCCCCCACGGCGCATGAAGCGTTTCGCTTCCTGCATGTTTCCACCGACGAGGTCTACGGAACACTGGGGCCCGCCGGGCTATTCACCGAGGAGAACGCGTACCGCCCGAACTCTCCTTATTCCGCGTCCAAGGCCTCGTCCGACCATTTGGTCAGAGCCTATTTCCATACTTACGGAATGCCGGTTCTAACCACCAATTGCTCCAACAATTACGGGCCTTATCAATTTCCGGAAAAGCTGATTCCGCTGATGATCCACAATGCCATGAACGGCAAGCCCCTGCCCGTCTACGGGACCGGCACCAACGTGCGCGACTGGCTCTATGTCGAGGACCACTGCCGGGCCGTCGAGCGAGTTCTGGAGGAGGGCAAGCCGGGTGAGGTCTACAATATCGGCGGCAACAACGAAAAGACCAACCTGGAGGTCGTCGAGACGATCTGCAGTCTGCTCGATGAATTATTACCGAATTCCGGACACCGCCCGCACCGCGAACTGATCACTTTCGTCGCGGACCGCCCCGGTCATGACCTTCGCTATGCCATCGATGCCAGCAAGATACGTCGGGAGCTGGGCTGGGAACCGGCCGAGACCTTCGAAACCGGGCTCCGCAAAACCGTAAAGTGGTACCTGGAAAACCAGAACTGGTGTCAGCGCGTAACGGATGGCAGCTACCGGGGGGAACGCTTGGGAGTCGAAACTCCCTGAGCAAAACGTCGACGCCGGTCGCAAGAGCTCTGCCGATCGGGCTAACAGGAACAACACAGGGGGATACCGTTGAAGTCCAATAATCTGAAGGGGATCATTTTGGCCGGAGGTTCCGGCACCCGCCTGCATCCGCTCACCTATGTCGTCAGCAAGCAGCTGCTGCCGGTCTACGACAAGCCGATGATCTATTATCCGCTGTCCGTGCTCATGTTGGCGGGCATCCGGGAAATACTGATCATCACCACTCCCCAAGACGCGGCTTTATTCCAGAGCTTGCTGGGCGATGGCGAGCAATGGGGCATGTCGATCGGTTATGCGGTGCAAGAGAAACCCGAAGGACTGGCCCAAGCCTTTATCATCGGACGGGATTTCATCGGCGAGGATCGCTCCTGTCTGATCCTGGGCGACAACATTTTCTACGGCCATGGCCTGCATACCTATTTGGAAAAGGCGGCCGGCTGCGAAACCGGCGCGACGGTCTTCGGTTATTGGGTCAAGGACCCCGAACGTTACGGCGTGGCGGAGTTCGACGAGGACGGCCGTGTGGTCAATCTGGCGGAAAAACCCAAACGCGCCAAGTCCAATTACGCCATCACCGGGCTTTATTTTTACGACAACCAAGTGGTCGACATGGCGGCCGACCTGAAACCCTCGGCCCGCGGAGAACTCGAGATCACCGACATCAACAACCTGTATTTGGAGCAAGGTCAGCTTCAAGTTGAAAAGCTCGGCCGCGGCGTCGCCTGGCTGGACACCGGAACTCACGACTCGCTGATGCAGGCATCGAATTTCATTCAAACCATAGAAGAACGTCAGGGCCTGAAAATCTGTTGCCCGGAGGAAATCGCCTGGAGCCAGGGCTGGATCAGCGCCGGAGATCTGGAAAAGCACGCCATCAAGCTCAACAAGAGCGGCTATGGAGAGTACCTGATCAGACTCCTACATCTGGGCCGCCCCGCATGAACATCGAGTCCACCCCGCTGCCGGGTGTGTTGTTGATCAAACCCGACGTCTTCGGCGACACCCGCGGGTTCTTTCTGGAAACCTGGAATCGGCGGCGCTATCGGGAAGCCGGTCTGGACCGGGAATTTGTCCAGGACAACGTATCGCTGTCCCGCAAAGGCATTCTGCGCGGCCTGCACTTCCAGAATCCCGGGCCGCAGGGCAAGCTTGTGCAGGCCTTGCAAGGCGAAGTATTCGATGTGGCGGTGGACATCCGCGTCGGCTCCCCCACCTTCGGCCGGTGGTTCGGGGCGCTCCTGTCCGAAGAAAATCATCATCAGCTTTATGTTCCGGAGGGCTTTGCCCACGGGTTCTGCGTGGTGAGCGAGACAGCGCTTTTTTCGTACAAATGCACCGATTTTTATAATCCGAGCGCCGAATACAGCCTCCGATGGGATGATCCGGATTTGGGCATAGCCTGGCCGATCGATAATCCCGTTTTGTCGACGAAGGATGAGTCCGCCCGGTTTTTGAAGGATTTTCCCCGCGATACGCTCCCCGTCTGGCAAGCATGAAGATTCTCCTGATCGGGCGTGACGGACAAGTGGCGTGGGAGCTACGCCGCAGTTTAGCCTGCCTGGGGAAGGTCATAGCTCTGGACCGCCGGTCGGCGCCGGTTCTCGACCTGACCGATCCCGATTCCATCCGCACGGCAATCCGGCAAGTCCAGCCGCAGCTGATCGTCAATGCGGCCGCTTACACGGCCGTAGACAAGGCGGAACAGGAGAGCGATCTGGCATGGCGAATCAATGCCGTGGCGCCGGGAATCATGGCTGAGGAAGCACTGACTGTCGGCGCCGGGTTGATCCATTATTCCACCGACTACGTCTTCCCTGGCGATGGTGAAACGCCTTATCGCGAAAGTCATCCCACAGGTCCGCAAAATGCCTACGGCCGAAGCAAGCTGGCCGGCGAGCAGGCCATCCAGCAAACCGGCGTGCATCACTTTATCCTCCGGACTGCCTGGGTCTACGGACGGCGCGGCCAAAACTTTTTGCTCACGATGTTGAGGCTGATGCGGGAACGCGAACTTCTCCGAATCGTGGACGATCAGCGAGGCGCGCCGACCTGGAGCCGTCTCATCGCCGAAGCCACCGCCTTGATGGTCGCCCGATCCGGCGAGAACGGGCGTTTCGAACCGGGCGACCGTCAGGGGATTTACCATCTGACCTGCGGCGGCCAAACCAGTTGGTATGGCTTCGCCTGCAGAATCCGCGACTATTCCCACGAAAACGGATTGTTGCCGGAATCCGCCGCCAGGCTGGAACCGATCCCGAGCTCCGATTACCCCACTCCGGCTAGCCGCCCTGCGTTCTCGGTTCTATCCAACGAAAAACTGTTTCAACATTTCGGCCTACAGCTTCCGGCATGGGACCAGGCTCTGGAACTCTGTTTGTCCGATTGAAACCGGCGTGCGGCCAACGATCTAGCTTCGGATCATGAATCCTAATTTCATTCATCTCCGCGTTCATACCGAATATTCCCTGGTCGATGGTCTGGTGGACGTGAAAGCTCTGGTCAAGCGCACCGCGGCGCTGGGCATGCCGGCGGTGGCCGTGACCGATCAATCCAACCTGTTCGCCCTAGTTAAATTCTACAAAGCCGCCTTGTCGGAAGGCGTGAAACCCATCGCCGGAGCGGACGTACGTCTCTACAATGAAGCGGACCCGGCCTCTCCCCATGCTTTGACGCTATACGTGCAGAATGTCGCCGGCTACCGCACCCTTACGGAGTTGATCTCACGAAGCTACCGGGAGAATCAGCATCAGGGCGTACCGTTGTTGATGCCGGAGTGGCTGGAAGAAAGAAACGATGGGCTGCTGGCGCTGTCCGGCGGCCGCCAGGGCGACATCGGACAGGCTTTGCTGATGGGCAACGGAAGCGAGGCGAAACGCCTCCTCGAACATTGGCTCGGAATTTTCGATCAGCGCTTTTACCTGGAGCTGCAACGCACCGGACGTCCGAACGAGGAAGAATATATCGAGGCCGCCGTGAGCCTGGCGATCGAATTCGATGCGCCGGTGGTCGCCACCAATGACGTACGTTTCATTAGCCCGTCGGAATTCGAGGCTCACGAAGCCCGGGTCTGCATCCATCAGGGCCGGGTTTTGGACGATCCGCGCCGCCCGCGGGACTACACCGAACAGCAATACCTCCGCAGCCCCGAGGAAATGGCGCAATTATTCGCCGATCTCCCCGAGGCCTTGGAGAACTCGGTCGAAATCGCCAAACGCTGTAACCTTGAACTCACCCTGGGCAAGAACTTTCTGCCGAACTTTCCCGTGCCCGAGGGCATGAGTCCGGCCGAATTTTTCGCCGAGGAGTCGCGCAAAGGCTTGCAGGAACGTCTGGCCGTCCGCCCCCCCACCGGGCATGGCTCCCTGGAAGAACGGTGCAAGCGCTACGAAGATCGGCTGGAACTGGAAATTTCGGTTATCAACCAGATGGACTTTCCCGGCTACTTCCTGATCGTCGCCGATTTCATCCAGTGGGCCAAGAACAACGGGATTCCGGTAGGGCCGGGACGCGGCTCCGGCGCGGGCTCCTTGGTGGCCTACGCCCTCAAGATTACCGACCTCGATCCCATCGAATTCGAGCTGCTGTTCGAGCGTTTTCTTAACCCCGAGCGCGTGTCCATGCCCGACTTCGACGTGGATTTCTGCATGGAGCGCCGCGACGAGGTGATCGACTACGTGGCCCGCAAATACGGGCGCGACCGGGTGTCCCAGATCATCACCTATGGCAGCATGGCGGCCAAGGCCGTGGTGCGGGACGTGGGCCGGGTGCTGGGCCATTCCTACGGCTTCGTGGACAAGATCGCCAAGTTGATTCCGTTCGAGCTGGGCATCACCCTGGACAAGGCCCTTACGGACAGCGAAGACCTCAAGAAGCTGTACGAAGGCGACGAGGAAGTCCGCACGCTCATCGATCTCGCCAAGTCCCTCGAAGGCATTACGCGAAATGCCGGCAAACACGCGGGCGGCGTCGTTATCGCGCCGTCCCAGCTGATCGATTTTTCCCCGCTTTACTGCGAGGCCGGCGGCGAGAATTTGGTGACCCAGTTCGACAAGGACGACGTGGAAGCGGTCGGCCTCGTCAAGTTCGACTTCCTCGGGCTCCGCACCCTCACCATCATCGATTGGGCGCTGGACACCATCAACAAGCAGAGGACGGAAAAAGGCGAACCGCCCGTGGACATCGCCCGAATTCCGCTGAACGATCCCGACACTTACAAACTGCTGAAAAGCTGCGCGACCACTGCCGTCTTCCAGCTCGAATCGCGCGGCATGAAGGACTTGATCCGGCGCCTGCAGCCGGACTGCTTCGAGGACATCATCGCGCTGGTGGCGCTGTTCCGTCCGGGTCCGCTGCAATCGGGCATGGTGGACGACTACATCAACGTCAAGCACGGCAAGCAAAAGGCGGAATACCCGCACCCGGTGCTGGAGCCCATTCTCCGGCCCACCAACGGCGTCATCGTCTACCAGGAACAGGTGATGCAAATCGCCCGCGACATGGCCGGTTACACCCTAGGCGGCGCCGATCTGCTGCGCCGCGCCATGGGCAAGAAAAAGCCCGAGGAGATGGCCGAACAACGGGAAATTTTCGTCACCGGCTCGGTCGGGCTCGGGATCGACGAGAATATCGCTGGCTATATCTTCGACCTCATGGAGAAGTTCGCCGGCTACGGGTTCAACAAGTCGCACTCGGCGGCTTATGCGCTGGTGTCCTACCAGACCGCCTGGCTCAAGGCCCATTTTCCGGCCGCGTTCATGGCGGCGGTGCTGTCCTCGGACATGGACAACACCGACAAGGTCGTCGTCCTGATCGAAGAATGCCGGGAGATGAAGCTGGTTGTCCAGCCGCCGGACATCAATCGCTCCGAATACCGATTCACGGTGCTCAATGACAGCACGATCCTCTATGGGCTTGGCGCCATCAAAGGCGTCGGCGAAACGGCGATCCGGGATATTCTCGAGGAACGAAGCCGGGGCGGCCGCTTCGAGGACCTGTATGACTTCTGCCGCAGAGTCGATCTGCGCAAGGTCAACCGCCGTGTGATCGAAGCTTTGGTCCGTTCCGGCACCCTGGATTCCATCGATCCGAATCGCGCACGCCATATGGTGGAATTATCGGACGCGCTCAAAGCCGCCGAGCAACACGGCGCCATGGCCGAAACCGGGCAGGACGATCTGTTCGGGCTCGCGGCTCCGGCGGCGGCCGAGGCAACACCGCGTGCGGCGGCAGTCATCGAACCGTGGCCGGAAGACGAACGGCTGGCCCACGAGAAGACAACGCTCGGTCTTTATCTCACCGGCCATCCCATCGGGCGTTACGAGGCCGAAATCCAGCACTTTGTCACCAGCCGTCTGGGAAAGCTGTCGCTCGACAACGAGCGAGGCCCCACGGGGCCCGGCCGCCGGGAGGTGCGTGCGGTAGTCGCGGGATTGGTAGTGGAGCTCCGCGCCCGGCAAAACAAGAACGGCAGGCGCATGGCCTTCGTGACTCTGGACGATCGGACGGGAAGGCTGGAAGTGGCGGTATTTTCGGAGGTTTTGGAGAAATACCGGGACCATCTGGTAAAAGACACCTTACTGGTAATAGAAGGTAATCTGAGTTTCGACGACTATGCCGGCCAACTCCGTCTGACAGCGGAAAAGCTGCTCACCATGGCACAGGCGCGCGCCCATTTCGCCAAGCACCTATTCATTCAGTGGCCTCCGCCGGACTCGAACACCGAGCAACCGGGCGCCCACCAATGGGTCAACGAACTGTTAGACCTGCTCGCGCCGTTTCGAGGCGGCGCCTGCCCTATTTATATCGAATACCGGGGAAAAACCGCACAAACAACAGTCCAGTTGGGCGAAACATGGCGCGTACATCCCGGTGACGAACTTCTTGCCCGTCTGCAAAAGCGTGTCGGAACCGACAAGGTAAGGCTGCATTACCACTGAGGTCGCAGGATCGGAGCACCCGTAGGTTCCCAAGATCGCTCGCCGAACGGCAGGAGTTTGATTTCCCAACCGAGCCAAATCCGACTTTGGCAGGACCATTCGTCCCGGGCCGATAATTCCATTTCGCGATCATAAGGGTAACAATATGGCCTGTTCTTTCAGATGTGAACGGCCATGGCGAGACCCGCGAGTGGACGGGCCGTGTTGGCGCAGGCCAAAGCGGTTCTGGAGACGGCCCGGAATGTTGATGAGTTGAAGATGGCGCAAGCGGTCGTCTTGCCCTTGGAGCTGGGGCTGACCCTACGGCAAACCGCCGC
>Ga0196971_1000670_pt1 | contig 22161 bp, 19 predicted proteins | sample S1v_1013CmetaG_FD_148660 | JGI IMG/M metagenome (GOLD analysis project Ga0196971, IMG submission 148660) | Soil microbial communities from Anza Borrego desert, Southern California, United States - S1+v_10-13C | ecosystem: Environmental > Terrestrial > Soil > Desert | place: USA: California...
CGGTGACCGCCATGGCATTCGCCAACGGGTATGTCGAGAGGCTCTTCTTCGATGTCCCGGCCACCGAGGAGGGCAGTGTCCAGGTGGTCACTCTTTCACCGATTAACCCCCATCAGCGCAACGAACCGGGATACGAGCTTGGCATGCTTCACCGGCTTTGGGTGCTGCCCTTGCTAGACCTTTACGCAGAGCAAGCCGGACTGTGTAAGCAGCCCTCTGTCGAAGGGGACTGGAACTCCCCACATTGGGGTCCAGATCTGAAACGGTGATGAGGGCCTGCCACTCGATCAACTGCGGGTCGAGCATTTTCTTCACAACACCGTCGTTCCAAGTGTCCAGAAAAGTCCAAAACTCCCGGCTCAGGGGCTGAGTACCAGGGGGCTGGGACAGTCTTGAGGGCAACCTGCCCGGATTTCGGGCAGATTCGCCCCCGTTCGGTGGAGATGAAGGCGAGGAGAGGACCCTTTGGGACTTTTCTGTATATCACTACCGCCCTGGATGTAGAGAAAAGTCCTGAACGGCATGGCTCAGGGGATGGTCATCAGGGGTGCCCCTCCTGGCGCGAGCACCCAGGCCGCCAGCAGTCGGTTGGGGCCGGCGCCCCGTCGGCTTCGGGCGGTATAACCAGGGGGCCTGCGGCGCCGCTGGCTGCCGAACAACTCCGTGGTGACGCTGTTGGAAAGCCACCCATGTCGCGGGTGGCATGTCACCATACGCTGGGATGAAGTAGATGAGTAAATCACTATGCAGGGCCGAGCGCCACAGGCTCAGGACATCATCCTCAATCGCACAGGTGCCCGACAGACAGCCATACGTGCGGCCGCTGCAAGCGGTTATGTTCTGGTTGGAGATGGTCGACGAGTTCGGCATTCACTTGAGGCGACTTAGTCGTTACTGTGGTAACAAGCTGTTGTGCGAGATCATACAGGCTTCCACCCGGTCTCGCGCTAAAGATGAGACCTGGAAGTGAAGTCACCAGGCCGCCTCCCGGCTGATTTCCTCACAGACGGACTATGCTCTGAATCCTCCGCCGCCGATCTCCATTGCCGGGTAGGCACCGTACCTCCCTGCTGCTTGGCTTTCACCGGATGAGTGGTTTTGAGCCCGCGTTGACAGTGCCAGGTGTTCGCAACTGTTCTTACCTCTCACGGGCTGTAACAGGTCCCACCCCTCTCCCGTCTAATAGGACGGAGGTGGTCCCAATGCTCCGCCACATGCTCCTCGCCGGAGGGCTGATCCTCCTGGTCGCCGGCTGCGGCCGACCTGCCGCTGCTCCGCCCAAGCAGCCCGATCCCATCACGACGCTGCTGGCCAAATATGACTGGGCCGAGGCAGGCCCCCGCCACATGAGCAGCGTCAAGCTGCCGCCGGACTTCAAACTGAGGTCGGGCAGCCCTCCCTGGCGAAACGTCGTGGACTTCTCCCGCGAGGCCGGCCTGAACATGGAGCCGTACGCCGGCCAGGAGGTCCCTCTGGTCAGCGTGCCGCTGGAGGACAAGCAGGTGGGCCGGTTGGAGCACCTGAAGCGGGACCGGAACCTCTACGCCTACGTCCTGCTGGACCCGGCGAATGGGCAGCCCATCGGCGCCTATCTGGTGCCAGTGGGCAAGGATGGTGAGACTCTCCTGGGCGGCCCCGGCCCGGCCCTGACCGGGCGGGACCTGCACGAGATCACAGGCCTGAGCTGGCCCGAGTATTGGCAACTGCACCGCGCCGAAGTGCCGCCAGCCGAGAGACTGGCGGCCGAGCAGCCGCGCAATGCCATCTACGCCTACTTTCATGCCGCCAATGCCCATGACTGCGGCACCCTCTGGTCACTCATGGCAGAGCAGGCCAGGTCCGCCACCACGCCGGCAGCGCTGTGCGCCCGGTACGAGCCCCTGGCCACCGTCAGGACCGTCGAGATACAGGGCCGGGTGAAGGCCGACACAAAGGAAGGCTACAGGTCAGCAGGGGCCGACGAGATCGCCCCGGAGTACTTCGCGATTGTGGACATCCGGCACAGGCCCGGGCAGCTCTCCGACTGGGAGGAAGGCCTGAACCGGATGCTGATTCCCCTGGAGCAAGGCTCCGACGGGCAATGGCGCCTGGGCCCCTTCCGGAACGTCCCCCTCGCGATTGCCGGCACAAGCGAAGGGAGCGGGGTTACCCCCGCTCCTGTCCTTCCAGATAGCCTTTGACCAGCTCTTCCAGCAGTTCGTCCCGCTCCAGGCGCCGGATCAGGTTGCGTGCCCCCTGGTGGCTGGTGATGTAGGTCGGATCGCCCGACAGCAGGTAGCCCACAATCTGGTCGATGGGGCTGTACCCCTTCTCCTTGAGTGCCGCATAGACCTTGCGCAGAACGTCGCCGGGATTGCGGTCCTCCGGCTTGTTCCGCCAAAATACGGTTTTGTCGTTCACATCGGGCACGAGAATCACCGCCTATTTCACAGGTTCACTTTGCAGCTTGACTCGCCGGCCCAATAGTTCACGTGCCCGGCGCTATCATATGGGTATTCTCTCCCCCATGGGGCGAATCCTTTCGCTCACGCTGGGCCTCCAGCGTCTCGAACTCTTCTTTGAGAATGCCCATTACGACAATGTCGTAGTAGCGGGTGCCGCGCCGCAAGGCGTGGCGCCTTACGCCCTCGCGCACAAAGCCGGCCTTTTCATAGCTGCGGATGGCCCGGGCGTTGAAATCGAAGACGTGCAGCTCTACCCGGTTGAGCCGCATCTGCCCGAAGGCGTGGCGGAGGATGAGTCGCAGGGCTTCGGTGCCGTACCCCTGTCCCCACCGGCTCTTGTCGCCGATGAAGATGGTCAGCATGGCGCTGCGGTTCTTCTCGCTGATGCGCCAGAGCCGCACCGACCCGACCAGCCGTCCGCCGGGTTCCACGATGCCATAATCCGGGCTCCCTTGCAGCCGCTGCAGGACGATGATGGCGCCCATGAGCAGGGGCGAGGGAATATCGCTGTCGAGCTCTTCGAACAGCAGGTTGGCCACATCGGGGTCGGAGATGAAGCGCTCCAGCGCCCCCGCATCCCCGGGCCGGAGCAGGCGGATTCCCACCTTCTCCCCCCAGATCGTCCCCGGCATGGCCAACCACCTCGTTTCTTTGTGCGAAAGGCCTACACCCCGGCCTGCTCCGCCACCAACCGGGCCACAGCCTGCAGGGCCTCACCCAGCTTCGCCGGGTCCTTGCCGCCTGCCGTCGCCATGTCGGGCTTGCCGCCGCCGCCGCCGCCGCAGATCTGGGCCACCACCTTGATCAGGTTGCCGGCGTGCACCTTGCCCAGGAGATCCCTGGTGACCGCCGCCACCAGGTTGACCTTATCGGGGCCGGCTACGGCGCCCAGGACCACGACGCCGGAGCCCAGCTTGGTACGAATGGAGTCGGTCATGTTGCGCAGGTCATCCATGGTGGCCACGGGGGCCGTGCCAGCGACGACCTTGATGCCGCCGACCTCGCGGGCCTTGCCAATCAAGCCTTCGACCTCACCGGCAGCAAGCTTCGCCCTGAGCTGCTCCACTTCCTTCTCCAGCTCCTTGATCCGGCTGCGGAGCTGGTCGGCCGCGAAGCCCTGCTTCTCACCGGTCTCTTCATAGAAGCGTACCACACCGCTGCCGGTAACGCCCTCGACCCGGCGCACGCCGCCGCCGATGCCGCTCTCGGAGACGATCTTCACGTAGCCAATCTGGGCCACGTTCCCCACGTGGGTGCCCCCGCAGAGCTCACGGCTCCAGCCGTCGCCCACCTCCACCATGCGGACCACGTCGCCGTACTTCTCGCCGAAGAGCGCCATGGCGCCCTGCGCCCGGGCTTCGTCGATGGGCATCTCACGCCAGGCCACATCGTCGGAACGGTCGATCTCGGCGTTCATGATCGCCTCGACCCGGGCGATCTCGTCCGCCGTCAGGGGGCCGGTGTGGGTGAAGTCGAAGCGGAGCCGGTCCGGCGACACCATGGAGCCCGCCTGCCGCACGTGGTCGCCCAGCACTTCACGGAGGGCCTTGTGGAGCAGGTGGGTCGCCGTGTGGTTCTTCATGGTGGCGAGCCGCTTCCCCTCATCCACCGAAGCGGTCACGGTCTGCCCCGCTTCCAGGAAGCCGCTCTCGACCACAGCCACGTGCAGGAAGTGGCCCGTGGCCAGCTTCTTGCAGTCTTCCACCTTGACCACCAGGCCTGCCGCTACCAGGGTGCCGGTATCGCCCACCTGGCCGCCGCCTTCGGCGTAGAAGGGCGTGCGGTCCAGCACAATGACCACAGAGGAGCCGGCTCCGCCGCCGGAAGGCGCCCCTTCCTCGTCGAAGACGCCCAGGACCTTCGCCTTGCTGGAGAGATCGGAGTAGCCCACGAACTGCGTCCTGGGCACATCGGACAGGGCGCCGGCCATGCGGGTCAGCGACTCCTGCATGTAGGAGACATCCCGCGCCCCTCTTGCCCGGGCCTTCTGCTCCGCCATGGCGCTCTGGTAGCCTACCTCGTCGACGGAGACGCCGTGCTCCTTCGCCACGTCCCGCACGATGTCCAGGGGGAAACCAAACGTGTCGTACAGCACAAACGCATCGGCGCCGCTGATGAAGGTCCGGCCATCCTGCCGCATGTTGCGGAGAATGTCGTCCAGGCGCTTCATGCCCTCATCCAGCGTGCGGAAGAAGCGCTCTTCTTCGCGGCGGATCTCATCGGTAATGGTCTGCAGATTGGCCCGAATTTCAGGATACGCATCGCCCATCACATCCACGACTGCCGGAACCACCTGGTGGATGAAGGCAGCGGTGAAGCCCAGCGACCGGCCGAAGCGGACCGCACGGCGGAGGATGCGGCGCATGACGTAGCCGCGGCCCTCGTTGGAGAAGCGGACGCCGTCGGCGATGAGGAAGGTGCAGCAGCGGGTGTGGTCGGCCACCACCCGGAAGGGCACCGCCTTGGGGCCGGTCTCGTACTTGGCACCGGACATCTGCTCGATGCGGCCGAAGATGGGCAGCCAGAGGTCGATCTCCCAGTTGGACCAGACCTGCTGCATGACGGTGGCCATGCGCTCCAGGCCCAGGCCGGTGTCAACACCGGTGCGCTCCAGGGGAATGGCGCCCGCCGGGGTCTGGTTGAACTGCATGAAGACGTTGTTCCAGAACTCGCGCCAGCGGTCGCAGCCGCAGGTGGCGATGGAGCAGCCGTCGGGATGATCGCACGCGTGCTCGGCGCCCATGTCCCAGAAGATCTCCGAGCAGGGGCCGCAGGGGCCGGTGTCGCCCATGCGCCAGAAGTTGTCCTTCTCGCCCAGGCGCACGATGCGGTCCGCCGCCACGCCAACCTGCTTGTTCCAGATCTCGAAGGCCTGGTCGTCATCTTGATAGATGGAGACCCAGAGCCGGTCAACGGGCAGGCCCAGCCACTCGGGCGAGGTGATGAACTCCCACGCATAGGCCAGGGCGTCATCCTTGAAGTAGTCGCCGAAGCTGAAGTTGCCCATCATCTCGAACATGGTATGATGGCGGGCTGTGAAGCCTACTTCGTCCAGGTCGTTGTGCTTGCCGCCGGCCCGAACGCACTTCTGGGTGGTGACCGCGCGGGTGTAGTCCCGCTTCTCGAGCCCCAGGAAGGTGTCTTTGAACTGGTTCATGCCTGCGTTGGTGAAGAGCAGGGTCGGGTCGCCGTGGGGCACCAGCGAGGAGCTGGGCACGTGGGTGTGCCCCTTCGACTTGAAGAACTCAACGAACGCCGTCCGGATTTCATTCCCGGACATGTACTTGACCATGGAAACAGCCTCCTTTGTAAAACAAAGAGCCCTCGCCACTGACGCACGTAGGCGCCAGGGGCGAGGGCATATCTGCCTTCGCGGTACCACCCTGATTTGGTCACTCGACTCCAGTGATATCGGCTTGGCGGCCGTCCCAGCCTCGGCGGTGGGCCCCTCGGGGGTGGCGCCGGTTCCCGCTTGCGCAGGCGCCCTTCCAGCCAGTGGGGCGCCCTCTCTAGCCGCAGCCGTGGAGACCGTACTTCCCGTCATCGGGTTGATCCATTACCAGCGATTATACAGAGGTGTATGGCACGTGTCAAGCAAGCTGCCGCGTGGCTAGCATACGCCGGAGCGGGGTCGCATAGGGGTGTTCATCTGGAGGAGATTTGCCGCGGGTGGCGAATACCCCTGAGTTCAGAACCCATCACTCCAAAGAGATGGAGAGACCACACGTGCAAGATTCGGCTCCCTCGACAACCGTGCAGACCAGGACCACCGCCGCCCAGCGTTTCGATGCGGTGGTGGCACAGCTTCCGTTCATGGCCTACGTCTTGTGGATGTTGTACAAGCAGCGCTTCGCCCTTGTGGCATCCGGCATCGCTCCCGGTCCCGACATGCTGATCGCTTCCATTGGGATTCTGCTGGTCTTCACGCCCTGGATCTTCACCAGAGAGCGCACGGGACGCATTGTGGGCGCTCTGGTGGCCAGCGCGATCATGACGCTTGTCATGTATGCCGACATTCTCTACTTCCGTCAGTTCGGCGACCTGGTCTCCGTGGCCTCCCTGCGGTTCGTGTCGCAGCTGGGCTCTGTGAAGGAGTCGGTCACCCATCTCATGCGGCCCAGCGACCTGCTGCTCTGGCTGGACCTGCCCCTCATCAGCCTGCTGCTGCTGGCGCCCCGCCGGGCCACCGGCGGCGTCGTCAGAGCCCTCGGGACCGGTAAGCTCCGGGCCCGGTCGGCGACCATCATCACCGTGGTGGGCGCCGCCATCATTACGGCGGTGGCTCTGATCGATCCCTATCTCTCGGCGAAGTACTATGGCCACAGCATGGTGGCCAGCCGCATGGGCCTGATGAACTATCACGTCTTTGACATTGGCAACTACATCGGCAGGCTCTCCTCCCGCCTGGCGCCCTCGGGCGAGGCCGTGGCCCAGGTGGGCAGCTACCTGGAGCCCCAGCGACCGGCCAACGGCAGCCCCCTTTTCGGCACGGCCAAGGGGAAGAACGTGATCATGATTCAGGTGGAGTCACTGCAGGCCTTTGCCCTCGGGCTGAAGGTCGACGGGCAGGAAGTCACCCCGCACATGAACCGTCTGGCCCGGGAGAGCATGAACTTCACCGACTTCTACACGCAGACGGGCCAGGGCGTTACCTCCGACGCCGACCTGCTGGCCAACTGCTCCCTGCACCCCACCCGCACGGGCGCCGTCTACTACGACTACGCCGGCAACAACTTCCGGTGTACCCCCGAACTGTTGCGGGAGCAGGGCTACAGGGCGGTGGCCATGCAGGGCATGCCCGCCGACTTCTGGAACCTGGCGGCGGTCTACCCCAACGTGGGCTTTGAGCGGTACTACAGCCTCAAAGACGGCTTCGTGATCGATGAGAAGATCGGCATTGGCCTTTCGGACCGGTCCTTCCTCAAGCAGGCCGTGCCGCATCTCAAGTCCTTGAAAGAGCCCTATTACGCCTTCGTGGTCACCCTGACCAGCCACGGCCCCTTCGACTTCGAGGGACTGCCCCGCACGCTGAAGTTGGGCGCCCTGGAAGGCACCGATGCGGGACACTACCTGCACGCCGTGCACTATACGGACTCGGCCATCGGCCAGTTCCTGGACCAGCTGCGGGCGGACGGTACCCTGGACAACTCGGTGGTGCTGCTGTACGGTGACCATGCGGGCATCTTCCGGCAGAACACGGGCATGGCCTCCCTGCTGGGCATTCCCGCCAGCGACGAAGTGGGCTGGACCAGGGCGGAGAAGCGGATCCCCTTCATGATTCGCCTGCCGGGCGGCGCCGAGGCGGGCGAACGGCCCCACGCGGCCGGACAGGTCGACATTGCTCCCACGCTAACGGCCCTGCTGGGCGTGCCGGCCGACGACGCCTACTTCATGGGGCGCAACTTGCTGGAGAAGCCGCAGGGTGTGGTGGCCTTCTACAACGGCTCCGCCATGACAGATCAGCACCTCTTCTGGTCGAAGGATCCGAACCCGGCCCTGGGCAAGTGCTACGAGCGAAAGTCGGGCGGCGAGGTGGCCATCGACGAGTGCGTCCCCACCGCCAGCGATGCGGCAGAGCGGCTGCGCATCTCCCAGATGATCGTGGCGCGGGATCTGATTCCGCAACTTATGAAACGGCGATAGCCTCAAGAGGCCGGGAGCCCTGTGTGTAGGGCGCCCGGCCTTTGTATTGCTACGATGAGGAGCTCGGTGATGGAGGATCCTTCGTCTTCCGGTGGAGCGCCCCTGGCGACCCTTACCTCACGGAACTCCGTACCAGGTACAACCTGGACGCGTTGATCGCCGGAAAGCCCGACGACTACGCCCGGGCTCAGACAATCACCGGCTGGGTCCACAGTCTTTGGCGCCACGACGGTGCGCATGAGCCAAAGGCCAAGGATCCGATCTCCATCATTGAGGCCGCCAGACAAGGGGAACGGTTTCGGTGCGTTGAGTACAGCGTCGTCCTGGCGGGGGCGCTGAACAGCGTCGGCATTCCCGCCCGCACCCTCGGCCTGAAAACGGCCGACATGCAGACCCGGCAGTCAGGCGCGGGGCATGTGGTGGTCGAAGCGTATCTGCCGGACCTGGGAAAATGGGTGATGCTCGACGGTCAGTGGAACGCGCTCCCTGAACGGTCGGGAGTGCCCCTGAGCGCACTCGAGTGCCGGCGGGCCCTGGCCGAGGAGCTTCCGGGGCTGAAGATAGCTGGTGGGGCGGGTTCCCAGTATATCAACTGGGTTCGACCATACCTGTTCTATCTGGATGTCCCTTTCGACAACCGAGTCGGGGTTTCCGACCGGTCAGGCCAGGGGTTGATGCTTGTGCCGGAAGGGGTCAGCCAACCTCGGGTGTTTCAGCGTGTCCACCGGCTGAACTACCTGCGGTTCACGCGTTCTGTCGAGGCGTTCTACCCCGTGCCCAGTTCGGGCCACTAGGGCTCGGCCCAGGCGATGGGATTCCCCGCGAGCGAGATCCAGCCGGTCTCCCCCTTCTCCGTCTTGACGGAGAGCCACCAGGACTGGTCCAGCCATTCGATGCCGGACTCACTGGTTCGCTGTGGTACCGGGGCGAGGCGGGTGCCGTGCGGCAAACAGGTCACCACAAGAAAGTTGCTGTGGGGACCGGCCCGCAGTTCGCGGCACGTGCCGGGGCTGTTCGTCGTGAGCGGGAACTCCGGCAGGCTTTGGGCTGCTGTGAGGACTGTAGCGGGCATGGGCGGGCGCTCGGAGCACGCGCCCCCCTTCCCCGGCGGAGGCAGCGCGAGCCGCAGCTCGCTGCTGCTGTCGCCCCACGGGGAGAGGCTGGCGGGGGTGACCCAGTCTTTCAGCGTAACGCCTAGCGTTCGGGTCCCGGCGCCATTGGTGACGGTGGTTCGGCCGATGGCAAAGCGATCGGCATTGTCGGGGGCGGGCTGGGGCTCGCCGCTCCAGGTCCGTCCGGCAAAGGCCGGGGGCTCCCGGAGTTGACCATCGAGGCCGAGGATGTGGTACCCGCTGGAACTGCTGACCACCAGGCCAGAGCTGTCGGCGAGCCAGCGTGTGCCGCCGCTGCCACTGGACCGAAAGCAGGTGGTGGTGCCCAGGGCTTGGAGGCGGGGCTGCAAGCTTGCCGCATCGGCGATGATGGCGGGCCAGCACCGCCAGGCGGCGGCCGTCGGGGGAGAGCAGTGCGGATGCGGCGGAGCCCCAGCCGCCTGCAGATCCCAGGTAGAAGACCAGGGCGGGCTTCATGTCTGGGCCAGCCCAGAAGTAGCGACCGGTCGGAGCCAACTGCTTGGTGCCGGCGTCGGGCTCCAGCTCGGCGAACAGAAAGCCCCGGGCGTTGGCCAACAGCGCCTGGAGCCGGCGAGTGTCCCACTGCCAGACGGTACCGGTCTGCCTGTCAATGATGTACCCGTCCGCCTCGGTGACGGCCGTGGTAAAGCGGTTGTCGCCGCTAATGGAGAGGGCATAGAGCGAGCCCGCCCCCGCGTGGGTCCAGCCCTCTCCCTCAGCACCGTTGGCGGTATTCAGGAAGTAGACGCCCGCATCTTTGAGGGTGTCGCCGGACTTGATGGGGACGCGCTTCAGCGCGCCCGTGACTGGCTCGGCCAATACGGCAGGCACAGGGCGCAGGTCAGGGGGCTGAGCGGAGGGCTCCCCGGGCGCCTCCTCGGGCGTTTTGAGCGCGCTCGCGGATGTTCCGGGTACGTCGGGCGCTGGTGCCGGCGCCTTCGGCGCGCCCGCCGGACTGCAGGCTGCGAGGATGCAGGCCAGCGCCAGGCAGGCAAGCATGCGGTAGGTCGCCATTGGCTCACCCTCCCTTCGCTACGTTGACGTCGGGGGGGCCCCCGTGGTTTCGGTCGCGTGGGCTACCGCCACGTCCACCCGCACCTGGGGCAGGAGTTCTGCGTCGCCGGAATCAGGGCGCCGCAGGAGAGGCACTCCGTGGCTTCCCCGCCGCCTGGCGCCCCCGGCGCTGTCTGTGCCTCGCCGGCAGGCCAGGCGGACCAGTCCTCGTGGGGCAAGTCGTCGGTCAGGCTGGGTTCGGTCTGCTTGTCCAGGAAGAACTCGACCTTGCTGCAAGACGGGCACCAGAAGATGCGCAGAGCCAGGGGCGCCAAGGCCGGGTTCAGCTGCATCCACTGGGGTCCGCCGTCATTCATGGGCGTCCCGCAGCGAAGGCAGGCCAGTTCTTCGCGGTCGGGCTCCCGCCCGGGTGCGAGTTCACGCACCTGCTGTGCAGCAAACGCAGCGAAGCGGCGAAGGGTCCCCTCATCCCACGGGGCGTCGGGCTCCTCGCCGCGGTAAAGGCGCAGGACCCTCTCCACCACCGCTTTCAGGTCCGCAGGCAGGTCAGCGCTTGAGCACGCCCAGGTTCCGCCCTCCGCCTTCGAGCAGACGGCCCCTTCCTGCAAGTAGCGCCAGACGCGGCACAGGTTGAGCACGGCATAGACGGGCATGGAGACGATGCCGTCCGCGGCCCAACGCACGTCCGACAGAATGGCGTCAAGGTAGTCCTCCCGGGGCACCTGCGGGAAGAGGGCCCGAATGGGCGGCCCGGCGATCCGGATGCCCCGGTGCCAGAGCACGGTCAGGTGGGCCGCAAGGTCCACGTCGCACCGCTCCTGCGCCTGCAGCAGTTCCCACGCGGGGTCGGCCATGCTCTGCTCGAACCGGGCCCGCCAGTCTTCACTGTAGTGCAGTTCGTACGGCAGTGGGTGGCGCCAGGCCTTGAGCGACGCTTCCAGCAGGAAGCTGATCTCCATAGGCCGGGGCTTGCCCGACAGTTCAAGCAGCAGGCGCGCCAGCTCCAGGCGGGCAGGGGGGCCCAGGGGCGACCGCACCACGGCCAGCAAGTCCACATCGCTGCGGTCGGGGTTGAAGCAGCCCATGGCCAGGGAGCCGTGCAGGTAGAGTCCCACCAACTCCTCGCCAAGCAGCCTCTGCAGCCCGCGCAGCAGCCGGACCACCTGTGAGCGCACCGCATCGGGACAGCGATCCCAGTCAACACCAGCCATGTCTGATAGCCTCCGGAAAAAGCTTTTGTCGAAATACTTCTACGTGCAGCGGAACGCCCCTGCCAGCCGGCCCGTCCTACTGATGGAAAGGGGCGAAAGAGCATGGAACGCAGGAGAGCATTCAGGCCCGCTGGGCTGTTCATGGTGATACTGCTGCTGTCAGTGATGGTGGCGTTCGGTGGGAAGTTGAGGGAGCCGCAGGCGGCCCCCACTCCCGTCGAGCCGGCGGGCGGTGTGCCAACCTTGTACACGCCGAGACTGCTGCTGGAACTGCCCCTGGGCGACGCGCCCGACCAGCCGGGTCGAACTTCCGCGCGGGTGGGCGGCGTCACTGCGGGGGGCCCCAGCAGCGTCGCTGTGACCATCGACGGAACGATCTGGCTGGCGGACCAGGCCCACGGGCGTCTGCTCCGCTACCAGGAGAGCCGCCTGACCGGCCAGATCGCCGCCCCGTGGCTGGACGATCAAGGTGTCCAGCTGCTCGGCGCAGACGGGCACTTCATTGGGGTCAGAAGCGGCGGCTGGGATTACGTGCTCGGGCCTGACGGCAAGATTGACGGGCGACTGGCCCATCCGGTGCCCCATCCACAGTCCTACCCCAGCACAGAGAAGGGCACGGAGCTCTTCGCCTCCCTGGGAGACGGCATGGAGTACCGGCGGGACGGGCGGGACCTGCTGCGGATCAAGGGGGCCACGGGGCAAGTGATGGCCCGGGGCACCGAGCCTGACCTCGATGTTGTTGACCTTTATGTAGGCCTGGAGGGCGGCGTCTACACGCTCAGCTGGAGCGCCGGGCTGGAGCGGGCCTATGTGCACGAAGTGCTGCCGCCCGCGTCGGACTTCCCCGATGTGCGAGTGGATCCCGCCGTGGGGCCGCCACTTCCCCCCGCTTTCGGGCTGCCGGTGCCGGCATCGATTCAGGTAAGGGCTCCGGGCTGGCGCCCGGTGACGCTTACCGACCGGGTGACGCTTCACAACCTGTGGCTCTTGCTCGAGACGGCCACCCTCTTCCCCGACCAGAACGTGAAGTACAGCGAGGAGCCCATCCACCTGACCGCCGACGGTACAAAGATCGACCTGTACGGCTACGGGGCCGTGGTGGACGGCAGGCACTATACCTATGACGGGCTGCCTGGCCCGGTGGGCCGGCTGCTCTACGCCGCCCTCCTGCAAGACGTACCAGCCGCTTTCGCAGACGCATCTGAGGTAAGGCTGGCCATCGCCGACCTCCCGGGCGTGGAGCGGCGCCTTCAACCCGAGCAGGTCAAGCTCCTGGCCTCCTACCTGGCCGACGCGTATCCCGTCAACCAGTTCAACGCCCCCCGTCCACTGGAGGCCCCCTTCCCCCGCTATGAGCTGAGACTGAAGGGTCAGGGCTGGGAGGCCGCTCTGGTGGTCCAGGGCAGTCACCACCTGATGCTGGGGCAGGCCGCTCTGGCCGTGAGTCAGGCCGACCTGGAGGAGACCTTCCGCACCTGGCTGCCCGTCCCCGCTCTGAAGCCGGGAGAGCTGGGCTATCTCTACCTGGCGGAGCAGGTCGAGACCACCCCCGGCGGCAACGTGACCCGCTGGAAGGCCACCTTCGTACGCCACCTGCTTGGGGTCAGGCAGCCGAGCTGCCGGGGAGCGCAGACCGAGCCGTACAGTGTCACCTTCACGGTGGCTGGACTGCCGCAGGCGGTGTCCGTGGACCCGGCTGGGTTTACCTATGCCGGCAGGCGGTACGACGGCAGCGACCTGACCTGCCTGCTCCAGTTGAACGGGGTGCCCTGATGACAACGCCGCCGGAGGGGCTAATCCTCCCGGCGGCGCTTTTCTGTCCGATTTCGGTCACAAATTGTCCGACAACTTCAGCCAGGGCTGTGGTAGACTGAGCTTGGAAGAAACTTACACAAAGAGGAGAGACGGCCATGATCCCAGTCCTGGTTCAGATCGTATTTGGCTGGCCTGCCATTTTGGGTTCGCTGCTAATCTCGGCGGTTGGGGTCGGGTTGAAGCGCCCGTACTTGCTGGGGGTCGGGGCTGTGTACTGCCTGGGCTTCGCCTGGTACGTGAGCGGCTCGCCCCTGCTGCCCTTCCAGGTGGTGGGCCTGACTCTGCCCCTCCAGCATCTGGCGGGGGCATGGGCCGTCTCCCGGGGGAAGCCGTGGGCATGGCTCTTCCTCCTGCCCCACGCCATGGTCGCGGCCTACCTCGCGGCCGCTGTGCTGAGCCAGTAAAGGAAAGGCGCCGGTCCCCCCACAGGGAGGCCGGCGCCTTGTGTATGTCTTACGGCTGGAAGGGTCCCCGCCAGAGCTCGCGCCCAGCGGTATCTACCATGACGAGGTGAGTGGGCAGGGCGCCGGGGCCCACGCTGCTCATCTCCAGGACGGAAAGGGACCTGTCGCCCCCAGACTCCACCACCGCCCGCAGTTCGGTGCCGACCCGCACCATACGGACCACCGCTATACCCCCGGCCCCTTGCGGGTTTCGGACCAACATTACCGGGTTCGGATTGTGGAAGGTCCCGCCCAGGTCGGCGGCAATCATGTAGCGCATGGGCGCCATACCGAGTTGGGCCAGGGTGGGGTCCTCGGTCTGGGCCCGCGTGCCGGTCAGCGGCCGGAAACTCACGTCGGTAAGGTCGGGAGCCATGCCACCCAGGGTGTAGACGAAGCTCTTCATCATCATACGGGCAGCCGCCTCGCCGGGCTCCTCCCGTCGAATGCCATAGCCTTCGCCCGCCGACACCCACTCGTAGGCCATGGCCAGGCCGCCCAGCCAGGCTTCCAGGGTAAAGGGCCGCTCCACGTCAGTGAAGGTCCGGCCGTCGTACTTGATCGCCAGCACCGGGTTGGAGAGCAAGGTCTCGCCGACCTTGAGCCCCTGGTATTGCCCGGCCCGGTCGGCCGTGTCGGCGGGGGCGATCCAGAGGCGCACGGCCCGCAGGGGCTCGCCAAGCAGGTCGAACGCCTTCTTCAGCTCATCGAAATAGGCCTTGGCCTGCGCGCGTGCCCACTGGTCCGTAGCTGTCGTCGACAGGGTGAACCAGTCGCCCAGGTACGGGTACGGCAAGGTGAAGACGGCGGTGGGCAGGATCTCGCCCATGGACTGAATGCCGACCTTGGCTCGGTCCATGGCGCGTGCCATCTGTGCGGCGAACTCGTCGCCCTCGGGGGCCAGGGTGCTCAGAATGGGGCTGCTGGTCTCGGGGGAGGCCGGGTCGAGCATGCCGTTGATGTCGTAGTACTCGAAGTCGGTGCCGTTGTAGCGGCCGCTGGCCAGGTATTGGCCGCCTGCCTCCACCGAGACCCAGGCTCCGGCCAGCCGCAGGGGAGCCACGTCCCGTGCCCGCATGGCTTCCCAGTGCGCCATCGTCTGCGCCTGCACAGCGGCGATCCGGTCGGCACGGGAGAGTTTGCCCCAGACCCTGGGGGCAGCCGCCCATTCCAGGTCGTCCGCTCCGTCAAAGGTCAGCTTCTGCACGGGAATGAAGTTCAGGAACTCCAGCCCTTCGCCTGCCTGCATGACCGACCTGGTGGCCGGCTTCACCTGAGCCAGCGGGTTGGGCGTAGAGCGAACCGTCTGGCTGTAGCGCTGCAGCATGATCACGGCCTCAGAGCGCTTGATGCGCACGCTGTCCTGGAAGGTGCCGTCCGGGTAGCCCTGGATCAGGCCCCTGGCCGTCGCCGTGGCCACCCATCCCCTGGCCCATACGGGCAGCGCCGCCGCATCGGCGAAGCTGACGGCGGGGGCCGGCACGGCGTCGCCATAGCGGCTGCCGGGGTAGAGGTTCGCCGCTTCCGCTTCATACTTCAGCCCCTGGGCCCGGGTCAGCAGCACAGCCGCATCACGCCGGGTCATGGGGGTGTCGGGCTGCAGCCACCACTTGTCCACACCGCCCGCTGCCGTATACGTAATGCTGTAGTCTGATGGTTCTACCACGCCGCGGGCGAGAGCGCTGGAGATGTACCCTTGGGCCGCAGACCAGTGCCCGCTCTCCCCCAGACGTTCTCCGAAGAAGGCCAGCCGCTGGTCCGTGCCAGCACCGCCGCTCCCACCCAGCACGGTCAGCATCTTCAGGAACTCGGCCCGAGTCACCTCGCCGTCAGGTCGGAAGCTGCCGTCCGGGTACCCGTTGACCCAGCCCGAAGCCGCAGCCGCACGAATCTCGGCCTCTGCCCAGTGCCCGCGAATGTCAGACAGGGAAGGCGGGGAGCCGGCGGCCAACGCAGGCGCGGCAGCCGAGGACAGACCAACCACAAGGCCCAAAGCCACGAGGCACGCAGTCTTACGCACGTCGATCCCTCCGTCATAAGGACAGCCTCATGGAGTTAGACGCGCTCAGGTCACAACTAGTTTCGTAAACCTGATTTTACCAGAAGCGCCACCAGAGCAGCAGGGCAATCTGCGCAACGAGCATCAGCGACACGCCCACCACGAACCGCGGCTTGCGGCTCTTGTGCCGCAGCACAAAGATGCCCACCCAGGCGCCCGCTGCGCCGCACAGAGCGGCCATCCACAGAAGGGTGGCTTCCGGCGTCCGCCGCCAGCCCCGCTTCGCCCGGATTTTGTCGAGGCCGTAAACGAGCATCACCAGGACGTTGTACCCAAGCCATATCCAGAGCAGCAACCAGGTCTCCTCCCCTGCCCCGTGCTCTTGACGGGAGCCCTTCGTATCCGGTAAGCTTTCATGGCGTGTAACCTGTCTGACGGAAGGGGCTGGCATCGATGGCGACTTACGCACTGGGCGATACGCATCTCAGCTTCGCCGTCGACAAGCCAATGGACATCTTCGGCCCCCTCTGGGCCGGCCACCCGGGCCCCCTGTTCCAAAACTGGGTAGCTACCGTGGCGCCCGAGGACACGGTGCTGGTGCCGGGCGACATCTCCTGGGGCATGACCTTGCAGGAAGCCGAGCCCGACCTGTTGGAGCTTGACCAGCTGCCCGGCACGAAGCTGCTGATTCAGGGCAACCACGACTACTGGTGGGAGTCCCTGAAGAAGATGCGGGAGCTGCCGCTGCGTACCATCCATTTTATCCAGAACGACGCCTACCTCCTGCCCCCCGGCACCGTTCCGGGTGTAGAAGGTTCCGTGGCCGTCTGCGGCACCCGCGGCTGGATCACCCCGGGCGACCGGGCCTGGGGCGAAGATGCGGCCCACAACGAAAAGATCTACCGGCGCGAGGCGGGCCGGCTGAAAATGTCGCTGGATGCGGGGCGCAAGGCCGGAGCCGAAGCCTTCATTGTCATGCTCCACTATCCGCCCGTGGCCGAAGACCAGCAGCCCACGGCATTTACGGAGCTGCTGGAGACCTACGGGAATGTGCTGGTCTGCGTCTATGGCCATCTGCACGGACCGGGCGCACGCTATCGGGCGTTCCAGGAAGAGAGGGCCGGCGTCCGCTACCGGCTGGTGGCTTGCGACGGTATCGATTTCACGCCCGTGCCAATCTTCTAACCGATGGCGGCTTATGGTACGATCACAGTAGAAATCGGGTCGCGGAAATGAGGGCAGCCATGGCCACTCCCAGCATGGAGGACTATCTGGAGAAGATCTATGAGCTCATCAAGGGCAAAGGCTACGCCCGCGTCAGCGATATTGCCCTGGAACTGAACCTCCAGCCCTCCTCCGTCACGAAAATGGTGCAGAAGTTGGCCGAAGCCGGCTATGTGAACTACGAACGCTACCGCGGCCTGGTGCTTACGCCGGAGGGCGAGGCCCTGGGCGAAAGCATGAAAGACCGGCATGCCATGCTCGAGGAGTTCCTGCGCATTCTCGGGGTGCCCGAAGAGACCCTCCGCAGAGATGTGGAAGGCATCGAGCACCACGTGAGCCCCGACACTGTACAGGCCATTCAGGACCTGACCACCTTTCTGCAGAAGAACCGGGAAGCGCTCCGCCTGCATCTGGGCAAACAGGAAAGGTAAAGACCGCCGGGCGACCGGCGGTCTTCTTTCATGCCTTACGCGACATAGTCGGCGGCGGCCTTCAGCTTGGGCGCAACCACCATGCGGGCCCAGACGGCCGCTGCCACGTAGAGCAGACCGGTTACCACAAAGACGTACTTGGCGCCGAACGCCGTGCCCAGGAAGCCGCCGATCAGCGGCCCGATCATCCAGCCAATGGAGTTGAAGCTGTGGTTGATGCCGTACGCCCGCCCGCGGATGGCCTGGGGCATCATCAGAGCGATCAGGGAAGCGATGCCGGGTCCCACAGACGCCGTGGCGAAGCCCTGTGCGAGCCGCAGGCCGCCGAAATCGTAGGCGGTGAGCGCCACGGCCTGGGGGAGAACCATCACCGCACCGAAGATTAGCCCCAGGGTCAGCGTGGTGCCGTACCCCCACTTGCGGGCCCGGGCACCCCACCAGGGCGCCGCCACCACCAGGGCCACGCCAGGCAGTGAGACCAGCACACCCGCCACCCAGTTGGGGGCGCTCTCCCCCAGCAGCGACTTGATATAGGGCACGGCGATGGGCTCCAGGGTGGAGCTGGCCATCATGGCCAGACTGCTGCAGATAAGAAGGGGCCAGAGCACAGGGTGCGACGCCACTTCGGTCAGGTCCCGCACCAGGCTGGTGCCCGCATCCTTCTTGATGGGGGTGAACTGCTCCTTGACGAAAAGCAGTACGAAGGTCGTGGCTGTGCCGATCAGCACCGAACTGACCAGCATGGTTGCGCGAATGCCCACCAGGTCAGCCAGCAGGCCGCCCAGCATGGGGCCGATGATGTTGCCCGCCGGGGCAGCCGTGGTGATCATGGCCAGGGCCACGCCCACATGCGCCTGGGGGGTCGTGGTGCCGACCAGCATGGTGGCCGTAGGAATAAAGCCCGAGAGCAGGCCGATGGCGATCCGGACGCCCAGCAAGCTGACCGGCGTCTGCACGAAGGCCATGGCGGCGTAGCAGAGCACCAGCACGTAGCCCGCCCGCAGCATCATGAGCTTGCGACCAAGCCGGTCGCCCACGGCGCCCCAGACAGGCGCCATGATCGCCATGCCCAGGGAGTTGACCGCCCCCACCACGCCGGCCCAGGCCGCCGCCTTGTGGCCGGCGCCCAGTTCATCGCGGAGGAACAGCGGCATGAATGGCATAAGCATCGACCAACAGATCGATGCCACAAAGACCGCAATCCATAAAAGGTAGACATTCTTCTTCCACTGATCCTGCACGGCTACGCGCCTCACACTTCGTATAGTAAATTACTTCTTCCATAAAGGATATCAGCCGAGGTGGCACTCGTCCACACCAATTCGCAGGGCAGACCCCTGCCGGCGGCGGTGGCAAGAAAATACATCCATCGATGTACCTTCCGTCAAAGGAGATTCCGCACTGGCCTTCGTATCAATGGACGTAGAAGAAGTCGACCTTCTCTATACGTATGAGTGGGGGAAGCTGATGTCCAAGAAACTCTCCCAAAACGAGATTGATGCCCTTATCCAGGCAATGCTGACTGAGGAGGAATCGCCGGAAGGCGCTGCCCCCCACGATGCCGCCCCGCCTGACACACAGATGACTACGGTGGACGCGTCCATGATGGCCGGGCTGCCGTCGCCCGATGCCTCCGCAAGTGTGGACCTGGGACCCATTTCGCAAGAAGAGGTCAATGCGTTGCTCCGGGCGGCAGGACGAGCCTCGCTGATTCCGCAGCCGCCCCGTCTGGGGCTCGGTATTGCCGCACCCACGCCGAAGGCAGCTGCCCCCGCCCCCTTGGCCCCCGCTCCCGAGGCACCCCCAGTTCCCGCCCCGGCGCCGTCACGCCTGGCGGCCATGCTCAGCGGCCCAGCAGCCGACATTCTGCTCGACCTGGAGTTGACCCTTACCGCCGAACTGGTGCGCACCCGGATGCGCCTCAGCCAGCTGCTGGCCCTTCAGCCGGGCTCCGTGCTCGAACTGGAGCGCCGGGCCAACGAGCCGGTGGACATCATCATCAACGGCACGCAGCTCATGAAGGCCAAGGTTGTGACCATTGGCGAGAACTACGGCGTGCAGGTGACCGAAACCCGCCTGAGGCGGTCTGTGGCTTCGTAGCGAAAGGCCGGGAACAATGACGCCTCCCCAGGTGCACCGCACCTGGGGAGCCTTGCTTAGAGCACCTGCTGCATAACGGTCTCGAGCTGCTCGATCACCGTGCGGCACCGGGCACGCTCCTGCAGAAAGCCGGCAGCGGTATGCAGGTACGAGGGGAAGACCTGAACGGGGCCGAGAAAGCTTTCCACGCCCCGGATCTGGTACTCGTGCTCGCTGGAGCGCTGCCGGCGGGAGGACCACCGCGGACGGGTCAGGTGGTGGAAGCACCGAATGGCCACTTCGCCCATCAGCATCAGCGCCTTGAGGTTGGGGAACCGACCGAGCATCGCTTCGATGCGGGCCGCACCGCTGCTCAGGTGGAACGGGGAAAGGCGCCTGGGACGGAGGCCGTCCAGGCAGGTCTCCATCGCGATGCCGTGCTCCAACAAGTCCTGATAACAGCCAACCTGAAGGCCCGCCGCGGCGAAGAGCTGCTGGGTGTTCTGCCAGGCTGGAGTGTCAGGGTCACTGGCGGTAAAGTGCTCGCGGGCATCTTCCGGGCAAGCGTCGGTGAGAATCAGCACCCGGACGCCCGCCGGATCCACTGGGGACGAAACGGTCTGCGTGGGTTCTGTACGAATTGGAGTCAGGATCATGAGCAGTATCCTCCTTGGCTGTCAGGCCACCTAATTGGATGCCGTAACCCTGCTTCGGGTTCCAAAGATTTCACTCTCCGGTGCATCCTGCATGGCTTCGACAGGAATCCGAGCGCCTGGCAGCCAAATTCGATACGTGAACACTCGTTGCAAGGAGGCTTGCTGCATGAAGCTGCACCGCACGCTGGTCGCCGGACTGTTGGCCGCTGCGCTGCTGGCGGGCGCCACCGGAGCTGTGGCCACCGACGCCATCCGCAAACAGATCGAGGTAGAATACCGCGGCATGAAGATCACGGTGGACGATCAGACCGTGGCCATTCCGAGCGACCTGGAACCCTTCCTCTACCTGGAGAAGGGCCGCACCTACGTGCCCGCCCGTCCGCTGGCGGAAGCGCTGGGCGCCGAGGTCGGCTGGGATGCGGAGACGAGCACCGTGAAGGTCTACAGCAAGACCTACGCCACCTCCACACGGGAAGGCGACCTGAACGTCTGGACCATGCCGGCCCACAAGTTCAGCATTAAGGCCCCCGTGGGCTTCGTGCGGCAAGAGCTGGGCTTCGCAGTGCTGCAGCTGGGGCCCCTGGATCCCATGGGCACCTCGCCCATGGTGGCTGTTCAGCGGCTTTCGCCGGATGACCGGTCCAGCGGCATCAAGCTGATGGAAGTGATGATCGGCCTCCAGCTGACCTTCCTGCGGGATCTCTCCCCTCTTCCCTCTACAGAGGAGAACGGTTACCTGACGATGCGAGGCTCGGCCAAGTTCCTGGGGAGCGTGCCGTCGACCTTCGCCGTGCGGCTGATTCCCCATGCGCAGGGCGACTGGGTGCTCTTCGCCCTGGTGCCTGACAGCCTGAAGGAGCAGATGGAGGGCGTCACGGACGCCGTTCTGAACAGCTTTGCCCTGCTGCCGTAGTGCGTCAGAAGGCCGCAGCGGCGAGGCATTAGTACGGTGGGAGGGATCCCTTCGGTGCGCAAAGTTCTTATTGCTGCCGGTCTGGCGTTGTTGGTGACGGTGAGTGCGGGAGCAGGCGCGGCGTGGGCCACCGACAGCGTGCGCAAGCAGATTGAGGTCGAATACCGGGGCATGAGCATCGCGGTGGACGGGCAGAAGATCGAAGTGGGTGACCTGGAACCCTTCATCTACCTGGAGAAGGGGCGGACCTTTGTGCCGGCGCGGCCCCTGGCGGAGGCGCTGGGCGCGAAGGTGGACTGGGACGCGGAGAGCAGCACGGTCCTTGTCTTCACCAAGGCCTACGTGGGCGTCAGCCAGGAGGGGGAGACCAACGTCTGGTCGAGTCCCGCCCTGGGCTTTACCCTCAAGGCCCCCGCCAGCTTCGCCCGCCAGCCGGCGGCGACGGCAGCCCTGCAACTGGCCAGGCCTGACCCGGCTACGGGGACCAACAGCGTGGTTGCCTTCAGTGCAGATGTGCCCATGGCCCTTCCTTCCAGGCAGATTGCCGAGGCCACAATTACGGCCATGGCACAGGTGGGCGGCGTGACGGGGGCCAAGGCCGCGCGGTGGGTGGAAGCGGAGGAGAGGGTCACCGCATACGGCACCGGCGCTCTGGTGGGGCGCATTCCAGTGGTCTTCGCCGTGCGCGTCATCAAAACCGAAAGCGCCACCTGGATGCTGACCTACATGACCGCCCAGTCCAACGCAGCCACCTTGGAACCGGTGCTACAGCAGATCATGGATAGTTTCGCCCTACAGTAGCGCTCTTCGCAGCGATAGAGGAACGACGGCCCCGCAGGGCGTATCACGACTCTCAGCCGAACTATCCGCAAGGGTGATCGACCTATGGGCCGCATTTTCCGGCGCAAACTCCTCCGCCCCTCGCCCGAAGGCTACCTGCCGCGGCCGCGGCTCCTGGCGGAAACCGCTCCCGTCCGCCTGCTGCAGGTGGAAGCGCCGGGCGGTGCCGGGAAGACGATCTTTCTCGCGCAGTGGCTCGCTGCCCGCAGCCACGCCACCTTGTGGTATGAACTGGACGAAGAAGATGCCGACGGCTCGGTCTTCGCCGCTCACCTGGCGGCGGGTCTTGCCGCGCTCTGGCCCGGTTGGGAGGCGC
>Ga0196971_1000671_pt1 | contig 22150 bp, 40 predicted proteins | sample S1v_1013CmetaG_FD_148660 | JGI IMG/M metagenome (GOLD analysis project Ga0196971, IMG submission 148660) | Soil microbial communities from Anza Borrego desert, Southern California, United States - S1+v_10-13C | ecosystem: Environmental > Terrestrial > Soil > Desert | place: USA: California...
GGTCCGTCACGCCACCTCGCTGAGCAGATCAGTCGCGCTGTGGATGCCGTCGGTGACCGTGGCCACGCCGTCGACAGTGATGCGACCGTTGCGGTACTCGATGCAGACGCCGCTGGCGACGTGCTCCAGCTTGGCGGATTCGAGAATCCACTCGGTGGTGGCGGAATCGTTCTCGTAGTGGGTCACGGCTGCTTCCTCGCTGGCTCGTTGCGGAGCTCGGCCACGAACGCCCTGCCTGCTTCGACGGCGAGGTGAGCGCAACCGATGGCGCCCTCCAGGCCGTTCTCTTTCAGGCACTGCTTCCAGGCGAGCAGAGCGGCTTCCTGCAGAAGCTTCTGCTCGGTGTTCTTCTGTTGTCGGTTGGTGGCTGGCATGGGGAAAGTATTCCCCATCCTAAAAAGGAACGCAAGGAAAATTTTCCCCGCTCTGTGCAGAGCTGCGGAAAACCACGGGGCGTGGGTTTGCTTAGGGGTAAAAGCCTAAGTGCGACCGCAGGCTCAGCAAGCAGGAGGTATCGTTATGCTTGCTTACGTGTCCTGTGCATGCTGAAATGCAAGCTTCACAGCATCAGGTGCTTACATGGCTAACAATTCGATTTCGGGGCGGGCTCGTGGGGGATTGGAGCGCGCGCGCAAGTTATCTCCCGAGCGCAGAAGCGAAATTGCACGTCTTGCGGCCTTCGCTCGCAAGGAGACGAGAAAGTCATTGCCGAGAGCAATCAAGTCTGGCCAGCTCCGGATCGGCAGCCTGACTATTCCATGCTGCGTCCTCGATGACGGGAGGCGAATCCTGTCGGAGCGGGGTATCACCAATGCGTTCTTCCCGACTCGTCCCAACGGCAGGCAGTTCGATCTCGCAGCTGGCGCCGAATTGCCTGTTTTCGTGGCTCAAAATGAGATTAGGCCATTGATTAACATGGATTATTGGGGTGGCGCCGGATCACCGATTCATTATGTTGATGAGGACAGAGAGTTCGTTGGATTCGAAGCATCTGTGTTGCCGGCAGCATGCGAGGTGTGGCTGAAGGCCAGAGATCAGGGATTGCTTATTGGCCGACAAGGAAGTCGAGCAATCCAAGCTGAAATAGTGATGCGCGCACTGGCGCAGATTGGCATCGTTGCTCTCGTCGACGAAGCAACCGGCTACCAAGAGATACGGCCGCAGGACGCACTACAGCAGTACCTTGAGGCCATCATCAGCAAAGAACTTGCAGTGTGGGTCAAGAAGTTCCCTGATGAATTTTATGAAAACATCTACAAGTTGCGTGGTTGGAAGTGGACCGGAATGAGCAAGAATCGTTACAGCGTGGTTGCTCACTACACGCGGGACCTCGTTTACGAACGCATGGCGCCAGGCTTACTCAAGGAGCTCGAGCAAAAGAGCCCAAGGGATGAGAACGGCCAGCGCAATAACAAGCTGCACCAGTGGCTGACGGGCGACATCGGAGATCCGATGCTGGCGAGTCACCTACAATCCATCTTGACCTTGCAGCGTCTGGCGATCGCCAACGCCTGGGGCTGGCAGAAATTCATGAGCATGGTTGACAAGGTGATGAAAAAGAAGGGCGATTCGCTTGATCTTCCCTTCCAGTTCGCTGACTAACCTCGTCCGTTCGGCTTAGCTTTCGCGGCAAAGGCCGAAGCCATGCTCTCGACGTGGTGACGGCCCTCGTCGTCGCATTGGAGATAGGCCTCGACCATCTTGACCAGGCGCTCTCTGTAGGGGCTGTCGAGGTCCTTCTCCTTCTTGCCTACCAAGAACATGACCCACAGCGGGCAGTCCAGGGCAGCCGCTATCGCCTCCAGGGTGTTGATCTTGGGGTTATGCCTGCCACTGAGGGCATTGTTAACGGTCTTTCGGTCGATCCCCCGAACCACGTCAGCCAACTGTGAATGGCTGTCGATCTTGCGGAGCTTCATCAGGACGCGGACTGCGCTACTGAAAGCTGCCAGTCCCTCCGCAACATGATCTGGTGGTGATGTGTGTCTCGGCATGCGATGCCATTGTCGCAGGATCCTTGGGGAAGATTTTCCTTGAAGATTGGGGAAAATTTTGCCAGACTCGGGCAATGGACCTGCTGCAACGTACATATGAATTGGTCGATCTTTCGCCACTCAGCCAGCGCCAGATCGCGGCCGGGGCCGGAGTTGAACGGGACTGGTTTCGTAAATTCGCGAAGCGGCGCATCCCATCGCCCGGTGTTCAGAAAGTACAGGCAGTTCACGACTTCCTGTCGAACGCCAAACGCGAGACCAACCATGCTGCTTAACCCCCCGACATAACGTTGCGGGGGCAACACTGCACCTTCTTAGGGCTGCTGTGCAAACCTGAAGACTGAATTCGTGATGTTCATCTTTCTGTGACGCGCTTCGATTGAATCTTCCTTCAGCGATCTTCATGGCCTCACACCCTCACATCATGGTTGACCCCCGGAAGTGCGATGAAACATTCATCAGCGCATCCCTTATCCCGAACTCTGTAAGCGCATCGCTTAATCAATTCGCTGATGCCAGTTTCCACGGCTCAGCTTCCACAGGCATCCACAACACCGCTGGCGCTGCCAATGTTCCTTCGCTGGGCCGACTGAAATGAGGAACGCTGTGGAAGGCCAAAATGCTTTGTTTTACGAGTGCATAGAAGATGCGATAAAGGATGACATCGCTGCACTCGGCGGTCCGAAGAAAGCTGCACAGATCTTTTTTCGCGACAAGACCATGGATCAAGGCGCGGCGTATTTGCGAGCGTGGGCGTTGGCCGATCGCGCCGAGCGTCCCACGCCGAGCCAATACATCCTGCTCAAGAAACTGGCGGAGGAAGCTGGCTCGCGTGCCTGCTGGACCTACGAAGAACAGGAACTGAGCGTCAAGGTCGTACACGTCGAGCCCGAAGACGAACTCACTGCTCTGCTGCGCGAATGGAAGGCCGACCAGGAGCGTGGCGCCAAACGCGACCAGCGCATCGCTGCGGCGATCGAGAAGGCAGAAGCGCGGTCCCAGCTGAGGGCCGTCAAATGATTTGCTTTTCCTACCTTCAGTTTGCAGCGTTCATCGTCGGCCAGATCCTCGTTGGCGTGGCCTTGCACGTCATTGAGAAGGTTCGCGCGGACCGCCGGAAGGCAGGTCAATGATGCGCTTCAGTGACAAGAGCGCTTGCATGATGGCGCTAAAGACGATTGTCGTTGCCGTGGCCATCGACAGGACCATGGCAAATATCAGATCGATCTTCGCAAGCGGATCGTCTCGCCACAGCAAAACAGTCGAGAAGGCGGCCATCATCGCCAAGCACAGCCATGGCGCACCTTTGTACGCAAGCCGGCTCATCAATTGCGACCGGTTGGGCCAATGCTCATCAATCAGCTTTTTGCAAACGTGCATCGCGATTCCAGCGACGAATAGCCCTGCCGCAGCGAGCACAGATTCCGTATTCAATGTCCGTTCCTCCGGTGGTGGGGTGGGGTCTAGCAACGCCATCGTACCCCGGAGCGAGCGGGCGCCCCAGTCCCCAACTTGCCCCAAGGTCCCCCTGGGACGGGCTCTGCCGCTCGTGCCGATGGCGAGCGGCTTTTTCCTTATCTCATATTGGATAGGTGAGTCCATGAGCTGCCAGCACGCTACTCAGAACGAACGCCTGCTCGCTTACTTCAAACGGCGTCGGCGCGTCACGATGCGCGAGATCTTCGCCGATCTCGACATCAACAATCCCTGGGCCAGGATCTCGGAGCTTCGCCAGCATCACCGCATCACCGATAGCTTCGTGACCACGAAGGGCGGTGCTCGCATCAAGGTGTACCGGCTGGTCGAAGGACGGCGGCGCGCTGCGTGAGTTACGGCGGGGCACGGCAAAGTGAATTACCAGGCGTCTAGGTTAGCTACCGAAGAGGCGGTTTTCCGTCCCGCCCTGACGCCGTGGTCTATCGACGGTGCTTTCACGGAGAAGCGGATGAAACCAGACAAGTGCAAATCGTGCGAAGGGGCTCAATCGGAGCTGCGCAAGCGACTGCTCGGCAATGGGTCGATGCAGATCGTCTACCAGTGCCTAACCTGCGGCCGGTCAGCGTCCAACCCTTTGCCGAAAGCATCCGTACCGAACTACATCGGCCTGCCTTCATGGGATGAGGGACTTGCTGCCCGATACGACCAACGGCGAGATCAGGAACGGCAGGAAAAGCGCAGCGAGTGGTTCGAAGAGCACGACGCTTACCTGCGCACGGACAAATGGCGCCGGAAGCGTGCAGCAGTCATGCAGCGCTGCGACGGCCTTTGCGAAGGGTGCCGCGCTGCGCCTGCCACTCAGGTCCATCACCTTACATACGAACACTGGCAAGACGAATTGCTGTGGGAGTTGGTTGGAGTCTGCGATGACTGCCACGAACGCGCCCATGCAGAGCGCAAACCGATCGTCATCGGCAAGCCTGTTTAGTCGCATGAAGCTCGACGCTCTAGATCATCCGAAGACTTTCGACTTCGCCTCTCGTCTCGGCGTCGAGCTGCCGACTGCGCTTGGACATTTGGAATTGCTGTGGGCCTTCACAGGCAAGCAGGCCGCACAGGGAAACATCGGGAAGTGGCCGGATGGCGCCATCTCCCGAGCTTGCTACTGGATGGGACGACCTGAACTGTTCATTCAGGCGCTGCTCGAAGCTGGCTTCATCGAAGCCAATGACGAGCACCGGTTCACTGTCCACGACTGGCGCGAACACGCACCAGGATGGGTCCGGGCCAAGCTGAAAAAGCTCGGTCTCGACTTCATTCCTTCTGCAGCCAGCACACTAGAGCCGTCTAGTGAGCCTTCTAGTGAGCCTTCTAGTGAGCCGTCACTAGAGCCTTCTACTAAGGGAAGGGAAGGGAAGAGTAGTGAAGAGAAGCCAAGGGAAGAGTCCGCGCCTGCCGGCTTGGACTCGACCGCTTGGGCGAACTGGGTTGATTACCGCGTGAAGATTCGCAAGCCGTTGAAGCAGGTCTCGATGCCTGCCGCCCAGCAACAGCTGGCCGCATTCGGGAGCGATCAAGTCGCCGTCGTTCAGCAGTCAATTGCGAACGGCTGGCAAGGGCTTTTTCCACTGAAACATAACGGCCACGACCATGCAAAACCCGCAACGTCGAGATTCGACAAGCTACGCGGACAACGCCAGTAAGCGCCTCTGGGATCGCTTCGCCGACATGTTCGGCGCGCGGTTCTACGACCAGTACGGCAGCGAACCGTCTGAGGCGTGGATCGAAGCCGTTGGCGAAGTCCGGGGCGACCAGATCAAGTCGGCGCTGACGAAGATTCGCAATTCTGGCGCGCAGTATCCGCCGTCGCTGCCTGAGTTCCTGGCGCTCGCAAGAAGCCAGCGACAGCCGCAACAGTCGCCGATCGACGCACAGCACTTCGATCACTTCGACCGGTTTGGAAATCTCCAGTTCTTCAAGTTCCTGCGCTTGTACGACACGACGCCGGAACAATTGCCGGCGCTGCTTGAGCGTAAGCGCGACATCATCGACGCCGCTCGAAGCGATCCCGAGATGCAGCTTGGCGGCGACGCAACCGCTCAGGGTGCCGAGCTTGGGGAAATCCTGTTCACCGCCTGGCGCAAGGTGATCGGCGCGACAGAGCTGCCGCGAGTTTGCTCGGACGGATTCGTCCGTGTCGGTGCCGTATGAGCGGCGTTCGCGTTGATATCGATCGGCTTCGCGAGTTGTGCGCGAAGAATCTCAACGCGCCCCAGATCGCGGGGCGCCTGGGAGTTTCAAAGGACGCTGTGTGGGCGGCATGCAAGAGGCACGGCATCGCTCTTGCTGCGGCTCCTCGCAGCGGAGGGCGGGCGTCATGATTCTCGTCACCTACACCTGCGAAGAATGCGTTCAGCCCTTTGACAGGCGCCCCAAAAAGAAGGGCTACCGATTCTGCTCGCCGAAGTGCGCCAACGCCCGGCAAACCAAGCTGACCGCTGAGAGTCTTCGGCCGTACGCGGAGAAGGGCTCGCGCACAAAGGTGGTTGCCGGCGATCTGGGCGTGACTCACACGACTGTCTGTCGTGCCCTTCGGAGGCATGGCCTGCATCGGCTCTGGTCATTGCGCAGGTTCAAGAAATGTGCGGTGGCGGCGTGAAGCCTCGTTGGTGCTGGGATTGGAAGTGCAACTGGGCGTATCGCAGCACCGTCAACGCATTTGAGATTTGGATGCCGCCGCATTGTTTGATCCGTGCCGAGCGTGAACTGAGACACAGAGGTTTCACATGAAACATTTGCGCAGTAGCAGGGCGTCGTTCCTCACGAAGAAATATTCGGGCGCGCGGTACGTCGAACGATCTGGAATCGGCACGCGGTTGCTTTCGCAAGAAGAGATCGAACGATTGCAGGCCGGCGTCGAGCAGGCGCGACAAGGTCCGCCGCAGCCAATCAGGCTTGAGGTTCCGGCATGACCTTTCAAATCGGCGACCACTGCACGCTCAGGTACAGCGCTCGCTATCCGCAGTACTCGTTTCTTCCCTGCGTCGTTACTGGCGGGCTGGAAGAGCGCGACATCTACGACGACTACGGCGAGTGGATCGGGAAGCGTTTGGGATATCAAGTCAGCGCGAACGGCGAGCAAGTGTGTGCACCGCCTGAAATGCTGGTGCCGAGGGGTTACTGATGAGCGCGCAGGGCACGACAAAGGAGTATGACATTTGGCTTTGTGGAGCCATCGGCCTCTATGTGTTCAACCTCGTCGGCTGGCTTGGTTACTTCATCTGGAAGGTTGTCTATGGCTGAGCAGGGTTTCAGTCCATTGGTGCGATGGGTGAAGTCCTCCCCCGAGGTCACTCGTTGGTATCTGCGCGAGACGCTGAAGGTCGATACGTCAGAACTCATCTGGGCACGGATGGAGGCAGCTAGGGTATCGAAAGCGGAGCTTGCAAAGCGCCTTGGTTGCAGCAAGGCGCATGTCACGCAGCTCCTGAACGGGTCGCGCAACATGACGTTGCAAACACTTCAGGACATCGCGATCGCGCTTGGATGTCGCGCCGATGTGCGACTGGTGAAACTCCCAAGAAAGGGAAGGCAATGAGCGACGATCGCGTTGTATATCTGGCTTTCAAAAACGACAACGTGCAACCGGATGGAATCACCGTTCAGTCATGTACGTGGTGCCAGAACAAGACTTTTGTTGTCGTCTGCCAGGGGGAGGGATTCCCTATGCTGAAATGCTCGGTCTGTGGGAACAACATCGGCAAGTTTGGATGGGCGCATGATGAGTGATCAACTCCCGTCGAAGGAGCGAATCAAAGCCATCCTGACCGAATGGCGCCGATACGGGCTGAGCGACGAGTGGCTGACGAATCGGCTAGTCGATGTGGCGCAGGATGAAAACAAGCTGGCCGGATGTCAGTGCAAGGGCCATCCCACGAACTGCTACAACCATCCGCACGACTGTGGATGTACAGCGCAACCTCCGGGAGATGGGCAGGGATGAGCAACCTTGCCGACACGCTCTCCTTGCAGCTGCGCGCCGCGAAGATCCCACACATTCGTGAGCCTCAGTTGGTGCCGGGCCGGAAGTTCCAGACGGACATATTCATCCCTCCGCATCTGGTGATCGAGTGCGATGGCGGAACCTGGAGCGGTGGTCGTCACGTGCGCGGCCAGGGCGTCGAGGATGACTGCACGAAGCAGAACATGCTCGTAACGCTGGGCTACCGCCCCATGCGAGTAACGAGCAAGCAGATCAAAGACGGCCGGGCATTGCAGTGGATCGAGCAGGCGATGAGGGTTGCATGAACGCAGTAGCAGCTACGGACTATGACTGGCGTGTTGTCGACTCCATGCTGTGGCAGTGGGGGCACTGGATCGAGAACCATGCCGAGCAGGCCAGCTATCCAAGCCGGGCTGCAATCGCCGGTGTGATCGACGTGCAAAACCAGTTCAGCTGGTTTCGGGTGAGGCAGTTCACGGCGAAGGGACACGGCAATCTGATCTTCGGCGGTCACCGCATCTTGTGCCAGGACATGCCCGAGCGGGTCCGGGCAACGAACCTCATGGTCAATAGGCTATCGGATGAGCAATACGATGCCGTGTTGGCTCAGTATGGGTTGGTGCTGCGACCTGATGGCTTGAGGTTCACCAAAGAGCAAAAGGCCAACGCATTGGATATTTCGGTGGAGGCGTTCGAAAGGCGCCTGCGTCGAGCTCGTGAACGCCTGGTAGAAATACTTGCGAATGCGGCGGGCTAGGTATATGTTTTAGAGCACTGGTCAAAGTTATCCCCGAACCCCGCCCCCGAGCGGGGTTTTTGTTTTCTGGCCGCTCCCGCCCGTCACTACGACACACGTTGCACATTGAGTTGCACGAGGCGGACATAGCGGCCGCCCTATTCGGAGCGTTATGCGTAACCCAATCAACCGCGGTGTGATGGTGGTAGGGCTGTGCATGATTGTTGCTGCCGTGACGATGGCGGCCGAGTCCAATGTTTATTGGCGCGCCGACCTGCATCAGGGCACATCGATCATTGCCTATGGCCAGGGCGCCACGGCTGAAGCAGCTCTGCAGGACTGCTACCGGCTCCAGGCGATCACCCGGGCGATGACTGCCGCCGAGACTCGCAAGAATGCTGTTGCCGCAGTTACGACGAGCGCCGTTCGCTGGTGTAACAACGAGAGACGGTATGCAACGGTCAAGCCGGATCCGCCGGATCCGATCAGGGAGGCGGTTCTCTCGTGGACGCCGCCGACCACGAACACGGACGACACGTTGCTGACCAACTTGGCGGGCTTCCGCATCAGCTACGGTGCGAGCGCAACGGCGCTGACGCAGACCATCCAGGTGGCCAACCCTGGCGCCAGTTCATACACCGTGCCGAATCTCGCGCCAGGCACATGGCATTTCACGGTTCGCGCGTACACGAGCAACGGCACGGAGAGCGCGCAGTCGAACGTAGCTTCGAAGGTCGTGATGTGACGGGCCAGCCCGGCAGACTCCTGACTGCCGAGCAGTCGGTGAGGCTCGCGATGGTGGACAGCATCGAGCGCGAGAAGATGATTGCGCTCATCGTTGCTGGACTCCAGGACACGGCCAGATTTGGTCACGGCCGTCCTGGTGGCGCCTGTCCGTATGCGTACTACTCGCAGCCGATTCAGCCGGCCAAGCGCGTACCCACAAACGCCAGCGCCATGACGCCCACGAGGGCGACGCTCCAGGGCTTGAGCGACGCCGGTGGCAGTCGTTTCTGATAGCGAGCCCGGATCCAGTCTATTGACGGCGTTTCGGCGAGACGGTGCAGGCCATAGGCCAGCAGAATGCTTCCGGTCGCCGCGATCAGAACCGCAGTGACAGCGTGCACCCCGGCGCTCTCGGCGCGGATCATGAACGTGTACGACAGGTACTCGTGCAGCAGGTATAGCGGGTAGCTGATCGCCCCGAGCCATACAACCGGCTTGGACGCGAGCGGCCGGAATGATCCGGTAGCACCGACCCACATGATTCCGAGCACGGCGACCGCCCAGAGGACGTGCAGCGTGCCTTCGTCGATGGCGATATCGGCGATAGAGAGCGCGGCGATTGCCGGCCACCATCGATGGTCCTCTAGCTTGTTGACGGCAACGTAGACGGCGATCCCGAGCCCGAACCAGGGAATGAAGCTGAGCAGGCCGAGCTGAGTAACGACCCAGGGAGTTGGCAGAAACTTCGACGCGACGCTCACGAGCAGCCAGGCGCCCAGCACGAGGAACGGCCGGCGCAGCAGGCCCAAGGTCCACGCAAGAAACATCAGGACGTAGAAGATCAGCTCGACCTTGAGGCTCCAGTAGGCGCCGTTGACGGACTCGACGCGGAACAGTTCGTGGAACATCGCGAAGTTCCACAGGACCTGTTTCAGGCTGACCTCGTGGCCCTTGAGAGGCACGAGCGCCAGGATCAGAGCTGTGAGGAGCATCGCGCACCAGTACGTCGGATACAGCCGGCTGAACCGGCCGACGACGAAATCGAGCGGCGCCTTGAGATTTCGGAGCGTCAACAAGATCACGAAGCCGCTGATGGCGAAAAACAGCTGCACGCCCAGGCCCCCGAAAGGAAGGCTGATCGGCAGTTCGCTGGTATGGCCATAGAGCTGGTCGTAACGCGTCGTGAGGTGAAAGGACATCACGAGCAGTGCGGCAATGCCGCGCAGTCCATCGATCTGCGTTATTCGCATGGTTATTTGTTTCCTTGTTCCCTGTTACAGGACTTCCCCGCAAGCCGATATTAGCCCGGCACCAAACAAAAAATTGAGATGAAGTTCCATAAAACCGCTGTTTTTCTGCTGTCGATATTTCTAACAGCGGCGGCTTGTGCGGGCGTCGTTCTCACGACCGGGACGACTTCGTCGGTCGATGCGGTTCCCAACGCGTTCACGTTCACCGATCAGTCCGACGTTGCGACCTCAAGCACGATCACGAGCGCCGCCGTCACGATCAGCGGCATCGCGACCTCGATTACCTGCTCGGCGACGGGCGGGACGATCGACAAGAACAGCGGCGGCAGCTTTGCGAGCTCGCAGTCCGTCGCAAACAACGACACGATTCGGGCGCAGCACACCTCCAGCGCTTCGAACTCGACCGCGGTCAATACCGTCGTCGACTGCAACGGCGTCAGCGACACGTTCACGTCCACCACCGAGGCGGGCGGTGCGTCGGGTGTGTTCTTCGAGCCGGACGTGGATGCAGCGGCCACGATCCTGTCCATGTTCGATGGCTGGAACGGCGATGGCCTTGCGCCAACGCTCGTTACCGATGTCGCTCGCCCAGGTCACACCCAATCGATCCGGCTGACGTACACAGCCGATGAGGATGGCTATGACCTCATTCTGGAAGGGGAGAGCATCGGCGGGCAGATGCCTGCGACAACCTCCTTGTTTGTTCGGAGTTACGAGCGATTCGAGGGGCCATGGGAGGGCAACTGGCCTCAGGGTCTGAAGACCCTACGAATCTTTTCATCAGCAAACCTGATCGGCTGTCAGGACGCGCCGAACAACTACGCATATGTCTCGGAAAAGATCATCTATCCGGGCTACGACACTTCGCCCGATCCGCGGCTAGAGGACTACGTCACCTCGGGCAGTTGGGCGTATTGCGATCCGGTTGGTGGCCGGCCCGAGATCGAAGCGACCTACACAGCCGGCCAAGTCTTTGACAACTCGCTGCCGTACATCCGCACGGGTCATTGGTACAAGTGGGAACGCTGGTACGTAATGAACTCCGCGCCAGGCGCGGCGGATGGGGTGATGCAAATCTGGATCGATGACGAACTGGTCTTGAATCGTACCAACGTCGTTTATCGGTCGAGCTCGCCGAGCATCGTAGGCACGCATTGGCAGAGCATGTGGTGGGGTGGGAATTTCTCGAACACGGGCACATTCAACGCGCCCTCGACGCTATATCGATACATCTCCGATCCGTACGCATCGACGACGCTGGACCGCTAATGCAGTACTTCAAACAGATCGCCGCGGCACTGGTGCTCTCGCTGATTGTCTGCGCGAGCGCCAGTGCGACGACGGCAACCGGCGAGTTTGCTTTCAACTTTGCCACGCAAGGTAACGAGAACCCGTTCGTCGATGCGAGTTTCACGGATCGGCTGGCAAGCGATGCGCAGATCAGTGGTGGCTTGCTGACTCAGGTGGGCTTCGCGCATTACCTCGTCGCATACACCGGCGGCACATACGACGGCGGGTCAATCACCGCATCCGTAGAGGTGGATGCAACCGCGGTGGACGATGAGGTTCTGGTCGGTGCGCTGGACGAGAACGGCGATGGCTTCATGCTGGAGATCAGCCCGACAGCCGTCTTTGTGCTGGTCTACACCGCGTACGCCGTTGTCGATAGCGTCGGCACCGCATCGATCACATTCACTGCGGACGACTTGTTTGAATTCACCCTAACCAAGGGCTCGCCGAACACGTACAGCGCCACTCAGAACGGCACGCCCATCACGCTATCGCAGTCCAGTGAGGCTAAAACGCTGGGCACGATGGAGGCGGTGTGGGGTTTCAATGTCGGCAACGCGGGGCTCGGCACGATCCAGTCGCTGGCCGTGGTGGATGGGTTGAGTGTCGGCGGTGGCGGCGGTTCGGCTGCCGCTCGCGCTGTGCATCACAAACGGCTGAGGAATTGAGATGATCCGAAAGAATAGCGTTCTTCGCCGGCCGTTCTATCGTGCCCAATGGGCCGTCCTCTGCCTGCTGTCGCTACTCGCTGCGGTACCGACACATGCAGATTGCGTGCTCCGTCAGAGCGATGCAGTCGAGCTTCCTCTGGGTCAATTCGTCGACGCGACGGACGGAGTCACCGCCGAAACGGGATTGACCATCAGTCAGGCGGATGTTCAGTTGAAGAAATGCGCCGCCGCTGGCGATTGCGGGGCGATGGCTCAAAAGAGCGATACGAGCGCCTGCGCCCACGATGCGCTAGGCGTGTATGAGTGCGACCTCAACGCCACCGATACCGACACGGTCGGAACATTGTTCATCTACGTCAACGAATCCGGCGCACTCACCGAGCGCGCGGTGTGCCAGGTTGTCGAGGAGGCTGTCTTCGATGCGTGCTGTGCTGGCAGTTCCGCGCCGCTGACGGCTGCGGGTGTGTGGTCGAACGGCACGCGCTCGCTAACCGAGCTCGACGAAGACAATACGACTATCGACATCAATGGCACGGCCACGGGTGCTGCGGCCTCTGTTGCGGGCACGGTCAATGGCCTGACAGCAACGGCTCAAGGGAACGTTCGGGATGCGCTCGGCATGAGTGCGGCAAACCTCGATACGCAGCTGTCTGGCCTGGATACGCTGCTCGACACCATCGCGGCGTACATCGACACCGAAATTCAGACGCTGCTGAACGGCGTCGACATTGAGAGCATCAACGATGTGGCCATCACCGGAGATGGCTCTGGCACGCCGTTCACCGTCTCGCCCTAAATGAAACTTCGTCTCGGAGCGCTTACTTTCCTGGCGCTCTACATTCCAACAGCGAATGCCAGTCTCGAGGAAGACGGCGTATGGGCTGCTGGTGTGTGGGCGACAACCGTCTGGGCTGACGGGGTATGGCTAGAGGGCGAAGTCTCAGCAGTCTCGGTGCCGGATCTTGCTGGCATGACTGAGGTGGAAGCAGATGCGGCACTTGAAGGCGTGGGTCTGGACACCGGGACTGTATCGACGGTGTGTTCAGCGGCGACGGCCGGCGATGTGGTGAGCCAGGCTCCGCCGGCAGGCGCAGCGGTCGCACCCGGATCGCTCGTCAATATCGCGTTGAGCAGCGGCACTCCCTGTGTTGGCGCTGGCGGCAAACTGAAACTCAGACTGGACTTGAGGCTATAGCCATGCGGTTGAAAGCATTGCTGATCGGGCTGCTCCTGTGTGTCACCGCGGGGGCAGCCGTCGAAGATTCGGGTACACACGTCCGTTACTACGGCACCGGTGCCAATGACAATGACGTGCTGTTCACGACCGGGGACATCTCCCGGTACGACGCATGCACCATCATGTCAACGGATGGCGCGGTCGACGTATTCGTGAGCCTGGACGGCACGAACTACGCCACATCCGCGCTGAGTCTGCAGGACATGGGCGCGACTGCGACAGATCCGGTGCTGGTGACGGCTGCCGATCGCGTTTATGGCTTCGTGGTGAAGGCCCGACGCATTCGAGTGCTTCAGAACGGCGCGACCGCCGCATCGGCTTCGATGCTGTGCTGGAAGCTGTAGCCATGAAGCTGACCGTGACACTTGATGATGGGAGCAGCGATCCCGTCACCTACGCAGTGGAAGCACCAGTCGGAACCGATTGGAAAACCATGCTGGACATGGTCGAGGGGGTGCTTAGGTTGCGAGGACACATCGAGGCTCCGGTGATTTACTCATCCGGGCAGGGGTTCCGGCCCGGTGAAATTGTGTGGCTGAAGGAAGCCGCAGAGGGGTAATGGTTGTGAGCAACGAGGCCCAGGAGACTCGGCCGAATGAGGGCGGCAGACCGAGCGGGTATTCCCAGGAGCTTGCTGACCGCATCTGTTCAGAGCTTGCTGAGGGGAAGTCACTGCGGACTGTGTGCAAGGGCGAAGGGATGCCAAGCACACAGACGGTGTTCCGCTGGCTCAGGACTCACGAAGGGTTCTGTGACCAATACGCGCGGGCAAAGGAAGAATCAGCCGACGCGATGGTCGATGAGATCCTGGATATCGCTGACGACGCTGCGAACGACTGGATGGAGGTCCACGATAAGGACAATCCGGGCTATCGGCTGAACGGTGAGGCCATCAATCGTTCGCGGCTGCGAGTCGACGCGCGGAAATGGATCGCATCGAAGCTCAAGCCGAAGAAGTACGGCGAGAAGGTGGCCGTTGGCGGTGCAGACGATCTGCCACCGGTTCAGACCGCCGACATGACCGAGGTGGAAGTGGCGCGCCGGATAGCGTTCGCACTCCAGAAGGGCGCACAGGCGCAGGAGAAGACGCACTGATGGCGACCGGCTACGACGATCACGTGCTCCGGCGTAAGAAGCCGCAGCCGAATCCCAAGCCACGCTGACAGGACCGTGCTCCCCGGGCTCGCTGCCGACTAGCTACGGCGGGAGATACAGAAAGGCGAGCCTACGAATTAGCCACGACGCGGCCGATAGCGTCGACAGCAGCCAGCACGGACCTGGCGCAAGCAGAGTTCCTAACTCACAAGCAGTTTCACTACTGAGGATTTGCCATGCCCATTCCTGACATCTTGCGATCTATCGAAGGCCGACTGTTTGGCTTGGACAATGCGCACCGCCTCGTTGGCGGCGGCAATCAGAACCGCGGTGTGGCTCCGCTGGTCGTGTACACCAATACGGCCGCATCGACTGCGATCAGCAACACGACCGACGAGGCGCTTTTCGATACGCAGTACTCGATTCCCGCCAACAGCCTACGCCCGGGCCAGCTGATCAAGATCCGCTATCAGGGCATTGCGACTGCGACCAACTCAACGGACACGCTGACGATTGTGTTGCGTATCGGCGGGCTGGCAGGCACTGCACTATTGACTCACGCAGCGACCGACGTTGCGAACAACAACGTATTCTCGGGTGAATACGAGCTGATCATCCGCACGGTCGGCGCGACCGGAACGATGGTTGGCTGTGGCACCAAGAAGAACGTGCCGGCAGCGGAAGGCACGGCGACCTATGCCGATGACATCCTCGCGTCGACGACGATCGACACGACAGCGGCGCAGATAATCGGCGTCACTGCAGACTGGTCAGTTGCCAGCGCGTCGAACAGCGTTCGTCTCGACTTCCTGCGGATCGAGATCGCGTAATCGATGACGCAATTGCTTGACGACATCCTCGGCCGGCTGAATTCGCTGCCGGCTAAGGAGCGTCAACAAGTCACACAGGATGCATTGGATGCAACCAAGGACCTGCGATGGATTCCTAATCCGGGTCCACAGACCGATGCCTACTTCAGCGAGGCTGACGTGCTGCTGTTTGGCGGTGAGCCGGGCGGCGGCAAGAGCCAACTTGTGCTTGGGCTCGCGTTCAACTGCCATGAGCGCGCACTCATCATGCGCCGGCAGTACACGGACTTGGATGCGCTCACGGAGGAGGCCATCAAGATCAACGGCGGCCGTGATGGATTCAACGGCTCGCCGCCGCCGAGTCTCAAGCATCCGAAGGGCCGAATCGATTTTGGCGCTGCCGCTCGCCCCGGTGACGAGCAGCACTGGATGGGGCGTCCGCACGATTTGATTGCGTTCGACGAGGCGACGCAGTTCTCAGCCAAGCAGATTCGATTTCTTCGTGGCTGGCTGCGCACAACGACTCCCGGCCAGCGAACTCGGACGATCCTCGCGACGAACCCGCCACTTTCGGCCGAGGGGCTGTGGGTGTTCGAGATGTTCGCGCCTTGGCTGAACCCGCAGCATCCGAATCCGGCCAAGCCGGGCGAGCTGCGATGGTTCGTTGTGGATGAGCACGACAAGGACATCGAGGTCGACGGGCCGGGTACGCATGTCGTCAACGGCAAGGCGTACGAGGCTGAGTCGCGAACGTTCATTCCGTCGAAGATGACGGACAACCCGCAACTGGATCACAAGGACTATCAGAAGCGCCTCGACGCGCTGCCTGCCGAGATCCGCGAGATTCTGATGGGCGGATTCCGTGCTTCGTTCAAGGATCAGGAGCGGCAGGTCATCCCGACCGCCTGGGTCAAGGCTGCTCAGGACCGGTGGACGACGAAGCCGCAGCACAACGTTCCCATGTGCGCGATGGGCGTCGATGCGTCTGGAGGGGGCAACGATCCGATGGTGATCGCGTCTCGTTATGACGGCTGGTATGCACCGATCGTTAGAGTCGAGGGCAAGGACATTCCTGTCGAGCGGATCGGCAAGCATTGCGCCGGTATCGTGGTTTCACACCGGCTGCACAACGCAAAGGTCATCGTCGATATGGGTGGCGGCTATGGCGGCCCGCTCTACGAACAGCTGATTGAGAACATCGGCGGCGAAAGCGTCGCAGGCTACAAGGGCGCCGAAGCTTCGACGCGCAGGACAAAGGACCAAAAGCTCGGCTTCTGGAACAAACGAAGCCAAGCCCTCTGGCAATTCCGTGAGGCGCTCGATCCCTCGCAGGAAGGCGGCAGTCCGATTGCGCTCCCGCCGAGCAACACGCTGCTCGCGGATCTGACTGCGCCGACGTTCGAGGTGACTCCTCGCGGCATCCGTGTGGAGTCGAAGGAAGACGTGACTGAGCGCCTTGGTCGCTCGACCGACGAAGGCGATGCGGTCGTGATGGCCTGGTACGACGGCGCTCGAGCAATGACACACGCAGGCATCTGGACGAAAGAGATGGGGCGGGCTGGCCGCACCCCGAGTGTGAGCTACGGCCCGAGGCGGCCCAAGGGCATGAGGAGACATTGATGGGTGGTCTGCATAAGTCGATCAAGAAAGTGATTCCAAAGGAGATGCGCTCCCCGCTCGACAAGAAGATCGGCGAGGAGAACATCAAGACGCATGAGAGCCTGAATCGTCGGATGAATCCGGAGCTTCCCGAAGAAGAGGCGCCGATCCCGATGGCGGACGAGGAAGAGATCAAGCGCAACAAGCGCCGCGGTCAGTCGGCTCGCGGCGGCGGCCGGGCATCGACGATCCTCACGGGCGGCGATCAGGAAGCCCTCGGCGGATGATCGACATCAAGAAGCTGGTGGCCCAGGGCGATCAGCTTTTTTCAAGCCGCGGTACGCTGATGATGCTGTGGCAGGAGATCGCCGAGAACTTCTATCCGGAGCGCGCGGACTTCACCGTCAAGCGCGAGATCGGCGACGACTATGCCGGCAATCTGACGACCAGCTATCCTTTGCTCGTGCGTCGTGAGCTCGGCGACTCCATCTCGTCGATGCTTCGGCCACGTGGTCAGGAGTGGTTTGCGATCTCCATCGAGGACGAGACTGGCTTGGACAACTCCGGCCGTCAGTGGCTGGAATGGGCGACCGGCGTCCAGAAGCGCGCGATGTACGACCGCATGTCGCAGTTCGTGCGCGCCACCAAAGAGGGTGATCACGATTTCGCTGCCTTCGGCCAGCCGGTGATTTCCGTCGAGATCGATTGGTCGACCACGAGCCTGCTCTATCGCAACTGGCACCTTCGCGACGTTGCATGGTGCGAGCGATACAACGGCATGATCGGCGACATCCACCGGAACTGGTGCCCGGATGTTCGAACGCTGGCAAAGATCTTCGGCAAGGACAAGCTGCACGCCAACGTCACCAAACTCGTCGACAAAGAGCCCTACCGCAAGATCAAGTGCCGGCACATCGTGTTGCCGACCGAGCAGTACGACGGCGACCAGCGCTATCGCACGCCGTACGTGTCGATCTACGTCGACCTGGAGAACAACCACCTGATCAGCGAGGTTGCTTCTTGGTCGCAGATCTATTGCATCCCCCGGTGGCAGACGGTGTCGGGCTCGCAGTACGCGTATTCGCCGGCCGCGGTTGCCGGCCTGCCTGATGCGCGGCTGTTGCAGGCCATGACGCTGACGTTGCTTGAGGCCGGTGAAATGGCGGTGCGCCCGCCGATGATCGCGACCAAGGAAGCAATCCGCGGTGACGTTGCGCTGTATGCCGGCGGTATCACGTGGGCTGATGCGCAATATGACGAGCGGCTTGGTGAGGTGTTGCGCCCGCTCAATCAGGACAAATCCGGTCTGCCGTTTGGCCTGGAGGTCAGCGAAGAGAAGAAGCAGATGCTGGCGCAGGCGTTCTACCTCAACAAGCTGAGCCTGCCGCCCGCCGGCGAAGGTGAGATGACGGCGTACGAGACGAGCCAGCGGATTCAGGAATACATCCGCAATGCGCTGCCGCTCTTTGAGCCCATGGAGGTCGAGTACAACGGCGCGCTGTGCGAGATGACCTTCGATGCGTTGATGCGCGTTGGCGCCTTCGGCCCGATGGATGAGTTTCCGCAGTCACTGCGCGGCGAGAATGTGCGCTTCAAGTTCGAATCGCCGCTTCATCAGGCGATCGAGCGCCAGAAGGGTCAGAAGTTCATCGAGGCGAAAGGTCTACTACGTGAGGCCGCAGAGCTCGACGGTTCGGCGACGGCTGTCGTCGACGCTCGACTGGCATTGCGTGAGGCGCTATCTGGCATCGGTGTGCCGGCCAAGTGGATGCGCTCCGAGGATGACGTTGAGGCATACGCCCAGCAGCAGGCTCAGCAGCAGAAGGCGCAGGAAGCGTTGGCGCTGGCGCAGCAGGGCGCGGACGTGGCGAAGACGGCGAGCGAGGCGAACATGGATGAGGCGGCATGAGCAAGGCAAAGCTACCAGATGCAAATCCCGTTCGGCCCGCTGATTGGGAAGTTGCCGATGCGGCGGCTATCCAGGCGCTTGCCCGTGGAGATGCATCTCCGGATCAACAGCGCCGCGCGCTCGATTTCATCATGTATGAGATCGCAGGAACTCGCGACCTCAGCTTTCGTCTTGGCGGTGAGGATGGCCGAAGAGCGACAGACTTCGCAGATGGCAAGCGCTTTGTCGGCTTGCAGATTGCCAAGCTTAGAACCGTAAATCTCGCTGCCATCCGGCAGGCGAAAGAGCAGAAGTAATCCCAATGCCGATTGGTAGCTCAGCCTGGTAGAGCGCTCGACGGAGAGGTCGCCGGTTCAAATCCGGCCCAACGGCAAACCCATCAACACTGGAGACAGGCAATGCCCGACCCGAATCCGAATCCAAACCCGACGCCAGATCCGAGCGCGAATCCGAATCCCGGCAATCCGAATCCCGCGCCGGCCACTTGGTACAGCGGTATCGACTTCGGCGACGCAAAGGACACCGCGTCGAAGGCGCTGGAGGTCTACAAGACCCCGGCCGATCTTCTTGGCGCGCTTGACTGGCGCAAGCAAATATCGGGCGGCGACGAAAAGACGCTGAAGGCATTCGAGCGATTCAGCACCATCGGCGACGTGGGCAAATCGTTCCTGGAGGCGCAGGCCAAGATCCGCTCCGGCGAGCTCGCCAAGCCGCTGCCAAAGGACGCGACGGCCGAGCAGGTAGCCGAATGGCGCAAGGGCAACGGTATCCCGGAGAAGCCCGAGGATTACTTCAACGGCCTGCCGAACGGCCTGGTCATTGGCGCCGACGACAAACCGATGTTCGATGCCGTCGCGACCAAGCTGCACGAGCTGAATGCCAAGCCGGAAGTCATCCATGCGCTGGCCGACTGGTATTACGGCATGCAGGACGAGCAGGTCGAGGCGCAGAAGGTCGCCGACACTGAGGGCAAGACGAAGCTGACCGGCGCGCTCAAGACTGCCTGGGGCAACGACTTCGCGGCGAACAGCAATGTTTACGCCAGCTACATCGCATCGGCCCCGAAGGAAGTGCAGGAGTTCCTGACGCAGGCTCGTGGGCCGGATGGAAGTTTCCTGCTCTACAACCCGGCGATCGTTTCCTGGCTCACAGCTCAGGCGCGCGAGATCAATCCGGCAGGGCATATCGTGCCGAGCGCTGGCGCTGACGGTGGATTGCAGTCGATCACTACCGAGATCGCAACGCTCAAGGGGCTGATGGCCAACGAGTCGTCCGAATACTGGAAGGGCCCGAAGGCCGAGGCCAACCAGGCGCGATATCGCCAGTTGGTGGAAGCACAGGCGCGATTGCAGGAGCGCGGCAGGGCGGCCTGATGCGCGTCAAGGTTGAATCGTTGCGTGCGGAGCTTGCAGATGTTCTCCGGGGCGTCGCGCAGCAACCGGTGACGGTCACTCGCTATGGGGAGGCCGTCGCCGTGATCGTTTCACCACAGGACTTCGCAGAGCTGACTCGGCTGCGAGGTCTGTACAGGAAACGTTCCGTCGAAAGGAGAAACGTACTAGCTTCATGTGCGTGATCGGCTAACCCGAAAGGCCCCGGTCACTGAATGTCTCTTTTGCTGTAGCAAGGCCCCGCCCTTGTCGATCGCAGGCCCGGCGCAACGCCGCTAACCCTGCGCAGACTTTTCAGCGGCCAACCCGAGCGAAGGCTTCAAACCCTTTACTTTGGAGTTGGCATCAATGGCGGATACCGCATTTCAAGTTCAGTACCGCGATGAGTTCATCGCAAAGTTCGAGCAGCGCCAGTCTCTGCTGCGCAGCTCGGTCACGACCGAAGCGGTCATCAAGGGCAACCAGGCAACGTTCCTGACCGCTGGCAGCGGTTCGGCAACTGCCGTGACTCGCGGCGTCAATGGCCTCATCCCGGCGCGCGCAGACGATCTCACCCAGTCCACGGCGACGCTGGTCGAGTGGCACGATCTGTCGCGAGCCACGAACTTCAACATCTTCGCGAGCCAGGGCAATCGGCGCGCGATCATGCAGAACACAACCCAGGCTGTCATCAATCGCAAGATTGATAGCGACATTCTGACCACGCTGGCCACTGGCACTGTCACGACTGGTGCGGCGGTGACGGCAAGCGTGGGCCTCGTGGCCAAGGCGAAGACGAAGCTCGGCAACGCCGGTGTGCCGTGGGATTCGAACATCACGGCGGTCATCTCGCCGGCCTTCGAAGGCTACCTGATGCAGACCAAGGAATTCGCCTCGCGCGAGTACGTTGGTAAGCCGCCTTCGGATGGTGCCGACGCCGCGTGGCGCGATCAGCCTCGTGCGTTCTTCTGGTATGGCGTCATGTGGATCGTTCATCCGAACGTCTCTGGCGTGGGGACGGCTTCCGAGTCGTGCTTCATGTACCACAAGTCGGCGATCGGTCACGCGATCAACACTGCCGGGCTGGACTCTCTCGTCGGCTACGACGGCGAACAGAACTACACCTGGGCGCGCTGCTCGGTCGATATGGGATCGGTCCTGCTGCAGAACAGCGGCGTGGTCGAGATGGTCCATGACGGCTCGGCGCTGGCTTAATCGGAGGTAAACGACCATGGCTTATGCAACGACGAATCCTCCGGTGTGCGTCATCCCGCGCATTGGCGACCATCAGGCAGTGTGGCTGTACAAGTCCGAGGACGTTCACACCGACGTGGATGCCGCGGATTACTTCTCCAACGGCAGCGCACTTGGCATGAAGGTGAACGACGTGGTGATCGTCACCAAGACGACTGCAACGATCGGCTCAACCATGCACACGGTGACGGCGGTTACAGCCGGCGGCGCGGCGACGGTGGCTGCGGCGATCCTGGCTTAATCATCACTGAAACCTCGACCGAAAGGGGCGCCCTTGTGGCGCCCTTTTCATTTCATCAACACAGGAGACTGGCAAGTGACTCAACTAGCGACATATCGATTTCAACTGAATAAATCCGGCTTCGTTACGAACGAATGGGTTGCGGATCCGGAAAGCAAAACGCCGTTCGACGCCGTGCTAGAGCCTCAGTTCTGGGCGCATGTCTCAGCCAAGCTACGACCATACGACGAAGTCATCGTGCGGGCTGAAGACGGCAGCTACTACGCGCGTCTCCTGGTGCAGGACGCTGGCCGGCTCTTTGCGAAGGTTGCCGTACTCGAGAAGTACGATCTCGCGGCGGTCGAAGTGGGCGGTGCAGATGCAATTCCGTCCGGGTACGAGATCAAGCACGCCGGCCCACATGCCAAATGGCGCGTCGTCCGGCTTTCCGATCGCGCGCCAGTCAAGGACAAGTTCGAGACCAAGGGCCAGGCGCAACAGTGGCTGACTGAACACCTGAAGGGGTTGGCAGCATAAATGGCCTCCAAGC
>Ga0196971_1000672_pt1 | contig 22137 bp, 17 predicted proteins | sample S1v_1013CmetaG_FD_148660 | JGI IMG/M metagenome (GOLD analysis project Ga0196971, IMG submission 148660) | Soil microbial communities from Anza Borrego desert, Southern California, United States - S1+v_10-13C | ecosystem: Environmental > Terrestrial > Soil > Desert | place: USA: California...
CACAGAATCTGGAACTAGCTGTGGGCTTGGGTTAGTGCTGCCTTCGAGCCCCTTGACCCGCCCAGACCTTGATAAACAGGTGACATTATGTCACCTCAGAGGCTTGACATGTTACCGCTGGTCTCTTCGGGCAACTGCCCGGTGCCATAGTGGAACAGGAAGGCTGCGATACCTTTCTGGTGCAGCTCAAGCCCCTCAACCGTTATGAACTCGTTGGCAGTGTGGGACCGACCGGACCGGCCGAGCCCGCCGAAGGCCACGGGGAGGCCCAGCCCCTTGGTAAAGAGGTAATGGGGCGCTGCACCGGCCGACCGCGGCCAGACCTCTACCTTGCGCTTGGCGACTGTCTCGCAGGCCAGGAGCAGGCTCTTAATGCAGGGCGCCTCCACGTCATTTTGCGAGGCCGGGTAGGAATTGAGCACCTTGATCTCAATGTCGGCAAACCCATGGTTGTCGAGATGGCGCCGCACTGCTGCGATCAGGTCCTTTGGGTCCTGGTCGGGCACCGGGCGAATGTCGAGCTTGCAGCCGGCCTCATAAGGAACCACCGTCTTGGTGCCGTCGCCGCTGAAGCCGCCCCAGATGCCGTCGAGATTAAGGGTGGTCTCGTAAAGGTAGAGCTTCACCTGTTCCAGGATCGGGAGGTCGGGCTCGCGGTACTGGAGGGCCCCTTCCTGCCGCAGGGGGAAGGTGGGATCCATGTCGGCGCACAGGGCTTCCAGCATGCGCTCTTCCGCCGGAGTGGGCGGCAGGGCGTTATGGTGAATCCCTTCCATAACGGTGCGTTCGTTGAGGCCCTTCATGGAGGCGACGGCCTGGACCAGCCGCATGGCCGGGTTGGCGATCCAGGCGTTATGCATGGCGTGAATATCCTGTTTGACCGGCCCGCCCCACTCCCCGCCGCGGCAGTGCAGCTCAAAGTAGAGCAGCCCCTTGAACCCGCAATAGACAATGGGCTGGCCGTCGAGCGTCTGGCCGAAGTACGGCTGGAACAGGCAGTCCGCCTGCTTCAGTTCCGCCTTGTGCTCCTCAATGAACCGGGGCAGGTTGCGGCTTCCGATCTCCTCTTCGCCTTCGATCATGAAGCGCACGTTTACCGGGAACGGCAGCCCGGCGTCCTTGATGCTGTGCAGCACGTTGATGAACCCAATCAGCGGCCCCTTGGAGTTGGAGGCGCCCCGCCCCACAATGGACGGGCCGAAGCCGGGCAGGTCCACAATCTCCGCACTGAACGCATCCACAATCCAGCCCGGTTCGCCCACGGGCTGCGTATCATACAGCAGGTAGAAGAGAATGGTCTTGGGCGCGCCTGCATCCAGGTAGCCGTAGACCACGGGGTTGCCGCCTGTCTCAACCAGTTCGCAGGAGGCTCCCAGGGAGCGAATGTCATCGCGCAGCATGGTGGCCATTTCGCGAATGCCGTTCCCGTCTGCACTCACACTGGGCTGCCGTATGTAGCCCTGCACGCGCCGGACGTGAGCGTCGAAATCCTGCTCTAGCTGCCGGTATATGCCCAAGGCTCTTCCTCCTCTTCGTTTACCGCCGGGACTGGGGGTCCAGCCGGTCGCGGGTCCAGTCACCCACCAGGTTGGCCCCGAGCACCGTCAGCATAATGGCCAGGCCTGGAATGGTGCTGGCCCACCAGGCAATGTCGATGTAGTTGCGGCCGTCGCTCAGCATGGCGCCCCAGGAGGGAATCTCGGGCGGCACACCCAGGCCCAGGAACGAGAGCGCCGATTCGATGATGACGATGAACCCAATGTCCAGCGTCGCCAGCACAATCAGCGGGCTCACAAGGTTGGGGAAGATGTGGCGCAGCAGGATCCGGTCGTCTTTCGCCCCATAGGCCTGGGCAGCCTGGACAAAGTCCCGCTCTCGTATGGAGAGTACCTGCGCAAAGGTGACACGGGTGTACGGAACCCACCGGGTGAAGCCCAGGGCCAGAATGGTGTTTCGCAGGCTGGAACCAAGCGATCCAGCGATGGCGATGACCAGCAGAATGAACGGAATGGACAACGTAATGTCGACCACGCGGAGAATGACCGTTTGCAGCCAGGTGTTGCGGTACCCGGCCACCAGGCCCAGCAGACTGCCCACCACCGCGGAGATGCTCACAGCCATCAGGCTAACGAGGAGCGAGATTCTGGCGCCGTAAATCGTCCGGCTCAGAAGGTCTCGGCCAAGGCTGTCGGTGCCGAGCAGATGGGCCGGCAAGCCGCCCTGCTCCCAGGCGGGGGGCTTCAGCCGCAGCATCAGGTTCTGGGCGTTGGGATCGTGAGGGGCCAACACGGGCGCCAGCAGCGCCATCAGCACCACCAGCAGTACCAGCAGGGCCCCGGTGGTCCCTTTCCCCCGAAGCTTCAGCCGTTTAAGCACCGCCGTCACCCCGCTTATAGAGGCTGATCTTCGGATCCAGTACGGCATAGAGCAGGTCGGTGGTCGTGTTGAGGACAACGAAGGTGATAGCCATCATGAACACCGTCGCCTGAATCACCGGATAGTCGCGCCCGTAAATCCCGTTGATGGCCAGACGCCCTACACCGGGCCAGGCAAAGACGGTCTCCGTAACAATGGCGCCACCGAGCAGAACGCCCAGTTCCAACCCAATCACCGTAACCAGGGTGAGCGAGGCGTTTCGCAGGGCGTGCTTGTAGACCACTACGGACTCACGCAAGCCCTTGCTGCGTGCCGTGCGAATATAGTCCTGTCTCAACACTTCAAGCATTTCTGCCCGCGCTATGCGCGCAATGCGGGCCATGGAGAAAGCGGCCAGGGTGGTGGCCGGCAGTACTAGCCCGCGCAGGCCGTTGCCGCCCGATGAAGGGAACCACCTCAGCTTGACGGCAAAGAGCATAATCGCCAGAATGCCCAGCCAGTAAGTCGGGACGGTCTGACCGATCAGGGCCACCACCGAAGCGACCCCATCGATCCATTTGTCGCGGTGCACGGCGGCCAGAATGCCGAGAGGAACCGCAAGGACCACAGCCACTACCAGGGCCGCTCCGGCCAGGGAGTACGTGGCAGGGAGACGCTCCACCACCAGATCCATGGCGGGCAGATTCTGGCGGTAAGAGTGCTGAAAATCAAGGCGGACCAGTCGGCCCATGAACTGCAGGTACTGAAGCCAGAGCGGTTGGTCAAAGCCCATGGAGTGGCGCAGCTGGGCCCGCGCTTCTACAGAGGCGTCTTCGGGGAGCATCAGGCGGGTGGGGTCACCCGAGAGGTGCAGCAGGCCGAACACGACGGTGGAGACGCCCCAGGCAACGAGAATGGCCTGGAGCAGGCGGCTGGCCAGGTAACGTCTCATGCGGCCACCTCCGGTTAGTACCCGGGCTGGAGGGGCATTTCTGCCCCTCCAGCATCCGGTTCCGGTGCATCATTTAGCGGGCGTGATCTCCCAGAGCAGAATCTGCTGGTCAGGTCGCGGTGTCCAGCTGAGCTTGGGGCTGATGCCGTAAATGTCGGTAATGCAGAATAGGGGCACAGTGGCTGCGTCGTCCCGCAGGAACTGGAGCAGTTCCTTGTAGGTGGCCTCACGCTTGGCCTTGTCGTTGGTCGCCGTGCCGGCGGCAATGAGCCCGTCGGCCTTGGGATTCGAGTACGTGGAGAGGGGGCCCTTGGTCTTGAAGAAGGCGGTCATCTGGGGGTCGGCATCCCACCAGGCGTTGCCGTGGCCCATGATGTAAATGGGCGAACTCTTCTGGGAGCCCAGGTTGCCGGACATGATGCCCCATTCCAGCGGGCGCACCTTCGCGTCGAGGCCAATGGCGGCGAGCTGACCGGCGATGGCCTGCGCAATCTCCTTGTCCATGGGGTACCGGGCCGTCGGGGTCTCGAACTCCACACTCTTGCCAGCCATGCCCGCTTCGGCCAGGAGCTTCTTTGCCTTCTCAACGTCAAACTCGAAAGCCTTGATGTCCTTGGAGTAGCCGAAGATGGAGGGCGCCAGGAGCGTGTTGGACTGCTTCCCGTAGCCGTTCATGAGGCTGTCGATGATGGCAGGGACGTTAATGGCGTGGGCCACCGCCTGCCGGAACTTCAGATTGGCGCCAATCCCCTGGGTGGTGTTAAACCCGACCACCATCACACGGGTGGCTTCCTGGGTCACAATCTTTACGTTCGGGTCATTCATGCGTTTTGCGTGGTCAGGCGGGACTTCCGTGATGAGGTTGACTTCCCCGGTCTTTACAGCGGCGAGGCGTGCGGCGGACTCCGGAATGGCCCGCCAGGTCACCTCGTCGAAGGCGGGCTTGACGCCCCAGTAGTTCTTGTTTGCCGTCAGCTCGACCCGGTCGTCCTTCTTCCAGGACTTGAAGGCATAAGGGCCGCTGCCCACAGGAGAGCGGGAGAACTCAGCCGCGCCCTTTGCCTGGTAAACCTTGGCCGGCACGATGTTCAGGTTGCACATGCGGGCCTCAAAGAGCGGGTCGGGAGCCGAGAGGGTGAACTCCACCGTGTAGTCGTCCGGCGTGGTCACTGCCTTGATCAGGTTAAAGTAAGAGGCCCGCGGCGACTTCGTGGCCGGGTTAAGGATTGTCTCCACCGTGAACTTCACGTCAGCGCTCGTGAACGGGTCGCCGTTGTGGAACTTCACGTCCTTGCGCAGGGTCAGCTTGTAGTTCGTGGGGCTGGTGCTTTCCATCTTCTGGGCCAGACCTGGCGCCACAGTGCCGTCAGGTTTGCGCATGAGCACGCTGTCGAAGAGGCCGGCCTGAACGTTTCCGGTGGCAGTGTCACCCGTGAAGAGCGGGTCCAGGGTGACCGCATCGACACCCTGGGCGATGGCGATTTTAACGGGGGCTGCGGGCTTCGCTGCGGGGGCGCTCGGGGTCGACGACGGTGGTTCGGTGGTGTTCTTTCCGCCACAACCAACAACGGTGATGCTGAGCAGGAGCGCCAACAGCATGATCCAAGGTGAGCGACGCATCTCCATACCTCCCATGCAAGCTAAGTGGGTGAGTGAAGCCGGTGGGTATACGTTCCTGGCCTATTTGGGGTAGATGAAGCCGCGCATGTTGAGAACGTCGGCAATCTGCTCACCCGCCTTGATCCGCTGGGCCACCGTCTCCTCGTAGACCTCCGTCTTCTCAGCGGCTGCGGTAACCTCCTCAAGCTTCTCCTGAGGGATGACCACCACGCCGTCATCATCTGCCAGAATCCAGTCGCCAGGCCGCACCACGACGCCACCGCATGAGACGGGAACCTGCACCTGCCCAATCTTGCGGTTGCTGCCGACCCGTGGGGTGACCGAACGAGCCCAGACGGGGAACCCCACCTCCTGAAGTCCCTTCGTATCGCGCACCGGCCCGTCGAAGACGACGCCAGCAAAGCCGTTCATCTTGCACTGCAGGGCCATGAGCTCACCCATGAGGGCACCGCGGTCGTCGCCCTCGCCATCCACCACCAGGAAGTCGCCGGGCTTGGCTTCCAGCAGGGCCCGGTGAACGGTCATAATGCTGCCGGGGTAGCACTTGACGGTGTAGGCCGGTCCGGCCGCGACCTTCCCGGGCACCCGGGAACGAATCTCCGCGTGTACGGGGCCGAAGGATCCCTGGCAGTCGCTTACAGCTGCTGCCGCCACCTTACAGAGACGCTTGGCGTAATCCACTGACATCACTCCCTGCACAAATCGTGAGCAGCTACTTGAACACGCCGCCCTCCGCAGCGTGGCCTAGCAGCAGACAGCCCCAAAGCTGCTTGAACGCACTGACATAGTCCGGCCCGGTGACCGATACCGTCTTGCTGTCGACCCGCTCTACGACCGGGAAGAGCGTGGTGAGGGCGGCCTGTGCCGTACTCTTGAAGGTGACCGTGAAGGTTACCGGGCCGTTCACGTGCATGGGCTCCAGAGCCGGCAGCTTACGAAGGGCCGCTTCGGCGAAGCGCCGGATCAGGTCGTGGCTGGAGGCGGGCGGCAGGCATTCCGCCACGAAGCGGTCCAACCCGCGCTTGACCACCGCGGTGACCACCTCAGGCCCGATGGTCTCGGCCACCTCCTGGGCCACCTTGTCATCGCCCGTGACCAGGGCCACCGGCACGCCGTACGCGCCGGCAATGCCTGCGTTCAGGGCGGACTCGCCAACCTCCCGGCCGTTGCAGCGGATCATGGTCACCGCCGACCACATCAGCGTGTGGTTGATGACCGCGGCTTCGGCCCCTTCTCGGGCGTGGTACCCGACAAAGAAGGCCGCTGCGAAGTCGGGACCAATGCCCTCCATCTGGCACAGCTGCTTGTTGCTGCCGCAGATCAGGCGGGCCTTCGGGTGCAGTTCTTCCAGGAGAATGTTGTACATGGTGGAGTGAGAGTCGTTGACCAGGAACTCCGTGGCGCCGGCAGCTAACGCGCCTTCGATGGCAGCGTTCACGTCCTGGGTCATGAGCCGCCGGAAGCGCTGGTATTCAGCATGCCGCTCATTCACGTGGGGGTAGCCGGCTACGCCGGTGATCCCCTCCATGTCCACCGATATGTAGATTCGCACGGGATCCCCTCCTACCGCTTCCGGTTGCGGGACAGAAGGTCGGCGTGCGGCTTGCGCATTTCGGCCTCCTTTTCCTCCTTCTCCAGAAGCACCGGCAGGAGCTCCTGAGCCTCCTCCGGCGACAGGACAACCACGCCGTCGTCATCGGCCACGATCAGGTCGCCGGGGTTGACCACCACGCCGCCGCAGACTACGGGCACGTTGATCTCGCCCTGCAGTCCCACCGGCTTGACAACCAGCGCGGAGACGGTCCTGCTGAAGACGGGGAAGGCCATATCTTCAATGGCAATCACATCGCAAATGGCGCCGTCCACAACCCACCCCGCTGCACCCAGCTGAAGGAACTGAAGGGCACGGAACTCGCCTATGCAGGCATGCTCTGTATCGCCGCCCCGGTCGACCACCACTATGTCCCCGGGCTGTACCATGCCGCTCACCTGGTTGAGAATGCCGCCGTCGACGCCGCCGGGTGCCTTCACGGTGATTGCCGTCCCGACCGCCTTGCAGCGGCGGTAGACTGGCTTGATGCCGCTGTCCATGAAGCGCAGACCCTTCAGGTGTCCAACGTTGGCTGGCATGATTCCCCAGTACTGGTCGACGACCTCCTTGGGGATGGTCCTCACCGGCTCAAGGATCTTCACGCGGCATTCCTCCTGCGATGATGTTCGAATTCGTTTTGAACCGTGCACATTCATTTTAAGCAAGCAAGGACGAATGTGCTATAACAACCAAGACCTATACTTACTTGACTGCTCGAAATCAACCATTCAAACATATGGTTGTTCGTCGCGACCCCAGGCACTCGAACAGGTGGCGAGCCAACGCTCGTCGCCTGTCGCCATCCCGAGGTGCCGGAATGCCTTATCCTTCACGGGTTCAATCAAAGGTGCGTCAAACAGGACCGCCCCGTTACTCCCTTGTCCAGATCCTGTTCGTTCGCACAGATCGCAATGGGATCAAACACACGCCTAGTCACTTGTGTCTATTTTCACACATGGGCAGCAGGAAATGGACATTATTGTGTGAATGAGTAGTGAGAGATCGAACGACCATCTGCGCTGGGGGAAGACGAATGAGCGATATGCTGGGCGACAGGCAGCAGCAGATTCTGGCCTACCTGGAACAGAACAAGACCGCCCGGGTGAAGGAGTTGAGCGACCTTCTGGGCGTCTCGGAGATGACGATTCGCCGTGACCTCCAGGTGCTGGACCAGAAGCGCCTGCTGATCAAGACCCACGGTGGGGCCGTTCAGGTAGAGCGTCCGCTCTCCCAGGAGGTTCCTTACGATCGGAAGCTGCACCACCGCATTGACGAGAAGCGCCGAATCGCCGCCGCAGCCGCCAAGATGGTCTCCGACGGGGATACCATTCTCCTCGACGCGGGGTCGACGACGCTGGCCATGGCCCAGGCCCTCACAGGCCTGACCCGGGTGACGGTGATCACCAACGACGTGCAGATCGCCTTGCAGCTTGCGCACAAGCCGGGCATCTCCCTGGTGGTGGCCGGCGGCATGATGCATGATGACGTCTACACACTGATGGGCCCGTCCACGGAGGGGTTCCTGAACTCCATTCACGTGGACAAGACGTTTCTCGGTGCTGACGGCGTAGACCTGAAGGCGGGCGTGACCAACCGGACGCTGCTGGAGGTGTCCGTGAAGCAGGCCATGATACGCGCAGCGCGGGAGCCCATTCTTCTGTGCGATTCCGGCAAGTTCGGCCACAGAGTCTTCGCCAAAGTGTGCGATCTTGACCAAATCAGCACCATCATTACGGACAACGGTCTCTCTCCGGAAGAGGCCAAGCAGTACGCCGAATTTGTGCCGCGCTTCATCACGGTCTAGCTGCCTCCACCATGCTGGGGGGATTATCATGGCCAACCGAACGGCGATTGGGATCGATATTGGCACAACAGGGGTTAAGGCTGTCGCCATTGGCTCCGGGGGCAAGCTGTTAGCCGAGAGTCTGCGCGAGCACGACCTCATCTGCAAGCGCCCGGGGTGGGCCGAGGAAGACCCTGGGGATTGGTGGGAGAACACCGTGCTTGCCCTCCAGGACCTGTGGCGCCAGGGGACAGACCCAGCCTCGGTGGAAGCCGTCGGCGTGAGCGGCATGGTTCCGGCTCTGGTGATGCTCGATGAGCGGGAGCAGCCGGTGCGCCTGTCCATTCAGCAGAACGACGGTCGCACCGCCGACGAACTGGTGGAACTGCAGGGCCAGATCCATGGCTTGTTTGAGCGGACGGGCAGCGCACTCAACCAGCAGCACGTTCTGCCGAGGCTGCTCTGGGTCAAGCGGCATGAGTCTGAGGTGTTCGCCCGGACCCGCAGGGTTCTGGGCTCCTATGACTACATCGCGCTCCGGTTGACCGGCGTGGCATCCCTGGAGGCCAACTGGGCGGTGGAGAGCGGACTGTACGACATTCATCGCGAGGTCTGGATCGAGGAAGCTTTGGCCTTCGTGGGACTGACTGTTGAGGCGCTCCCACCGGTGAACCCCGCCGGCGCCGTAATCGGGGAGGTCACGCCTGAGGCGGCACGGCTGACAGGCCTCCGTCCGGGCACCCCCGTGATCGCCGGCAGTGCGGACCATGTGGCTTCCGCTCTGGCTGCAGGCGTGCGGTCGCCGGGCGACCTGCTCATTAAATTCGGCGGGGCCGGCGACATTCTGTACGCAACCGACCGCTGTCTCACTCACCCCAAGCTCTACATCGACCTGCATGACATTCCAGGTTTATACCTGCTAAACGGCTGCATGGCAGCCAGCGGTTCCCTGGTGAAATGGTTCGTGCGAGAGTTTGTCGGGGACGGTCACACTGATGGCACTGTTTTTGCCCAACTGGACGCCGAAGCGGCGGGAGTGCCCCCCGGAAGTGATGGTCTGGTGGTTCTGCCCTACTTCCTGGGTGAGAAGACACCCCTTTTCGACCCGACGGCCCGCGGTGTCTTTTTCGGCCTGACGCTCAGTCACAAGCGGGGCCACCTTTATCGGGCGTTGCTCGAATCCGTGATCTACGGGTTCCGTCACCACCTCGACGTGATCTGCGAAATGGGCGAACGCCCGCGGCGGGTGCTGGCCACGAACGGCGGCGTGAAGAGCCGGCTCTGGCGACAGATCGCCGCAGATGTCCTGGGAATGCCAATCACTTCTTTCCGCAACCACCCCGGCTCTGCGCTGGGCGTGGCATACCTGGCTGGCGCTGCGACCGGGCTCTTCAGGGGCTGGTCCGACGTGGATCTCTTCTTGCAGGAGCCTTACGTTACGGAGCCTGACCCCGGATGCAGGGGGGTTTACGATCACGGCTACCGCCTGTACCGGCAGATCTACGAGCATCTTCGCCCGGACTTCCAGCTCCTCCACCGGGGACCCATTTGCCGGCAGACGACTCCCGGCCGCGGGCAGTGGTTCCACAAGTTCGTAGACGGCATGTAGCCAGGTGCAAGCTGAGGGCCCCTCGCCTACCACGGCGGGGGGCTCCTTTGCGCAGTATGAGCGAACCACACACCCCAGGAATTTCCTGAAAGGGAACTCAAGGCGATTCCTAACATTTGTCTGGACAATTTGGCCAATGCGACTTATTCTAAGGTAACAATAAAGTGCACTCGTACTCAACCGCAGAACTGCAATGCAAACGCTTGCTTGAGCAGATGTTCAGGAACGGCGGCCTACTTATTTGCGGCGGTAGAATAACGCATCACAGGGAAATGGGAGAGAAAGCGCATGCGCCTCGTGGACAACCTCCGGCTTAGCGGCAAGCTGACACTGGTATCCGGCACCGCCCTGGTGATTACCCTCCTGATGGGTGTCGCGAATGTGTTAAGTGCACGGCTCGTGAACGGACAAGTCACCGACCTGACCACCAACAACCTGAAACCGGCGGCCGCCGTAAGCGACATTCGCGCAGCCCTCGGAACCATTGGCACTCGCTACGGCAAGCTGCAGTCCACCACCGGCGGCGGGGCGAACGGGGACCAAGCACGACACGTCGTTGCGCAATCCGCAGAGCTGATCGAGGCCCAGTTGGCCGTGATCGCGGCCGCTGACCTGCCGGACAAGGCCACAGGCCTCCTCTCGACCTTCCAGGAGCAGTGGAAACAGCTCCAGTCCGAGGCGGATGCCTTGTGGAAGGACTACGAGCAGGAGGGCGCCGGCGGTATTCACGCCGGGCGGTTCCGTGCCGTGGACCAGTCGCTGGCTGTGCTGGAGGCTGCCCTCAACCAACTGAATGAGGTGACCCGCACGGAGGCGGCGCGCGCCCAGTCTGAGCTGGCGGAACGAACCCTCCTGCTGCAGGGCGCGAGCGCCGGTCTGGCCGTAGTGGCGACTCTGGTGCTGCTGGTGCTGGCGGCCGTCGTGCGCCGCTCGTTGGTGCGCCCGTTGGCTGCGCTCACCGCGGCAGCCAGGGAGCTGGGCAACGGCAACATGGGCTGCGAACTGAACAACACGGGCCGGCGCGACGAGATCGGGACCCTGCAGAACAGCATGGTCCAGATGGCCAACCAGATTCGGGGGCTGCTGGCCGAAGTATCGGAGTCCGCCCGGGTGGTCTCCGACGCAGCGGATACCATGCTCGGCCACGCCGAGCACGCCAACTCGGCGGCGGGCGAGCTCGCCACCGCCATCGAGCAAGTCCACGGCGGGGCAGCCGCACAAGACCAGGTTGTGCGGGAAGGCGTGGCGCTCATGGAGCAGATGCGCCAGGCCATCGGGGAAGTGCAGACAGGGGCAGAGGAACAGGCCGTACATAGCTCGGAGACCAGCAGGCTGTCGCAGCAGTCAGGCGAAGCCGTCAACAGCATGCTGACCCAGGTGGAGAGCCTGGCTGAGGCCGCAAGCGCCTCGCGGCGGGCGGCGGAGGAAGGCATCGGCGTCATTCGGCGAGCGGTCGATGGCATGACGAAGATGCGCGCCCACGTCGAAGAGGCCGCGTCGGCTGTGCAGCTGCTGGAGGCAGAGGCCCAACGCATCAGCGACGCCAGCAAGCTGATCGCAGAAGTGGCCGGCAACACCAACATGCTGGCCCTGAATGCGGCCATTGAGGCCGCACGGGCAGGCGAAAAGGGGCGGGGCTTCGCTGTGGTGGCCGAAGAGGTTCGGCGGCTGGCCGAGCGGACCAGCCATGCCGCAGGGGAGATCGCAGGCCTGATCGCGGCCGTGCAGGACCGCATGCGGTCGGTGGTTGCGGCCATGCAGAAAGGCAGCGAGGAGGCCCGCCAGACGGGAGAGCTGGCGGAGTCGGCGGGTGCCGCTCTCCAGAGCATCGTGGAGACGGCCAACGGCACGGCGAAGGACATTGCGGGCCTGAGTCAGATCAGCGGTGACGTCTCCGAGCGGACTAGGTCGACGATTATGGCCGTGGAGCAAGTGGCCGCCATTCTGGAACAGAGCTCGGCAATGACCGCGGAGATGGCTTCCCAGTCTGACCAGATGGGTCAGATGATGCGGGAGATCGCCCTCGTGGCCACCACCTCGGCGCAGGCGGTGGATGCCGTCTCGGCCAGTGTTACGCAGCTCTCGGCCTCAACGGAGAGTGTTTCGGAAACGGCCCGGGGCCTGGTCTCCATTTCGGAGCGCTTCCGGAGCCTGGTCTCCCGGTTTAGCAGCTGACCTTCCTCACAGGCAGGTAGTAATTTCCACTTAACTTTTTGCCGGCTGTATCTCATACATACACCAAGAGATCCAGCCGGAGGGACCGCCCATGCTCAGCGACGTCAAGCTTTGCCCTGGCAACAACGCCGAGGCCGTCCTTCTGGTGGACGGACACGGCCGCATACGTGAGGCCAACGGGGCAGCCTGCCGGCTCTACGGTTGCGCCGAAGCCGAACTGCTGGCCCTTTCGTTGAAGGATCTGTGCCCCTCGCTCTCCTGCGACGCCTCCGGGACCTATGAGGCTCTGCACTGGGCCAGGGAAGGGCGCCGCTTCCCCGCCAGCCTGACCGTTGTGGCCATGCTGCTGGGCGACGAGCGGGTGCTGCTGGTCACGGTGCGCGACATGACCGAGCAGCGGGCCATGGAGGCCCAGCACCTGCAGGCGGTCTTCCAGGCCACCCACGACGCCCTCACGGGCCTGCCCAACCGGCGGGCGTGGGAACAGCGGCTCCAGGAGTCGATGCTCCACGCCGCCGATGGCACCCTCGGAACTGTCATGCTGCTCGACCTCGACCACTTCAAGGCTGTCAACGATACCATGGGCCATCTGGCGGGCGACCGGCTTCTGGTTGAACTGTCCGGCTGCATTGCCCGAGCCCTGCGGCGGGACGATTTCCTGGCCAGGCTTGGCGGAGACGAGTTCGGCGCGATTCTCGATGACGTGACTCCTTCTGAAGGGTTGGCCATCGCTGAGCGCATCCGCCAGGGAGTGGAGGACTTCCGGTTCCATGCGGCGGGGCGCTTCTTCGACCCGACCATCAGCATTGGCGTGGCCATCATTGATGGCTCAGAGGGCTGCCAGCGGCTCCAGGCCCGAGCCGACGCCGCCCTGTATGAAGCCAAGGCCCAGGGCCGAAACCAGATTGTCTCTCCGCTGGATGCCGGGGTATGTATGCCTTTCGCCCTCTACGAGCCCGCTTCCTGACACCCGTCGGGCGGCGGGTTTTCTTATGTCAGCCACCGCTTCACCCCGATGACGGTCAGCCCCAGAAGGACAATCAGGGTGACGAAGCCGAAGAGCGGGTAGAGTACCGACAGCAGGGTGCTGAAGCCGAAGCCGCTGCCGAACAGGGCCACGGCCGTAATCAGCACCACCACGTTCCGGTACTGGCCGCCCATCCACTCGGAGACCCGCCCGGCGAAGCCGTACGCGCAGGCAATGGCTGTGGTGTAGATCTCGGCCCAGAGAATGAGCGTGTAGAACCACTGCACCGGCAGGGGGTGCAGTCGTGCCAGGAACAGCATGGGCACCTCCACATGCCCAATTTCGGGCATGTGGGCGCTGACGGCCATCTTGATGCCGGCGGCCAGCAACCCCAGGGTGAGGCCGCCCACCAGCCCGCCGCCCACCAGGGCACGCCGGTTGTTGATCTCTGCCCCCAGGGGCGCCAGCACGGAGATGGAGAGGACCAGGTTGTACCCCACGTACAGCCATGAGGCCAGGAACCACGACTTCACCGGGGCCAGCAAGGGCCAGGGGACGGAGTTGGCCAGAATGGGCCCGAAGCCGTGAAAGTGGATGGTGGCCGCGGAGAGCCCGGCCACAGCCGCCGTCAGCAGGGGCACCACGATGCCGTTGGCCGCCATGATGCCCCGCATACCGAACAGAATGGTGACGCCGGTGAGCACGGCGGTCAGAATGACGCCGACCCCCTTGGGCAGGCCCAGCTGCTCGCCGAAAATGGCTCCGCCGCCCGCCAGCATCACCGTAAGGGTGGCGCCCAGAAACAGCGTGAGGGCTGCGTCCATGAGCCTACCGAAGAACGGCCCGCAGGCGTAGTGCAGGATCTCCCGGTGGGAGCGGGCCTGTAGCCTGCGCCCAAGCTCCATCACCATGACGCCGTAGATGCAGAATGCCGCCGTGGCCACGCCGATGCCGATCAGGCCCGACCGACCGTAAGCAGCAAAGAAGCGAAGCGTTTCCTGCCCGGACGCGAAACCGGCGCCCACCACCGTACCCACGTAGGTGGAGGCCACTCGGAAAACCTGTCCGGCCAAGCCCGGCCCTCGGGTCTGGGACACAAGCATCACTCCCGGGACTCCATCGTAGACCTGATTGTACTAGTACGCATGTCCCGACTTGCCCATGTTTGCTTGCGTCGCGGAATTCGTCTTTCGTATAATGGGAGTACAACTGCATCGTTCGTCCCGAGTCGCGCAACCTGCGGGGTTCCTCCAGGAGGCCCATGGTGGTGCGACCGGTCTCGGGTCCTGAAAAGGCCCGGGCGAGGGCCGCGGGGAAACCCTACGGCCTCCCGTTTGGAAAGGGGCGGGGACCCAGCGGCATGCCGCCGGGTCTTTAGCGCTATCCCTCCGCGGGTCCGCGAGGGGGATAGCCTTTTTCGTCTTGACACAGGAGGGTGAACCGGATGGAGTTCTTCGACCTGAAACCTGTGGAGGAAGCCCGTTTCCTGTTCCTGCAGGCCTGCGGCAACCAGCCCGTCTCGGCGGAGACGGTGCCGCTGGCCGACGCACTCGGGCGCATTACAGCAACGAATGTGATCTGCCCCACCGACTTGCCCCCGTTCCCCCGGACCACTGTAGACGGGTTCGCCGTTCGGGCTGCCGACACGTTCGGCGCCTCCGAGGGGCTGCCGGCCTACCTGCGCATCATGGCGGAGATCGCCATGGGCCAGGCGCCAACTGTGGCCCTGGCGCCCGGCGAGGCCCAGCGCATCAGCACCGGTGGTGCCCTGCCGCCCGGCGCCGACGCTGTGGTGATGGTCGAACATACCGAGGCCCTTGCGGCTGATGAGATCGGCATTCTGCGGCCCGTCTCCCCCGGCGAGAACGTCATGCAGCGGGGCGAAGACGGCAAGGCGGGGCAGGTGCTTCTGCCTGCGGGCCATCAGGTGCGGGCGCAGGAGCTGGCTCTGCTCCAGTCGGCCGGGCTGCTGGCAGTGGCCGTCATCCGGCGGCCGGCGGTGGCCATTATCTCCACGGGCGACGAGCTGGTGGACCCCCACTCCGAGCCCGGTCCCGGCCAGATCCGGGAGTCCAACGCAGCGGCGCTGACGGCGCTGGTGCGGCGGGACGGCGGCGTGCCGGCCTACCTGGGCATCGGCGTGGACCGTGAGGTCGAGATTCGGTCCAGACTGAAGGCGGGCATGGCCTACGACGTGATTCTGATCTCGGGCGGCTCCAGCGTGGGCACCCGGGACCTGACCTCCCAGATGATCAGCGAACTGGGCCAGCCCGGCATTCTGGTGCACGGCGTGAAGCTGAAGCCCGGCAAGCCCACCATTCTGGCCGTCGCCGACGGCAAGCCGGTGATCGGGCTGCCTGGGCACCCGGTGAGCGCCCAGGTGGTGTACGGGCTCTTCGTGCGGCCACTTCTGCGGCAGATGCAGGGGCTGCGGGCGGAAGAGCCGTTCCGGCCCACCGTGCGGGCCCGCATGACCAAGAATGTGGCCTCGGCCACCGGCCGGACCGACTGCGTGCGGGTCCGCCTGCTCCGGCAGGAGGGCGAGACGTGGGCCGAGCCCGTGCACGGCAAGAGCGGCCTCATTAGCACCCTGGTGAAGGCTGATGGACTGGTGACAATCCCCTCGCCCAAGGAAGGCGTTCTGACCGGCGAGTGGGTGGAAGTGGAGCTGTTGGTATGAGCCGCAAGATCTATCTGGAGTCCGTGGCGCCTCAAGAGGCGCTGGACCGTCTTTTCACTGCGCTCGATGCGGCTGGCTGGGGCCCGCGTGTTGAAATGGTCGCTGTCGATGATGCCCTGGGGCGCATCACGGCCCGGCCCATTACCGCAGCCATGTCGGCTCCCCACTACCACGCGTCGGCCGTGGATGGGGTGTCCGTGAAGGCATCCACCACGTTTGCCGCTTCTGAGACCACCCCGGCGATGCTCCGTTTCGGCGAGGAAGCGTTCTGGGTGGATACCGGCGACCCGCTGCCGCCGGGCTGCGACGCCATTATCATGGTGGAAGATGTGAACCTGGTGGATGACGGCGCCCACGGCGCCGGCGCCCGCTGTGAGATTCTGGCTCCGGCGTCGCCCTGGCAGCACATTCGTTCCATTGGGGAAGATGTGGTCGCGACGGAGATTCTTTTGCCGGAAGGGCAGACGCTGCGGCCCCAGGACCTGGGCGTGCTGCTGGCGGCGGGTGTGCTGGAGGTGCCGGTGATCCGCCGACCCGTGGTCACCTTCATCCCTACTGGCACCGAACTGGTGCAGCCCAAGCCCGACCCGCAGGCGGGCGAGATCATCGAGTTCAACTCCCGGATGGTGCTAGGCCAGGTGGCCGGCTGGGGCGGCGTGCCCGTGCGCCACGAGATCGTGCGGGACGACTACTCGCTGATTCGTTCCACGGTGATGGCGGCGGTCGACGCTTCGGACATCGTTATTGTCAACGCCGGTTCTTCCGCCGGCAGCGAGGACTTTACGGTGCATGTGCTGGGCGAGCTGGGACAGGTTCTGGCCCACGGGGTGGCCATAAAGCCCGGCAAGCCCGTTATGTTGGGCACCATTGCAGGAAAGCCGTTTGTGGGCCTGCCGGGGTATCCCGTCAGCACCTGGCTGACGGCGGATCTGTTCGTGAAGCCGCTCGTTTACCGGGCGCTTGGCCGGCCCGTACCGCACAGGGAGGTCGTGGCGGCTACGCTGGCACGCCGCCTGACATCGCCCATGGGCGTGGAGGAGTACGTGCGGGTGAAGCTGGGCCGGGTAGGCGAGAAGCTGGTCGCCACGCCGATGGGCCGGGGCGCCGGGGTGGTCAGCTCGCTGGTGCGAGCCGACGGGCTGATGGTGATTCCCGCCGGGCGAGAGGGCATCGGCGAAGGGCAGACGGTGCCCGTGGAGCTGCTGCGGCCCCTGGCTGAGATCCAGGAGACGGTGGTGGCAGTGGGCTCCCACGATACCGCACTGGACCTGATGGCATCGGTCCTGCGGCGCACGGGGACCGGGTACTTTCTCTCCAGTGCGCACGTGGGCTCGCTGGGCGGGCTGTTGGCCCTGAAGCGGGGCGAGGCGCACATGGCCGGAACCCACATGCTGGACGAGGCGACCGGCGAGTACAACGTTTCGTATGTAGCCCGCTATTTTGGACGGCCAGCCCTCCTGGTACTGCTGGCCCGGCGGGAGCAAGGCTTCCTCGTCCCCCGCGGGAACCCGAAGGGCATTCGCAGCTTTGGGGACCTGCGGCGGGCGGACGTGACATACGTGAACCGCCAGCGGGGGGCCGGGACGCGGCTTCTGTTGGACTACCACCTGAAGCAGGAAGGCATCGATCCGGCACAGGTGCAGGGCTACAGCCGGGAGGAATTCACGCACCTGAACGTAGCCGCCGCCGTGAAGAGCGGCTCGGCGGACGCGGGGCTGGGCATTCTGGCAGCAGCCAAAGCGCTGGACCTCGACTTTGTGCCGATTACCTGGGAGGAGTACGAACTCTGCATTCCCGCCGAGTTGGAGAAGCACGCCGGGGTGCAGGCAGTGCTTGCCCTGGTGAAAGATCCAAAGTTCCAAACGGCCATCGCCGGGCTTGGGGGCTACGACGTGGCCGAGGCGGGCCGGATTCGCCGCATATAGAGAATTTGGTGGAGGGGTGAGCCGATGATCGACCAGTGGGGCCGCAAGATCAACTACATGCGGGTCTCTGTCACCGACCGCTGCAACCTCCGGTGCGTCTACTGCATGCCCATTCAGGGCGTGCAGCTGAGACCCCGGGACGAGTACCTTTCGTACGATGAGCTTCTGCGGGTGGTTGAGACGGGCGTGAGCCTGGGCCTTGACCGCATCCGCATCACGGGCGGCGAGCCGCTGGTGCGTGCCGGACTGGTTGAGTTCATGGCGAAGCTGAAGCCCCTGGGCGTCAAGGACCTGTCGCTTTCCACCAACGGCCTGCTCTTCGCTCCCATGGCCCGCCAACTGAAAGAGGCCGGTCTGGACCGGGTGAACATTTCGCTGGATACCCTACGGGCAGACCGGTTCGCCAAGATGGTCCGGCTGGCCGAAGACCCCGGTCCCGTGATGGCGGCGGTGGATGCGGCCCTTGAGCTGGGCATGGAGCCTGTGAAGCTGAACATGGTGGTCATTCGCGGCTGGAACGATGACGAGATTGCCGACATGGCCCGATTGACCATCGACAGGCCCATTCATATGCGGTACATCGAGGTCATGCCCTTCTCGGAAGCCTATGAGTTTACCTGGGAGAACCTTGTGTCCGCCGCACAGATTCGGGAGCGGCTCCTTGACGAATTCGAGGACCTGGAGCCTGTGCGCGAAGGCGTCTACGGCAACGGGCCGGCCAAGTACTGGCGCATTCCGGGGGCCAAGGGCACCGTGGGCTTCATTTCGGCGGTGACCGAGTGCTTCTGCGGCGAGTGCAACCGCATTCGCCTGTCGGCGGACGGCAAGATCAACCCTTGCCTGGGCCATGTGCACGAGGTGGACCTGAAGCCCGTGCTGCGTGACCCATCAAAGTCGGTGGCTGATTTGGTCTCGCTCATGAGCGATGCCATTCTCAAGAAGCCCCGCGAGCACAACTTCGACGATGCCGACGCCGACTTCTCGCAGCGCATTATGCATGGAATCGGGGGATAAGAGGCTGTGTCTGAGTTAACCCATATTGATGCCCAGGGGCGCGCCCGTATGGTGGACGTGGGCGCCAAGCAGGAGACCGAGCGGGTGGCCGTCGCCCGCTGCGAGGTGCGCATGGAGCCCGCGACCCTGGCCCTGATCCAGTCGGGCGGCGTGGCCAAGGGCGACGTGATCGGTGTGGCCCGGGTGGCCGGCATTATGGCGGCCAAGCGGACGGGGGACCTGATTCCCCTGTGCCACCCGCTGCCAGTTACCAGCGCCAGCGTGGACTTCGCGTTTGATGAGGCCGGCAGCCGTGTGCTGATTGAGTCGCGGGTCGCCACTGTCGGAAAGACGGGCGTGGAGATGGAGGCCCTTACGGCCTGCTCTGTCGCCGCACTCACCATTTACGACATGGCGAAGGCGGCTGACAAGGGCATGGTGATCGGTGAGGTGCGCCTGGTGAAGAAGACGGGCGGCAAGAGTGGCACGTATCTGAGGCCTGGTGAGAACGTCTAGAGATATGGAAAACCCCGCTGTCCAGCGGGGTTTTTGCATCTATCTCGTGTTGCGAATGCCGATGTCGTCCAGTATGGCCGATCCGTCCGGGGTCTTGTCGACGACGAGGCTCACCGTCTTGAGTCTGGCTGGGTCGAAGCCCGGCGAGGCCTTGACGAAGTCGGCGAGCGGCAGCTCCACAGTCTGGAAGACGGGTCCCCGCAGGCCGCTGTGGAACATGGCGCGGTCTAGCAAGCCCCAGCGTGACACGGGCTGCGTGGGCATCGGCACGGGGGTGCCGTACCGGCTCAGCGGCAGGCGGGCCGTGTTGCCGGCGGTGTCCGACACCTCCACCGTCAGGTCCAGCGTGCTCCTGGCGCTGTCCCGGTTGTCGGCCAGGGAGAGAACCAGTTGGGACTCTGCACCCGTACTCCATCCGGCGGGCAGTGGGGTGGGTAGCGCAATGCTGTAGGTGGGCGGGGTCAGCCCCGGCTCCCACCGGAGCACGGCTGCCCTTGTCATGCGGGGCCACCCGGAGACGAGGTTTACGTCCATGTCAAAGACGCTGAGTCCCTTGACGGTGATGGAGCCGCCATCCACCGTGGTGGTGTTCGGGTCCCGGTCTTCGTCATAGTCGGCAATGGCCCGGTACGTATGGTCTGAGAAGAGCCCCGCATATGGCGTGCCCGGCAGCCATGCAGCCCCGGCCGACGGGTTCCGGAGCAAGCTTACGTTGCTGCGGTCGCCCTTCAGCGTCGCATCGAGGAAGGCCGAGATGAAGGTCTTGACCGCATCACGCGCCAGTTCGGGCCGCATGAGGGGGAACTCGGGGTACCAGAGCCGGCTGAACAGAGGCCGGTCGGCCTTCCAGACGGTGTTCATCTGTCCGTGGTCCATATGGTCCAGCCAGATGGCCGAACGAATGCCGGTGTTGGCCCCGGTGTAGGTAGCGCGCTGGTATTGGCGGACACCTGCGAACGCGTACGTATCGGTATCGCGCCCACCCTGAATGACCATGTAGTTGACATTCTCCAGCACGGTGCCGCCGGCATGCACCCAGAGCTGGCCGTCGCACGGGGCCAGGGCCACCACGGACTTGATGCTGTACCCGAACCCCATCTTCACGCCGTTGTAGTCGGGCATGTTGTTGAAGGCGGCCGCCACGGCGGAAGCCTCGCCGCCGCGGGAGTGGCCCATGAGCGCGATGTTGTTCAGGTCGACCTTGCCATGGAACGGGCTGCCCTGGGTGGTGTCGAACTTGTGCAACGCCTCTACGTGGCGGAGCAGCAGGTAGCCCCGGGCCCCCATTTCCTCAGTGATGCGGCCGTACCAGCCGTTGTTGAGGAAGTTCGCGTCAACGGACGCCATGATGTAGCCCCGGCTGGCCAGCAGTTCGCCCAGATAGGCGTAGCCGGGGTCGGAGAAGTCGCCGTAGTTGTGGGCGCCATGGGCGATGAGGACCAGGGGGAAGGGCCCGTCCCCCTCAGGGTACCAGACCCGGCCGTTCAGGGGCGCCGCGTTCAGGTCGAAGCCCCAGATGAAGCGGTAAACCCAGCCTTCCAGGCCCGCGCGGGCCTTGAGCAGGGGCATGAGGTCGACCGGGTCGGTCTTAAGCGTCGCCCCGCGGCCGTATTCGGGTCGCCGCAGGTCGGTGCCGCTCCCGTATGTAAGCGTGTGCACCCTGAAGGGCCCGGGCTGGCCGGGGTCCTTGCCGGCGCTCGGGGCGATGCCTGCCGGCCGTGCCCAACCCGGCGCCCCGGCTTCGTAGGAGGGCACATACAGGGCAAGGACGCTCCCCGCAACGGTGGCGGCGGCCAGAACGACCGCCAGCGCAGCCGGAACTGCCCGCCGGCGGGCGCCGGGCCGGAACGCCAGGCCGGCGAAGAGGCCGGTCAGCAGCGGCAGAGCCACGACGGCAGCCACATAGGGCCAGAGCACCTTCACGGACGGGGTGTAGTAAGCCAGCATCTGAGCCGCAGTGCTGCCCACCACGCCCAGCATGAGCCCCGTACCAAGGCCCGAAGCGACCGCGGGGAAGTGCCAGAAGGGGCGCTTCCGCCGAATGGCGCGTACCAGGGCCACCAGCCCACCCTGAAGCAGGGCGAAGACCGTGCCCAGGATGGCCGTAATCAGTGCGACCAGCAGGAGGCCCAGCGCGAGGTCAACGACCGTGCCAAACCCGGTGTCGGCGCTGTTGAACGAGACGAGGGTGACCGTGAGCGCAAGGGCGAGTCCACCCACCATGGCCCCCTTCCAGCCTGCTGGCTGGACGCCGATCATGGCCCGCAGGCCTTTGGGTGCGGGTGAGGGTGCCGCCGGGGCGATGTTCAGTTCTGGTGCAGTGGCCATCAGGTTTCCTCCAAGGCGGGTAAGTGGGCCGTTCGGGCCACTTATTGGACGCTTGCCAGAACATTTCCCCTTCAAGACAGGAAAACGTTAGATTCGGCATAGGCTCTTGTTATCTTTCGGGACCCGGGGGTGAAGCGCTGTGGCCCTGTTGTGCGAGACCTGGCGGCGCTGTCTGGCGTGCCGTGCGGCTCTCCTGCCTGCCGGGCTGGCTGTCGGCGCCGTGGCGGCCTGCCTGGGCCTGATCGGGCAGAAACTGCTGCCGCCTATGATCAGCCAAACCGCTCTCGAGGACGCCTGGGCGTGGCTTTCCTGGCCCACGCCGGCTGTGCTGGCCCTGCTGTGGCTGTTGGGCACCCTGCTTACGCCGCTCGCCGCCGGGCTGCTGTTCCAGGCAGCCATCCAGGCCCAGCGGCGCCAGCCCCCTTCGCTGGCGCAAGCCTGGGAGGAGGCGGTGGAGCGGTACCGGCCCATGCTGAACCTTGTGCTGCTGCTCCAGGCGACCGCTTGCAGCCTGGCCGTGGTCGGGGGGATTATGGCGCTGGTCCCCGTGCTGGGCCCCCTGGTCTGGGCGGTCGGCGCGGGCATGGCATCTGTCGCCCTCGCTGGGTACGGCCCCCTGCTGGTTCTGGCGGAGGGGCTCGAT
>Ga0196971_1000673_pt1 | contig 22136 bp, 18 predicted proteins | sample S1v_1013CmetaG_FD_148660 | JGI IMG/M metagenome (GOLD analysis project Ga0196971, IMG submission 148660) | Soil microbial communities from Anza Borrego desert, Southern California, United States - S1+v_10-13C | ecosystem: Environmental > Terrestrial > Soil > Desert | place: USA: California...
GGACTCGCACAAGATGACGACCTCCGGCCGAAACGATGCCTCGGTTGGGGGCAAAATAACAACAGTATCCTGATATCGACTCAACAACGGCCCACTCGGGGTCGAATATCGCCGTCTCAAACCGGTTATTCGAGGTACCCAATACCATCCGTTCCCAGACGTTCGACGTCAAGCGCTGGGCATGTTGGTTTTAGCTTAACGCTATTGGCGTCACTCCTCCCTCAACGCCAATGCCGGAGTTAGTTTGCCAGCTCGCCATGCCGGATAAAGCCCGGCGATCAATGCCGCCGTAATCGCCAGGATCGGCGCTTGCCAAAGCCATCCGCCGGAAACCGTTAAGTCCATGCTCCAGCCGAAGGAGCGAAGGTTGATTACCTTGACCAGCGCCAGGGCCAGAACGAATCCCAGAGGCAAGGCGAAAACCCCGGCGCAAAAGCCCATGAATCCGGTTTGCGTCAGCACTAGGACCTTCAGTTGCCGCGGTGTCATACCTAGCGACCGGAGTACGGCGAATTCCCGCGTCCGTTCGAGCTGTATCGCCAACAATGCGCTCAAGATGCCGATCAGCGCGACGCCGATGGCGAGCAGCCGCAGCATATGCGTGACGGCGAAAGTGCGTTCGAAAAATTCCATGGAGGCTTCCCGAATTTCGCGGTTCGAGCGGATCAACGCGGTGCCGGCTTGTTGAACCAGATTCTGTATCTTCGGCCTCATCGCTTCTACCGCAACATCTCCAGCGAGATAAATGCCGAGAGAGGTGACGCCTGTATCGTTCCACAGATCCGCGTAAATGTCCCGCCGCAGAACTGCGAGTCCCTGATCCGAGCGGTAATCGAAAAAAATTCCGCCGATGACGAATGGCCTCGGGCCGCGTGGTGTGCTCAGCGTCAACGAATCGCCCGGCTCCAGCCTGTGTCGCGTCGCAAAGGGCTCGGAGATTAGAAGCACCGGTTCGGCCAGAAAGCGTTTCCAAACCGTCTTATCGTCGGCCGACTTGAAGCGGAATGCCGGCGTTTCCGGGTACGCCGCCTGGAAAGCCAAAAGCTCGATGCGGCCTACGGAGGATTCGGCGAAGGTCCGGCGTCCGAGACTGAAACCCGCTACGCCGGGCAAACGAACGGCATCCTCCACCAGAGCGGAGGGTAAGGGCTCGTTCGCGATTCCGGATTCCGCAGGACGGGCCACATAGAGATCGGCCTGGAGCAGTTGTTCCAGCCAATCGGCGATGGTGAAGCGGAAGCTCTCCACCATCATTCCGACGCCGATTGCTACGGCCACGGAAACGGTCAGTGCGGCAGTCGCCAAACCGGTGCGGCTCAAAGCGGCGGATGTGCCGCGGATGGCCAGGCGGACGACGGGAGAGACGGTGCGCGGACACATTTCGGCGAACCCCAGCATCGCTACGGGTATGAAGAGAGCATAGCCTCCCGCCAGCAGGAATAGCCCGCCAATGGCCAGAATCAGACCGGCACCGGACCAGTTCAGGAGGAAAGCTCCCAGCATTGCGCACACCAGTCCCAGCAAAGTCAGTTTAGGCAGCCATCGGCGCACGCTCTGTTCGAGGCCGGAGCGCCGCTGGGCGCGGACCGGCCGGGTCGAAGCCGCGTCCAAAGCGGCCGGCAAAGCGGCCAATACCGAGGCCGAGATTCCGACCAACAGGCTGCGCAGCAAAGCCGCGGAAGAGACCGAAAACTCCGTTACCGTAACGACGAAATACATATCGTTGATGGTGCGGGTGATTTGATCCAGAAGACCGCGAGCCGCGACCAGCCCTAGCATCAATCCGAGCAGGCTGCCCAAGAGACCGAGCAGTCCGGATTCCAACAGGATTTCGCTCATGACCTGTTTGCGGGTCACGCCGACGATGCGGAGGTTGGCGAGCAGCGGGCGGCGTTGCAGCACCGCGAAGGTCATGGTGTTGTAGATCAGGAAGAGCCCAACCAGCAGCGCCATCAGGCTCATGGCTTTCAAATTGATTTCGAAGGCATGCGCCATTCGTGCCGTGGCGGTGTTTCGTCCGGCGGCATCGATTAAAGTGGCGTTTTCGGGCAGCGCGCCGCGCAGATTTTCCAGTTCGCCGGGATCGTCGGGCAAGACCAGGTCGATGCGATCGAGCCGGCCTATCTTGTCCAGTATCTCCTGGGCCGTGGCGATGTCCGCGAGCAGTAGACCTTCCAGGGCTGGAGCGGGCTTTTCCTCGGGATCGACATAGCCGATTATCCGTATCGTCTTCGGGGTGCCCGCGACGTCCACGGTCAGGCTGTCGCCGGGACCGATGCCGAGCCGCTGAGCGGTGATACCGGAAATCAGCGCCGTATCGGGCTCCGTCAGGAGGTCGATCAGCGCGACGAACGAGGATCGAGCAAGCCCTTGCCGTAACGGACCCTCGGCGAACGGATCGAAACCGGCGAGACGCAGGGTCTGGTCGCGCGCCCCGACATAGCCTTCTACGACCGGCGCCATCGGAACATCGGCTAAATCCCGCCTGAGCTGCGGATAAAGCGTTTCATCGAGATAGCCGGACCCGGCGACGATGTGGTGGGTGGTTTTGCCCGTCAGCGCGCTCATCGACATCTGAAAGGCGCGGCGCGAGCTCTCTATGGCCAGATCGACCGAAACGAGCATCGCCACCCCAAGCGCGATTCCGAAAACCGCCAGCACGAGCTGTAGCGGATGTCGGTAAAAATGCCGGCGATTGGCTTTGTTGAGCAGAGTCATCAGAACATGAGCTTGCCGTCGCAGAGTTCCCACACGGCATCGGCGCGTTCCGCCACTTCGCGGCTGTGGGTGGCGACCAGCAAGGTCTTGCCGCGCCGTCTGACGGTGTGATCGAGGAGATCAAGAATGTGCCGGCCCGTGGCGCTGTCCAGGTTGCCGGTCGGCTCGTCGGCCAGAATCAGCAACGGATCGTGCACCAGCGCCCGTGCCAGCGCGACCCGTTGCTGTTCGCCGCCGGAAAGCGAATCCGGATAGCTGTCATGCCGGTCACCCAAGCCGACTTCGTCGAGCAGCATTACAGCCCGGTGCCGGGATTCGTCGGCGGAAAAGCCGTTCAGTTCGCCAGGCAGGGCGACGTTTTCCAGCACCGTCAACGTGGGCAGAAGATTGAAGAACTGGTGGACAAAGCCGATATGCCGGCGCCGGAACAGCGTGCGCTCCGGTTCGCGCAAGCGGTTCAGTTCAAAGGTTTGGACGATGATCGATCCGGAGTCGGCCATATCCAGGCCGGCGATCAAATTCAGCAGCGTCGATTTTCCCGATCCGCTCTGGCCCAGCAAGGCCACGAAGCGGCCCTCGCCGATTTCTCCGTCGATGCCCCGCAGCACCGGGCGCAGCCGGTCGCCTTCCCGATAGCTATGGGTCACGCCGCGGATCGTCAGCAGCGTTCGTTCAGGATGTATCGCTGGATTTTCGAGATGCAAACGGAAATCGCTTTTGGTAAATGCCCGCCGTCGCTCTACGCCGGTAAGTCGAAGTAGTGCACGCTGAATAGATCGCGTTCGTCACGCCAGCACCCGGCGGCTCTGAATCCTGCATTCCGAGCAAGCCTCTGAAATTCTTTGACAGTGTATTTATAGGAGTTTTCCGTGTGTATGGATTCTCCCTCGGCGAATTTCAAAACTTCTCCGGCTAGCTGGATCTCTTGTGCGCCGCGGCTGATCAGGTGCATCTCGATCCGGCTTTCCCCGGCATTGTAGAAGGCGTAATGATAGAAGTTGCCCGGATCGAAATCGGATTTCAGCTCGGTATTTATACGGCGCAGCACGTTCAGGTTGAACTCCCGAGTCAAGCCCTGCGCGTCGTTGTAGGCCCGGTGGAGCAGTGCCGGATCTTTCCTAAGATCGACGCCGATCAGCAATCCACCGTCCGGCTCGACGAGCCGGGTGATTTGGTGGAGAAAAACCAAGACGTCTCCGGGTTCGAAATTGCCGATGGTGGAACCGGGAAAGAATACGACTTTTTTCGATTCGGACGGGAGCCGGGGAAGCTCCAAGCGTTTCAGACCGCCGGTGTAGTCCACGCACATCGCATGAACGTTTAGCCAGGGATAAGCGGCCTTGAGCGCCTGAACGGAGACTTTCAGATGATCCTTTGATATGTCCAACGGCATGTAGGCGGATGGCCGCAGGCTTTCCAGCAAGAGCTGCACTTTTTGGCTGTTACCGCTGCCCGGCTCGATGAGGATGCAGTTTCTGCCGACGACCTCGGCGATCTCGGCGGCGAAATTTCGGAGGATGCCGATTTCGGTGCGGGTCGGGTAATACTCGGGCGTTTCGCAGATGGTTTCGAACAATTCGCTGCCCCGTTTATCGTAGAACAGTTTTGCCGGGAGCCGTTTTCTTGGGCTAAGCAGACCGTTCAATACCTCGTTGAGAATAGCTTCCTGTGCCGGTTCCCGATCGAGAAAGCGGATGCGCCGGGCACTCATGAGGCATCCTCCGCTAGGCGTATGCCTGAAAACTGCCAGCGGTCAGGGGGATAGAAGAAATTCCGGTAAGTAGCGCGGATGTGCGACTGGGGTGTCGCGCAGGACCCGCCGCGGAGCGTCATCTGGTTGCACATGAACTTGCCGTTGTATTCGCCCAGCGAGCCAGCCAAGGGTTTGAATCCGGGGTAGGGCGCATAGGTGCTTTGGGTCCATTCCCAAACGTCTCCGAAAATCTGCGCTATGCCGCTTTCTTCCATTCCGGAAACGGCGGCGGGATGATAGCGGCCCGATTCCCGAAAATTTCCCCGGATCGCACAGCGGGACGCGGTGCACTCCCATTCCGCTTCCGAGGGAAGGCGCTTGCCCCGAAAGCGCGCATAGGCGTCCGCTTCGTAGAAGCTGACGTGGCAAACGGGTTCATTCCTGTCGAGCCGCCGCATTCCCGCCAACGTCATCAGCCACCATTCGCCTTCGACGACTTCCCAATACAGCGGTGCCCGCCAACCGCGCTGCTTCACCGCAGCCCAACCGTCGGAAAGCCACAAATCCGGGCGGCGGTAACCTCCGGCCTCGATGAACTCCAGGTATTCGCCATTGGTGACGAGACGCGAAGCGAGGCGGTAATCCCTTAGATAGGTATTGTGGCGGGGCGTTTCGTTGTCATATGCGAAACCGGAGCCCGTATGGCCGATCTCTTTAAGACCGCCGGCATATTCCAGCCATTCCGGTGCCGGCGCTTCCGGAGCCTTTGGATTCTCCACCGGGCGGTAGGCCAGGCGGAGGGGATTGACGGCGAAGTTGTATTTGATGTCGGTGAGCAGGAGTTCCTGATGCTGCTGCTCATGATTCAAGCCGAGCACCAAGCGCAAGGCGATGTCGTCCCAATCCGAAGCCGGCGGGTCAACCAGCAATTCACCCATGGCCTGGTCCACGTAAGCACGGTAACGGTAGATGTCCTCCACCGTCGGCCGCGCCAAAAGGCCTCGCTGCGCTCTGGGAAAAAAGGTGCCGACGGTTTCGTAATACGAGTTGAACAAATAACCGCAACGCTCGTGGAAGACCCGGTAGGATTTCAGGTACGGGACGAGCAGGAAATTCTCGAAGAACCAAGTGGTGTGGGCCAGATGCCACTTCGGTGGACTGACGTCCGGCATCGCCTGGATAACGTACTCCTCGACGGCCAACGGAGCGCACAAGGTTTCGCTGTCCTTGCGAATGGCCCGGTAATCCTCGAGCATGTTATCGGCCGTATTCTCTTTATGCGCAAAACGAGCCGAGCGGTCGGCTTGTATCATGGTTTTACCTCCCTGGATCGCAGGGGGCATTCTAAAACGCCAAACCTTTCATGGCTAACCGTAGTCTTACTACACCGAGACGTAAATTGCTGCTTCAGAGGATAGGGCTATGGCCAGAGCGATTTGGAACGGTGCGGTGCTGGCGGAAAGCAACCGTTGCAAGATTGTCGAGAACAACCATTATTTCCCGCCCGAAGCGGTTCATTGGGAGCATTTCAAGGACAGTACAACACATACAGAATGTCCCTGGAAAGGAAAGGCGAGTTAGTACGATGTGATGGTGAACGGACAGCGCAGATGCCGCTTGGCATTACTTCCGATCTCAAGCCTGCCACCGGGCAGATCAAGGGCTATGTCGCATTTTGGCGGGGACCGGCCCACAAGACCACATCCAGATTGTCACCGAGCTGTATTGCGGAATAGACGATGTTATGGCAAATGGGCGCAAGCATCCCCGCACGGAGCTCTCGAATCACACCGGCCGTGGAAATTTCCACCGACGGAGGTGCAGCCGATCCACCGGAAATTAGAGCCGTTCGAAAAACCCGGTCCACCACTCGCCGTCGGCCCGTGTCAGAAAGGCTTGCCCCGCATGAATAGCGTAGGCCGCGTCGCTTTGGCGGGAGTGTATCAGGGCCAGCGTCGGCGCCCGGTAATAGGTCCGGCAGCGGTGACGGTACAGAGAATCGGTAAGTCCGGCCTCCAGCCGGCCTTGTACAGCGGTTGCGCCCCGGCGGTCGGCGTCGGCCAGAAGGCACATGAGAAGCTGGTCCTTCTTGTTCTCGGCCGCGGCGATTTGCATCACCGCCGCGATTCGGCATGGCGACAGGTAATAAAGATACCAACCCAGCATCTTGCCGCTCGGGTCGTGGACTTGCCTTCCCACGAGCGAACCTCGCGAGGTGACGCGCGACATCTCGTCCAGCAGCCAGATCAAATAGGATTCGTCGTAATCGGGCCGCAGCCGCCATTGTGCCGATAACCGAGGCCAAGCCGCAGCCATGGCCTTCGGAACGAGATCTTCCTCTTCCAATTCTTCATGCACCGGTGGAGGACGCAGCACGCCTTTTTTCACAAGACGCCGCGCTGCACTATCGAACAGCGCCGATAGCGGCCGGCAGGCAGTGACGACGGGCTTGAGCGCAGGCCTTTTTTGGGCGATGTAGTCGCCGGCGTGTTCCGCCGGGCGCAGCAACCGCCTCCAGCCGAGGCAGTGTAGATGCGCAACCTGCCCTCCCAATTGTTCCCACAGATAACGTGCCTCGTCATTTGCACCATCGGTGATCGACAGATCCTGCGGACCGCTAAGAAACTGCCGCAACAGAAATACGCCCGCGCCCTTTGAGCGGACCTCCGGCAGGGTGGCGAACGGGCCGCTGCAGGCCATCCGTATCGGACGGCCGTCGAAAATCATGCGCCGCACGAACACTCTCAGGAAACCGGCAATGCGGCCCTGGGCATCCTCGTAAACCAGCGGTGGAATGCCGGGGTCATAGCCGGGCGAGTCCAGGCACAAGCGGCGGACATAATCGACCAATTCGTCCGACGGTGCGGCACGACCGGAGCGGAATACCTGCTCCAACACTCCCGCTACGGCCGCCGTGTCATCGGGCGTGAGCGGGCGGATCGCTTGCCGCCGCAGAGTCTGCGGACGGGCCGGCTCAAGCCGCGTCAACATCGGAGAGATTCCGGTAGCGTTCGATGTAAGCGGCAATCTGGCTCACGGTGCGAAAATTTTCCAGGTTTAGATCGAGATCATCGATCGACACCGAGACACCGAACTCCCGCTCCAACGCCACGATCAGATTGACGAGCAGCAAGGAATCCAGAAACCCACCGTCCATCAGGTCGGTATCGGGTTCGGGAACTTCAATATTCAGATGAGCGGCAAACAGGCGAGTGACCGCTTGTGCCAATAGATAGGCGTCTTGATGCATTTTTCTCCCTCTGGTGCTCATGAGTCAGTAAATCAAACAGCAGGCGATCGACGTGCCGATCGCCGAGCCGATGGCAGCGCCGTTGCCGGCCGATCGGCCGAAAACCGGTCTTCTCCAGAACTCGAATCGACAAGGCTTACGCCGCCCAGGCGGTGACCGCTTGCAGTCCCAGGCATCCGAAGCCGTGATCCAGCAACTGCCGGACTGCCTGGCTCGTGTAACCGTGGGCGGCGTAAGCCTTGTCGCCCAACACGTACCACAGGGTGGCCGTCTTGAATACGGACGTAATGTTGCCGAGGCCGACGACGCCGATTGGCGTTCGCTTCCTTCCGGCGCGAAAAGGCGCAAGCAGTGGATGTCCCGCTGGATCATCACCCGCAGCATGATCGGCGTCAGGATTTGCACGTCGCTACCGAAATCCAGCCAGCGATAGTTCTCTTCGGACGCCGGCCATTCGGCAACGGTCTGCAGCCACTTGCCGTCAAGTTCCCATAGCGGTGTCATGCTGGAAGAGCTTCCGCAGTTCGGGCCGATCGGTTTTACCGTTAGCATTCTTGGGCAATTGCTCAAACGCCATCCAGCGCATGGGGAGCGCATAACCGGGCAAGAACCGGGATGCCTGCTGCCGCAATCGCGGCGGCGAAACGTCGTGGCCCGGTAGCGGAACATAGGCGCAGCAGATGGCGTTGCCCTCGAAACTGTCCGTGGGCACGGCAACGATCGCGCACTCCGCGACGCATTCGAGCGCATGGAACGCCGCCTCGACCTCTCCTAATTCGATTCGGTAGCCACGACTCTTGATCTGGGTGTCGGCTCGTCCCAGAAAGTAGAGCAGGCCATCCTCGTCATGCCGCGCCAAATCGCCGGTCTTGTAGATGCGATCTTCGGGTCTGACCGCGCGAGGATGGGATAGAAACGCCGCGGCCGTCTTGTCCGGGTCCTTCCAGTAACCGGGACTCAGGCCCGCTCCCCGGATGTACAAATCGCCGGTTTCGCCGGGCGGCAATTCGTTCAGGTCTTGGTCCAGCACCAGCAACTCCTCGCCGGCGCAGGCCGTGCCGATGGGGATGGCGGCACGCTCGTCTCGAGGGCATTCGGGCATGGTGTAATAACTGCTCGCGATGGTGGTCTCGGTTGGACCGTAAAGATTGGTGAACCGGACATGCGGCAGTCGCTGCATGAAATGGATGAGAGTGGGGGTAGGCAATACCTCTCCGCACCATAACATCCGTTTGAGCATGGGAAAGTCGTTTGGCATCACGACGCCGTGCTTAGCCATGAAGTTCAATACCGACGGGACCGAAAACCACTGGGTCAACTCGGCTGAGCGGATGAATTCGGCCAGTTTGTGCGGCAGCACATTGAGCGTCGGCGGAATCATGTGCAACTCAGCTCCCGCCGAGAGCGTGCCATAGATGTCGAACGTGGATAGATCGAAATGCAAGGGTGTATGGCCCGATATCCGATCGCCGGCTTCGATGCCGAAGTAGCCACGGGCCCATTCAACGAAGGCGATCACGCCACCGTGAGTGATGACCACTCCCTTGGGAACGCCGGTCGAACCCGAGGTGAACAGGATATGGGCGTTGTCACGGGCGGTATTTTCGTATTCCGGTGGCGTGGAAGGATAGGTATCCACTTCGGTCATATCGAAACAGCTGGTGAATTGCCCTCCTTCCAAAGGGCGTCGCTCGATCGAGCCGATCGACATGGGGCAGCCGCCGATCTCTTCAAGGATCTCGTCCAAAAGCTTCACCGCTTCCGCCGAGACCAGTGCGCCCCAGGGTTCGGAGATCCGGATCATCCGAGCCAGCCTCGCGGCGGGGCTGCCCAGATCGATCGGCACGTAGACCGCGTCCGCCTTGAGCACCGCCAGCATGGCCACCACGGCCATGGGCGACTTGGGCACCATAAGACAGACACGGTCGCCGCGGCAGCAGCCGGCCTCGCGCAAACGCCACGCGAGCTTCGAGCTAGCCCGGTCCAGCTCGCCGTAGGTCAACAATGAGCTTCCCAGGGTAATGGCGATAGCGTTCGGACGCAGTTCGGCCTGTCGGGATACGTAATGTTGTAGCAGTTCGGGCATGGCTTTAAACTCTCAGGGCTTCGCGAAAAACGATGGCCGTGTGTTCCAGTTCCTCCTCGGTGGGCGGGATGTCCAGGACAAAGGTGCGATAGCCGAGCCCGATGTAGCTCGCTATTTCTTGGGCCACCCGCTCGTAGCTGCCCACCAGATAAGGACAAAACGTCTGATAGTTGTGGAATGGGCCTAGCCAGTACGGGTTTTCGCCGGCTGCATCCCCGGTACGTGCGGAAAGCTGCTCGTGCCAGGCGGAGTCCGACACCTTGGTGGCGAGTTGATGGGTTAACTGTCCTTCGCGGCTCTCCGGAAAGCGCTCACGGGCAACCTGCCATGCCTGTTCGGTCGAGGGACGCGCTACGATGCCCACTCGAACGCCGCAGGAGACCTCGACATCGCTTCCTACGCCGTGCTCTTCGTGCGGAGCCAGCGGGTACTTGATCGCCGTCGCGCCGATGGCGTGAGCCGCCGCCATGCCCGCCTCCGACGAGCCCGATATCAGAATGCCCGGCCACAGCGGCCGGGGCAGCGGCGGAAACATCCTCAGATTGTGGACGCGGTAATACGTTCCCTCGAAGCTCACGCCCGCAGGGCTCTCCAGCAGTTGCCGGATGATCGTCGTATACTCGACCGTACGCGCATAGCGTTCGTCATGGGGCGTCGAATCACCGAGGGCCAACAGATCGGTGCGGAATCCGCCGGCCAACATGTTCAGATAGACACGCCGCCCGTACAGAAAACCGAGCGTCGCTACCTGCTTGGCTGCCGTATAGGGGTGCATGTAGATCGGCTGGACGGCCACCAGCGGACATAACGAAGTGGTATGTCCCAGAATCACCTGGCTCACCATCCACGGATCCACCAGAGAGTTATCGGTGTAGACCAGAATGCCGCGGCATCCTATGCTCTCGCTCCAGCGGGCCACCTGGATTACCTGCTGCAGGTAGGTTTTCGGATCACCGGTATTGGATTGAGGGCAGGTCGAGAAGACGTCGATCGTGTCGAAACCGATGCGGCATTCGCTCGGGAAGCCTGCGGCAGGTGCACTGTTGCTCTGAATCTGCGACATAAAGCCTTCCTTGGACGTGTCTTGTTGATAAAAAGCCGGTTTAGCGTAAGCCTGGTAAGCGCATCCGCTTTACCGCTTTGCGTACGATCTTGTCGGCCGGAATAAGCCCTTCGGCTCGGCTCAGGAAAGGCTCCGCGTTCCCGGCGGACCGGCGCCGCACTGCGACATAGAGCCTTCCTTGGACATAGATTTACAGACAGTTGAAAAAAAATGAAAAAAACAATTCGGCGTAAGCCGAACAGCTATTGTTTTTATTGATCGAGCAGTTAAATCATGATCGGGTTTCCAGCTTTTCCAATCCAGTGTCAGTGAATTGCATGGGCTAAGAATCTTCGTCTAATTGCCTGAGCAATGAGCTTATATAAGCTTCTGATGGCGCGATCTCACATCCGTACGCTCACTTATTTCTTTCGGATCAGTTTTAGCCAAACTAAGCGTTTTGAAATGCTGTGCGGCAAAAGGAAATAGGTTGGCTGTGGGGCGACGGTCCGGGTATCTCGATGCCTTAGAGTACCGTTAAGCGGTCGTTGAAATAGCGCAGCACTAATCGGACCGCCAGCGGCTGCATCGCGATGTTGAGCGACAAGTAGCCTAACCGGATTCTGCACCACGGCTCTTGGACGGCCGATAAACCTTCCCGCTGGCGTATCTGGTCCAGGTAAAGCAGGATGGCGTCCCTTGCGCTGGACGCATGTCCCGACGCCAGATTGTCGATGGTCTGATGGAGTTGGATGATAGCGGGATCGATGCGGTAATGGCGGAGAATATCTACGACCTGCATATAGCCGGCTCCGAGTCCGCTCAATTCAATGCCTAGGTTCAAACCCAGCAGTTCCGGAAAATAGAGCTCCTTAAGTTGCCCGATGGCCAGCATGTAAACGGGCAGTTCGAAGGCGGCATCGGTAAATCTTCGGTCCTGAGCGAAGTCCTCGGTTTCGAACTCAGGAAGAGCCAAATCCAAACTTTCCAGCAGCCGGCGATAGACGTTGGCGTGATTCCGCTCCGGTTTGCCGTTTCCCAGCTCGTCGGCATAGATATGCAATAAATGCTGTTGGACTTCGTCGAGTTTTTCGGAGGCCGTAGGGATGCCGGCCAGCCAGCAGCCGTCCACCAGAATGGACGGCGCCAATTGCAGAATCGCCCAAAGGCAAAACTCCCGGCTGATCTTGGGATCGGCGTTCAAAGGTCGGTAGCGCGCCGTTTCCTGCCGGTAGATAGCCTCGATCCACTGGCTGAAAGTCGTCGGATCGTAAGAGCGCAAAGAGTGGTAAGCCGGTCTCAGCAAGTCCAGCCACCGGCTGCGGCGAAGGATGCGCTCCACGGCTATCGCGGCTTCGGGTGGGCAGTCGGTGGCGGATTCGGCGTGGAGTAGGGCGGTGAAAAGCCGGCGGCGGTTTAGTGTGCGATCTGCGGTCGCGTGTTTCCCTGGCCGATGACTTAGATTCCTTTGGTTCTGCCCCGTACTGGGTTCGGGTGCGGAGCGGAGAGCCGTGCCGGTAGCGTCGACCTGTTCCGCCTCTGCATCGGGATTTTCAATCCAATTAAGACATAACCGCCGTTCCTCGGCGCTGAACACGCCGAACATGGGGCCGCCGAAGTCCATGGCGCGGATCAACCGGCCGGCGACCGGGCACTGCATATCTACATAGGGGGAGTCGCGCAACGCTTCGAGCAAAGGTCCGGGATCGTCCTCGCCCTGCGCCAGCCATTGATCGAGGCTTCGCTCTTGGAGCATCACCCGGCGGTGGTAGGCAACGGCATACGGGCGTTTGGCTCGGACGATGTCGGCCATCGCGTCGGCAGCCGTTTGGTGCCGATTCCGGCTGGCGGCAAAATCGCGCAGAAGCGACTCGAATGCGTGGCGGTAGAGGTGCCAACCGGCACTAAGGCGTTCCGAGGTGCCTTGTTCACGGACGTAGGACTCCAATGCAGCCGAGGCCAAGGGGCGGGCATCGTCTAGAAATCGTTCTCGTGCCGAGGTCCAAGCGGCTTCCGGAGGACCCACCAGCGAAGCCCACCAATCGGAATCCAGCCAATAATGCGCGAGGGTATAGCCCAGCAGTTCGGGAAAGAAGGTTCGCGGTCTGTGCATCAAGCCGAGCTGGATACAAGGAATGTGCAATGCGAATTCGGGGAAACGTCGGTTATTAAAAAAGCTTGGGCTGGATAGCGGCGGGAGGCTTATGCCCAAACCCGTCAGGAGCGCTCGAAAGTGCAGGGGGAGGGACGGTGAGTCATCCTCCAGCCCGATTATCCGGCAGTAAAGCGCGAATAAATGACTGTGCACCGGCAAATGGCCTGTGGCCGGCTGCGATGCACGGGCCAACCATGCTCCTTCGAGCAGCATGCTGGGACCGAGGGCTAAAAAGAACAATCGCGACTCGGTAATGTCGCCGCCGCTCGGCATGGTGGCGGGCATCCACGTCTCGAACGGAGTTTCCGGTGGGCTTTGCTGTCCTTTAGCCCCGGCCAAAGCGGTTCTCACGAAATCTTCGGCCGTTCGCAGGATTTCTCGGTCGGGAGAGCCATTCAGGAGAGTCTGGCAAAGCGAGCGAAGATCGGGCTGGGTAGTCACGGCTAAACACCGGGTTTAGTGAACAGATAATCATCAATGACGAGGGCGTCCAGGCCGGAGCCGAGAAATACGCTGGCGGCGTCTTCCACGCTGTGCACGATGGGTTTGCCCATGACGTTGAAGCTGGTGTTGAGCAGTACCGGTACGCCGGTTCGCCGATGAAACTCGCCGAGCAGGGCATGAAAGCGCGGATTCCAGTCTTGCTTGACGGTTTGCAGCCGACCGGTGCCGTCGGCGTGGACCACGGCGGGTACCTGGTCCCGGACGACCGGCTTGAAGCGCAGGGTGCGGTCCATGTAGGGGCTTTCCTGATAGTCCTCGAAGAAATCGGGACCATGCTCGTGCAGAATCGCCGGGGCATAGGGGCGGAAGCGCTCGCGGAATTTCACGTCGCGGTTGATGCGTTCGCCCATGTCCCGCGGCCGGGGGTCGGCCAGGATGGAACGGTTGCCCAAGGCGCGGGGGCCGAATTCGGCGCGCCCTTGAATCCAGCCCAAAATATTTCCCTGGGCCAACAGGTTGGCGGCAGCGGCTATTACGGCGCCGTCCGGTAAGTGTTGAAACGGAAGTTGCGCATACCGGGCGAGGCGTTCAACGGTATCGGCCTCGATACGGCTGCCCAGATAGGGCGAAAGGCAGCGGGGCTCCAATCGCTTTCCCGGATGGTCCTCGTGAAAGGCCAGCAAGGCCGCGCCGAGCGCCGTTCCGTCATCGGCTGGAGCCGGAGGCACGTAAAGAGATTTGAACGGCGTACTGGCTAATAGCTGGCCGTTGCAGACCGAGTTGAGCGCGCACCCTCCCGCCAAGGCCAGATTATCGAAAGGAGCGAATCGATGGAGGTTGGCGATGAGCCGGTTGACGATGTCCGTGAAAAACTCCTGGCCGGTGTGGGCCAGATTGGCGACGGCTTCCGGCGGTTGATCCGGGCGGCGCCGGCGGCTGTTCAGACGTTCCAGATACTCGAAGAATTGGGCGTAGTCGGGCACCAGGCGCAAGCCCTCGATTCGCATCGTGCCCTGCAGCCAGCTCAAGACTTCCTCGTCAACCTGGCCATAGGAGGCTAGCCCCATGACTTTCCATTCCTCGCCGCCCATCCAGTCGAAACCGCATAGCTCGGTGAGCTTCATATAGTAGAATCCCAGGCTGAGCGGACCGCGCGCCTCGAAGACCGGTTCCAGGCGCCCGTTGCGATAATCGAAGAACGCCATGGAGCCTTCCTCGCCATAGGAATCGATCACCGCGCAACCGGCTTCATCGAAAGGACTGCCGTAACACGCCAGCGCGGCATGGGTCAAATGATGGTCGTAATGGCGGAAGCGGACGGACACGCCGGGAAAGCCGCGGTGTACTGCACGCGCCAGGTTGATCCCGATCCGCCTCGTGGCGTGGTGCTGGCAGGCCAGCATGTGGTGGATCTGATGCATTTCCAGCCACGTGGTAAGCCGACGTCCCTTGCCGTTCAGGATGCCTTGGGGCGACAGCCAGCCGAGCAGCTTTGCGAACCTTTCGTAAAGCGGGCGGGATTTGCGCCAGTTGCAGGCGACGACGAATTCGCCGGCATCGCCGCAATATTCACTCAGGAGCTTAGGGAGAAGGTATAGGTTGTCCGGCTCGCAATTCAGGGCGCGCTTGTATTGAAGGTGGCGTTCGGTAGCCTCGGCGAACAAAATCTCGCCCGCATCGCTCAAAATGGACAGCGCCGGATCGTGATAGGTTGCGCCAAGGCCGACATAATATGTTCGGGTATCGTGTTTCTTCATTGCCGGTTCCAAGAGCCCATGTTCATTCTAACGAAAACGACGGGTGGAATTTCAGGATCAGTCCGTCTGCGGAATCTGTTGCCGCCTTGGTGGTGCGGTTTCGGCCTTAGTCTTCTGCTGCCGAGCTGCATTTTGGTGTTTTTCGCTACCGGCCCGCATCATGCTATGGCGGCTTTGGCCTGGACGCTTCCGATGTGCGCTCTCGTCGCGGCCGATCATTTCAGTCCCGCGGAACGGCGAGTGACGCCGGCCGACGCGCCGCGCTGGTTCTTCGACAGTATCCTGTACGGACTCGTTCTATTGCAGGTGTTGAACGTCCTTGCTTTGGGTTTTTTGGTATCGCGGTTGAGGTGGATCGGCCCGCCCGAAATCGCGAATAGCCTTGCCAATCTGTTCGCGGTGCGGGTCATGGTTGGAGCCAATTTTTGCTGTGCGGCTATTTGCCCCGCTCACGAACTGATCCACAGACGCCCGCGCTGGCAACGGATGCTGGGGCGGCTTCTGCTTGCTACTGTGTTTTACGACCATTTCGCGATCGCACACAAGAGGGCTCATCACGCCATGCTGGGCAGTGCGCTGGATCCATCCATCGCCCATGCCGGTGAATGCTTTGAGGACTTTTTCCGGCGCGTGGCGGTTCAGCAATGGCGGATCGCCTGGCAAGCGGATCGACAGACCTTTCTCTCGGGTGTGGCCGTCGAAGCAATCTGGCTGGCGGTTTACGTTTGGCTGTTCGGCCTTTTGGCGGCGGCGGTGTTTTTGCGTTGCGCCTATCACGCCGTACGGATCCTGGAATCCGTCAATTATTTCCAGCATTACGGGTTGACCGAAACATCCGGCCGATCGGCTCTGACCACCTGGCGCAACGACTCCGCCGTCAGTCTATTTCTGTTTCTGGGCCTCACGCGGCACGCCGACCATCATCGTCGCCCCGGAGTTCATTATCCTGAGCTACGTGCATTGGCCGAAGGGCCCATCATGCCTTATGGCTATTGGGGAATGACAGTGACGGTGCTGAGGCGCAACGAGTGGTACCGGGCTTGGGTGGATTCGCAAGAAAAGGCGTATAAGGACAATGGCAAGCGGACCGACTCATGATGATTCTCTCTACCAATAGGCCTCCAAATAATCCAAGCCGCGGATGGTGAGGGTCGGCTTCCACGACGGATTGTCGATATTCTCCAGCTGTAGCTGGGGCAGCCTGCGAAACAGGATTCCGAGGGCCGTTTCCAACTCGATGCGCGCGAGCCGGGCTCCCAGGCAATAATGAATGCCGCCTCCGAAGGGCAGCGTCTTTGAGGCCAATTCCGGACGCTCGATTAGAAATCGATCGGGATTCGAAAATACCTCCGGATCGCGATTGGCTGCACCGAGGTTGATGTAGACCGTCTCGCCCTGCTTGACGGTTACCGCGCCGATGGCGATATCCCGCATAGCCACGCGGGCGGCGATATGGACGGAGGTTTCGTAACGGAGACACTCGTTCACGACTTGGGGCAGCAATGAGAGATTTTCCTTAAGCAAAGCCAATTGATCGGGATGTCGGAATAAGGTCAAAAGCGCATTGCCGAGCATATTCGCCGTGGTCTCGTGTCCCACCAGAAACAGCAAGGCCACGCTGGCGATAATTTCATCCTCGTTCAGTCGATCTTCCCCTTCCTCGGCTTGAAGAAGCAAGGAAATCAGATCAGTGCCGGGATTCTTGCGACGTTTGCGGCAAACCGTGCGGAAATAGTCGTCGAAGTCTCGCGCAGCCCGGTTGGCGGCTTCGATTTCGGCTGGGCTGATCGGGCTCAATTCGAATACCTTGACCAGTGCCTGAGTTTCTTCCTGAAACCGGAGGCTGTCCTCAAGACGAATATCGAGGAGCGCGCAGATCACCCGAACGGGCAGCGGATACGCAAAAGTCTTTACCAAGTCGGTGCGGCCTTGCTCGATAAAGCCGTCCACCAGCCGATTGGCTTCCCGTTGGGCCAGATGGCGAAGTTCGGGTGCCTGTTTCACGCCGAACGCTTTGCTGACGAGCGTGCGCAGCCGAGTGTGCTCCGGAGGGTTCATCAGCAGCATGAAACGATTCACCATCTGAAAGGCCGGCTCCTTTACGGTGTCCGTTCCGTAGCGGCGGGCGACGCCGGCCAGAAAATCTTTGCCGAAGCCGGGATCCCGCAGAATCCGGTTCGCGTCCTCATGGCGTGTCGCCAGCCAAATACCGGGCATGAGAGGGCAAACCGGTGCGTCGTTACGCAACCTGGCGTAGAGCGGATAAGGGTCTGCAAAAAATGCGGGTGAGTTGAGGTTGATATTGAGCACGATGGGCCGATTCTGTCTTTGGGCTATTTTTGAGACTGCCGAAGATATCCGATCCACTTCAACTTTATAAAGGGCAGTTTTGCTGGCGCGGTTTCGGCAGCCAGTCTCGTTTCCGGCGCAACGTGTCCCAATCGCTTGCTACTTCGCCGTTACCCGGCGAAAATGGGAGGCAAAATAGCACTCGAAATTCCCTTACCTCATCAAGGCCAAACCTAGGCCGGAAGCAATACTCATGTCAGAACTTTTTGTCGATCCTCAATTCTGGATCGGACTTGGCGAGATCATTGTCGTCAATATCATTCTCTCGGGCGACAATGCCGTGGTGATCGCTCTCGCCGCCCGCTCGCTCCCGGAGCGGCAGCGCCAACTCGCCGTGATTTGGGGTTCTGTTGCCGCCATCCTGATGAGGGTTGTCCTCACCATAGTCGCGGTGGAAATGCTGAAGCTTCCTTACCTGAAGATCGTCGGCAGTCTGCTGCTTTTCTGGATTGCCCTACAGCTTCTCCTACCCGAGAGCGACGGCGGCGATGGCATCGACGACCACGATAATCTTATCGCTGCAATCCGGACGATTCTGATTGCGGACCTGGTCATGAGCCTCGACAACGTTATCGCTGTCGCGGCGGCGGCCAAGGGCGACGTACTACTCTTGGTGCTCGGCTTGGCAATCAGCATTCCGCTGGTGATTTTCGGCAGCACTATCATTCTGCGCCTTATGGACCGCTTCCCGGTGATCATCGTGCTCGGGGCGGCTTTGCTCGGATTCGTATCGGGCGAGATGTTGGTCACCGATCCCGCGTGGCCGGAAGCCGAAGGGCACTGGCTGCGCGAAGTTATCCCCATTGCCGGCGCCGTGCTGGTGGTTGTGGCCGGCAAGTGGCTGGCGAAGCGGAAGGCAACGATGGCCCCGCACCGGGTGGTGGATCTTGCCTCTCAAGACGAGCAGCCTAAATCGGGCAAAATCGGCTGACGCTGCTTTCTCAAGGAGAACACGAATGTTAAAAATGCTGGTTCCGGTCGATGGCTCCGAAAACTCGGTCCGTGCGGTCGATCATGTGCTCAAAAAGGTGGCCTGGTACAAGGACCCTCTGGAGATCCATCTGCTTAACGTCCAGTATCCGTTGCACGGGGAGGTGCGGATGTTCCTCGATAACGAAAAAGTCCGTAGCTTCCATCATGATGAAGGAGTTAAGGCCTTGGAGTCGGCGCGCAAACTTCTCGACAGTGCTAGGGTTCCATACGTTTTCCACATTGGCGTCGGAAACCCCGCCGAGGTGATCGTTCAGTACGCCAAAGAGAAGGGCTGCGATCAAATCGTCATGAGCGCTCGCGGACTCGGCTCGGTCGCGGCTTTGCTCATGGGGTCGGTAGCGACCAAGGTTATCCACCTGAGTGAAGTGCCCGTGTTGCTGGTGAAGTGATTCTGAGTGTGGACGATTATTCCCACGCATAATCGAAGAATCATGCGCGGTGCGGTCGAATTCCTCTGCTCCTGATGTCCTAATCTACCAGTTCCCAAACTTGCTCGATTATGAGCCCATTGGTCGGGAGGCAACGGGGCTCGCGGTCGAACCCGTCCGATCACAAGCTCCGTCGCCCCTGGTTTTCCCAATACTTAGCGGATATCTACCCGGCGCCTTGTATCGTTAAAAGCGGTATTCCACTCCGCCGAAGAACGCCCGTCCGTCGCCCGGGTAGAATTGTGCGGTATCGAGTCCGCGGGCATCGGCGATCACGCCGGTAGTTGCCGCATATTTTTCGTCGGTCAGGTTCTTCGCTTCGAAGTAGGCCGAAAATCCTTCTTTGGTTCTATAACCCGCGCGAAAGCCCATGAGCGCATAGGCGTCGGCGGACAAGGTGTTGGCCAAATCGACCGGAATTCGGGTGGCAGACCACTCTACGTTGGGGCCGGCGTAGAATCCCGACGGATGCTCGTAGCGAAGCTCCGTTCTCATGTAGTGTTCCGGAATTCCCGGTAACCGGTTGTTGCCGTAAGTCGGATCGTTGTCGAATCGGAAATCGTTCCACATGTAGGCTTGGCGCAGAACAATATCGTCTATGGGGCGTACTTCGAAACCGAGTTCGATACCTTGGTGCACGGTCGTGGAGTCGGCGTTTCGAGTGATGGTCGCTGTCACGGTAGGATCAGTCGGATCGCGGAGTTGAAGTAGTTCGTTCTCAACCCAGGCATGGTAATAGGATAAATCCCAATTGACGATGCCTTCCTTGCCACGAGTTCCGATTTCCACTGTACTGCCCCTTTGAGCCGTCAACTGAAGTGGAACGCCATTCCGTTGGGCGACCAGCTCGCCGAATGATGGGGGCTCGAAATTGCGGCTGAAATTCACATAAGCTTGGCTATTGCCCGTAAATTCCCAGCGCGCGCCGATTTTGGGGCTGACCCCGAAGTAGTCCTGATGATCGCTTTGATCCCCGTTGCTCAGGAAATAATCCGTGAATTCACGCGAGGCGTACGACAATTGAATCCCGGTAACCAAGGCCAGTTGGTGCAGGACGTAATGCTGATTTTCGCCGTAAAAATCGATATTGATCGCATCTTGTGTGCTATCGCCGGTTCTGGCACCCCGGCTGCCGAGGATATTGGTAAAACGGTTATCCTGCGTTCTGCCGCCGGTTGGATATAAACCTAAGGTGAAAATATTCTTGCGCCCGAACAAGTCGTTTTCATTGGTATAACGGATATTCGCGCCATAATCGTCGGAAGTCTGGTCCAGAACCTGAAAAATCGGATGATAAAGATCCTTGTAAGACCAGAAGCTGCTGATGTCGATACGCTGCTTGTCGTCCCATCGCCATGTGGTGGTGTTGCCGAGCCGCATTAAACGGAAGTCACGCTTCTGTCGGCCTCTCAGACTACCTGCGTTGGCTTGGGTCGGATCGTCTTCCAGCTGCGCTTTGGTCAAACTTCCCGGTAAGTTGGATTGGGTGTTTACATAGGTAACATAGAACCGAGTTTCCAGGTTTTCGTTGAACCGATAGCCGAAATTGCTGAAGATGCGTTCGTTTTCCTGTTCACTCCAGTTACGAAAACCGTTGGTGGAGAAGAAGGTTCCGGAGATATAGTAATCGGCATCGCCGATAACCTGTCCGGAGCTCACCTGTGCGCGATAGGTGTCGAAGCTGCCGGATTCGAAGCGTAGCTGTAAGGGAGACGCGGTGTATCCGGTCCGACTCACGAAGTTGATTGCTCCACCGAGAGTGGTCGAGCCGTACATGAGCGCATTAGCGCCGCGGTAAACCTCCACGTACTCGGCAGACAGAGGTTCTACCGCCTGCATATCGAAGCTTCCATCGGCGAGGTTTAGCGGAACCCCGTCCTGAAGGAGTTTGAGGCCGCGGCCGTGGAAGGTGCGTTGAATGCCGGAACCGCGGATCGAGATGCGAGATTCCTCGGCACCGAATCGCGGCTGCACGTACACGCCGGGAGAGTAGTCGAGGACGTCCTTAAGATTGGCGGCCCGACCCCTTTTGTAACTTTCGGCGTCGATGATGTCGACGCCGCCCGGGACCCGGTTAATCTGCTCCCGTGCGGTTTCAATATTCGGTACGGTCAATGCCTGGGGCGGTGTGTCGGCTTCGCCGGTTATGATCATGGTCGGTAGCTGGATCGGCTTATCATGATCTGCCCATGCCTTTTCCCCGATGGTCGCTCCGCTGCACAGGAGTGCGATTGTTCTCAAGTACCGTCTGTTCATGTTTTTTGAGTTTTTTGCTTTTAGTTTTTTGTGGTTGTCAGCTTAAGCAGTAATCGGGCCAAGCTGTCTACAGTCAAAAAATGGTGTGGCGCTTACGGGAGGAGGTAATGAGGATGTGTGAGATAACGCAATGGTGGCTGTTTAAGTGCGGCAAATGCCATGTTTGCGGAAGGCTCGATTAACGCCTTATAACTGCTGAGAAAGTTTTATCCCGATATTTTATTGAAAAAGAGGGTATAAGCTCGGTGTAAGTGGCTTGCCGAGACAATCGAAACTGTCTCTCTCGATTGTCTTCGAAGGGAAGCGAGCTCTAGTGGGTTGCCGGGCATTTCAAGGTTTTTTTGGAATTCTTTGCGGTTGATACACAACCTAAACCTGCCTAGGCTCTTCCCAGGCGTTGACAACTCGATATGTGGCGTTACAGGAGCGTAAAAAATGCCCTATGCCATGGATCGTTAGAGTACGGATGGTTGCGAGAGGCTGGCAGGTTTTCGGCTTGAAGTTGAAAAATGAACCATCTTGAATGCACGTAGTCGAAAAACCGGGGAGAGGGAGGCAGATGCAGGCTTCTAGGATTGGCCTTGCCCGATTGCTTGAAGCATTTACACCGGGCGATATCCTGATAGTATTTGTAAACTATTTTAAAAATGGTCGGATTTATCCGACGAGGAAGCAAGACCGTGAATGACATGTTGAAGAACATAATCCTGTGGGTGGTCATCGCCGTCGTTTTGATGTCGGTTTTCAATAATTTTGGCTCCCGAAAGTCAGTCGATTCGACCATGTCGTATTCGCAGTTCATCGCAGCGGTGAACGAGGGACAAGTAAAGCAGGTGAATATCGATGGTCAGATGATCCGAGGCATGCTCGGAACCGGCGAGAAATTCACCACTTACAGTCCTGGCGACGACCACCTGGTTGACGACTTGTTGAAGAATCACGTCGAGATCAAGGCCCAGCCGCCG
>Ga0196971_1000674_pt1 | contig 22135 bp, 25 predicted proteins | sample S1v_1013CmetaG_FD_148660 | JGI IMG/M metagenome (GOLD analysis project Ga0196971, IMG submission 148660) | Soil microbial communities from Anza Borrego desert, Southern California, United States - S1+v_10-13C | ecosystem: Environmental > Terrestrial > Soil > Desert | place: USA: California...
CGCGAAATCGCTCGCGAGCGAGATTGGCGGGGAGTGGTTGTTCTGGAAGACGGGCTGCGCCGATCTGTTCACGTTGCGCCTTCAGGTGCAGCCGGCGTTGGTGCGGGTCGCTGTTGGGTGGCTGATCATCGTAGCGCTGGCGATTGGTTTGACTTGGCGCACGCGGCGGAGAGCGGCGGCTTAAGGGTTGGTCTTGCATGAAAATACTGCCTCAGCCACCCGCCCTATTCGCCACCAAATCATCCACCACGCTTGGATCGGCGAGCGTGCTGGTGTCGCCGAGATTGGTGAGTTCGTTTTCGGCGATCTTGCGGAGGATTCTTCGCATGATTTTGCCGCTGCGAGTCTTCGGCAGGCCGGGGGCGAATTGGATCAGGTCGGGCGTTGCGGTGGGGCCGATTTCGCGGCGGACGTATTGCTTGAGTTCGTCGCGTAGCGCATCGCTGGGTTCGACGCCCTGTTTGAGCGTGACGAAGCAATAGATGCCTTGGCCTTTGATGTCGTGCGGATAGCCGACGACAGCGGCTTCGGCGACCTTAGTGTCGGCGACGAGCGCGCTTTCGATTTCGGCGGTGCCGATGCGGTGGCCGCTGACGTTCAAGACGTCATCGACGCGGCCGGTGATCCAGTAATAGCCGTCTTCGTCGCGGCGGCAGCCGTCGCCGGTGAAATACATGCCGGGATAAGTGCTGAAATAGGTGTCGAAGAAGCGCTGGTGATCGCCGTAAACGGTGCGCATCTGGCCGGGCCAGGAATCGAGCAGCACGAGATTGCCGCTGCCAGCGCCTTCGATGAACTTGCCGTTCTCGTCCACGAGTGCGGGCTTGATGCCGAAGAACGGACGTGTGGCGCTGCCGGGCTTCATCGCCGTGGCGCCGGGGAGGTTGGTGATGAGGGCCGCGCCGGTTTCGGTTTGCCACCAGGTGTCGACCACGGGGCATCGTTCGTCGCCGACCGTGCGATAATACCAGAGCCAGGCTTCCGGATTGATCGGCTCGCCGACGCTGCCGATGAGGCGCAAAGATGCGCGCGAGGTTTTCTTCACCGGCGCTTCGCCGTCGCGCATGAGCGCGCGGATGGCGGTGGGGGCGGTGTAGAAGGTGTTGACCTTGTGTTTGTCGATGACGTCCCAGAAGCGGGAATTGGTCGGATAGTTCGGCACGCCTTCGAACATGAGCGTGGTCGCGCCGTTCGCGAGTGGGCCGTAGACGATGTAGGTGTGGCCGGTGACCCAGCCCACGTCGGCGGTGCACCAGTAGATGTCGCCCTCTCTGTAATCGAACACGTATTGGTGCGTCATGGCCGAGAAGACGAGATAGCCGCCGGTGGTGTGCAGGACGCCTTTGGGTTTGCCGGTTGAGCCTGAGGTGTAGAGGATGAAGAGCGGGTCTTCCGCGCTCATCGGCTCGGGCGCGCATTCGGCGCTGACGTTGGCGGCGGCGTCTTCATAGACGATGTCGCGGCCATCTTGCATCGGCACGCCGGCGCCGGTGCGGGTGACGACGAGAACGGTGTCGACGCCCGGCGCGTGCTCGAGCGCGGCGTCGACATTGTGCTTCAGCGGAATGATCTTGCCGCCGCGCACGCCTTCATCGGCGGTGATGACGACGCGCGATTCGCAATCCTTGATGCGGTTGGCGAGGCTGTCCGGACTGAAGCCGCCGAACACGACGGAATGAATCGCGCCGATGCGGGCGCAGGCGAGCATCGCGTACGCCGCTTCGGGGATCATCGGCATATAGATCGTGACGCGGTCGCCCTTTTTGACGCCGCGTGATTTTAGCACATTGGCGAAGCGGCAAACTTCGTCGTGCAGTTCGCGATAGGAGATGTGGCGGGAATTGTGCGGATCGTCGCCTTCCCAGATGATGGCGATCTGATCGGCGCGTTTTTCCAGATGGCGGTCGATGCAATTTGCGGAGGCGTTGAGGATTCCGTCTTCGTACCAGCGGATGTGAAAGTCGGCCGCGTTGAAGCTCGTGTCCTTCACCTTGGTGTAGGGCTTGATCCAATCGAGCCGCTGCCCGTGCACGCCCCAGAAGGCTTCGGGGTCGGAGAGGGCGGAGGCGTGCATGGCGCGATAGCCGATATCGTCGACATAGGCGCGCCCGGCCCATTCTGGCGGCACGGGAATGACGACTGGTTCGGACATGGCTTTCCTCCGCTCGACCGCGAACAAAGCACAGACGGACACACTGCGGGAAGCGCGCGTTCGCGTAGAGCTTGCGAAAATCTAATGCGCGCGGCGGGAACGATGCGGCGGCGCGCCTGTTTGGGGACCGGCGCGGGGACTTATGTGCTTCGAGAGGGAATCCCATGAAATACGTGCTGGCTTCGGGCCTGGTCTTCACGCTTGCGCTCGCCGCGCCGGCATTTGCCGATCCGCAAACGCAGCCGGCCGCCGCGCCGGTGACCGAACAGCAGGCCGAGCCGCAAGCCGCCGCAGCGCCAGCAGCGCCTGACGCGACCGCGCCAGCGGCGCCGGCTGACGCCGCCGCGCCGGCCAGCGCCGCTGCCGAAGCCCCTGCAGTTGAGGCCGCTGCGGCGACGGAGGAAGCCGCGTCGCCAGCGGCCGCCGAAGCGGAAAAGCCTGCGGAAGAACCCGCGTCCGCGCAGCCCGATTAATGCGCCACTGAAGCCGCGCGGCGGAAGACGGTGCGGATGGTGAAGTTGGAGACGAGACGGCGTACGCCGGGAAGGCGCGAAAGCGTTTCCTGGTGTACGCGCTCGTAGCGATCGTCGTCGGCGATGACGATGCGCAGCAGATAATCGCTTTCGCCCGTCATCAGGTGACAGTCCTGCACTTCGCGGCAGCGCGCGACGGCGCGTTCGAACGCCGCCATCGTTTCGCTTCTCTGGTTATCGAGCGTAACGGCGACGAACACCGTGGCGCTGCGGCCGAGCGCTTTCTCGGAGAGGATCGCCGCGTAGCCCTCGATCACGCCGGCGGCTTCCATGGCTTTGACGCGGCGGTGGCAGGCGGAGGGGGAAAGGCCCACCCGTTCGGAGAGCGCGGCGGCGGTGAGGACGCCGTCGCGCTCCAACTCGATCAGGATCTTATGGTCGAAATCATCGAGCTGGGCGGGAGAATTTTCCGGCATGGGCCTTTGTCTGCACCAATAGAGCGTGAATTGGCGCCAGACTAGCAAACGATTGCACGTCAGGCCTAGTGCATGACGCGGCCTTCGCGCGCCAGCGCCAGGCCACGAATGGCGTACTCGTTCTCCGGATCGATGCCGAGCGACGTCTCGAAGTGGCGGATGGCGGCGGCGAAATCGTTGCGGCGCGCGGCGATGTCGGCAAGGCCGTCATAACTGTAGGCGGAGCGCGGAAACTTCTCAATCGTGAAGTCGAAGACCTGCTGCGCTTGCACGAGATCATTGGCTTCGACGAGGCTGTAGCCCAGCTCTACCAGCGTTTCGTCCTCAGCGAAATTGTAAGCCGATGGCTGCGTGCGTTCGAGCTCGAGATAGCGCTGCTTGCCGGCTTCGACATCATCGGCGGCGATCGCATCCCAGAGAATGTCGTGCAGAGTCTCCGCAGGCATCTGGTAGTCAGCGCCGAAATAGATGGCGGCGAGTGATTGGCCGACGCGCGTGGCGTTGGCCGCGTCGCTGTTGCTCAGGACGATGACAGTGACATTGTCGTCGATGAAGCGGAGCAAATAGCTCGAAAAGCCTTGGGCGCTGCCGGAGTGATTGACTTGGCGATGGCCGAAGCTCTCGCCGGCGCGGATGCCGTAAGCATAATTGTCGAGGAAGGGCGTGAACATCGCATCGCGCGAGGCCTGGTTGAGCACGCGCTCGGAATAGAGCGCTTGATCCCATATCAGGAGATCGCCGGCTGTCGTGTAGATGCCTGCGGAGCCGTAATAGATCGTTGGGCTGTGCAGGCTCGCATTTCGGAATGACGTGCCGAGTGAGTAATAGCCGGTGGCGCGGCCAAGCACCAGCGCGCGCGAATTGCTGAATCGCGTGTGCGTCATGCCCAAGGGCGCGAAGAAGCGATCGTTAAGGTAGGTGGGATACGAGACGCCGGAGACGCGCTCGATGATGAGGGCGAGCAGGTGATAGCCTGAATTGCTGTAGCGGTGCCGCTCGCCGGGCGTGAACTGGAGCGGAAGATCGCGGAAGAGCGCCGTCATTTCCGCGGGCGTATAATCACGGACGACGAGTTCTTCGTCCCAGTTCGGCAAGCTCGAATAGTTCGGAATGCCGGACGTGTGCGTCAGCAGGTGACGGATGGTGATCGCACGCCAGGCAGCGGGGCAATCGTCGAGATAGTCGCAGATCGGATCGGTGACGCTGAGGCGGCCTTGCTCCTGCAGCTGCAGCACGGCGGCAGCGGTGAACTGCTTGGTGATCGAGGCGACATTGAAGACGGTGTCCGGCGTGAACGGCGCGCTCAATTCGTAGTTGGCTAGTCCATAATTCCGGCGGAAGACCGGCGCGCCATCGCGCGCCACCAGCACCGTCCCGCTGAAGTGCTCGTTCTCAACGGCGGCGCGCAGATAGGCGTCGAACGCCGCTGCGCGCGTGTCGGCCGGGATCGCGGTTTCTGTATTGGCCGTTGACGGCGCGCCAGTGGCGCACGCGCTGACAAGGCCGGCGGCGGCCAGGATCGGAACAACGCTCGCCCGCAACATGCTCTAGGGCATGACTGTATTCCTTCATCTGACCCGCAACGAGATATCTTCATGTAAAGATATCTCGGTCAACGATTATCTTGATGTGAAGATATCGCGTTGCGGCGGGCGGCGGCCCCAACTAGAACGGCCGCATGAAAGCGCCCGACGAACACGACCTAGTGGATACCCTCGTCGCCGATTGGCGGCGCGAGAATTTGGGTTTGCGCCCCGAGGCCATGCAGGTGGTCGGGCGCATCATTCGATTGGGACGGCTCTATCAAGAGCATGTTTCAGCATTGTTGCGTCCGCACGGACTTTCCTATTCGGACTTCGACGTGCTCGCGACTTTGCGGCGCTCCGGTCACCCGTATGAACTGACGCCGACCGAACTGCAGCAAACTGTGCTGCTCACCTCCGGCGCGATGACGGCCTGCCTGCGTCGGCTGGAAGAGGCGCAGCTGATCACGCGGCGCACTGATGCGCAGGATGGCCGCCGCTCTTCGGCCAAGCTCGCGAAGCGCGGGCAGAGCCTGGTGGAAAGGCTTATCCATTCGCGCTTCGAACTGGCGCGGGAGGAGTTGGGCGGGCTGAACGGCAAGCAGGTTGAGATGCTGGTCGAGTTGCTGCGCAAGCTGGGCAGAACCCAGGCTTGACGAGAGAATTTGCCGTCCGGCAGGGCCTCGCGCTCTAAAATGAGCGCTAAAACGGCTAGTGACAGGTAAATATCCAAGAAAATCCACGAGAGTTGGGATATTTGGGCGCGCAGTAGGAGGAAATCCCATGCGCGTCGGTTGCCCGAAGGAAATCAAGGTCCATGAATATCGCGTCGGCCTGACGCCGGAGAGCGCGGCGGAGCTGGTGCGCTATGGGCACGAGGTGTTTCTCGAGACCAAAGCGGGCGAGGGCATCGGCGCGCCGGACGAGGTCTATGAGAAGGTCGGCGTGAAAATTCTGCCGAACGCCGACGCGGTGTTCGAGAAGGCGGAAATGATCGTCAAGGTGAAGGAGCCGCAAGCGGTCGAGATCGCGCGGCTGAAGCCGCACCACGTGCTGTTCACCTATCTGCACCTCGCGCCCGATCCGGAGCAGACCGAAGGCCTGATCAAGTCCGGCGCGACCTGCATTGCCTACGAGACGGTGACCGATCGCGACGGGCGCTTGCCGTTGCTGAAGCCGATGAGCGAAGTCGCCGGCCGGATGTCGATCCAAGTTGGCGCGTACTTTTTGGAGAAGGCGCATGGTGGGCGCGGCGTGCTGATGGGCGGCGTGCCGGGCGTGCAGCCGGCGAGCGTCGTGATCTTGGGGGCCGGCGTTTCCGGTTACAACGCGGCGCAGATTGCCGTCGGCATGCGCGCGCGGGTGCAGGTGTTCGACAAGAATCCGGCGCGGCTGGAAGAACTCGACCGCGAATTCAACGGCCGTTTGGAGACGGTGTATTCGACCAGCGCCGCGATCGCCGAAGCGGTGAAGGAAGCGGACGTCGTCGTCGGTGCGGTGCTCGTTGCAGGCGCTGCGGCGCCGAAGCTGATCACGCGCGATATGCTGAAGACGATGCGGCCGGGCTCGGTGCTGGTCGATATTTCGATCGATCAGGGCGGCTGCTTTGAGACGTCGAAAGCGACGACGCATAGCGAGCCGACGTTCGTTGTGGACGGCATCGTGCACTATTGCGTCGCCAACATGCCGGGGGCGGTCTCGCGCACGTCAGCGTTTGCTTTGAACAATGCGACGCTGCCGTTCACGCTGGCGCTGGCGAACAAGGGCTACAAGAAAGCGCTGCAAGACGATCCGCATCTGGCGAACGGCCTCAACGTCTATGAAGGCGCGATCACGCACGAGGCGGTGGCGCGGGATTTGGGCAAGACCTACAAGCGACCAAGCTGGCTGACCTGAATGCGTATGCCGCGTCGCGTGGTCGAAGAGGCTTTTCGACGCGAGGCTTGGCGCGGCTTTCTCACTGATGTCAGAGCCGGCGCTTGGCTGCTTGCGCTGTTTGGCGTCTCGTTGGCGGGCGCCTTTTACGTTCTCGGCGCGCCGACGCGAACCGTCGGTGAAGTCGAAGCTCAGGTGGTCGGCGTCCATGTCCCTCCCTCCGAGACTGGTCGCTCACGCTGCGGGCCTCGGTGCAGCTTGCAGATGGGCGCCTCGTGCCCGTGTCATTGCCGTTCGGCGTCCACGCTCGCCCGGGCGATCGCTTGATCCTGAGCGAGCGGCAACGCGAGTGGCCGCCGCGGACAAGCAAGTATCACTTCGAACGCTTTGGGCGCGACGGCGCTTGACCTAGAGTGTGCTCTAGCTCGTAAATCTCCGTGTCTCTGATTGAAGGAGACCCAAGATGCTAGAGAACGAACAGAACCGTGAGATCATGGCGGGGGTGATGGACGCGCTGTCGCGCGGCGATACAAAGCCCTTCGCCGAAGCAATGGCGGACGATTTCACGTGGCGGCTGACAGGCTCGACGGCGTGGTCAGGCGTTTACGCCGGCAAGGACGACGTGCGCGGGCGGCTGATCAAGGCGCTGTTTGCACAGTTTTCCACCACCTACACGAACACGCCGCGGCGTATCCTGGCTGACGGCGATCATGTCGTCGTCGAGTGCCGCGGCGAGGTGAGCACGACGAAGGGGAAGAGCTACAACAACGAGTATTGCTGGGTCGTGCGCATGCGCGAGGGGAAGATGGCGGAGCTGACCGAGTATTTCGATACGGCGCTGGTGACGGATGCATTGGACCCGCCGCCATGGGCGTGAGCGAGCGCTTTCGCATCGGCCGGCTGGCGCGTGAAACCGGGCGCAGCGTGCATGCGATCCGCTGGTACGAGCGCCAAGGGCTGATGCCCGGCGTTGAGCGCGACAGCGGCGGCCGGCGGGTCTATTCGAACGAGCACGTGTCGTGGCTGCGCTTCCTCGAGCGGTTGAAGTGCGCCGGAATGTCGATGCGCGAGATGAAGGCGTATGCGGCGCTGGTGCGGCGCGGGCGCGCCAGCATCGGCGAGCGGATGGAGCTGTTGGCGGCGCAGCAGCGGCGCACAGCGGCGCTGATTGCGGAGCTGCAGGAGGCGCAGCGGCTGATTGCGCGCAAACAGGCCTACTACCGCAAATGGCGCGCGGCGGAGAAATGGCCTGGGCCGTTTGAAGTGGACGAAGAGCGGCCGCCCGGCAAGCGGCGGTAGGTTTTCGGGGGCCAAGCTGGCTGGCGTGATGTGCGTCAATCCGGGCCGATGCGAAGCAGGCCGCGGCTGCGGCCGGTGCTGGTGTCGGTCGTGTTCATCGCTTCGAGCAGGCGTTCGCTCGGGACCAGGAACGGCTGGAAGCGCGCGTTCACGTCGCCGACGAAAACGAGATCCTCTTCCGGCAAATAGCCGAGGATCGGCGAGATGTGGCCGTGGCCCTCGCCCCAGAGGGCGGCGCGGTTGAAATTGACGACGTAGCGCACGGAAGGATCGTTCGCTTGCGCCAAGTGGGTGCGGAACGTGGCGAGATCGAGGTCGCGCAGAATTTCGACGCGCCGCCCGGTGGCGACGCGCAGGATTTCCGCTTCCTGATCGAGCGTAATGCCGGGAACGAAGCCGAGAAACGGTTTGATGCTCGTGCCGCGCAGCACGGTGGTTTGGGTGACCTCGGCGCCGAGCGATTGGGCGACGTTCGCCGCCGAGGTCGGGCCGCAAAAACTGGGATTAGCCTGATATTCGAACCCGTCGTAGCGATAGGCGGCGGCGACTGGCAGAGCCCAAGCGCGGGCGAGCAAGGCTGGGTCCTGGTAGCTTGGCGCGTCCGCGATGGAGATCACGTTCGCATAGCGCGGATCGTGATCGGCCCGATAAATCGTCCATGCTGCACCCGCGCCGCCGAGCGCAACGATGGTGATGGCGCCGATCAGGATGTTTCGGAGCAGTTTCATGCGCGTCCTCCTGGCCTGCGTGCGCGGCGAGCGGATAATCGCGCAAGACACCGTCGGCGTCAGGTGAATAAGTGGCGGTTGATCCCAGCGCGCGGGCTAGCGGTTGATAGCGCAGGCCGCGCTTGCGGCGAGTAGGCAGGCGTGGTGTGCTGGGCGGTGGACAGCGCGGTGGGGGCGAGATGTTCAAGAGAGTGGCGGCGTTCGCGATCGGCCTTTGCATTGCGACTTCGGCGTCGGCGCAGTCGGTTGTGGAGGGCCCGCAATGGCTCGAGCGGCCGGACGCAGTCGCGTTCGAGCGATTCTATCCGCCGGTGGCGCTGCATCAGGGCGTGGTGGGGCGCGTCGTGCTCGAATGCGCGGTGCATCTCGACACGACCGCCGCGTGCACGGTCAACAGCGAAGAGCCGCGCGGCTGGGGCTTCGCCGATGCGGCGCTGGCGATGGCGCAATCGTTTCGGATTTCGCCGGCGCGCGCAGACGACCGACCGGTCGTTGGCGGACGCATGCGCGTGCCGCTGCGTTTCATGATGGCGGGCGAGGCGCCGATCCCGGACGACGCCGATCTCGAGCTGCGGGAGTTTCTCGCCGCAGCGCCGAGGCCCGATCTGCCGCTCTGGGATGAAGCGCCAAACGCGGCGGCGATGGCTGCGGCCTATCCAGAGGCCGAACTCGGCGCGCGCCTGCTGGGGAGAGCCGTGCTGTCGTGCCGCGTCAACCGAGATCGCCGGCTGCGCTGTGAAAGCGTGCTGGAGCAGCCGGAAGGGGAAGGCTTCGCCGCCGCGGCGCTGGACTTGTCGCGTCAGTTCAGAGTGTCCGAGTTCGATCCCGAGTTCGCGCGCCGCTATGGCGACGAGCCGTTCCTGTTGCCGTTGAATTTCGGCGGGGACCCCGTGCAGCAGCCGTTAAGCACCTATTACATCGGCTCGGGACCGATCCTGTTGCCGCCGCCGCCGCAATGGTTCGCCGACGCGATCTATCCGGAGGCGGCGCGCGAAGCGGGCGTCGGCGGGCGCGTGGTGATGTTGTGCACCTTGCGCGAGGCGCCGCCGCCGGCGTGCGTGGTGGAGGAGGAGAACCCGGTGGGTCATGGCTTCGGCGCGGCAGTGCTCGAAGGAATGCTGATTGCGCCGTTCGACGCGGATGTGCTGGGCGTGCTGCCTGGCGATCAGATCAAGTTTCCCGTCTCGTTCCGGCCGAGCATGTGAGCGGCGCACGCGGAAGACGCGCTATCGCGGTCGCTTGACTGCCGACGAACTGCGAGTGTGGCGCCTGGGCGATAGCGCGCCCGCGCGACGCGGCGCACTCTGAGTCGCGGCGGAACAGATTGAGGCCGTTGCGGGGCGGTAATCACATCTTCGTGGGTATTCGCGTCCGGCGCGGACCTTGCTTGCATCTTCAGTGTTGGAAATGCACGGCAAGGATTTGTTCAGCATTAACGCGCAACGTGAAAGGACTCGGAGAACACCAATGCTCGAGAAAAAAATCGGCGAGCCTTGTCCGACCTGCGAGACGCCGCTGCAACGGCGCCGCTCCACGTTTCGCACCATCGTCGGCGACGTCGCTTATTGCGCCCGCTGCTGTTCGTCGTTCGAACTTGCGCGTGACGACGACAACGCCATCGCCGCCTTCGCACCGGAATTTGCGCCGATCTGATTAGGCCAGCAGCGCGCAGAGCTGTGCTTCGGTCTCAGACAGGCGCCAGCCGCGATAGGTAAAGACGCGGCTCGCTCGGAAATCGGCGCGTACCCGCGCCCTCACAGCTTCAAGTCCATGATCCAAGCCGCCCGCCAGTGCTGCGCGCAGTGGGGCGAGGTCGGCGTTCGGATTCGCGGTCCTGTAAGCTCGGCCCAGGCCCTCGGTCGCCGTAAGATCGAGTGCGCCGTTGGTCTGGGCGAAAGCGGGCGAAGCTGCCAACGCCGCGAAGGCCGCCAGCAAATTGCGTTTCGTGAGTATCATGCGCGCACTCCCAATTGACGTTTCAGGTGATCGGACAGGCGCATGGCGAGCGCGATGATGGTGAGCGTGGGATTGGCGATGCCGGAGGTGGGGAAGACAGAGCAGCCGGCGACGTAGAGATTGCGCAGGCCGTGGATGCGGCAATTCTCGTCGACGACGCCGTGTTCGGGATCTTGGCTCATGCGGGTCGCGCCCATGTGGTGGCGCGAGGCGTTGAGTGTGGCGAGTAGCGCTTCGCGCGCGACCGGCCAGCGCACGCGGCCCTTGGCTCCGGCGCCGAGCGCATCGCCGAGCGCGGCGATCGAGCGTTCGAGAGTATCGAGATCGCGCTCCGAATAGACCCAATCGAGGAAGACGCGCGGCATGCCGAGCGGGTCGGTGTGCTCGGGCAGAAGCGTGATGCGGCTGTCGAGGTTCGGCAGTTGTTCGGACATGAAAAAGCAGCCGTGCTGACGGGCGGCGGCGCCCGCAGTGTCGAGTTTCGCCGCGAGGGCGAGCAGGGCCGTGTCTTCGGGATTGGCCGGCGCGCTGGCGTTGAACAGAGTGGCGGTGAAGTTTGCCGTGCCGAAGCGGCGCTGGCCTTCAAGCGTGGTGGCGATGACGCAGTGCGTGTTGGCGCGGCCGCTGTCGGCATAGAGCGACATGTTCTGCCCGTCGCTGACGCAGAGCATGGTGTTGAGGCCGTCGGCGTTCTCGTAGACGCCGAAGGTGACGTGGCCCATGAAGCAGCGGCCTAAGAGATCGCTGTGATTGCCGATGCCGCCAGAGGCGAGCAAGAGGCGCACGTTTTCGATGCCGCCTGTTCCGAGTACGTAAGCGCGGCCGCGGGCGCTGTGGCGGCGGCCGTTGAGGCAGGCGACGTCAAGCGATTCCACGTCGCGGCCGTTGCGGCGGAGGCGGATGTTGGTGACGTTGGCGTGGAGATAGACGCGGATGTTTGTCGCCGCCGCGATGAAGTCGTTACACCAGGCGTCGAAACGGGCGCGGTCGACTTCGCCCGAAAGCGCGGTGAAGACGCGTGGCGCGGCGAAGAAGCTGTCATTGATGGCGAGCGGCGGGCGTGCGGGATCGGGGTGACGGTCCCAGTCGCGGTTGAATAGCGGGATCTGCAGCAATTCGCAGGCGCGGTCATAATAGGGCTGCATCTGCGCGCGGGTGACGGGCCAGCCGGTGCGGCCCAGCCAATCGCGGCGGGCGAAGTCGGACTCATCCAGCGGCACACACTTGCCGCCCCAGACATTGCCGGAGCCGCCATACCAGCGGGCGCGCGATTGGATCAGGTACTCGTCGATGTTGCGTTCGGGATTGCCCGGCGCACGCATGATGCCGGCGCCGGCGTAGAGCGCCTGGATTTCCATATCCAGCTCGCGGCCGCCGCTTTCGAGGATGGCGACGGATTTGCCGGCGCCGGCCCATTGCTTGGCGATGGCGATGTTGGCGAGGCCGCCGCCGATCAGGATCAGATCGGCTTCGATCTCGCTGGCTTCGGGCAAAGTTCGGGCGTCGATGAAAGCCATCGTCAAAATTCCTTCAGATTATGGAGAGGGGCGCGTTAGCTGGCAGCGCCGTGGTCGCGCAGCAGATCGACGATCTCTCGGTGCCCGCGCCGGCGCGCTTCGCTGAGCGGCGAGCGCCGTTCGGAGCCGTCGATGGTCGGCGCGATGACGGCGAGATTGACGTCGGCGCCTTGGGCGATCAGGTAGCGCGCCACATCGAGCCGGCCCATGCGCGCCGCGTTGATCAGCGGCGTTTCATCGCCGTGCACGACGCCGTCGACCTGCGCGCCGCGTTCGATCAGCAGCGTCACCAGATCGAGATGGCCGAAGGCGGAGGCCATGATCAGCGCATTGCCGTCGCCGGGCGCGGCTTGGTTTACGTCGGCGCCTTCGGCAAGCAGGAACTCCACCATGTCGCGCGATCCGAAGCGTGCAGCGATCACCAGCGGCGTGCCGTCTCCGGGCAGATAGTAGTTCACATCGGCGCCGGCGTTTACGAGATCGCGCGCTTCGGTCATTTGGCCCGCATTGAGCGCTTCGATCAGCTGGCGGCCCAGCGCGCGTTCAGCGGCGCTGCCTCCGGTTTCGCGCAGTGTGACATGGCTGACTCGCGGCTCTTGTGCGGCCCAGGCGAAGGTCGCGACGGTGAGTGTCAGCGCGGCGCAGGCGGCGGCGCCAAGAGCGATGCGGATCGAGGTGGGGCGGGGGCGGGCGAGCATGGCGATACGCTCCTTCAAAGGTTGGGCGCCGATCGGCGGCCACTGGCAGCCGAGTGGAATGGGTTGCGCGGCGAGCTGGGTTTTGAGCATCGCTTCGGCGTAGACGCGCTTGGCGTTGGCGTGGCGGGCCATGACGCGGGCGTCGCAGGCGAGTTCCTGGTCAACGCGCAGCGCGGCGTGGGCGATGTGGAAGAGCGGGTTGAACCAGTTGAGGCAGCGGGCGAGCGCGGCGAAGGCGTTGATCTGCGCATCGAGCGTTTCGATGTGCGCGCGCTCGTGGGCGAGAACCAGTTCGCGCTCGGCTGGCGTGTAACGCTGGTCGAAGTCGCGCGGCAGCACGATGCGCGGGCGGAGGAAGCCGACCACGGCGGGGCCGGCTGCGTCGGCGTTGCGCAGGAACGCGCGCTGGCCGCGCCAGATCAGGAGCACGCCGAGGACGGCGCCGGTGAGCCAGATGAAGAGAATGAGCGGCGTCGCATCGAACGCGGGCAGAGCGGCGGCGATCGGCGTGGTGATATGCTCCGTTGGCGAGGCGGTCGCGATCGCCGGCGCGGACTCGGCGGCTGTGGTCGCGCTGACGAAAATGCGGCGCGCTGGAAGGAACGCGGCGAGGGTGGCGATCGGGACGAGCAGCCAGAAGGCGTAGGCGATCTGGGCGCCGAAGGCGGCGCGCAGCGGCCGGCGCAGCAGCAGGACGACTATGATTGCGGCGCTGGCGGCGAGCGTGGCGCGGGCGAGGACGGCGAGGAGATCAGCGCTCATTGTCGAGCTCCGCAATCAGACGCTTCAGTTCGGCGATGTCTTCGGCGCTCAGCTTTTCGCGCTCGGAGAAATGCGTGACCAACGAGGAGACGCGGCCGCCGAACAGCCGGTCGATTAGGCCTTCACTTTCCTCTAGCACATAGTCCGCGCGCTTCAGCACGGGCCGATAGAGATAGCGGCGCCCGTCCTTGTCGGCGGCGATGGCGCCTTTGGAGAGCAGGCGATTGAGCAGGGTTTTGACCGTGGCTTCGGTCCAACCCTGCTCACTCGCGACTTCGGCCGCCACGTCTTCGGCGCTGAGCGGCTGGCGCCGCCAGAGCGCTTCCATAACGATGCCTTCGGCCGAACTGACGCGCATGTTTACACCTGTAATCGTGCTATTGATTACAGGTGTAAACGCTGGCGTCAACAAGAATCTCGCCGGTCGCCGTCGGATCAGCGGTTATCCAGCTGAGCCCGGACGGCGGCGAGGCCTTCGCGGGTGATGCGATAGGGGCCGCCGTTTTCGCTGCGGATGAAGCGGCGGCGGCGCAGCTTGGTGAAGATTGCGAGGGTGCAATCGTCGAGCCGCCAGCCGTCGCGGTTGAGGCAGTCGATTTCGATGATGTCGCCTTTGTCGTTCTTGCGATGAATGATGCGCCCGCCTTGCGCGAGCGCGTGCAGCGTGCGCTGCTCGTACTTCGAGATATTCACTTGGAATTGCCTGGTCTGAACGTGAGCGTTCGCGGCTCCTGCTTGCGCAGGAGGCGGTTCAGAGCGGGCTGGCGTTCAAACGGACGCGGCCCGCGGCGTTAGGCAATCTCGGTCGTCATAGGCGGCGGGTTTTTAGCCGCAGAGGCATCGTCTGCGCAAGGCGCGAGGCGCGACCTCGGTCACGCGGGGCGGTTTACTGGCCGGACTTGCTCAGCGTGTCGCGGTCGGGTTCGCCTTGGTCTTCGTCGTCGACATCGGCGGGGTAGTCTATGTGTTCGCCGGGCGCACGGTCGGCGCGGCGGTCGGTGGCGTCCATGTCGGCGTCGGCGGGGCGGGCGCGGCCGCGGACGTTTTCCATGTCCTTGTCGCGGCTGAAGCCTTCGGGCGTATGGGGCTGTGGCATCGCATTCTCCTCGCAAGCCAACGTGCGCTGGGGCGCAATGTTTCAGTCGGCCGTGCCTTGCGCGCCGGTGGGCTCGCCGCGCCGCCGCGCCGCCCAACGCCACATCACTTTGAACGGCCAGGCGAGCTGCGCCAGAGCGCCGTGGCCGATCTTGTCGCGTACGCCGAGCGGGACGTCGCATGGGCCGGGCAGGTGATAGGTGCGGAACGCTTGGTCGAAGACCGAGAACACCGTGGCGAAATTGACGCCGGCGCCGTCAGCTTCGCGGATGTGGTGCCAGCGGTGTGTCGCCGGCGAGATGAAGACGCGCGAGAGCGGGCCATAGGTCCACGGCAAGTCCATGTGGATGTAGAGGCCGTAGAAGTGCCGGACGAGATTGTTGACCATTAGCGCCCACATCGGAAAGCCGAGCAAGGCAAGGAAGGTCGTGTCGATCAAAGCGGTGGTGACGCGGTTGAATGGGTGAAAGCGCAGGCCCGTGGTCCAGGTCATGGCGTCGTCGCTGTGATGGATGGCGTGCGCGGGCCAGAAAAAGCGCGTGTGCTCGAGGCGATGGCGCCAATAGCCAATGAAGTCGCCGGCGAACACGGCGATGATGGCGACGAGCCAGACGGGCAGCGTGTCCCAGTGATCGGCGCTGAAGAGGCGCAGGCCTGCTTGCTGCATCAGGCCGCCGGTGAAGGTGAGCGCCATCAGCAGCAGCGGCGTCACGAAGGCGACGTCGAGCGCGAACAAGATGAGGTTGGTGCGTACTTGCGGCAGCGCGTTCCTGGCGATGCGGAACGCCTGCGCGCCGCGAACCACGAAAGCAATCAGCGCGAACGCGAGCGCGGGCCAGATCAGGCTCGTGAAGGCGGTCCAGAACGCCTCGCCGGTTTGCATCAGCAGCGCTTGCACCATCAGCAAGATAGAACGCCCTCGCTGACTTTCACGGCTTTGCCGGCGATTCTGGCGCCGCTGAGCTTTGTTCCCGTGATCTCGACTTCGAGGCCGATGAGCGAAGGCCGTCCCATTTCAACGCCTTGCAGGATCGGCAAAGTGTGCCAGCCGTCGGCCAAGTCTTCGAAACGTGCGAGCACGCCGGCGAACGCCGCGGCGCCGCCGCCAGTGGCGGGATCTTCGACGATGCCAATCTCCGGCGCGAACATGCGGGCGCGGAAAGAATGGCCGGCGTCGGGTTCCGCGCGGGTGTAGACGAAGACTTCAGTGGCGCCGAGCGTGGCGGAGGTTTCGCTGCTGGTGAGCTTGGCGCGCGCCAGTGTGGCGATGTCGGCGACGGGGATCATCGCGAACGGCACGCCGGCGGAGAAAAGCGAAGGCGTGTGTTGGCCGAAGCCTATGTGGGCAGTTTGCAGGCCGAGCGCTTGAGCGGCGGCTTCAGGCGTGGGATCGGCGCCGGCTTGTTGTGAGAGTTTGGGCGCCGTGAACTCGGCGAAGCTGGCGCCGCCGCTGGCGTCGAGCTTCACCCCGCAACGGACCGGGCCGACGCGCTCTTCGAGCACGAGGATGATGTCGTCGGTGCCGACGCGGCGTTCGGCCAGCGCGATGGCGCAGCCGATGGTGGGATGGCCGGCGAACGGGAGCTCTTTGGTCGGTGTGAAGATGCGCACGCTGGCTTCGTGCTGGGCGTAATCCGGCGCGCGCACGAAGATGGTCTCGGACAGATTGAACTCGCGGGCGATGGTTTGCATCTCATCGTCGCTCAAGCCGTCGGCGTCGAAGACGATGGCGAGCGGATTGCCGGCGAAGCGGGTGTCGGTGAAGACGTCGTAGGTGGCGAAGGGGAATTGGGGCATGCGCTGCAATATGGACCGCCGGCGGCCCCGCCGGCCAGCGCCGCTTTATCCTGATTCAGCGGAGCGTGTGGATACAGCCGGCCGGCGAGGGCGCCGGCGGTCCATATTGTCCGGCGTTAGCGCGAGCGCCAGCTGCGCGCGGAACTTGCGATCGCGTTTCAGCGAGACTTCACGGCTCATGGCTTCGTTACGGGTGGCGTAGCGTTCGGCGTAGAGCAGCACCCAGACGCGCCCGCGCGTGGAACGGGCGCCGCGGCCGGCATTGTGTGCGTTCAGCCGCTGATCGAGATCGACGCACCAGCCGACATAGGTACGCCGGTCCGCGCCGCGAAGGGAGCCGAGGACGTAGACGTAGCCGATTGACGTCACTCGATCCCCAACACGGCCAGGTCAGCGCTATAAGGAGGCTCGTCGTCCACGTAGCAGTTAAAGAAGACGCGCTCATGAAGCGTTGCTTTGCATCTGGGCAGGCTCTTACGCGCGTTGGGATTGATGACTTTGACGAAGTCGCTGAACGAAACTTCGTCCGGTAGTTCGAAGAAGATCATCGATGAGGGGGCTTGTCCCGAAAACCTGAATCGATGGCCGCTGGCCGTTTCGAGCGCAAACAACCACACGTACGATGCTACTTCACCGGTGATTTGCTCCAGCAGCAACATTGGTATTGCGAACGGGCTTGGCTCAACGCGTTCAATCAGGTGCGCCGCAATTTGATTTGGGTAGCACAACTGCCACTTAAGGTGCTCGCGAACAGGGTCGCAAGTGAGCGGGTCGTAGCCGCCTTCACCGCGAAGTTCCTCGTCGATCACCTTGCAAAGCTGATCGGCGGAGGGCCCGATTTTCTGTACGAACACACACGGCAAAAACGTCCCGTCCTTTAGCCAGGCGGCGCACCGATAGCCGGGACCGCCAAACGCCTCTGGCACCTCTTCAATGCCGGATTGAATCAGCGTTGGGATAAGATCGATCAAGCAAAGCCCCCGAAGTTCACGAATTTGGTTTCGAGATACTCCTCCAACCCTTCAACTCCGCCTTCGCGGCCCAGGCCGCTTTCTTTGACGCCCCCGAACGGGATCACTTCGTTGGAGAAGATGCCGTCATTGATCGAGACCATGCCGGACTCGATGCGTTCGGCGACGCGCCAGGCGCGGTTGATGTCCTTGGTGAAGAAATAAGCGGCGAGGCCGAAGGGAGTGTCGTTGGCGATGGCGACGGCTTCGTCTTCGCTCTTGAAGCGGATCAAAGGCGCGACCGGGCCGAAGATTTCTTCGGTATTGACGCGCATGGCGCGGGTGACGTTGGCGAGCACGGTCGGCGTGTAGAATTGCGCGCCGGCGGGGTGCTTCTTGCCGCCGGTCAGAGCGGCGGCTCCGGAGGCCAGCGCTTCGGCGACCATACGTTCGACTTTCTCGATCGCTTTGTCGTCAATCAGCGGACCGATCTCGACGCCGTCGGAATCGCCGGGGCCGACTTTGAGTTTGGCGACGGCTTCGGTGAGCTTCTTGGAGAAGGCGTCGTAGATCGAATCTTCCACCAGGATACGGTTGGCGCAGACGCAGGTTTGGCCGGCGTTGCGGAATTTGGATTGGATCGTGCCGCGCACGGCGAGGTCGAGATCGGCGTCGGCGAAGACGATCAGCGGCGCGTTGCCGCCGAGTTCGAGCGAAATCTTTTTCACCGTCGAGCCGACGCAGAGCGCGCCGAGTTTCTTGCCGATCTCGGTCGAGCCGGTGAAGGAGAATTTCCGCACCAGCGGGCTCTCGCACAGCACTTTGCCGATGGCGGCGGCGTCGTGGCCGGTGACGACGTTGAAGACGCCGGGGGGAAGGCCCGCTTGTTCGCCGAGTTCGGCGAGCGCGAGCGCGGTCAGCGGGGTTTGCGACGGCGGTTTGACGACGAACGTGCAGCCGGCGGCGAGCGCGGGCGCGGCTTTGCGCGTGATCATCGCCATCGGGAAATTCCACGGCGTGATCGCGGCGGCGACGCCGACCGGCTGTTTGATGGTGGCGTAGCGGCGCGTCGGCGTGGTGGAGGGGATGACGCGGCCATAGGCGCGCTTGGCTTCCTCGCTGAACCATTCGACGAACGCGGCGCCGTAGGCGGCTTCGCCCTTGGCTTCGGCGACGGGCTTGCCGCCTTCGAGCGAGATGAGGCGACCCAGCCGGTCGAGATCGGCTGTCATCAGGTCGAACCATGCGCGCAAGATTTGCGCGCGTTCTTTGGCGGCTTTACCGGCCCAGTCCGGAAACGCCTTGTGCGCGGCGGCGACAGCTTCTTCCGTTTCGGCCGCGCCCAAGTCCGGCACGTGCGCGATCACTTGCTGGTTGGCCGGGTTGTAAACCGGAAAACGCGTCTCGCTCGCGCGCCACTGGCCGGCGATATAGGCGTCGCTGCGGAACGCGAGGTCCATTCTTGTGTTCCTTCAATGATGCCCACGACATTGCGCACGCTCAAAGCGGCTTCAAGCCCCGTCTCCAACCTTGTTCCAGAATTGTGGCGCACCGCCGGGCGCGGGCGTATAGTTGAGCGAACAGGAGCGCGCGCATGAGCTGGAAGGATATTCTGGTCATTGTCTCCGACGCCGCTGGCGATGAATCCGCCTTGGCGTTGGGCGAAGCGTTGGCCGGGCAGTGCGCCGACTGCCACCTCGCCGCTGCTTTCCTGACGCCGCTGCCGGACGAGCCGCTGGCCTATGAGCCGACCGTGGTCGCGGGCGTCTGGGCGGAGCTTTTGGGCCGGGCGCGCCAGGAAGCCGAGACCGAGCGTAAGCGCGTGGAGACCCGGATCGGGCGCGCCGGCCGCGAGGTCGAGTTGCGGAGCGCTGAGGCGCTGTCGCGCGATTTGGGCCGCATTGCTGCGGTGCACGCGCGCTATGCCGATGTCGCGGTGATGACGCGGCCGTCGGAAGGGCCGGGTGCGGATCTGCGCGAGGAGATTATCGAGGGCGTGCTGTTTCACTCGGGCCGGCCGGCTTTGATCGCGCCGCCGGGCTGGAGCGGCAAGAGTATCGGCAAGCGCGTCGTGGTGGCGTGGGATGCGAGCCGTGAGGCGACGCGAGCGCTTTCGGAAGCGGATGATATTTTGGAGTTCGCCGACGCCGTCACGGTGCTGACGGTGGACGCCAAGCCGAAAATGTTCGGCCATGGCGATCAGCCGGGCGCGAATATCGCCGGTCACTTGTCGCGGCGGGGGTTGCCGGCGGAGGTGCGCAATGTCGACAGCATGGGCCGCTCAGCGTCGCTGGCTATCCTGGAAGAGGCGACGGCGTTGGACGCGGATTTGGTGGTCATGGGCGGCTATGCCCATTCGCGGCTGCGCGAATTGGTGTTCGGCGGGGCGACGCGGGAGCTATTGCGTACGGCCACAGTGCCGTTGCTGATGGCGCATTGAAATGGATGTCAGCTGGTCAGCCTTCGATGGCGCGCTGGGCATCTTGCTCGTCATCGTCATCATCTGGGTGGCGCTGAAACTGGTGAAGCGGATCGTGATTGGGTTGATCATCATCGCGCTGGTCGCAGCGGCATTCTTCACGCTGCATTATGGTGAACTGCCGTTCGGTGGCGGCTAGACGCCCCCTTGTGTGCTTCGGTGGCCACACTAAGTCTCAGTCAGAACAACTCATGCCGTGTTGACGGGCCTCAAGGACGTTAATGCGGGACGCCTTAGGGGTCGCTCATGGATATGGAAAAGCTCACCGAGCGTGCGCGCGGATTCGTGCAGGCCGCGCAAACGATCGCTATTCGCGAACAGAACCAGCAGCTGGAAACCCAGCATTTGCTGAAGGCGCTGCTGGATGACCGCGAAGGTCTCGCCGCGCAATTGCTGACTAGCGCCGGCGCCAATGCGCGTCAGGCGGCGGATGAAGCGGATAAAGCCGTGCAAGCGCTGCCGAAAGTGCAGGGCGGCGGCGATCGCTTGTACGCGGCGACGTCGTTCACGCGGGCGCTGGATGCTGCCGACCAGGCGGCGACCAAAGCGGGCGATTCTTACGTAACGGCGGAGCGACTGTTGTTCGGGCTCGCCATCGCCGATGGCAAAGCGTCGGAGATATTGAAGAAGGCGGGGCTGACGCCGCAGAAGCTTGAGGGCGCGATCGCGGAGCTGCGCAAGGGTCGGACCGCGCAGTCTTCTTCCGCCGAAGATCAGTACGATGCGCTGAAGAAATACGCGCGCGATCTCACCGAGGATGCGCGCAAGGGCAAACTCGATCCCGTGATCGGCCGTGACGAGGAAATCCGGCGCACCATCCAAGTGCTGTCGCGGCGGACCAAGAACAATCCGGTGCTGATTGGTGAGCCGGGCGTCGGCAAGACGGCGATCGCCGAGGGGCTCGCGCTGCGCATCATCAATGGCGACGTGCCGGAGAGCTTGAAGCACAAAAAGCTGCTGGCGCTCGACATGGGGTCGCTGATCGCCGGAGCAAAATTCCGCGGTGAGTTCGAAGAGCGGCTGAAGGCGGTGCTGAATGAGGTGACCTCCGCCGAGGGCGGCATCATCCTGTTCATCGATGAGATGCACACGCTTGTCGGCGCGGGCAAAGCCGATGGCGCGATGGATGCGTCGAACCTTTTGAAGCCGGCTCTGGCGCGCGGCGAGCTGCATTGCGTCGGCGCGACGACGTTGGATGAGTATCGCAAGCACGTGGAGAAGGACGCGGCGTTGGCGCGGCGCTTTCAGCCGGTGTTCGTCGAAGAGCCGAGCGTGGAAGACTCGATCTCGATCCTGCGCGGGCTGAAGGATCGTTACGAGCAGCATCATGGCGTCCGCATTTCGGACGCAGCGATTGTCGCCGCGGCGCAGCTTTCGCACCGCTACATCACCGATCGCTTCCTGCCGGATAAAGCCATAGATTTGATGGACGAGGCGGCGTCGCGGCTGCGGATGCAGGTGGATTCGAAGCCTGAAGAGTTGGACGAACTCGATCGCCGCACCCTGCAGCTGAAGATCGAGTTGGAGGCGCTGAAGAAGGAAAAAGACCCCGCTTCACAGGATCGTTTGAAGAAGCTTGAAGCGGAGATTGGCCAGCTTGAGACGCGTTCGGCGGAGCTGACGGCGGCGTGGAGCGCGGAGAAGCAGAAGCTGCAGGTGACGGCGAAATCCAAAGAGGAGCTGGAGCGGGCGCAGAAAGATTATGAGGACGCGGTGCGCCGCGGCGATCTCGCGCGCGCTTCGGAGCTGAAATACGGGCGCATCCCGCAGCTGGAAAAGCAGATCGCTGACGCCGAGAAAGCGAGTGGCGATGGCGGCGGCTTGGTGAAGGAAGTCGTGGACGCCGAGGCGATCGCCGGCGTCGTCTCGCGCTGGACCGGCGTGCCGGTCGAGAAAATGCTTGAGGGCGAGAAGGCCAAGCTCTTGGCGATGGAAGATTCGCTGCGCGGGCGCGTGATTGGCCAGGAGCCGGCGTTGCGTGCGGTGGCGGATGCGGTGCGACGCGCGCGTGCGGGGCTGCAGGATCCGAACCGACCGATCGGCTCGTTCATGTTCTTGGGCCCGACGGGCGTGGGCAAAACCGAACTGACGAAGGCGTTGGCTGAGTTCCTGTTCGATGACGAGCACGCGCTAACGCGCGTGGATATGTCCGAATACATGGAGAAACACTCGGTCGCGCGTCTGATCGGCGCGCCTCCGGGTTATGTCGGCTACGAAGAGGGCGGCGCGCTGACGGAAGCGGTGCGGCGGCGGCCCTATCAAGTGATCCTGTTCGACGAGATCGAGAAGGCGCACCCGGACGTGTTCAACGTTCTGCTGCAAGTGCTGGACGATGGACGTTTGACCGATGGCCAG
>Ga0196971_1000675_pt1 | contig 22134 bp, 23 predicted proteins | sample S1v_1013CmetaG_FD_148660 | JGI IMG/M metagenome (GOLD analysis project Ga0196971, IMG submission 148660) | Soil microbial communities from Anza Borrego desert, Southern California, United States - S1+v_10-13C | ecosystem: Environmental > Terrestrial > Soil > Desert | place: USA: California...
GCCTGACCATCATCGATGATACGTTCAGCAGCAGCGTCGATGCGGCCATGCGGGGCCTGGAGAACGCGTCGGCCCTGGCGGGGCCCCGGCACCGAGTTGCGCTGCTGACCGGCATCGGCAATCTGGCGGAACGAGGCGCCGAGTTCCACCGGGAGGTTGGCCGCCAGGTCATGCAGTGCGGCTTTGCCGACCTGCTCCTCGCCATCCCCGACGAGCGGACGGCCGCCATACGCGAAGGCGCCCTCATGGCGGGCATGCCCCCGGAGCGAATCCATGCGGTGGAGCACAAGGAGGCCCTGCCCAACGCTCTGGCCGCCTTTGCCCGCCCTGACACGCTGATCTACTGCAAAACGAGCCAGTTCTTCCGGTTGGGCCCGCAAGTCGACCAGTTCCGGGAGAACCTGCCCGAAGCCGGCTTCGAGCCGCTGCGTTGAACCTCGTGCGACCGGGCAGGCTAAGTCCGGGCCTTGAGACTGGGAAGAAAGGGGGAGTTGCTGTGGACCGGGTCACCTGGGGCATCACCACGTTCCGGAAGGCCAACCGCAACCTTTTCACCCTGCCTTTCTCCGTCTTCATGCGGAAGCACGCACAGGTGGATCCCCTGGAGGCGGCGCCGCGCCTGCGCCACCGCAAGCAGGAGCCCAAGAAATGAACCAGCCCGGCCGGAGCCGGCGCCTGAACCTGGCGCCGGCTTCGCCGCGTTCAGGGGGCATGTAATTTGGCGATATGTATGCTATACTTGCCTCACCATAACGCCGATCAGAGAAAGGGGGGCGCCGGTGGATCTGCAGTCGAACCTCTGGATCTCGCTTCAGATCTCCCTGCAAGCCACCCTGCTGGTCTTCCTGCTGGGCCTGCCCCTGGCCTGGTGGTTGGCAAGGCCCGGCTGGCGGGGGCGCACTGTGCTGGACATCGTTGTGAACCTGCCGCTGGCCCTGCCGCCTACGGTGCTGGGTTACTACCTGCTGCTGCTGATCGGTCGCGACGGCCCGGTGGGTTGGCTGACCCGGCGCCTCACCGGCCAGACGCTGATCTTCTCGCCCGCCGCCGCCGTGCTGGCTTCCACCGTGGTCTGCCTTCCGCTCTTCGTCCAGGCTGCCCGCAACGCCCTGGAAGATGTCCCGCCCGACGTGCACGAGGCGGCCCAGATCGACGGGGCCAGTCGCTGGCAGGCTTTCCGCTTCATCTTCGCCCCGCTGGCCTGGCCCGGCATCTGGACGGGCGTGCTGCTGGCCTACGCCCGGTCGCTGGGCGAGTTCGGCGCCACCCTTATGGTGGCGGGCAACATTCCCGGCAAGACGCAGACGCTCTCCCTGGCCATCTACTCCGCCGTGCAGGCAGGCGACACCAACACGGCCCACCTCCTCGCTGTGGTGCTGACCGGCGTGGCCAGCGTCTCCATCTGGATTGGCCTCCGCTGGCGGCGGCCCGGTCGTATCAGCATCGGTAGCCCATCGAAAACGTAGAAGCGGCCGGACAACCCCAAGGTTGCCCGGCCGTTTTTCCGCAAGGAGAACGTCACCCAGCGTGTGTCACGTCGGGCCGAAGCTGCTTGACTTTGGCCCACACCTCGGCCAGGGAGACGCCTTGTGCGAGAATCGCTGCGGTAGTCCGCAGGGGCCGCTGCGGGCGCGGAGTCTTCGTTGGCTGCGGTCGCTTCGTCTGCTTCTGCTGCAAATGGTCCCCTCCTAAGGTCAGGGCGTTCTCGGCGAGAACTGCGGCGTGTATCCGTAGTGTACCGGCTGAAGCTGGTCGCAGCAAGCTGGCATGGGCCCGCTCAGGGACAGCCAGCCGCAGAGAAGAACCCCGCTAGTCGCACGCTTGCCCCGTGCGCCGAAATGGACGGCAATGGGCATCTTTGATATGTGGGCGAAATCTGCGAAAGGATATGGGCGTAAGCCGGAGAATCCTGGATAGGATGTTTTCGCCGGGAGGTCTGACTCAGTGTCCTACGCCGATCTGCTGCTTCTGGGCATGCCCGTGGCCCTGTGGGCCGAGTTCTTCGGACACCAGCCGCTCCTGGCCTTCGCCGCCTCGGCGGTGGCGGTCCTGCGCCTCGCCTCATGGATGGGCCATGCCACGGAAGAGGTGGCCATTCACGCCGGTCCCCGGATTGGTGGATTCCTAAACGGTACCTTCGGTAACGCTGCGGAGCTGATTATTGTCATTCTGGCCATTCGGGCCGGTCTGTACGAAGTGGTCAAGGCCTCCATTACCGGTTCCGTGCTGGGCAATGCCCTGCTGGTGCTGGGTGCAGCCGCTTTTGCCGGCGGCATCAAGCACTCGTCGCAGAGCTTCAACCGGAACCTGGCCCGCTTCAACGCAAGCCTGCTCTTCATTGCCATGGCAGCCCTGGTGGTGCCGGCCGTCTTCCACCACGGCAACCCCACTCCCATGACGGAGGGCGGCCTGAAGACGCTGTCGCTTTGGACGGCTGTGGTGCTGCTGGGCGTATACGTCTGCAGCCTGGTCTTCTCGTTTAAGACTCACGCCCACCTGTTCGTGGCCGAAGGCGGGCTGCACGCAAAGGCCTCATGGAGCCTGCGCAAGGCCATCGGCGTGCTTCTGGCAGCCACGGTGGGCGTTGTGCTCATGTCGGAAGTGCTGGTAGGCAGCATTGAGCATGTGATCGCCCAACTGGGCTGGTCAGAGCTCTTCGTCGGCATTGTGGTCGTGGCCCTGGTGGGCAACGCGGCCGAGCACTCCACCGCCATTACTATGGCCATGCAGAACCGCATGGATGTGGCGATTGAGATTGCCGTCGGCTCCACCACCCAGATTGCGCTGCTGGTGGCCCCGGTGGCTGTGCTGGTCTCCCACCTTTTCGGCGATGGGATGTCGCTGGAGTTTCTGCCCTCTGAGCTGGCGGCCCTCCTCATCTCCGTGCTGACGGTCAACCAGATCACCAGGGACGGCGAGACGAACTGGCTGGAAGGCCTGATGCTTCTCGGCACGTACGTGATCATCGCCATCGCGTTCTTCTTCGTGCCAGCGCATTAGTCTCCTCGGCTTCACTGCAGCAGCACCGCAGGCTAGGAGGCATCGCCTATGTCCCCGCAATTGTCGGAGCCTATTTGCAGCACCATGCGGGCCTTGACCCGTGGCTTGCTTACCATTCTGGGCGATCGCCTGGTGGGCGTCTACCTGGGCGGTTCTGCCGCGTCTGAAGACTTCTGTGAAGCCTCCAGCGATCTGGACTTCCTGGTCGTTACCCGCGGGGAGCTAAACCTGGAAGACGAAGTGGCCATCAAGCTGCTGCACAAGGACGTCTTGCGGAAACACCCGTACGCCAGGCGGCTGGAGGGCGATTATGTCCCGCGGGAGTACCTGGTGCCGGAAGGCACCACGGTCCCCGTGCCGGGCTGTGAGCACGGCCTCTTCCTGCCGAAGGTGGGCGAGATCATGCTCTCGGCCGATAACATCGCCGACATGCGCCAGCACGGCGTCACTTTCCACGGACCCGAACCCCGGGCCGTTCTGCCCGCCGTTTCGCCCGATCAGGTACGGGAAGCCGCAAGGACCATGCTGGCAGACGGCATTGGCCTCTGCTCCACGCCGGCCGAGGCGGCCTCGGAACTGCTCAACCTGCTCCGCTCGGCGCTGGCCATAGAGATCGGGGAGCCGACCACCAAGAGCTCCGGCGCCAAGTGGGGCCTGGCCCACCTGAGCCCCGAGTTCCACCCGGCCATCCGGGCAGCCGTGGAAATCCGGTGCGGCGCCGAAGAACCCGACCTCGCAGATCTGGTCATGGCCACGCTCCCACGCCTGGACCAGTCGCTCCGGTTGCAGTTCTGTCCTTCCTAAAACGCGGGAAATTTACCGCGGATTACGCGGATTTAACGGATTACGCGGATTATGTCGTCGACCTTCTGCAGAACACATAATAATTATTGTATTAGTAGTTTCACTATGTATTAATCTGTGTAATCCGTAAAATCCGCGTAATCCGCGGTAAATTGTTCGGAAAAAGGGCCGACCACCCAAAGGAGCGGGGTGGTCGGCTCTTCGCGCGTTACTTGCTACCAAACTTCACGGGAATGGCCAGCTTCACGCCGGTCTCCGCATCGTGGAGCAGGACGATGCCGTCGGTGATGCCCGGCGGGACGGCTACCGGCACTATGGCCCGGAACGAGCCCCAGTTGGGCGCCCCGATGGCCGCCATCACGTGCTGGGTCTCGCCCAGCACACGGCCTTTGCCCGCCGTGTAGACGGTGATGCTGAACTGCCCCTCGAAGATGCGGGCGTAGCCGGACACATCCACGGCGGTGGTGCCCACCCTGTCGCCCTGGCGAGGCTTTACCGTGATCAGATACTCCTTGTCGGGCAGCGCCATCAGGGACAGGTTGTCCCGATTGACCAGAGCCGGAATCATGGCCGGGTAGCCGTCCAGGTCGAACTGCACCATGCGGGTGTCGGCCACAGCGGCCTTCATCTCAATAATGACCAGCCGGTCCCCTTTTTCGCCGCCGGAGCGGACGTCGAGCTCAATCAACGATCCATTCTGTCTGGCTCCGGCCACCTCCACCCGTTCGCCCATGGCGCCGGTGCTGATGATGGCGTAGGTGACGCCGCCCATGGGCATGGCGTACCCGACCCGCGACGTGGCCAGCTGCTGGGCTGCGTCTCGTACCGCCTGGGGCGCCGCACTAAGGGCAATGCGCTTGAAGGCGATGCCCCCCGGCTTAACACCGCCGCCACCCATCCAGCGCAAGATGCTGAACACCGCGAAGGCGACCAGCCCCAGCGCCAGCAGCCCCACCAGCAAAAGCCCCAACTGCCGCCTGCGATCCGGCATGCTCCTCTCCCCTTTCCCCCGTACTTAGCCCATCTGAGGTGTGCGGAAGCGAACCGGTATCACGAGCTTCGCCCCCGTCATCCCCTCTTCCAGAATCACAAAGCCCGTCTCCGTAGCGGACGATGCGTCATACGGCACATCGGCCACGAAGCTTCCCCAGGACGGCGCACCCGCTGCCGACTGCACCGGCGCGTAGCCGATGACGCGGCCCTTGGCCGTGGTAACCGTGACCGTGAACGCCGCTTCAAAGACCTGGGCATAGCCCTCCATGTGAAGCGTGCCGCCCTGCACCATCTGGTCGGCCAACGGCGTCACCAGGGAGAACCGGTTGACCGCATTCAACGGAATCAGGGGCAGGTTATGCCGGTTATGCAGGGTGGGAATGGCGGCAAAGCTGCCGTCCACGTCAAACTGGTATTCGGTGGGGGTGGTCAGCTTGGTAGTGGCGATCAGCAGGCGGCCCCCTGCGGCATCGCTGTTCAGATGCACATCGACGAAGCTGGGGTTGACCAGGTCGGGCTGACCCTCCGCCCGATCGACCTTCACTTTCTGCGCATCGTTGCCGGTAGAGATGATCAGGTAGGTCTTGTCGGCCTTGACCATGGCATACCCCACCCGCGAGGACCGCAGCTTGGCGGCCGCCTCTTGCACGTCAAACGGGGCAGCGGACAGATCCATGACGCTGATAAAGGCCGAGGTCGGCGTGGACTGGGTCAGGAAGTTGCCCGCCATATAGGCGATCAAGAGGCTCGCTGCAGCCACCGCCGCCACCACGATGGCGATCAGCCGGTTCCGCTTGCTCATGCACACCCGCTCCTTCGCAGGAAAAGCCCTTTGCCCTTTCATACGGATGGGGCCGCGAAAGGTTCCATATCCTGGAGGGAAACAAGAGGGGGTCAGCGATTCCCAGGTTGGGATCTACATCAGCGGCACCAATAACAAGATCACGGCCAACCGGGTCTCCGGATATGCGGAAGACTGGAGCATCGTGGACGATGGGGACGGGACGAAGCCGCACGCCAACAAGATCGAGTGACGGCGTTTGGGTGAGCATAGCAAAAAGCCCCCTGTCTGACCGCAGACAGGGGGTTCCTCGTCCCATTTCAGCGCTATCCTATGCGTTTAGCCGAGGACGGCGGAAAGCAGCTTGTAGAAGGCCCAGGCGCCGAACATGCAGCCCGGCAGCGTGAGGACCCAGGCATAGAGAATCTTGTTGGCCACGCCCCAGCGAACAGAGCCGGCCCGCTTGGCCAGACCGACGCCGATAATGGAGCCGGTAATCGTGTGGGTGGAGCTGACCGGAACGCCTATATGCGCAGCCGTCTGCAGCAGAGCAGCGGCGGCGGTCTCCGCTGCGAAGCCGTGAACGGGCTGCAGGCGGAGCATCTTCATACCGATGGTCTTAATGACGCCCCAGCCGCCGATCATGGTGCCGGCGCCCATGGCCAGCGCGCAGGAGATGACGACCCAGAAGGGCACATGAATGGAGGGAATATAGCCTCCGGCGAACAGGGCCAGGGTGATAATGCCCATGACCTTCTGTGCGTCGCCCGACCCGTGGGAGAAGGAGACGAAGGCCACAGAGACCAGCTGCAGCCGCTTGAACCAGTTGGTGACAGCTGCGGGCGCCACGTTGCGGAGCACTCCGTTGATCAGCTTCATGACGAGGAAGCCGAACAGCGCACCCAGCAGGGGCGAGAGGAGCATGGCCAGCAGCACGGTGCCGAAGCCGCCGGGCTTGACGATGGCCCAGCCGCCCTTGGCCACGGCCGCACCCACCAGGCCGCCGATGAGGGCGTGCGATGCCGAGATGGGCAGGCCCAGCATCGTCATGGCCACGTTCCAGGAGATGCCCGCCAGCAACGCAGCGAGCACCACCAGCTGGTTGACCTGCGTGGGCTCCACGATGTTGGAGCCAATGGTCTTGGCCACCGCCTCGCTGGCGAAGGCGCCGATCACGTTCAAGACTGCTGCCAGAGAGACCGCCGCCAGCGGCGACAGCACCCGGGTGGAGACCACGGTGGCGATGGAGTTGGCGGCGTCGTTCCAGCCGTTGGTAAAGTCAAAGGCCAGTGCGGCGATTACGACGACGATGATCACCCAACTAGGCATGCTTCATGACAACCCCTTCCAGGGTGTTCGCGACGCCTTCTGCCTCGTCGGTTGCCTCCTCCAACGTTTCGTAGATCTCCTTCATGGTGATGAAGCGAATAGGGTCGGTCTGGGCCGTCTCGAACAGGTCCATCAGGCTGGCGCGCAGCAGCTCGTCGCCCTGGTTCTCCAGCACGTTGATCTGGAAGGCCCGCTCGCGAATCTGAAGCAGCCGCTTGCCGGCCAGCAGGTCAATGGCAGCCACCAGCTCGGCGGCCTGAGCCCGCAGAATCTGGCCGAAGGACTTCAGGAACTTATCGGTCTTGCTGACCTTGTAGATGCCAATACGGGCAGCGGCAGCTTCCATGGCGTCGACCACGGAGTCCATAATCACGCCGAGGGCGGCCAGGTCTTCCCGCTCCAGGGGCGTCACGAAGGTCTTGTTAATGAGGGCAAAAAGGTCGTGCGTGAAGCGGTCGCCCTTGGACTCGAGCTCCTTGATGGCGGGGCAGAGTTCCGGAGCGCGGGACGGCTCATTCAGCAACTGGTTCAGAAGGTCAGCGGTCTCAACGGCGTTCTCAGCCTTGGCTCGCAGAAGGTCAAAGAATTGCTGGTCCTTGGAATTCTGAAAGAGCATGCTGCTGCGTCTCCTCTCGTCCTTGTGCCCGGAGCACCGGCGGGATTCACGGATCCTTAACAGAACACTATGCCGCCGTTAATATTACCAAGGCATTGTTAAGGGTGGGTTAAGGAACGCAAATCGCGGGAAAGAGCCAGTTTGGAGGTGAGGGGCTCCCGACTGCGACCGCTGGGGCTGGCGGTCACAAAGTCCAACACGCCGTCGGTCAGCGAGGCCGACTGCAGGCCATACGCCGGCTTGACGCCCCCGGACACGGCGGTGTATACGCCCTTGCCGTTGTAGCAGGCGACGCGGGGGCGATACCGCAGCAGCTTGTCCAGGATCGCCTGCCGTCCTTCCCGCAGCTCCCAGCCGGCCAGGTCCCCGCTAGACTTGCTGGGACGGGCCACCAGATCGGTGAGGCCGTAGCCGTACTGCTCGGGCAGCGTGTGGTCTTCCTCGGGCTTGACGAGCCGGTCGGTCAAGCCGGATTGCCACAGCAGCCACCAGAACCGGTTGCCGGTGTGGCCATAGTAGTGCCCCGTCTGAGCCGACCGCTCGCCCGGGTTGAAGCCGATGAAGATGATCTTCAGGCCGGGCCCCAGGTAGTCGGGCAGCGGCGGCAAGCCCAGATTGCCGCGCAAAGGCCGGTCATCCACCTAGCCTTCTTCCTCCTCCAAATCGATATGCGGCAGCGTTTCCCAGTCTTTGAGCTGGGCTGTGACCCACCGCACATGGTCCAGCATTTCGGGGTCAGCCAGCAGCACACGCCAGGCCTGCCGGGCTGCCTTCACAAAGGCCGGCTCCAACTGGTCGATGCGGTACCGCTCAGTGAGCGGGCAGACCCCTTCGGCCCAGGGGGCGTAGCGCATCTCCAGGCCGCCGTCCTCCGCCAGATAGGGCACCAGGGGATAGGTGCGGCACTCAAACGGCCGCTTCTCCCGGTTGCAGAGCTTGTGGCACATCATGAAGGGAATCTGGCCGTGGTGTCCCCACGAGGGGGCGAAGTCATACTCCTGGGTGGAGTGGAATGTCCAGTTGATCCAGTCTTCCGTGCCGTCGAACAGCGGCAGTTCGCCGGGGAGCAGGTAAACGCCCAGTTCGGCGTCCGGGGTGAAGTCGGTGCAACACCGGTGGCCGCACAGGGTGCCGCAGTCAAACGCCAGCGGCGTCACATCGGCCAGAATGCGGCGGGCTTCCTCAATCAGCTTCGGGTCGGCCAAGGAAATTCCTCCAGGGGATCGTCTCACTCAGGTTCGATCATACCTCAATGGGGGCGCCGCGGAAAGTATGGCCTGTGGTACCATAAGGAATGCGATCCTTCACCCGACAGAGGAGGAGATCTGGCACCATGGCACAGCTGGGGTTCATCGGACTGGGCAAAATGGGCCGTCACATGGTTCGCAACCTGCTGAAGGCCGGCCACACCGTTACCGTCTGCAATCGGAGCCAGGGCATTGTCGATGAGTTGGTGCAGGCAGGCGCCCGCAGGGCGGCCAGCCCCGCCGACTGCGCTGGCCGGTGCGACGTGCTGCTGACCTGCCTGACCACGCCGGCCGTGGTGGAGTCAGTCCTGCGGGATGCACTGGAAGGCGCTCGCCCGGGAACCGTCTTTGTGGATCATTCGACCATCGGCGTCTCCGATGCACAGCGTATCGCGGCCCTTTGCCAGCCGAAGGGCGTGCACTTTGTGGACGCCCCCGTCAGCGGTGGCCCGTGGGGCGCTGCGTCGGGCACCCTTACCATTATGTGCGGCGGCGAGCGGGAGATGTTCGAGGCTGTGCTGCCCATTTTGCAGGCTGAGGGCAAGCAGATTCACCTGCTGGGGCCGGTGGGCGCCGGCACGGTGGCCAAGCTCTGCAACAACCTGCTGGTGGCCATCCACACCGCTGCCATGGCCGAGGCTTTCGTGCTGGGCACCAAGGCGGGCGTCGACCCCAAGGCCCTGTACGAGATCATCACCGGAGCCACGGGCAACTCCAGGCAGATTGAGCGCAACCTGCCCAAGTTCGTCTTCCCCGGCAACTTCGAGGCCGCCTTCTCTATTGAGCACCTACATAAAGATGTGGCTCTCGCGGTCAACCTGGGGAAGGAGCAACAGGTGCGCATGATGCTGGGCGCCATGACGCAGCAGCTGCTGGAGGAGTGCCGGGCGGCGGGCCACGCACAGGAAGACATGGCCGCCCTGATTCGGCCGCTGGAGGACCTGACCGGCGTGAAGGTTCGCACAGGACGTTATGCCGCAGCAGTTCCCGCCTGTCCCGGGCGACCCCATGACGGGTGAGTTCGGCGGCCTGTTTCTGCTGTTCTTCCTGGTCGTTGGCGGCGTTATTGCGACACGGGAACGCTCCACTCCCAGGGCACCTGGTTCAAGGGCTTCGACCGGGCAGCGCAGCCTGTCAATTCCCCCACGGAAGTCTAGCCGTGGGGCTCTTCTTTGTCCCTGCTTTTGCAGGCATGAACGGCACGGGAAAGGGAGACTGTAATCTCTGGCCTTGACAAAGACAAGAGGAGTGATTCCATGTCGTTCGGCGCGCACGAAGCGATGGAGACACATGAGATTCTGCTGCAGAAGATCAACACCATCACGCACTTCAACCTCTACGCGCGGGAAGCCCGGAACCCGCAGCTGCGGGAGATGATCAGCCGTCATCAGCAAGCGATGATCCAGTCCTACAACGAATGCGTGGGCCTGTCCCGGGGGAATGGCCGTTTCTCGCCCATCTCCCCCAGCACCAACCTGAACATGCGCGGCGTCAGCCATCAGCAGGTTCAGTACGGGCTGCATAACCCGCAGCAGATTGCCCCTCAGGCGGATGCCTCCATGAGCGATGCGGAGGTCGCCATTGCCATGCTGCAGAGCCACAAGAATGGCGCCAAGAACGCCATGTCGGCCAGCCTGGAGTGCGCCGACCCCAACCTGCGGCGGGCGCTCATGAACAGCGCCATCAACTGCAACCAGCAGGCGTACGAGACCTTCTTCTGGATGAACCAGCAGGGGGTCTATCAGGTGCCGACCCTGAACAGCCACACGGCCCAGACGCTCCTCAACAGCTACCAGCCGGTCGGCGCCGGAATGCAGGCCCAGTTCGGCATGAACGCTGGCAACGTGGGAGCCGGCTTCGGCAACGTGGGCGGCGGCAGGGACAACGTCCAGTACGGGGCCGGCGTTGGCACGACGACCTTCGGACACAACGTGGGGGCGCAGGGGTTCGGCGGCGTCACCACGGGCCAGATTCAGTAACCATCGCACACGTCACCCGAGTTGCCACTTTTGTGCGCAACTCGGGTTTTTCCTTTGAACTCTTGTCCAGCTGCTTCGTCATACTAGGGCGAGGGGGTGAGGAGCACGTGGAACAGCACGACCGGGAGCTGATTGGGGCGTGGCGCAGCGGTCGGGCCGACGCAGCCCGGGAGTTGGTGCGCCGCCACTACCCCCGCATGCTGGGCCTGTGCTACCGCCTCACCGGATCCAGGGAACCCGCTGAAGAGCTGACCCAAGAGGTCTTCGTGCGGCTGACTCGCCACGTGGCAGCCGGCACGCCCATCGACAACCTGGAAGCCTGGCTGCACCGCACGGCCCTCAACCTCTGGCGGGACCAGGCCCGGCGGGAGATTACGGCCAGGGAGAAGGGCATTACCCCGTCCGGCGGCGACGAAGTCATTGGCCGCTGCCCGGCGCCGGTCGGCGTGGAAGACACGGTCATGCGAGACTGGCTGCGAGACGCCGTCCGACGGGCAGTGGTGGGGCTAAGCCCGCCCCACCGGGAAGTGGTGGTCCTCCACCACTACGAGGGCTTCACGTACGCCCAAATTGCCGACCTGACAGGCATTCCCCTGGGGACGGTGCGCTCCCGGCTGTTCCATGCGTTACGCCAACTGCGAGACCATCTGGGTCCCGCTGCCGAAAGGGGGATCGAGCCATGGCTGAACAGCGTGAGATGAGCAGCAGCCTGCCCGTGCTCGATGCCTGGCCGGGCCTTGAGCCTGACCCCGCCGCCATGGAGCAGGTGGTCAGCCTCATGGTGCAGGGCGTGCAGGTCGACTCTCAGCCTGCCGTTCTCGCCGCCAACGCCGGGGCGGAGGCCCGGGAGGAACGGGCGGAAGAGCGCCGGTTCCGGCTGATTCTCATGGTCTGGGCGCCGGTGGCGCTGGCAGGCTACCTGTTGTGGCCCCGCCTGGGGCTCTGGTTCCATCAGCGTCCATACCTGATTCTGCTGGCCGCCGGTGTGCTGCTGGCAGGCCTGCTGGCCCCCCTGCTCCTCATGCCGCTGCAGAACGCGGCTGACATTCACCGCGAAGGAGGTGCCTCTGCATGACCACACGTTGGCTGCCCACTGACCGGACGCTCCGGCGGGCCCTCCTGGGGATTGCGACCTGGGCCGTCTGCGCCGCCACGGCGCTCACACTGGGTCTGGTGGTCGAAGCTCAGGAAGACTGGCCGGGGCGGGATCTGGAACCCTTGCTGCAATCGGTGGTGCTGAACGGTGCCGGCAGCCAGGAGACAACGGCCGTGGTCAAGCGGCTGGGCGAGGAACTGGGGTCGGGCACTGTTCTGGCGGTGCTGAACCCGGCCACCCGGCAGGCCGTGGCGGCTTACCCGGAGACGCTGACCGGCAAGAAGCCCGAAGAGATGACCACGGCTGACGGCCGGCAGATGCCCCTTCCGTACTCGACCATGTTCGGCAACGTTGGGGTACACCGTGCCGCTGCCCGCGCACAGGTGTGGATCACGCCCATTCGCCCCTTCACCCAGGTGGTGCCGGTAGTGCCCCGCCCCCCGGGGCTCACCTTCCAGCCCAATCTGCGCTACCCCTACCTGTGGGAGGAGTATCGGTCGCCGAGTCAGGTGATCCCCAAGGAGCCGCTCCCGACCGTACCCGAGCCGACGTCGCCGGAGCTGCACGCCTGGCTGCTGCTGGCGAGGCCGACCCCCTACGTGGGCACCATGCGAATTGTGCAGACCGTACTGGCTGCCCTGGCGGGTCTTGGCCTCCTGGCCTACTGGCTCTCCATCGCCTGGTGGGTCTACACCGACGCTCGAGCCCGCCGGCAGAACGCCCTGGCTTGGGGCCTGGCGGCACTAGCCACCAACCTGATCGGCCTGCTGGTCTACCTCCTGTTCGGACGCAGGGCCGGGCGCAACTGCCCCGGCTGCGGCGCCGCCACGGACCAGGGGTACGCCTTCTGCCCGACCTGCGGCAGACAGTTGAAGCACACCTGCGACCGGTGCGGTCACGAACTCCACGGGGGATGGGCCTACTGCGCTCAGTGCGGCTCGCCCAAAACCTCTGCTGCGGCCCAATAGCAGCTACAAGGCGGACCCCAGCAAGGGGTCCGCTTCGTTGTGGTTGCAGATTCCCACCGTGCGGCCGGCTTCCGGCGTGGGTTATACTTGGGCCATACCCTGCGCATACGTTGGTTCGCTTCGTTGAGCAATGTGTAAGCGTTATGGGCTAAGGTAGTAACAGGTGATTGTATGGAACGTGTACTGATCGTAGAAGATGACCGGGCTCTGGCCGATCTCATGGCCCTTTACCTGCGGGCGGCCGGCTTCGAGGTGCAGGTGGCCTTCACCGGTACCGACGGAGTCCGCATGGCCGCCGAAGGCTGGCCCCACCTGGTCTTGCTGGACCTCATGCTGCCCGAACTGGACGGCTGGGAAGTCTGCCGGCACATCCGCCGCACCAGCCGGGTGCCCATTCTTATGGTAACCGCCCGCGGCGAGGAGGATGACCGCCTGCGGGGGTTCGAGGAAGGGGCTGACGACTACGTGGTCAAGCCTTTCCTGCCCCGTGAACTGGTGGCCCGGGTCAAGGCCCACGTGCGACGCGCCAAGGAACCGCCCCTCTCGCCGGGCCGCGAGCGCATCGAGTATGCGGGGTTCAGCCTCAACCGGGAAGGCTTCGCCCTGCATGTACAAGGGCAACTGGTGGATTTGACGCCCAAGGAGTTCGAGCTGCTCTGGCTGCTCGCGACGAACCCCGGGCGGGCCTTTCCACGGGACCTCCTGCTGGAACGGGTCTGGGGCTTCGACACGGGCGATGCCCGCACCCTGGAAGTGCACGTCTCCCGCCTGCGGGAGAAGCTGGGCCCATTGAAGGCCTGGATCAAAACCGTCTGGGGCGTGGGCTACAAGTTCGAGGCGGTGGACGCATGAGCATCTTTCGAAAGCTGTGGCTGACCTATCTGCTGGTTGTGGTGCTCACACTGGTCAATAGCGGTGCCTTTGCCGGATACCTGGTCTACGCCTCCAGCGGGAGGCTCCAGGAGCAGCAGCTGCAGGCCCAGGGGCGCAAGCTGGCCGCCATTTTGCAGGAGAACGGCTGGACCGATGCCGCCCTGAAGTCTTTCCAGGCTGCCGCAGAGGTTCTGGACAGCGGCAACACCGCCCACGTCTGGCTGGTAGACAAGACGGGAACCGTCAAAGCCGCCTCACAGTCCGTTCGCAGCCGGGTAGGCCAGCCGGCCGAAGACCTGCCGCCCGGCATCCGCCCGACACGGCAGCGCCCGTCCGGGGATGCGGTCCGTGCCGTCCCCGCACAAGGGCCTGTGGCCGTTGTGCCGATCACCCGGAGCGGCCAGATTGAAGGCGCCGTGGTGCTTCGCCCCGTCAACCGGAGCGTGCTGCACCCACAAATCAGCATTATGCGGTTCATACTCTGGGGTGCCCTGGCGTCGGCCATCGTTCTGGCCGTCATCAGCTTCTTCCTCTCGCAGCGGCTCTCCCGGCCTGTTGCACGCGTGAGCGCCGCTGCCCGCCGCCTGGCCCAGGGTGACTTCAGCTCCCGTGTGGAGTGGAACGCGAAGGACGAAATGGGCCGCCTGGCCGAGGCCTTCAACGAAATGGCCACGGAGCTTGACTCGCTGGAGACGGCCCGCAAGGATCTCATGGCCAACGTCTCCCACGAACTCAAAGGGCCCCTGGCCCGCATTTCGGGCTATCTGGAGGCCATTGAAGACGGCGTGGGCGGCGAGGAGGCCCGGGCGCAGCACTTCGGCATCGTCCGGCGCGAAGTGGGCCGTCTGACCCGGCTGGTCAACGACCTGCTGGACTACTCCCGGCTGGAAGCCAAGCGGCTGAAGCTGCACCCCTTCCCCTGCGACCTGGCCCCCTCGCTGGTCCGGGCAGCGCAGGTCTTTGTGGCTCCCGCTGCCGCCGCAGGGGTCACCTTGGAGGTGCAGATTCCGGCCACGCTGCCGATCGTCTCGTGCGAACCTGAGCGGGTGGAGCAGATCCTGGCTAACCTGCTGGAGAACGCTCTGTCCTTCACCCCATCCGGCGGGCAGGTAACGGTCAGTGCCACCGGGCAGGAGGGCCTCCTGGAAGTGCAGGTGGCGGACACGGGTCCGGGCGTCGAGCCGGGTGAACTTGAGCAGATCTTCGAGCGGTTCTACAAGCGAGACCCGGCACGTACGCCCCAGAGCCGGGGAGGCTTCGGCCTCGGGCTGACCATTGTCAAGCAGCTGGTGGAGCTGCACGGCGGCACGGTCTTTGCCACGTCTGAACTGGGCCGGGGCTCCCGCTTCGGCTTCCGCCTCCCCATCGCCCGCCCGGAGTAGAAAGCGTGTATTTGGAAGCCTTCACTCTCCGGTTGAGGATTTTGTAGGGTTCGCCTGTTACCTTGAGAGCCGTAAGGCTGAAAGGGGCGCTCCGGCGCTTGTGGCCGGGGTGCCCCCATTTCTTTCGGGGGGAACGTCGGGATGCGTAAGAAGTTGATCGCTGCCCTCGTGGTTGTGGCACTGCTGGCCGGCGGCGGCTGGTGGGGGTATAAGTACTACCGGACCAAGTCGGCATCCACCGCCACCCAGGTTCGCTACATGGAAGGCCAGGTCCAGAAGGGCAATCTCCGGTCCACCATTTCCGGCACGGGCCCCGTGGCCTCGGTCAACGGCGTCTCCGTGAAGGCCAGCCAGACCGGCACGGTGGCGCAGATTCTCGCGCAAGACGGCCAGCAGGTGAAGGCCGGCCAGGTGATCATGATCCTGGACAACCCGACCCTGCGGTCCAGCCTGCAGCAGGCCATTTTGGACCTGAACAACGCCCGGACCAGCCTGGACAACCTGCTGGGCCCGCAGGAGACGTCCGTGCGGGGCCAGCAGCTGAAGGTCCAGAGCGCCCGCCTCACGCTGCAGCAGCGGGAGCGGGACATGCAAAACCTGACCGTGCGGGCGCCGCAGGGCGGCGTGGTCTCCGCGGTCAGCGTCACCGAAGGCTCTGATGTGACCAGCAACTCCCTGCTGCTCAGCATCTATGACGACAGCGCTCCCACCTTCACCGTGGGCCTCTCCCAGCAGGTGGCGGCCCGGGTCTTGGTCGGCGATAAGGTCAAGGTCGACCTCACCGGCATGGGCAGCTTCGAGGGTACGGTCCAGCAGTCCGGCTCCGGGGCAACCCCCACCTCCGGCAACCGGGACGCCACGGTGCCCATTGCCATCGCCCTGCCGGCCATGCCTGGCATCAGGGCGGGCATGGTGGGCATGGCGACCTTCAACATTCCTGACCTGACCTATGTGGTGCAGGGCTCGGGCTCCATCAAGAGCACGCTGGTGGAAGTGCGGTCGAAGGTGGCCGCGACCATCTCCCAGCTGACCGTAAAGGAAGGCGTCCGGGTCAAGGCCGGCGACCTGCTGGTTCAGTTCACCAGCGACACCCTTGCCCTCCAGCTTCAGCAGGCGGAGAACGACCTGAACACCCAGGAGCAAGCTCTGATCTCGCTGGTCGACCCCATGAAGGACAAGTCCGACACGGTGCTCTCCCTCCAGCAGAAGATCGATCAGGCCCAGATCACCCTCTCCACCCGCCAGAGCGATGTGGACGACCTCATGGTGAAGGCCCCGGTCGACGGCCAGATCTCGCAGCTGACGCCCCGCGTGGGCGATAAGATCACCAACAACCAGGCCCTCTTCCGGGTGGCCGACTACGGCGCCATGCAGGTGACCATCAGCGTGGACGAGCTGGACGTGGCCAAGGTCAAGGTGGGCCAGCAGGCCACCGTCACCCTGGACGCCCTCCCCGGCAAGACCTACCAGGGCAAGATCTCCAAGATCAACCCCGAAGGCGTCTTCCGGAACGACATCGCCACCTTTGAAGTGACCATGACCATCGATAAGCCTGAAGGCCTCATGGCCGGCATGAACTCCACCGTCAACGTCGTGGTTGAGAACAAGCAGGGTGTGCTGGTGGTTCCGGCTCAGGCCGTGAAGACCCAGCAGGGCAAGTCGGTTGTGCAGCAGCTTGTGGACGGCAAGCCTGTCTCCAAGGAAGTCCAGATCGGCCTCAAGACCAGCAGCCAGGTGGAGATCACCGGCGGCCTGAACGAGGGCGATAAGGTGATCGTGACCACCATTTCCGGCAACAGCACCCAGGCCGGCGGCGCAGGCTTCAACTTCCCCGGCATGGGCGGGGGCATGGGCCGCGACGTCGTACCGGCCACCGGCGGCGTGGCTCCCACGCAGGGTGGCCAGCGCCCGACGGGCACTACGCCGGCAACCGGAGGTGGCGCGGGTGCAAGATAGCGGCGGCATGATCTCCATCCGCAACATGACGAAGGTCTACGGGACAGGCGACACGGCTGTACACGCTCTCGCCGGCCTCAATGTCGACGTGGGCAAGGGCGAGATGGTGGCCATAATGGGCCCGTCGGGCTCCGGCAAATCCACCCTCATGAACATGATCGGCTGCCTCGACCGACCCACCGGCGGCGACTACTTCCTGGCGGGCAAGGAGGTGGGCCGCATCGACGACAACCAGCGGGCTGAGGTGCGCAACCAGCACATCGGCTTCATCTTCCAGGGGTTCAACCTGCTGACCAAGCTGACGGCAATGCAGAATGTGGAGACACCCCTGATCTACCGGGGCATCGGCTCATCGAAGCGCCGGATCATGGCCCTCGAAGCCCTGACCCGGGTGGGCCTGGGCGGGCGGGGACACCACCGGCCCAACCAGCTGTCCGGCGGTCAGCAGCAGCGGGTGGCCATCGCCCGGGCTCTGGCTTCGCAGCCGTCGATTCTCCTGGGCGACGAGCCCACCGGCGCCCTTGACTCCAAGACCGGCCAGGAAGTGCTGGCTCTCTTCCAGGAGCTGAACGAGGAAGGCCGCACGGTGGTGCTGGTCACCCACGACGAGCGGGTGGCGGCTCACTGCAAGCGCATCGTACGGCTGAGCGACGGTGTGATCGTCTCCGACGAGATCAACCATGGGCGGCTTGACGCCCGGGCCGAGCTGGTCAAAATGGGCGTGGCCGCCCAGGAGGTGGCCGACGACTAATGTTCACCCTCATTGAATCCATTCGGGTCGCCTGGCTCGGTATCGCCGGCAACAAGCTCCGCACCTTCCTGACCATGCTGGGCGTCATCATCGGCGTGGCGGCGGTCATTGCACTGGTCTCGGTGGGTCAGGGCGCCCAGGCCCAGGCCACTTCGCAGATTCAGGCCCTGGGCTCCAACCTGATCACGGTCATGCCCCGAGGCACCGCTTACCGCATCGAAGAGAAGGACCTGGACCAGCTGCGGCAGCGCTTTCCGCAGATCGCCTACATTCTGCCCGCGGTCAGCTCCAGCCAGGCCACCGTCAAGTCGGACACCGACACGGTCAAGGTGGATATTGAGGGCACCGGCGCAGACTACCCCGCCGTCCGCGAGCGGGGCGTCCAGACGGGCTCCTTCTTCTCGGCGGAAGACGTGGAGACCCGCCGGCGAGTGGCCGTGCTGGGCACGACAACGGTGACGAACCTGTTCGGCGCAGGGAGCGACCCCATCGGCCGCAGCATTCGCGTTTTGAACCAGACCTTCACGGTGATCGGCGTGGTGGAGAAGAAGGGCACTGGCATGGGCGGCCAGGACCAGGATGACCGGATCATCGTGCCCTACACCACCCTTGGGCGGATCATGGGCCTGAACCGCATCCCCTCCCTGACCCTGAAGACCAACTCGTCCGAGGACTCGGCCGAGGCGACGCAGGCGGTGACCGACTTCTATGTGGCCAAGTTCCGCAACGCTGACGCCGTGCGGGTCCAGAGCCAGGATCAGCTGCTGGAGACCGTGGGCAGCATTACGCAGATCTTCACCCTGCTGCTGGGCGCCATCGCCTCCATCTCGCTGGCGGTGGGCGGCATCGGGATCATGAACATCATGTTGGTCTCCGTCTCGGAGCGCACCCGGGAGATCGGCATACGCAAGGCCATTGGCGCCAAGAAGCGGGACGTGCTTCTGCAGTTCCTCATCGAAGCCCTGATTCTGTCGGTGACGGGCGGCGCCGTGGGCATCGCCGTGGGATCGCTGGGGGCGGCAGGCCTCTCGAGCGTCATGGGCTTCAAGACCCTGGTCACGCTGGACTCCATTATGGTCTCCTTCAGCTTCTCGCTAGGCATAGGCGTGATCTTCGGCTTCTACCCGGCCCTGCGGGCTTCGGCCCTGGACCCCATCGTCGCCCTGCGACGCGACTAACCCCCTATGTAGGAGGATGCTACAGATATGAGTATGCTGCGCAAAGCTGCGGCTGCCGTGGCGGCGCTGGCCATCGTGGCGGTGGTGGCCGTCTCGTGGACCGGTACCACCGCCGCCGCCAACCTGACCGGCGGCACTTACACCTACGTGATTCACGGCGAGGAAGTCAGCTTTACGTTTGACCCGGTGTCGCGCAAGGACGGGCTGCTGCTGCCCCTGGAGGTCTTCCAGCACCTCGGGATCACCGTGAACGGGGCCCTGGAGAAGAGCTTCACCATGACCAAGGGCGGCGTGACGGCCACGCTGACCGTGGGCGCCACCGCCATCGATGTGGGCGGCCGGGCCGACACTGTGGTCACCGCACCGCTGCGACTGAACGGGCGCCTCTTTGTGCCGGCCGACCTGCTCAAGCAATTCGGCGTGGAGTTCACCCAAGACGGCACCTTCGTGGTGATGCGCTACTACGTGGACCCCATCCCCTCGGTCACGGCCCACACCACGGCCCAGTATGCACAGCTCAGGGCTCCCCGGACCGTCTCCGCCAATGTGAAGGCAGACAGCGGCGTCTACCTGGCGGCCGACTTCACCCCGCTGAACAGCGACCTGGTGGCCTCGTCGGCCCTGAACGTGGCGCCCGGCATGCGGATTCGCCTCCATGGCCTGCTCCAGACCAACACCCTGGTGCTGGTGAAGCTCTCCAACGACTCCTTCAAGGCCGGCGCCCTGGCTGCGGCCAACCTGACCCTGGTGGATGACAGCCGCGTCCAGTACGACCTGGCTTCGGTGCTGGATATCGGACAGGGCCTGGTCAGCGCCAAACTCTCGCCCTCAGCCGACCGCATGGGCGTGCTGATCTACCCGAGACTCGCGACTGACGTGGAGACCCTTACGCTGTACTACGACAATAACGGCACCAACCTCGGCTCCATTGAAATGCAGTAAATTGACGCGAAGCGCCCTTGCCGGGCTCTCCGGCAAGGGCGTTTTTTCGACCACCAGGGCCAGTTCACGGGGTTCAGCGTTGCGGAACCGCCAGCCGGCATCTGCGGGCCGCTCTTGCGCGACTAGGGCTTTGCCCAGCCGGGGTGCCGCAGCTGCCACTCCCGCACCACGGCGGACGGACAACGAAAAGTTCTACACGCCCTCCACGATCTGCTCGAACCGCTCCACGGCAGCCCGGTCGAAGGCCGAAATGCCGGCCGCCGGCTGCGGGGAGAGCCGCTCGACGAACAGCAAGGCCACCTCGCGCTTGTGCGGGTCAGTCTGCGCCTCCTCCAGCAAGTAGGCAGCGCTCAGCAGGTCGGCCATCTGGTTCATCAGCCGTACCGCCTGGACCTGGGCGTAGTCGCCGCCGGCGGCCACCATGGCGCCCATCATCGTATGGACGCCGTCGAGGCGTTCCAGAATCAGGGCCTTGTCGCCCGGGGGCACCGCCGCCAGCCGGCTCTCCACTTCGGCCACAAAGTCCGCCGGGCCCTGCTTGGCGAGCATGCGAAGAAGGTCCAGGGCCAGCACGTTCTCCGGCCCTTCCCAGACGGTCAGCACCTGGGCGTCCCGCAGAAGGCGGGCCATCACGTACTCTTCGATGTAGCCGTTGCCGCCAAAGCACTCCAGAGCGGCGCGGGCGATCTGCACCGCCCGGTCGGCGGTGCGGGCTTTGGCAATGGGGATCAGCGCCCGGTGGAAGGGCTCCCCCTTCTCCAGGCTGTCGGCCGCCCGGAACGCCAGGGCGGTCATGGCCTCCAGGTCCAGCAGCATGTGCAGCAGCCGGACCCGCATGAGCGGATGCTGGTTCAGGGGCCTGCCGAAGGCGACGCGGTGGGATGTGTAAATGACCGCCTCCAGAAAAGCACGCCGGGCAATGCCGGCCGAGCCGATGGCGTTCATGACGCGCGAGAGATTGATGGCCTCCATCATGTGCTTGAAGCCGGTGCCCGGGCCGCTGATCAGGAAGGCCTCGGCCCCTTCCAGCAGCACCTCGCCGCTGGGCACAGCGATGACGCCCAGCTTCTCTTTCAGGCGGCGGATGCGGTAGCTGTTGCGTCGCCCGTCGGGCAGCGTACGGGGCACCAGGAACAGGGCCAGACCCGCCGTGCCGGGCGATGCCCCTTCGGGCCGGGCCAGGGCAAGGGCCACGGGCGCGTCGGCGTTGCTGGCGAACCATTTCTCGCCCGTCAGCCGCCACGTATCGCCCTCCTGCCGGGCCGCGGTGGTGATGGCCCCCACATCGGAGCCGCCCGTCTTTTCCGTGAGCCAGGTCGCCCCCTGACGCAGGCTGTGAGGCTCTGTGGCGGTCACCAGGGGCAGGAAGCGGTCTCGCACCCCTGCTGGGGCGAAGCGGTCCAGCACGAGGGCTGTAGCCGCTGTGAGGACCACCGGACAGTAGAAGCCGGCCTCGGCCATGGAGAGCATGTAACCCATGGCGTAGGTGACGGCCGGCGCCACCGGGCCGCCGCCGGGCACCCCATCCGGCGCCCGGTGCCGCCAGGCGACAATGCCGCGGCCGTAGGTGCCGGCCACCGTGGCCAAATAGCCGGGGTTGTAGACCACCTGGGAGATCTCCTCGCCCTGACGGTCATAGCTGATCAGGCGGGGCCGGCCTTCCGGCCGATCGGTGTAGTCGGCTCGGGGCGAGACTTCGGTGCCGCAGAACCGGCCGAACTCGTGCAAGTGCGGTTCTGCCCAGCGGAACATCTCGGGCGTGCAATACCGGGCCACGGTGCGCTTCAGGTTCCGGTCGGTCTCCCACCAGTTCAGCCCTTCCCCCTGGGCATACTCGGCGTAACGCATCCCCTCATCCCCCTTCCGTTCCGTTAACTTTCACACAAGCATGCCGATTTCCTTGCAGAGTGGAATGCAACTTTCGCCTCGCGTGGAGCGTCTTTGGGAGAGCCGGAGGTGTGCACCGTGAAGTTCTGCGCCCGGATGCTGGTCATGCTTACGGTGGTGGCTGGGTGTGCCCGCCCCAGTGATCCCCCGCCGCCAACGGTGCCGGTTGAGCCGGCAGTGTTCCAGGCGGTAGCCGCCCCAGCCGCACCGTCGCCCGCCCCCGTCTCCAGCGGTGGGCAGGCCCGACACCTACCAGGTGACCCAGCAGTTGATCCGAGAAGGGGATCAGGTCGCCGTCATCTACAACGGCAACCCGTACTTCTCCTGGCTGTTGGACAGCGGGGGTGTCTGG
>Ga0196971_1000676_pt1 | contig 22080 bp, 17 predicted proteins | sample S1v_1013CmetaG_FD_148660 | JGI IMG/M metagenome (GOLD analysis project Ga0196971, IMG submission 148660) | Soil microbial communities from Anza Borrego desert, Southern California, United States - S1+v_10-13C | ecosystem: Environmental > Terrestrial > Soil > Desert | place: USA: California...
CCAGCTGGACCGCCAGTTGGCGAGAGCCAGCGGGGCCCGCGTCGCCGTGCCCAGGTGGAGGAACGAAACAGCCAGAGCCGCCGACATCAGCGCCAGGGCGACGTACGCCAGGGAGACTTCCCCCAGGGCGGCTGCCACGGCGGCACCCACCGCCCACTGCGACAAGACCGCAAACCCGACGAGAGAACCATGCTTCACCGCCGCTTCCCTCCTTCCACAGGGCGAGTCCGGTGCCCGTCCACGATGCGAGACGGTGCGGACTGGGACTCGGGCCGGCGCAGCAGCCGCAGGGACGGACGGGTCATCTCCGCCGGCGGCATCACGCCGATGGTAGAGACGCAGCCCGGGTGACGCTTCTCCAGCTCCGATAGCGGCCCGAACTCCAGTGCCCGGCCGATGCAGGAACCAACGCAGACGGGCTCCTCTCCCGCATCCACCCGGCCATAACAGCCGCTGCACTTGCCCGCCCGGCCGGCGGCCTCGTCATACTGCGGAGCGCCGTAGGGACAGGCGAAGGTGCAGTACTGGCAGCCCATGCAGCGAGACGGGTCATGCACCACCAGCCCGTCGGGGCGCTTGGTGTATGCTTTCGCCGGGCAGACGCTGACGCAGATGGGCTCGGCGCAGTGGTTGCAGGCGATGGAGACGAAGTAGGCGAAGGGCCGGGGGTACGTGCCCCCTTCCACCGTGCGCACCCGCCGCCACCGGGGGCCGGGTGCCAGCCCGTGCCAGTCCTTGCAGGCGACCTCACAGGTATGGCAGCCCAGGCAGCGCTGCAGGTTGACGAAGAAGCCCAACTGCTGGTCAGCCACGGCGTCCACCTCCCTGCAGGGCAAGCCGCTCAACCTCCACTAGGCAGGTATGCTGGGCGGTGGCGCCCGCGAAGGGCGTCGGCCTGTCCGACGTGAGCACATTGGCGGAGCCCGCTCCGTCGGCTCCGGCTCCACCGGAGGCTGTGGGCTCATGCCACACCCCCTGCGGTAAGGCGACCACGCCCGGCCGAATGCGCTCCGTCACCCAGGCCGGCACCCGCACGTCACCCCGGTCGTTGAAGATGCGCACGACCTCGCCGTGCCCGATGCCCCGCTCCGCCGCATCCACCGGATTGATCCAGAGCCCGTGCGGCTCCACCTCGTGCAGCCAGGGAGTCCCGTGAAAGCTCGAATGCACCCGCCGCTTGGAGTGTGGGGTGATCAACTGCAGGGGGAGGCGCTGCGCCGCCTCATCGAGCGGGCTGTCCCAGTCCATCAGGAAAGTCGGCACCGGCGGCATGCCGGGGTTGCCCGCCGCCCGCAGCCGCTCCGAGGCGATCTCGATCTTCCCGCTGGGCGTAGAGAACGGCTTCCCCTGCTCCACCTGCTCCCGGTACCCGACGATGGGCCGGGACAGATCATGCCGGACGATCTGCTGCCGCTTGAACGTCTCCCAGTCGGGCAGCACGGGCGATGTGGCCGCCAGCTCCCGCAGCCACTCCTCCTCGCTCTTGCCGCCGTCCCAGTCTACGCCCAGCCGCCGGCCCAATTCCCCGAAGATCTCCCAGTCCGACTTCGCCTCATACCAGCGCTCCATCACCGGTGGCATGAAAACCGTGGCACCGTTGGCGTGGGCAATATCCATCCGCTCGAAGATCGAGGTCACCGGCAAGACCAGGTCGGCGTGCCGCGCCGTCGGGGTCATAAACAGCTCGTGGACCACGAAGTGGTCCAGCGCCGCCAGAGCCCGGGCCGCCTTGTTCAGGTTGCCGCCCTGGTTCAGGTGATTGGAGCCGGTCGCGATGGCCATGTGCACATCCACCGGATAGCCGCCGGCCCGCCCCTTCAGCAGCAGGTCCGGCCACTGGTTGCAGGGCACCGTATGGGCCGGCTTGCCGGGCATGGGAAGCGAAGCCATGCCGTCGGAGGGGAAGGCCAGCATCCAGTTCATCAGCCCCGCATATCCGCCCGGAATGCCGATGTTCCCCGTCAGCGCCGCCAGCGACGGGCCGCAGCGAGCCACCTGCTCGCCGTAGGCCGTCCGCTGGGGGCCGAGGCCCATGACCAGCGCCGCCGGGTTTGCCGTGGCGTACTCCCGGGCCATCTGCCGGATCAGCTCCGCTTCCACGCCCGTGATCCCCGCCGCCCACTCCGGCGTCTTCGGGAGGTCGCCAAATAGGTACTCCTTCCACTCGCCGAAGCCCACGGTGAACCGATCCAGGAAACCGGCATCGTGCAGCCCCTCGCGAATGATCACCCAGGCCATGGCGCTCATCAGCGCCACGTCGGTCCCCGGCCGGAGGGGCACCCAGACATCGGCGTAGGCGGCGGCCGTGTCGGTGTAGCGCGGATCGACCACGTAGACCCGACAGCCCCGCTCCCGCGCCTGCCGCAGGAAGTAGGCGGTGTTGGTGCCGGTGCCCCCTTCGGCGGGGTTCCAGCCCCACACCAGCATCAGTTTCGTCTCCAGGAAGTTTGGCGCGCTGCAGTTGGACACCGCCCCAAGCGTAAAGGGCGCCGCCACCGTGGTCGCGCCGGAGGAGTAGCTGAGGGTCTGCTCCGTCCCCCCGCCGAGAAGCCGCAGAAACCGAGGGCCCAGGCCCCGCCAGGTGTTGTGCAGCGCCAGGCCGATGGTGCCTGACCCATCCATCGAAAAGATGGCCTCGGTCCCATGGCGCTCCCGCACCCGGCCGATCGTGGCCGCGTAAATGTCGAAGGCGTCCTCCCAGCTGATGCGCTCAAAGCGCCCTTCGCCCCGGGGGCCGACCCGCTTCATGGGGTAGCGAAGCCGTTCCGGCGACGTCACCCGCTGCGCCCAGGCCCGTCCCCGCAGGCAGCTGCGCAGTTGCGGGTTGATGGGATCATCAGGCACGGCGTCATCGGTGCCCATCCGGGTGATGGCGCCGCCCTGGACATAGAGCTTGAGAATGCACTTGGAGCCGCAGTTGCAGGCACAGGCCGTGTAGAAAGCCTGCTCGGACCCGCCCATGCGCCCTACCTCCTCGGTGGCCAAACGTTACAGCTAGGCAACTATCCCTACAATACCGGATGCCGGAGGCGCCGTCCACTGAGCGAATGCACCCTCTATGGCTCCGGTAGCGAACCGTTCCCTCTACGAACCACATCCTCCGCCGTTCCCCAAACGAAGGCTTTGCCTTATAATGGGAAATGGCGGAGGTTTTCCCCTTTTTTTCCACCGATTCACGTTCGCGCAGAAGGAGTGGGAGTGCCATGGGTGTGGTGACGAGCCTGTTCAGAGCCCTCAAGTCGGTGGTCGGCAACCCCGGGGCGATGCCAGCCTTGCGGCAGGTGCCGGGAAGGCCGGCGGCTGGACACGGGCGGAGCGGCGGCGGGTCGCTCAGCAGCCCTGACGGGGCGTCCGGGCGGCGACCGGTGCACAGCGCCCGGCTCCTGCAAGTGCACGGCGAAGAGCTGGTGGTCCGGTTGGAGGGGGAGCTGGCCGGCACGCTGGGCCTCTGCACCACGGCGGAGTTCGATGACCGTACCTACGCCGGCTACGAAGGGTTCGTGGGCCGCCGCCTGAACGTGGTGGTGCTGGGCTGGAGCGACCTGCGGGGGCTGGCGGTGGTCAGCCGGAAGCAGGCCCAGGCCCAGCTGCGGGAAGAGCTTCAGGGTCGCCTCGAAGTGGGGGCCGTCCTGCGGGCCGAGGTCTGGGCCCTCCAGCCTTACGGCGCCTTCGTGGATATTGGGGGGCTGCACGCCATTCTCCCGGTCAACGAAATCAGCCACTCCTTTGTCAAGCACCCCGGGGAGCTGCTGCGGCACGGCGACAGCCTGGATGTGCGGGTGATTGCCTACGACCGGGAGGCGGGAAAGGTCCGGGTCTCCGCCAAACAGGTGGTGGATCCATGGGATCAGGCGAAGGGCCTCTACGCGAACGGGGACACGCTGCTGGGCAGCGTCACCGGGGCGCGGGAGGAGCAGGTGTGGGTGCGGCCCGACCCCTATTGCGGGCTGGAGATTCTGTGCCCATCCGTCCCGGGGCGCCGCTACGAGCCCGGCGCCGTGGTGCGGGTGCGGCTGGGCACGGTGGACCCGGAAGCCCGCAAACTGCGTGGCCGCATCATCGGGGGCGTGGGGGGATCGCGGTAGACCCTGGGACGGAAGACCCACCCACCTTCGGGTGGGTCCTCCCTCCCCCGGACGTCATGGTTTATCGAGTTACTCACCTTTATTGACTAACCAAAAGTCTCGCCACTGCCATAGAACACGGCTCCGGAAAGGAGGCAGACCAGGGGACCCGAGCCCCCTTGCTCCGGCAAATCGTTGCCGTCCGGGCTCCATACTTCTGGGAGGTGCTCGAGCATGAAGAAGCTGCTTTCTGTCCTTCTGGTGGCCTTGCTGGCCATAGCCGTTCCGGCCTCGGCTCAGCAAGCCTACTCGCCGCGCAGCGACGGGCCTGGCAGCACCAGCACCCCGCAGGCTGGCAATCAGGTCTACGTCGTCCAAATGGTTGACAATCCCGTGGTCGCGTACGAGGGCGGCATTCCCGGCTATCCGGCCACCAAGCCTGCCAAGGGCAGAAAGATCAATCCGAACGACGGGAAGGTCGTCAGATACGCAGCGTTCCTTGACGCCAAGCACAACGCCGCCCTGCAGCGGGCCGGGGGCGGGCGCAAGCTGTACGACTACCGCTACACCTTCAACGGCTTTGCCGCCGAACTGACTGCGGAGCAGGCCGCCAATCTGGTCAAGGTTCCCGGCGTGGTCGCGGTGACCAAGGACGAGGCCCAGAGGCTTGACACCAGCAGCACGCCGGCCTTCCTGGGACTGGCCGATCAGGGCCAGGGCCTGTGGAATCAGCTGGGCGGCGTGGCGAACGCCGGCGAGGGCGTCATCGTAGGCATCATCGACTCCGGCATCTGGCCGGAGAACCCCAGCTTCTCTGACCGGGATGCCGACGGCAAGCTGATCTTCCACCAGATTCCGGGCTGGCACGGCAAGTGCACCCCGGGCGAAGACTTCCCGGCCTCCAAGTGCAACCAGAAGCTGATTGGCGCCCAGTGGTTCAACTCCGGCTGGGGCGGCGACGCGGCCGTCAAGGCCCTCTTCCCCTACGAGTACCGTTCGACCCGTGATGCCGACGGCCACGGCAGCCACACATCGAGCACGGCTGCCGGCAACTACGGCGTCAACGCCGTGGTCGAAGGCATTGACTTCGGCACCATCAGCGGCATGGCGCCCCGCGCCCGGGTGGCCATGTACAAGGTCTGCTGGGGCAAGGGAGACGACGGCGGCTGCTTCCCGTCTGACAGTGTGGCGGCCATCGACCAGGCCGTGGCAGACGGCGTGGACGTGCTCAACTTCTCCATAAGCGGCTCTCAGACCAACTTCATGGACCCCGTGGAGGTGGCCTTCCTGTTCGCTGCGGACGCCGGCGTCTTCGTGGCCGCATCCGCAGGCAACAGCGGGCCTACGTCCAGCACGGTGGCGCACAACAGCCCGTGGCTGACCACTGTCGCCGCCGGCACCCACGACCGCGACTACACGGCCACCGTAACCCTCGGTAATGGGGCCGTCTACAGCGGCGCCTCCCTTGGCAACGCCCTCCCCGCCACGGCCCTGCTCCTGGCCGCCAATGCGGGGCTCTCCGGTGCGAATCCCACGGAGGTGGCGCTCTGCTATCCCGGCACGCTGGACCCTGCCCAGGTGGGCGGCAAGATCGTGGTCTGCGACCGCGGGGTGATCGGCCGGACAGAGAAGAGCCTTGCCGTCCGTGATGCGGGCGGTGCGGGCATGATTCTGGCCAACACCAGCCCCAGCTCGATCAACGCCGACCTGCACTTCGTGCCCACCATCCACGTCAACGCCGCTGAGGGAACTGCCATCAAGGCTTATATGGGCGGCTCCCCCGACCCCACGGCCGCGCTCTCGCAGGGAACCCGGGTGACGGCCACGGCGCCCACAGTGGCCAGCTTCTCCTCCCGCGGCCCGGCCAGAGCCGGCGCCGGCAACCTGCTGAAGCCCGACATTATGGCCCCCGGCCAGGATGTCCTGGCAGCCGTCGCTCCGCCCGGCTACTTCGGCCGGAACTGGGACATGCTGAGCGGCACCTCCATGTCTAGCCCGCACGTGGCCGGCCTGGCAGCCCTCATGAAGCACAAGTACCCCGCCTGGTCGCCCGCGGCAATCAAGTCGGCCCTCATGACCACATCGTCCCTGACCAACAACATGGGCGGCGTAATGGCCGGCAACCCCTTCGGGTACGGCGCAGGCCATGTGGCCCCCAACCGGGCCACCGATCCGGGCCTGGTCTATGATGCTGGCTGGAATGACTGGCTGGCCTTCCTCTGTGGCACCGGTCAGCTGACAGCCAGCTACTGCCCGCAGATCAAGATCAACCCCAGCGACCTCAACTACCCGTCCATCGCCGTAGGCGCCCTGGCCGGCAAGCAGACGGTCAAGCGCACGGTGACCAACGTGGGCATGGGCGTGGGGACCTACACGGCCAGCGTGGCGGCGCCCAGCGGTATCAGCGTGACGGTGGAACCCAGCACCCTGGTGGTGCTCCCGGGCAAGAAGGCGAACTTCACCGTCACCTTCACCACGAACGGCGCCCCGCTGAATGCCTACCAGTTCGGCTCGCTGACCTGGTCTGACGGCGCCCACAGCGTGCGCAGCCCGCTGGTGGTGCGGCCCGTGGCCCTCGCGGCCCCCGCTGAAGTCAGCGCCACCGGTGCTAACGGCTCCGCAGACGTCGCCGTCAGCTTCGGCTACACCGGGGCCTTCGCCGTGGCCAAGGCCGGCCTGACGTCGGCCACCCTCACCCCCGGCACCGTCAGCGACGACCCCGACGACGACGCCTCCACCGGGACCGAGGGAATCTGGACGGTGGACGTGGTGATCCCCGCCGGGGTCAGCTACGCCCGCTTCTCCCTCTTTGACGACTTCACGGACGGCAACGACGACCTCGACCTGAATGTCTACCGGGGCGCCACGCTTGTGGGCGCCAGCGGCAGCGGCACGTCGGCCGAGGAAGTCAACCTGAGCAATCCGACACCCGCCACGTACACCGTGGTAATCCACGGGTACCAGACGGAGGGTCCGGATGCGAACTTCACCCTCTTCCACTGGCTGCTGTCGGCGGATGAGGGCAACATGACGGTCACTGCCCCGGCTGCGGCCACCACGGGCAGCACTGGCACGGTCGGCGTCCAGTGGACGGGCCTGACGGCGGGTACCAAGTACCTGGGCAGCCTCACTTACAGCAACGGCGTCACCGGGCTGGCACGCACGGTTCTGCGTGTGAACCCGTAGACTCAGGCGGGCTTGCTCCTGGAACGAGTGCTTCAGAAAGGAGTCCCGAGGCCAAGCCTCGGGACTCTTCTCGTTCACGGTAGCTACGCTTATCTTCCCAACAAGAACATTCCGGCACTAACAACGTTGAGTAGTCTATATTCCTTGACTTTTAACTTTACTCGCCATATAATTGGGGGCGCTAATAAAAGTATCTATGCGCACGATTCCTGACACCCTTTGGTGCTAAAGAAAGCATGAGGATAACTGCGCCCGTGGGACCAACCACCGGCGTGCTTCGCCTCATGCTTTTCTGCCCCCTCATTTCCCCGCTTCACCTGCTGCTGGAAAGGAGGGATTCCTCGGGGTTGCAGTCTTGCCGACTCGTTGTCTGGTCTCGTCCAGGCTTGCTACTTCTGGGAGGTGCTTGCGCATGAAGAAGCTGCTCTCCGTCCTATTGGTCGCTTTGCTGGCGATGGCGATCCCCGCTTCAGCCCAGCAGGCCTACGCGCCACGCAGTGAAGGGCCTGGAGGCGGGAACGCCCCACAGGCTACGAACAGTGTCTATATCATCCAGATGGCTGACGACCCGGTCGTCGCCTACGACGGCGGCGTCCCCGGCTATGCGGCCACCAAGCCGGCCAAGGGCAAGAAGATCGACCCGAATGACTCCAAAGTCGTCAAGTACGTCGCCCACCTGGTCTCCAAACACGACGCAGCCTTACAGAAGGTGGGGGGCGGGCGCAAGCTATACGACTACAAGTACACATATAACGGCTTTGCCGCAGAGCTTACATCTGCACAGGCGGCAAAGCTCGCCAAGGCACCTGGTGTGGTGGCTGTGACCAAGGATGAGATCCTGAAGCTGGACACCAACCGGACACCCGGCTTCCTGGGCCTGGATGACCCCAGCAGCGGGCTGTGGGAGCAGCTCGGCGGTATCGAGAAGGCCGGCGAAGGGGTCATCGTTGGCATCGTCGATTCGGGCATCTGGCCGGAGAACCCCAGCTTCTCTGACCGGAATGCCAACGGCAAGCTGGTCTTCCACCAGATTCCGGGCTGGCACGGGAAGTGCACGCCGGGCGAAGAATTCCCGGCCTCCAAATGCAACCAGAAGCTGATCGGGGCCCAGTGGTTCAATGCGGGGTACGGCGGCGACGCCGGCGTCAAGGCGATGTTCCCCTATGAGTACGCTTCCGCCCGCGACACCGACGGCCACGGCAGCCACACCGCCAGCACCGCCGCCGGTAATTACGGCGTGAAAGCTGTGGTGGAAGGCTCCGACCTGGGCCAGATCAGCGGCATGGCCCCGCGTGCGCGAATCGCCATGTACAAGGTGTGCTGGGGCCGAGGGGACGCGGGCGGTTGCCCGAACTCCGATAGCGTGGCGGCCATTGATCAGGCCGTGGCTGATGGCGTAGACGTCATCAACTTCTCGATCAGTGGATCGACCACCAGCTTCATGACGCCGGTGGAGGTGGCCTTCCTGTTTGCTGCGGACGCGGGCGTCTTCGTGGCGACCTCCGCGGGCAACAGCGGCCCAGGCGCCAGCACGGTGGCTCACAATAGTCCGTGGCTGACCACGGTGGCGGCTGGCACCCACGACCGCGCATACACCGCATCGGTCACCCTCGGCAATGGAGCAGCGTACGCCGGAATCTCGCTTGGTAACGGCACTCCTTCGGCCCCGGTGGTGCTGTCCACCGCGGTTGGTATGGCTGGAGCTGATGCTACACAGGTAGAGCTCTGTTATCCGGGCACTCTCGACCCGGCCAAGGTCAAGGACAAGATTGTCGTCTGCGATCGAGGCGTCATCGCCCGTGTGGAGAAGAGCTATGCTGTCAAACTGGCAGGCGGCATTGGCATGATTCTGGCCAATCCCTTATCCAGCTCGCTGAATGCTGACCTGCACTACGTGCCAACCATTCATGTGGACCACGTGGCGCGACTCGCCATCCAGGCGTACGTGGGCGGGACGATGGAGCCCACTGCGACGCTTTCCGCGGGGACGATGGTCACGGCCGCAGCTCCGACTGTTGCCTCCTTCTCTTCGCGTGGCCCGGCGCTGGCCGGCGGCGGCAACCTGCTGAAGCCTGACATCATGGCTCCCGGCCAGGATGTGCTGGCAGCCGTCTCGCCTGCGGGCTACAACGGGCGCAATTACGACTTCCTGAGCGGCACCTCCATGTCCAGCCCGCATATCGCCGGACTTGGTGCCCTCATGAAGCACATGTATCCCGGCTGGTCGACTGCGGCCATCAAGTCAGCCCTCATGACCACGGCCGGTCAGATGACCAACGTGGGCATCCCCATTCCGGGTAACCCGTTCGGCTTTGGCGCAGGCCACGTGACGCCTAACATGGCCACCAATCCGGGCCTGGTGTATGATGCCGGCTGGAACGACTGGCTCGGCTTCCTGTGCGGCACCGGTCAGCTGACGGCAAGCTACTGCCCGTCTATCGCCATTCACCCCAGCGACCTCAACTACCCGTCCATCGCCATCGGCGCCCTGGCCGGCCAGCAGACAGTCAAGCGGACCGTGACCAACGCGGGCACCGGCGTAGGCACCTATACAGCCGCCGTGGTGGCTCCGCCTGGAGTTGAGGTCACCGTCAATCCGATGACGTTGATTGTGCCGCCCGACGGCAAGGCCGAGTACACCGTCACCTTCAAGACCGCCACCGGTGCCATGTACAACTACTCGTTCGGGTCGCTGATCTGGTCGGATGGCGTACACAGCGTCCGGAGCCCGCTTGCAGTCCGTCCGGTGCCCCTGGCGGCCCCGGCTGAAGTGAGCGGCACGGGCGCCGAGGGCACGGTCAACATCCCCGTCAAGTTCGGCTACACCGGCACCTTCGCGGTCACCATGGCCGGTTTGACGCCCGCCACCACCACCGCGGCCACCGTGGCGGATGACCCGGCCGACGAGTTCGTTGTGGGCGGCCCGGGCATCTGGTCGACCACCGTAACGATTCCCGCAGGGGTCAGCTACGCCCGCTTCTCCCTCTTCGATGACTACACAGACGGCGAAGATGACCTCGACCTGTACGTCTATAGCGGCGCCACGCTGGTAGGCGCCAGCGGCGGTGGCACGTCGGCGGAAGAGGTCAACCTGAGCAATCCCGCGCCTGGCACCTATACCGTCTACGTGCATGGCTGGCAGACCGATGGCCCGGATGCCAACTTCACCCTCTTCCACTGGCTCCTGTCGGGCGATGAGGGCAACGTGACCGTGACGGCGCCGACCGCAGCCACTACGGCCGCGACTGGCACTGTTACGGCCAGCTGGACCGGCCTGACGACGGGCTACAAGTACCTGGGCAGCCTCACGTACAGCAACGGAACCGCCAACGTTGGGCGTACGATCCTACGGGTCGACCCGTAGGGGTCAAGAGCAGACGGGGGCCGAGCAATCGCTCGGCCCCCGTCTCGTTTGTGCTGCTACACAGCCAGGTAGACAAACCGCTCGCCCCGTGCCATGTAGTGGCACGGCTGCTCGGGATGGGCCTGCGCCAGATAGTTGAACACGTTTTCCGGCTGCTCGGTGTTCCCCGGGAACAGGTCCCAGTGGGCGGGAATCAGCAGCTTGACCCCCGCCGACGCCGCCAGGTCCGCCGCCTCCCGGAAACCGATGTTGCCGATGCAGCCCCGCCGGGTCCGGAAGTAGTCCAGCCCGTTGATGGGCGCCAGGAGCAGATCCACCTGATGCTCCCGGATGCGTTCTTCCAGCCCGTCGTACATCACCGTGTCGCCCAAATGACAGACGGTCACGGCGCCAAGCTTCACAATAAAGCCCTGTGCCCGATACCCCTGCCCCGCCGCCTCCAGCTTGTCGTGGGCCGCCGGAATGGGGATAATGGCCGCACTCTTCAGATGGAAGGGCTCATCCGCCAGACTGCCCTTGACCCGGGCGTCCGGCAGGACCGCGGCCACCAAGGAGACGCACAGCCGCGGCATCACGAACAAGGTCTCAGGCGACGCGGCAGCGATGGCCCCCAGGGTCCACGGGTCCAGGTGGTCCGAGTGCTCGTGGGAGCAGAAGACCAGATCCAGCATGTCCAGAGTGTCTGGGCTCAAGGGTGGGGGAAAGTTGCGGGGGGCGTCGCCGGGATAGTTGGTCAGGAACAGGTCAAAGCCTACCGTCACGCCGCCACCTTTGATGATGAAGGACTGCTGCCCCAGCCACCAGATGGCTGCCGCCCCGTCGGGCACATTGGTCAACCTGATCTCTTCGGCCAGATTGCGCATGGGGATACCTCCTCCTCCAAGGTCGTACCGCTTGCCACGGGGACCCACTTCGCATGGCGCTCCCCATTCTCCTGCCCCGGCCCACCACAGTAGGCAACAAGGAGACCGGCCTTGTCGGCCGGTCTTTCTTAGCGGAGTGCGTACTCTGCCAGAACGCTCTGCAGTTCGGCCACGCTGATCTGGCGGCTCAGCTGCCGCTGGATAGGCTCAGGCGTTCCCGAAACCCAGATGCTCAGTTCCGCTTCCAGGTCAAAATGGCCCGCCGTCTCCACGCTGAAGTGCGTAATGGCCCGGTAGGGGATGGAATGATACTCCACCTTCTTGCCGGTCAACCCCTGCTTGTCGATCAGCATCAGCCGCTTGTTGGTGAAGATGAACATGTCCCGAACCAGCCGGTACGCCTTCTCCACCGTCTCTGTACTGGCCAGAACCGGGGCCAGTTCCCGCTGCACGTCGGCCACGCTGACCTCCGTGGCATTCCCCATGAATCCGCTGAAAAGCCCGCCCAAACGTTGCTACCCCCACCGTCATTGTCGTTTCCTACTTTTGTATTTTACGGTGGTTCTCTGCCATTTACAACCCAATTCCCACGAGAATGGCAATGAAGACGAGGGCGGGCAGCAGATTCGCTACCTTGATCTCGGCGGCCCCGATCAGGTTCAGGCCCAGGCCCATGACCAGGAGGCCGCCGGTGGCCCCGATCTCGTGGATCATGGCGGGCGAGAGAATCTGGCTGAGCCAGCTGGCGCCCAGGGTCAGCGAGCCCTGAATCAGCAGAACGGCGAGGGCCGAGAGCATCACGCCCGGGCCCATGACAGAGCCGAACATGGTGGCGCTGACTCCGTCGAGCACAGCCTTCGCCAGGAGAATCGACGGGTCGCCAAACAGTCCGTCCTGGAACGAGCCGGTGATGGTCATGGCGCCGGCGCAAAAGAGCAGCGTGGTCTGCACAAACGCTTTGGCAAAGCCGTCCCGCCGGGCGATGGGCCAGCGTTCCAGCATGCCTGCCAGGCCCGTGAGGCGGTCATCTAGACGTAGGAGTTCGCCGGTCACGGCACCCGCCGCCAGCGCAATGAGGAGCAGCAGCAGCTCTTTGGTGGCCCAGGCCATCTGCAGGCCGATCAGCGCCACGCCAAGCCCCAGAGCTTGCATGGTGGTCTTGCGAACGTTGTCGGGGACCCGGGGAATCACCAGGCTGCCGAGGGCGCCGCCGGCGATGACGGCTGCTGCGTTGACCAGGGTGCCGAGTCCAATCATGGGTGAGATGCCTCCTGCGTGCTGGGGATATAACTCATGACAGTTCTCCGGCCGGGGACAGAATCCTTGCGGACGCATGTTGACAATGTGATAATACGTGCGTAGACTTGCCCCCATAAGCAGAGATGTCTCGTTTCGCCTCGAAAGGAGCACCGTACTTGGGTACCGCAATCCAGACCATTCTCGACAGCTTTTCCCCCCTGCGTGTCCGCAACTTCCGCATCTATATGAGTGGCCAGGCGGTCTCCCTGATCGGGACCTGGATGCAGCAGACGGCCCAGGCCTGGGTCGTGTGGGAACTGAGCCACTCGCCTGCAGCCCTGGGCATTGTGGGCATGCTCGGGCAGCTTCCAGTCCTCCTGCTCGGCCCCTTCGCCGGCGCCTGGTCCGACCGGCTCGACCGGCGGAAGGTCCTCATCGTAACACAGGCCTTCGCCATGCTGTCGGCCTTCACCCTGGCCATCCTGGTACAGACCGGACTGATCCAGCTCTGGCACGTCTACCTTATGGCCGTCCTTCTAGGCTGCGTGGCCACCCTTGACTTCCCCGCTCAGCAAGCCTTCCTGGGCGACCTGTCGGGTCTGCAGCACGTGCGGAAGGCCGTCAACTTCAATGTCATGTGCATCGAAATTAGCCGGGTATTGGGACCCACCGTCGCGGGCTGGCTGATCGCGGCAGTGGGGGCCGCTGCCGGCTTCTGGCTCAACGGCATCAGCTTCATAGCTGTCATATTGAGCCTGCTGCGCATCTCCGCCAGCCAGACCCAACGGCTGGCTGCCGGCAGGCCTCTGAAGGAGTTTGGCGAGGGACTGCGCTTCATCCTCACCCGGCCCCGGCTGCAGGACCTGATGCTCTTCCCCCTCATGGTCACCCTCTTCGGCTTCACCAACCTGCAGATTCTGGCTGCCTTCACCACCGATGTGCTGGGCAAGGGACCGGAGACGCTGGGCATGCTGCAAGGGGCGTCAGGGGCCGGAGCCCTGCTGGCCGCCCTGGTGATCATTCCCCTGGCCCAGCGGATGCGCCGTACCGGCCTGATGCTCTCGGCCTGTATGATCTGGTCCGGCCTGGCGTACGCCATGCTCTCGCAGGTCCGGTGGATTCCCCTGTCGTGGGCGGCCATGTTCCTCTCGGGCATGGTGATTCCCATCATCATGACCACCGCCATGGGGCTGACGCAGACCATGGCGCCGCCCGACATGCGGGGGCGCATCACCAGCGCCCGCTTCATGATCAGTTCCGGTCTACAGCCCTTCGCCACCCTGACGGTGGGCTATGTGGCGCAGGCCTTCGGGCCGCAGACGGCCATTCTGATCAACGGTGTGCTCTCGGTGGTCTGCGTCACGCTCCTGCTGCTCTTCCGGCGCGGCCTCAGCACCTGGGAGGCCGACGGCCTGCCCCCTTCCGCCCTGAAGGAGGCCACCTGAACAGAGAACCGGCGGGCCGTATGGCACGCCGGTTCTTTCGTGGAGATCACAGCAGCCCCCGCCGGACCCCTTCCATGACGGCCTCCACTCGCCCCTTCACCCGCAGCTTGCGGAAGAGCTCCACCACCCGGTCTTTGACCGTGTTCTCGCTCACGTAAAGCAGGCTGGCCATGGCCCGGTTGGTCAGGCCCTGTGCGATGCAGCGGAGCAGCGCCACCTCCTCATCACTGACGCCCGGTCCTTCCCCAGCCTGCGTCAGCATGTTGACCAGGAGGGCTGCCGCCTTGGGTGCGAAGGCCGCCTCGCCCCGGACCACACTGCGGATGGAGCGCACCAGCTCCAGTTCGTCGACGTCCTTCAGCAAATAGCCCCGAGCACCGGCCTGGAGCGCCTCGCGCACCAGCTCCTCGGTGGCGAACTCGCTCAGCATGATCACAGCCGTGGCGGGCACCTCCTGGCGGAGGCGCCTGCAAAGCTCTATGCCGCTCATTCCCGGCATGCGGACGTCGGCCAGCACGAGGTCAAAGCTGTGCTGCCGCGCCAGTGCCAGCGCCTCTTCGCCTGAGCCGGCGGATCCCGCCACCTCCAGGTCCGCCTCCGCCTCAAAGATGGCGGCCAGCCCCCGCCTCACGATCAGGTGATCATCCACCATCAGAATGCGAATCCGTTCCATACGCCTTCTCCCCCACCGCTGCCCCCAGTCACCCGTGGATCGCTTCTGTTCCCGCCGACAGCCGCCCGCCCGGCCGCCCGTTCCGCAACGCGATCAGCTCTGCAGCGATGGAGACAGCCGTCTCCTCCGGCGTCCGCCCGCCGATGTCCAGCCCTACGGGACTGCAGATCCGGGCCAGGTCTGCTTCGCTGACGCCGGCCTCCAGCAGGTCCCGCCGTCGCCGCTCGTGCGTGCGGCGGCTGCCCAGCGCCCCGATGTACCCCACGTCGGTCTTGAGCGCCTCCACCAGCACGGGCAGGTCGAACTTGGCGTCATGGGTCAGCACGCAGACCGCATCCCGCGGCCCCAGCTTCACCTCGGCCAGATACTCGTGGGGCCAGCGCACCACCACCTCGTCCGCCTCGGGAAAGCGGGCCCGAGTGGCGAAGATGGGCCGGGCGTCACAGAGGGTCACCCGGAAGCCGAGGAACTTGCCCATGCGCACCGCGGCGACGGCAAAGTCGATGGCGCCGAAGACCAGCATGCGGGGAGGCGGCGCAAAGGACTCGATGAAGACAGTCATATCATCCTGGCGCTGCTCGCCTGCGGGGCCGAAGTGGCGCAGGCCGCTGGCGCCCAGGCGGAGCATGGCGCGGGCCTCGGCGGCCAGGGCGGCGTCCAGGCCGGGCGACCCGGTGGTTCCACGGGCCCCGACATCCTCCACTAGCAGTCGGGCGCCCGCCGCGGGGCCAGTCATCACCGTCGCCAGCGCTACGTGACGCTCCACCAGCAGCGCGTTCGACAGGGGTGCCAGCCACGCCACCGCGTCGTCCAGCGTCTGCACGAAGACCTCGATGGTCCCGCCACAGGTGAGGCCGACGCCAAAGGCCTCCTCGTCGCTGATGCCGTAGCGGCAGAGCCGCGGGCGCCCCGACTCCAGCACCGCCTGCGCTTCTTCATACAGGGCGGCCTCCACGCAGCCGCCCGAAACCGAGCCGACCACCTGCCCGCCGTCATTCACGGCCATGACAGCCCCCGGCTGGCGCGGCGCCGACTTGACCACGCGCACCAGCGTGGCCAGCGCCACCCGGCGGCCATCGGCCACCCAGGTCTCCAACTGCGGCAGAATCTCACGCACTGCGAATCTCCCCCTTATGGCTCGGCCAGCGCCTGGCGGCGCAGCACGTCCGCAAGACTGCTGTAGCTGTGTCCGCTGGCCAGTTCCGCTACATACGGCAGGGCTTCCACCATGGCCCGGGCCAGCGGCTGGTAGCGCTCGCTCCCCTTGAGCGGGTTGACCCAGATGATGCGCTGGGCCATGCGGTGGATCTGCGCCATGACGGCGCCCACCTTGCCGGGCGTCCCCACATCGAGCCCGTCGGAGAGAATGAACAGGACCGCGCCGTGGGCCAGCCCCCGCTGTCCGTACTCGCGCTGGAACTGCTCCAGGGCATCGCCCAGCCGGGTGCCGCCGTGCCAGTCGGGCACCGACTCCACCAGCGTGCCGGCCCCCGAAAGGCGCCTGAGCTGGGGCGTCACCCGGGTCAGCCGCGTGCCGAACAGAAAGACCTCCGTGGCCCGCCGGTGCCCGGTCACCATCTGCAGAAAGCGCAGGAGCGCACGGGTGTAGGGCGACATGGAGGCGGAGATGTCACACAGGAAGAGCCACTTGCGCCACCGGAGCGTGCGGCTGCGGCGGAAGAGCCGGATGGGGTCGCCGCCGTGCCTTACGGCATCAGCCACGCTTCGCCGGAGGTCGATGAGGCCACCCCGCAGGGCCGGACGCATTCGCCGGGCCCGGGCCCGGGGGAACAGCCATTCCGGTCGCTCACGCAGCAATTGTGCGAGTTGTGTATCATCTTCGCCCTGGTAGGCCGCGAAATCCTTCTCACGGAGGACTTCTGTATCGCTGTACAATCCGACGTCCTGAACGTCGTCGGCCGCGGGGGGCGCGTTCGATGGCGTGGGAGGGCGGTACTCCAGGCCCACGTGCCACCTGTCTCCCTCCTCTGGCCCTCGGTCGTCCCGAGGCATGCCCGCCGGCCGCGGGCCCGGCGCCTCAGGAGGCGCGCCGTCACGGCCCGCCACCTGCGCCAGTGCAGGCTGGTCGAGCGCAAGCCAGAACTGACGGAACAGCTCGTCGTACAGCGCCAGATGGGCCGGCGCCGAGACCAGGTTCACCCGGCCGGACCAGTACAGGTCGGCCGGGTGGTCACAGCGAAGCAGGGCCAGCGACTTGAGCCACCGCACAACCCGGTCTTGCGAGACCGGCAGGCCTTCCGCCCGCAACAGCCGCCCGAACCGGACGCAGCTGCCCCGCACGTCCCGGAAATCAGGCCCCCACGCCTTCGTACCGGAGCGCCCGGACTCGCTGCAGGTCGTCATAGTTCTTCACCACCAGCCCGAGGGTGCGGGCTATCACATCCGCCGTCAGCTGGGACTCCCCCAGTTCCGCCACCGCCCGGGCCCAGGCCAGCGTCTCGGCCACCCCCGGCGGCTTCTGCAGGTCAAGCCCCCGCAGCCAGCGCACAGCCCGGACAACGGCTTCCGCCAGTTCCGGCGCCACATCGGGCGCCCGGGCACCGACGATGGCCAGCTCCTGCTCCACAGTGGGGTAGGCCACCCAGTGGTAGAGGCAGCGGCGCTTGAGCGCATCGTGCAGTTCCCGCGTGCGGTTCGAGGTAATGATCACGATGGGCGGCTCGGCCGCCCGCACCGTTCCCAACTCGGGAATGGTGATGGCGTAGTCGGCCAGGAACTCGAGCAAGAAGGCCTCAAAGGCCTCGTCTGCCCGGTCGATCTCGTCGATCAGCAGCACAGCGCGGCTGCCGGCCCCCACCTGCAGCGCCTGCAGCAGAGGGCGGGCTATCAGGAAGCGGGGTGCGAACAGGTCGGGCGCTTCGGCCCCCGCCCCCGCCTCCCGGGTGCGCACCTCCAGCAGCTGGTGCAGGTAGTTCCATTCATACAGGGCATCGCGGGCGTCGAGCCCTTCATAGCACTGCAGGCGCATGAAGGGCATCTTACCCGCTTCGGCCAGCGCACGCGCCAACTCCGACTTGCCCACCCCTGGCTCGCCCTCCAGCAGCAGAGGCTGGGGCAGGCGGGCGGCCAGGAAGAGGGCGGTGCTCACCCCGTCGTCGGCCAAGTAGCTGCAGGCCGCCAGACGGCGCTGCAGCTCGCTTACCGTGGCAAAGAGCTGCCTCATCGCCCCACCGGGCTCAAGTAGGCCCCCGGCTCCTTGGCAAACGCTGCCCGGCAGTGGGGACAGCAGAAGTAGTAGGTCATCCCACCATGCTCATGCCGGTGACGGGCCGTGGCCACCTCCACCTCCATGCCGCAGACCGGATCCCGCGCCAGCACCGGCGGCGGGGGGACGGCTTCCTCCACCACGGGGAGTGTGCGGCCGCGCAGTTCCTGCACCATCTCCGCCAGGATCGAGAGGGCGATCTCCTCCTGCGTGCCAGCCCCCAGGTTGAGGCCCGCCGGGTTGCGCACCCTGGCCCACTCCGCTTCGATCACGCCGTGCTCCAGCAGGTAGGCATGCACGGCGGCCGCCCGCTTGCGGCTGGCCACCAGGGCGATGTAGCCCGCCCGGCTCTTCAGGGCCGCCACCACACCCTCCTCGTCGTAATGGCCGGCCGAGGCGATCACCACGAAGGCGCCCGCCCCGATCTTGGCCGCCTCAAGTTTGCCGTCCACCACGTCAACCGCAAACCCCACCACCGGGGCCATCTCGGCCAGGGCCCGAATCAGGGGCGTCTCGCCGATGGCCACCAGCTGCGGCGGCTGCAGCCGGGGTTCAATGAAGATCTCCACTTCGCCGCCGCTGGGGCAGGCCATGGGGACCTCCTTGACCCCATCGAAAAGGCCGGCGTCTTCGTTCTCCGTCACCTTCAGGCGGACCAGCCGGGCCTTCCCGTCCCGCAGGGCCTCCTGCGCTTCGCGCCGAACCACGGGCTGCGAGCAGCTCCCGCCGATCCAGCCCGCCAGGGTGCCGTCGGCCCGAATCACCGCCTTGTCCCCAAGGTGGGCGGAAACCGGCGGCCGGCGGCTCACCACCGTCGCCACGGCGTACGGTTCACCCTTCTCCTCCAACTCCTGGACCAGCGCCAGGAGGCCCCGGTTCCCCATCAAGCTGAGATGCATCCCCTCGCCTCCCTTACACGGGCGCCTTCTGCCCTTCCAGCGCCTGGCGGATGTTGACGAAGAGCTGCTCCGTGGTCTTCTTCGCCTGCCCCTCCAGCAGCCGGCCGCCCACCCCTGCCAGGGGCCCGCTCACGGCGGCATCCGCCGTCCAGTGCAGGTCACAGCCGCCACCTTCCGGCACCGCGAAGCGCATGCTGCTGGTCATGGCGAGGCCGTTGCCCATGCCGCTGCCCTTCAGCTTCATGGCCACCTCGTCGGCGCCCGGCATCAGTTCGATCTCCATCTTGAAGGTGCCCCGAATGGGGCCGATGCCCATCTTCACCAGCGCAACCATATGGGTCTCATCGACGACCTTGAGATCCTGCAGGTCGGGCATGCACCGCCCCACCAGATTGGGGTCGGTCACAAAGCTGCGCACCGTAGCCAGATCGGCCGCAATGCGCTCCACACCGTTCAGGTTCATTTTCATGGGCTGATTCGCTCCTTACTCGGTCACACCGGCCTCCCGCAGGGCCTTCCAGACCTTGAACCGGGTCAGGGGCATGTCGAGGTGGCGCACGCCCAGCGGCGCCAGGGCGTCCACCACTGCGTTGACAAAGGCCGCCGGCGAGCCCACGTTCGGCGATTCGCCCACGCCCTTGGCCCCAATCGGGTGGTGCGGCGACGGCGTGCAGGTGGTGGCCGTCTCCCAAACGGGGGTCTCCATCGCCGTGGGGACAAGGTACTCCGTGAAGTTCGACGCCAGGCAGTTGCCCTCGCTGTCGTACGGGATCTCTTGCATGAAGGCGATGGCGAAGCCCTCGGTCAGACCGCCATGAATCTGGCCTTCCACAATCATCGGGTTGATGATGGTCCCGCAGTCATCCACCGCCAGGAAGCGGCGCACCTTCACCTCGCCCGTCCCCTTGTCGATATCGACCACGGCGATGTAGCAGCCGTAGGGGAAGGTCAGGTTGGGCGGATCGTAGTAGTAGGTCGCCTCCAGCCCGGGCTCCAGACCGGCCGGCATGTTGGTGTAGGCCGCGAAGGCCACATCCTTCATGGTGACGGCCTTGTCGGGCGCGCCCTTCACCTGGAATCGGGCGTTCTCCCAGACCAGATCTTCCGGCGCCACCTCCAGCAGATGGGCGGCAAGCTTGACCGCCTTCTCCCGGATCCGCCGGCCCGCCATCGCCGCTGCGGCGCCGCCCGTGGGCGTACTGCGGCTGCCGTACGTGCCCAGGCCGTAGGGCGCCGTGTCGGTGTCGCCTTCCTCCACCAGCACGTCGTCGGGTGAGAGGCCCAGCTCATGGGCCACGATCTGCGCGTACGTCGTCTCGTGTCCCTGGCCCTGGCCCCGGGTGCCGAAGCGGGCCAGCACCTTGCCGGTGGGATGGACCCGAATCTCGGCGCTGTCAAACATCTTCAGGCCCAGAATGTCAAACTGCTTGCTGGGCCCGGCCCCCACGATCTCCGTGAAGAACGAGACGCCAATGCCCATCAGCTCGCCCCGGGCCCGCCGCTCCTCCTGCTCCTTGCGCAGGTCGTCGTAGCCGATCAGGGCCAGGGCCTTGTTCATGGTCTGCTCGTAATCGCCGCTGTCATAGGTCCAGCCCAGAGGGGTAGTATAGGGGAACTGCTCGGGCCGGATCAGGTTCAGCTTGCGCAGGGCCACCGGGTCCATGTCCAGCTCCCGGGCCAGCACATCCATCGCACGTTCGATGAGGAACGAAGCTTCCGTCACCCGGAAGGAGCAGCGATAGGAGACGCCGCCGGGCGCCTTGTTGGTGTAGACCGCATCCACCGCCACGTAGGCCGTCTCGAATGCGTAGGAGCCGGTGCAGATGTTGAACAGGCCCGCCGGGAACTTGGTGGGGTTGGCCTGGGAGTCAAAGGCGCCGTGGTCGGCCAGCGTGTGGACCCGCAGGGCCTTTACCCGGCCGTCCCGGGTGGCAGCGATCTCGGCCGTCATGTGGTAGTCCCGTGCGAAGGCCGTGCTGGCGAGGTGCTCGGTGCGGGTCTCCACCCACTTGACCGGCCTTCCGGTGACGATGGAGGCCACCACGGAGACCACATAGCCGGGATAGACGCCCACCTTGGCCCCGAAGCCGCCGCCAATGTCAGGGGAGACCACCCGGATCATGTGCTCGGGCAGCTTCGCCACCAGCGCCAGCACGGTCCGGTAGGCGTGCGGGGCCTGGGAGGTGACGTACAGCGTCAGCCGGCCCGTGGACTTGTTCATGTCGGCAATGGAGCCGCACGGCTCCAGCGGCGAAGCGTGGCAGCGCGGGAAGTACATGTGCTGCTTGACCACGACCTCGGCATCGGTAAAGAGGCTGTTCGTGGCCAGGCTGTCGCCGGACTCCCACCGCCAGATGTGGTTGCTCCTCTTCTCCCGGTCCTCCCGCAGAATGGGGGCGCCTGGTTCGGTGGCCTTGTGCGGATCCACCAGAACGGGCAGGGGGTCGTAGTCGACCTCCACCAGGGCGGCGCCGTCGTAGGCGGCCTCCCGGGTGTCGGCCACCACCGCCGCCACCTCCTGATACTGGAACAGCACCTTGCCGGTCGCCAGCACCATCTGGTTGTCGCCAGCCAGGGTGGGCATCCAGGCGAGGCCGATGGCGGCCAGGTCTGCGCCCGTGATCACGGCCACCACGCCCGGCACGGCTTTGGCCGCCTCGATGTTGATGGAGTTGACGCGAGCATGAGCATACGGGCTCCGCACGATGGCCATGTAGGCCATGTTGGGGAGGCGAATGTCATCCAGATAGGTGCCCTTGCCCTGGATGAACCGGGGGTCTTCCTTCCGCTTGTAAGGCTTGCCGAGCACCTGGACGGACTCCTCCATTACGCTCCCTCCTTCCCGGCGGCCACCCGGGTGGCGGGGTTCATCACCTGAGCCGCCTGCCGGATGGCCTTCACGATGTTCTGGTAGCCGGTGCACCGGCACAGATTTCCGCTGATGGCCTGACGGATCTGCTCCTCGGTCGGGTCCGGATTCTCCCGCAGGAACGCCTTGGCCACCATCAGCATAGCGGGCGTGCAGTAGCCGCACTGCAGGCCGTGGTTGTCCCAGAAGGCCTGCTGGAGCGGATGGAACTTCTCCCCGTCGGCCAGCCCTTCACGGTCTCAATCTGGCAGC